>Ga0210383_10001906_pt1 | contig 18970 bp, 18 predicted proteins | sample IncBWC14OmetaG_FD_160072 | JGI IMG/M metagenome (GOLD analysis project Ga0210383, IMG submission 160072) | Forest soil microbial communities from Barre Woods Harvard Forest LTER site, Petersham, Massachusetts, United States - Inc-BW-C-14-O ...
AAGGATGAGTTTTCCCTGCTTATCCTTCACCACCACTGTTTCGACGACCAGTTGCGACTTGACCGTGATCGTGAGATTCCCCGACTCGCCAGGAGGCTTGTTCTGACCGGTCTGCTGAGCGGGTGCGCAGGCGGCGGCTAGAAGAAACCAAATGGCCAGCCGCATCCTGATCTCAGAACTCATTCCAGAGCGCACCTCAGAACTCACTTTAGAACCTCAGGCGCAGTGTGGTTTCGAGACTGCGCATTGGATTGGCGGCAATCGGGAGGCCGAATTGCGTGCTGTTTACGGTCGTGTTCCAGCCAGTGAAAACACCGTGATTGAGCAAGTTGGTTGCGTTCACGCGCAGGTCCAGATAAAAGTGTGAACTCGGGTGGAAGGAGCGCACAAGCGCGGCGTCCAGACTGAACTGTTCAGGGCCGGTAATCGAGTTTCGGCCGGCAGTTCCCCACTGACCGGGCAGCGGCGCAGCGTAGGCTGCTGCGTTCAAGTGCGCGCCCGCCGATGCGTAGATGGAAGCGCCAGTGGGGTCCGGGCGGATCGTTCCGGTCGCTCCGGTTCCAGGAACAGCCACCAAATAAACAGGCGTTTCTGGCAAGCCCGTTCCCGCGACGATCGTGGTGAGCACGGTCCAGCCCTTAAACAGCCTGCCCGGCCAGCCCGTCATCAGAGTTCCACCGCCGAGTCCCTCGCCGCTCGTGTATTGCACCTGCAAGTTGAGAAGATGACGTTGATCAAAAGTGGAAAGCGAACGCTCGGCATGCAGATCAAGCCAATTCTGCGCGATGGCCGGTGTTGGCGCGGCCGGGCTCTGCGTCGGCGCGCCGGGTGCAGAATCCGTCGAGCCCTGGCCTTGCGTGCTGGCGGTGACGTGACCCAGTCCGCCCAACTGAGAATCGTCGTCGATGGATCTTGAAAAAGTGTACAGGAGCGATGCGGTGAAACCGCCGCGCAGCCTGCGGCGCAGTTGGACCTGGCCGGCCTGACGCGTGGAGTCTCCACCGGAAGTTTGATAGACGAATCCCGACGGACAGGTGGGGCATGGATCCGTTGCCCCGATCTGGTAACTGTTCGGAAGAAACTGCTGGACGCCCCGCGTGCCTTTGACACCGAGGTACGTCGCGGTGAGCTGGATCGCGGCCGGCAAATCGCGCTTCACCGACAACTGCCAAGCCTGCGCGTACCCGACCCTGAAGTTAGGGTCCACTGCAAAAGTGTCAGGAGTTATCAACGAGCATGGATTGAAACCATTTGCGAGCGTCAGTGGACAGGTGCCGCTGTTCTGCACGCTCAAACTCTTCGAAAACGGGGACTGCTGGGCAAGATCGAGTGCGGCCGTCTCGTAGACAGATGTGTCGTGATAGATGCCGTAGCCAGCGCGGATAACGATGGTCGAAGCCGGAATGGGGCGCCAAGAGATTCCGACGCGTGGTTCAAAGCCGAGCCTGTCCGGACGAATGAGCGAGCCGGGATAGCGGGCGCCGGTGAGCGGGCCCACTGGATCGGTGCCGAGGACAGGAGCCACCGAGGTGAAGTCGGGAGCGACGTCAAGATTGACGAGGCGTCCGTGGATCTCAGTGATCGGCGCGCCATATTCCCAACGGAGGCCAGCATTGATCGTGAGCGTCGAAAAAACACGCCAGTCATCTTGAGCGTAGGCGTCGTAGACGGGCTCGCGGAGATATTTGTCGGCGTTGCCAAAGGCGACGGAACTTGTGTCTGGCACGCCGATAAGAAAGTCGGCGAGGTCGGAGCCGCCAGTCGTTAGGCCGTTGGCCATGCCCTGGGTTGCAGCACCGGTGAAGGTGAAGACACCGCGCGGATCCTGCTGGAAGAAATCGTTGAACTGTTGCTTGCGAAAATCGCCACCGATGGTGATGTTGTGCCGGCCGCGATAGACGGCTGTGGACGCTGAGAATCCGTCGGTGCGGGCACGATTAAACGAGCTCTGTGCATCGGTGAGGGAGGCAAAGCCGCTCGAGAAGTTGAGCGTAGGCGGACCCCAGTTGGTGGGATCCTGATCGTTGCCGAGGATTCCGGCAATGCCCGATACGTTCTCGCGGTTTTCAAAATAGGGCACAATGTTCGTTCTGAGACGGCTGAAACGATAGCTGGCGTAGACGAAGAAGTGCTGGCTGAAGCGATGGGCCCAGTTGATGTTGGCGTTGATGCCGAGCGTATCGGTTGCATCCGTGAAACCGAACAAGCTGGAGTTTCCCGCGCGCGTACTCTGAAAGTTGAAGCTCCCATAGAGCTCGTCTTTGCGGCCAAGAGTCTTGTCCAGGCGCGACTGCAGCGCATCCTGATGAGTGCTGTTGAGGACGGGCACCTGGTAGTTATAGAGCGAATCACCAACAATATTTGGCAATGGATAAAGCTGCAACAGCGCCTGCGCCTGCGGGCTGACAGGAACGACATTGCCCGGGAACGGCAAGCCCGTTGCAGGATTGAATACGACGACGGGTTGGCCGAGAGGGTTGAGCAAGCCTGCGAGATTGCCCATCCTCTCTTCTGCGGTGGGTACGAGGCCGGGCTCAGTCTGGGCGATGTGGTCGCGCGTCCACTGGTAGGCAACGAAGAAAATGGGCCCGTGCGGCAGCAGGTGCGGGATCTTAATCGGCCCTCCAAGGGTGAAGGCGCCGGTGATGCGATTGTAGAAAGGCTTGGGCGTTTCAAGCCCGCTGAGTGAGTACGGACGCGCGTCAAGTTCGGAGTTGTCGAAAACGAAAGCCACGCCGCCGTTGTAAAGACTTTTGCTGTTAGCCCTCCTGTTTCCGAAGGCCTGGTCAAGAGAGAACTTCGAGGTCGCGGCGTTGTTGACGCTGCCTTTGACCAGAAATCCATCCGCGGACTGATCGTTCGCGTCCTCCTGCGGCTTCGGTATCTCGGGAAGGTTTGGAGTCTCGGCTGCGGGGGGCTTTTTCGCAGCCGCTGCGGAACTCGCGGTTGGCGGCGGATTAGGCGCTAGCTTCGTGCGCGCCATCATCTGGTCGAGCGGCAGCAACGTCAATTCAAACTTCGCTGCAGGAGTATTCGGTGCGATGGTCACTTCGGCTTCGAGGGACGAGAAGCCCTGCATCTCGATCGTGAGCTTCGCGGTTCCATCTGGCAGTTCGGCGAAAGTGAACAGGCCGCCCTGGTCAGAGACTGTGCTGACCCTATTCGTCCCTTGCGTCACCGTGACCGTAGCTCCCGGCACGGGCCAGCCATGAAAAGTCACCTGGCCGTGATATTGCGAAGCGGCAGCTAGCGGAAGTGCGAACGCCATTAGCGCGCAAAGCAGGGCGCAAGCCACCTGGAAGGTTCGGCATGTCCCTGTGTTCTGCGTCGATGAGAAAACCGCCATCCAAGCCCTGGATCGGCTCGACCCTGTTCTGCCGGTTTCGCCGGGACGAGCCGAGCGTCACTGCTTCGAGTACTACCGGCACCCACTGCTGGAAACGACGATGGCATGTCTGGTACGGAGGATACTTTTGGGGAAGTTCCCGCCACTGCGCCCCGGTACCCAAGACCCACAGGATTCCGTTGAGCACCAGGATTCCGTTGAGCACCGGTCGCGTGTCGTGCCAGGGACGGCCTCGACCATCGGAGATCGGAGCGTCGCTTCGGTCGCAAGATCGGCTCGATCAGTTGCCACTGGGCATCGCTGAGTTCCCATCGTCCTCGCATGCCCTCCTTCTGCCTGCTTTCCTGCCCGCAGAGAATAGCTAAGTAGGTTCAACCACCATTTATGAATCAGTTCTAGTAGTTCCTTCGTCGCGTTCAAACGGAACATCTCCCCCCCCACTCTGACGACTGAGAGAGTTAATACAAATTAACCTTCGGCCGCTCGGTAGCTCACGCCAATGGATCCAGCCTCTTTGCATCCAGTAGTAAATCGTCGACCGGCACACTCCTGCCGCAGCTGTTGCGTGCGCAAGCGAAAGAAAGCGAGCATCCTGTTTGCAGTAATCACAGACAAAGTTCGCCATGCCTCACTCTCATTCTGGCAATTGCTTGGTCGGAGCCCATTCAGGCGCTCGGTCTGCCCCGAGAACGCTGTATCCTCCCAACTGACCTAACTGACCTGCCCCCAGCTTTCGTTCACGTAAGAATCCGACACCTGCTGCTCCCTTTTCGGTTTGAGCCGGGATGGGGGAGCGCGACGGGCAAGGGACGGCGTTTGAGTCCCTTGCCCCTCGCTCAGATGTATAGAGGCGCCCTCCTGTGCCGCCGCAAACTCTTTTCGGCGTGCGGTATCCCAAACTGCTGTGCGGGCGCTCCTCGCTGTACTCGATCTTCCACGCCGCGATCTTCCGCCGCGCATCGAACAAGTTCTGGAACCAACTCACGGTCAAACACTCTTCCCGCAACCGTCCGTGGAAACTCTCGACGTGCGCGTTCTGCGTCGGCTGGGCTTCTCCCGCGCCAACTCCACCAGCCGCGTGCGTAGCGGCTCATCCGAGCGCCTACTCTGTTAGCGATAGCTCGATACCGCCATCGTCATCAGGCCGCACACACGCCGCTGGCTGAAGGCATACTCCCTGCGCATTTGCTCGACAGACGCGTTCAGGGCTACGAACTCCAGCCGCTCTTTCTTATCACCGACTGCAGCGCTTCTTTGTCCAGACTCAGGTCCGCCACCAGCTTCCGCAACTTCGTGTTCTCATCCCGCAGTTGCTTCGCTTCCTGCGCCTGGCTCACGTCCATGTCACCGTACTTCGCCTTCCAGGCGTAAGGAGCAGGTCAGAAAACATAAGAGGTCTCGCCATCGGTCGCAATCGGGTAAACTCTGTAGTCGGAAGTCGAGCAGAATCACGTCAGGGAGCATTTCTTTCACTCGCTGCGGCGCTTCCCCTCCTGTTCTCGCCCGCATCATCTGTGGAGAGTCATGTTGCGTGACGATTCCCACGTCGAGAAGACTTCTGGTGTCTGGGTGTCCACGCGCAAGATGATTTGTCAAGGGCGAGTCTTATCCAATACAAGATGAGTCTGAAGGGGAAGTGAGATTCCCACACAAGACGAGCCTGGAGCGGATGGTATCCCGAAAAACAAAGCCAGAGAGCGACGTCCGACAGGGCGAGCCACCGCCAAGACTGCGATAAGAATACTGATCAATGGCAGAAGTGCCGCGAGGGTCACTTTTCAGATACCCCAAAAACTGGAGATGACCAAAAGTTGAGCAACCTGCGAAACTGCTGCGGAGGCCGCAGATACAGGCCGAGAATGTCGGCCGCTTTGTTTTCGAACTCCGGATCGTCGCTGGCCACGTAACGCTCCAAGCGATAGGGTTTGAGACCGGCTTCCTTCCAGACCCGATGCACAGCGTCCTTGCGGACGCCCAGCGAGGTCGCCGTTTGCGACAACTCCAATGGGTGGAACCGTCACTGGGTTTCTTGCGCGTGGCCGACAGAATCCGAGGCCGCAAAGCGGGAGTCAGAACCGTGGCCTTCTGGCCGGGATGATAGGTGTCGAGCCCGAATTCGAGGAAGCGCTGCTTCCAGCGGATGATCGTGGGAGCACTGGTCTGCAGCATGCGCTTAATGGTGTTGAAGGAAGCTCCTTCTGTCAGCATCAAGATGAGCTTGGCGCGAAAGACGTAGCCGGCCGGCAGGGTACGCGATTGAACGATGCTGCTAGTTCCGAACGTTGGTTGCTGGTGAGGGACACTTCGCTGTCTGTCGCCATTTACCAACTTAGAAGCATCACAACTGGTAATGGTTACTCTGCGACAGTCCACCTAGACATATCTCTTGTTAGATCTCAACATCCCTACATTTCCACAACCACTTCACTCCAAACCTGCAACGCGAACGATTAGCTAAAGGTATCTGTCAGTTTGAATTGTACCTCATTTCTACCGAGGCTGCGCCTGTATGGCCCGTATTCACTTATCGAGCGCTAGGTCGCACCTATTGTCAATTCGTCCGAGGGTGTCCAAGAGTGAACAACCCGGTACGTTGACACGGCGACGAGTCTTATTCTAAATTGCCTCGAAAGTAGTCGAACAATAATGTGCGGCTTGGTCAAATGGTCGGAATTACTTCCGCTCTTGGAGTCATCAATGCGGACTTTATCTTCCACGCGATTGTTTACAGTTGTAGTCCCTGTTGTATGCGGACTCGCAATCTTGCTTGTACCAACTTATATGCCCTCCGGCAAGAGGGTGGGGATGCATCATGGCAGTCACAGCAATAAGCCGGATCCAGACTATCAGCACGCGATTTCACTAGCGCTCCAAAGCGGCAGTGAACAACTACAAACTTGGTTCACTCTCAGCGACGGTATTAAGTTGCAGGAGCGGATGCCACACCTCACACATCTGGCTTTTTCCAACCCCTGGATAGCAGCAGTCGACATCGGCGAGCCCGGCGTCTACTTATTTCGCCCCGATGGGCGACTAGAGCACCGACTGGGACGTCCTGGCCTAGATCCAGGCGAGTACGTCGGACCTGTCGCTGCTTCCTTTGGCCCCGATTTCGTCGCCGTGGCGGACTTTACCAAGAAGCGAGTGAGCCAATTCAGCCCTGAGGGAGGTGTCACTGGATCATTTGTATATGGTCCGCAGGGCTTCTCGGCGCAAGCTATCGCTTATGATCGTCGATCAGACCAATTCTTTCTGTTCGGGAATCGATGGCCCCAGTACTCCGGAAGTTCATCCACGCTATTTGTCCACAGGTATTCGGCGACTGGCCAGTTTCAAGGCTCTGCATTCTCCATTCCAGCCCGAGCTGAGGCGCTGAACCTCACATCCGATGACCACCCGTTCATTGAGGTTGAGGGAGATGGAGATCCTGTTCGTTTCATGTTACCGTGGCAAAACATCCTCTACTCGGTGTCAGCTGTCGGTCAGGTCTCAGTCGTCTTTGATGGCGGGATCGACGAAGCATTTCATGCTCCGTCCTCGCCGATGCCGACTGAAGATGGGCTAGCAGGATTTCAACGCTGGACGCGCTCATGGACGCCGGTTGTAGCGTTTGCTACTGATGGCGACACTCTGCTTATCGAAACGGAGTGTCTGTGTCCGGCTCACTATCGTTTGGCCATTTGGTCCCTTTCGGAACATAAGCTTCTGACAAGCCTTTTTACCAATCGAAAGCTCGTCAGCCAGCAAAATCATTCTTTCGTATTTCTCCAGGAACCGGAAAATCCAGAGGAGTCTGAGTATGAGCTCATCAAGGCGCGACTGCACTGACCGGAGCTGGGTTTGGACTGCATTGTCGGTGGTGGCCTTTGTGGCGGCAATGTGGATTTACATCGCTTCGGTAATGGGCGGACGCAGCGACATTCACCTTGCAGAAAAGACTGTGCATCTTCATAAATTGCGCAACATTGCGATGTTTGATGTTCGATCGTCGCGGTCAAGCACAATCGATCTTACGGCGCCTGGTCCCACACTGATTGTGTTTCTCTCGGGGGCAGACTGCTGGTCTTGCATGGGTGAGATGCCAGCCTGGAAGCAACTGTCTGCAAAATATCCACCCTCTCTTTTCAGTGAGATATTCATTTTCGTGCGGTCGAGTACCAACGAAGTCGCTGCCATGCCCAATAATTTGTTTGGACCAGACGCACGGGTTTTCATAGATAAGACCGGAGAGGTTGACCGTCAGCTCGACCTTCCTCTGAAGACACCATTGACCGTTCTGGTTGAAGGGGCAACACACCACATAGTAGTGGCGGAGGAAGCCGACAATGATCCTCAGAGTCAGAGTCGCTTCATTGCTTCAGTCGATCAGGCAATCCACTCGCGAGTCGGCAACGCAATAGAAGCCCTGAAACCAATCCACTGGCTGGGGAATCGCTAACTAATGCTAATCAGGTCTGCCTGTGCGGATGGAGGGGAGTATTTAGTCTGTGACAACGTACAACAAAGGAGAATACAAGTCATGGGTATGTCAACGATGTGGTCCCTGCGGGGCAAGAGGCTGTTCTATCTTGCTCTAACACTCTTAGCAACGGTGACTGGCATGGTTCAGCTTAGCGCCCGACCGGCCTATGCTAATTCGACCCAGGCCGGTAAGGCAACGGTGATGAACGGTGGCACCTGGTACTGTGACTGCACAAACGGGGGCGACCAATGTAAGTGTGTGGTTGGGAATTGATACAAAGCGGTCGTGAGGTTCACCAACAAGACTCACAACGTGAGGAGGAGAGCTTTATGAGTTTCGGGATCTCAGTTGTTGCCACGTGGAGACAGGATCGCTGGCGGTTCGTCCGGCTGGCGCTAAAGCGAACGATACTAACTGCTCTCGTAGCAGTTGGTGTCCGCACAATTTGGCAGCCAGCGCCGGTGCTGGCGAGCATTACTCAGGAAGGAAAGACAACAACGGTTGGGGGGTACCTGGCCTGCGATTGCACGCAAGATTCAACTGCGTGCCGGTGCGTCATCAATAACGGTAATGGTTAAGCAACATCCTCGGGGTGTGCGGTTGCGCTCTTAGTGCTGGGCTAATATGACGGGTAACTTAACCAGTTGCTAAGAGCGCGCCTCTCCCCAGTCTGTTGAGAAGGTCAAAGGGTTGCGGTATGCCGTGGATAAAGCTCCGTGAACGCGTGCCGCGCAGAACATTCTGAGAGAGCATTCCGTCATGAAGCCAAACCCACTTGAACAACCCGCACGGACAGCTGGCCGTACGCTCGCCATGCGTTGCGACGGCCTCGGGCTCCAGCCAAATCAGGAGGAATCGTGGCTTCGGCGAATGATCTCAGCCCTGCGGGGGGCTGTACGTGAACGTGCCGGCATAAATCTGGGAGCGCGCGTTGCTATCCGCGGTTTGTACTTAGCTCTCCTTGAACACTATTCTGGCGAGGGATTGTTTCTGTTGCCGGGCCCTTGTGCAGAGAGATCGCTACGTTCCGAAGTTAGCCGTCTTCTAGAGCGAGGCAAGACAGGTCCAAAAACTAAGATAGCCGATGTAAGAGGCCTCTCCCGAGTTGCAGATCAGCACCGGTTGCATTGGTTTGAACCGCGATGTATCGAGGCAGAGCTCCTCGACGTGCGGCAAGCCTACTTTAGGAGACCATTCCCCGTCACTTGGACTCATCACACCATTAGCTACCGGCACTCGCTCGGCGAAATATTTCTTCCATTGCTGTTTGCTGACAGCCTACCCTGCGATTCAATCATTTGTTCAAGCCGGGCAGCGCGCACAGCTATTTCAAACATACTGGAAATGATTGAGTCCCGTTTGCCGATTCAAGGTCAGACATACAAGGGGCGTCTTGACGTTGTGCCCTTCGGTGTGAACACCGATGAATTCCGCCCCATCGAGCAACGCGGCTGCCGACATGTATTCGGTCTTCCTTTGGATGCCACGATCTTTTTATGTCTGGGGCGCATTTCCGCGTCAGACAAGGGGGATTTGCTGCCCCTAGCAATGGCGGTTGGGCAGGTGCAGCAGCAACTCAGAAATCAACGTGTACTGCTTGTAGTGGCCGGCAATGCTCGCGGTACCTATTCCGACCATTTGAAGCGTGAAGTCCGAGAACGTGGTCTCGGTGACTTAGTTCGCTTTGTTCCCTATGTTGCCGAAACCGAGAAACCGTACCTGTATGGAGCGGCGGACATATTTGTTTCGCCCTCGGAGAGTATTCAGGAATGCTTCGGACTGGTAATCCTGGAAGCAATGGCCTGTGGAATCCCACAGGTTGTTTCTGACTGGAATGGATACCGCGATCTCGTCGCACACGAGGAGACTGGCTTCCTAATTCCGACAATGTGGGCTGAATGTGACGACGCAATCATTGGAAAAGGCACTGCGTACCCACAGGAGTGGGAGTTAGAGCACTTTCAATTAGGGCAATCAGCGTGCGTTGATCTGAGAGCACTAAGTAACGCACTTGTGATGTTAACCCGGAATCAAGAGCTTCGGCTTCGTATGTCCGCTGCGAGTCGGCAGCGAGCGCAGGCAATGTTTGGTTGGAAACATATCGTTCATAGATATGAGGAACTGTGGACAGAGCTCGATGACATAGCATCACGGCTTCCTGACCTCCAGCATTCCTCCAACTCCTATAGGGTGCCGAGCTATTTTCGATGTTTCCAACACTACTCGACGACCAACCTGAATGAGAACTATTGGCTTACGTGGGACAAGTCTGGTGCGGCGGGATCCAGGGACATTGTTCTCCCCTACCGGAATCTTTTTCAGGGTTACGAACCGTACGCAGAATGGAATCTCTCTGAAATACGGCGTGTACTCGAGCTTGCGGGAAGGCCCATGCGCGTGGGAGATGTGCTCGATCGTGCGGCCAGCGACTGTGAACGAGGCGACACACTGAGACAGGTGATGTGGCTGCTGAAATACGGATATCTTCGGGCGATGAGAGATGTTGAGCAAGAAGCGCCTACAGGAGATTTCAACCAATCACTCGAGAGAGTAGCCTTGGAGCAGAGTGCGAATACAGCGGGTTGGCGATCACTAGTCGGACGGGAAGGGTAATGTGAATTGGGTGCAACAAGTACAGGACAGCCTCGTAGTAACGGTCCCCGATTCTTCCATACCGGAAGCGTGCGCGTTATCAACCAAACCGCGCTGCCACCATGAATCTAGTTTGCCCGAACTGTGCATCGTTATACCAACCTATAACGAGTGCGGGAGCGTGGAACCCCTCATCAGTGGCCTCAAGAGCGCACTTTCGCAGATTAACTGGGAGGCTACGTTTGTCGACGACAATTCACCCGATGGGACTGCAGACCGTGTACGCCAGATCGCGGGCGAAGATCAGCGCATTCGAATCATCCAACGCGCGGACCGGGATGGTTTGGCCTCTGCTTGCATCACCGGCATGAGGGCGGCTTCTGCGCAGTACATCGCAGTGATGGATGCCGATCTTCAGCATGATGAAGGCATATTGCCTGAGATGCTGCTCCAAATGAAGTCCGCCCACGCGGACATCGTCATTGCTAGTCGAAAGACGCGTGGGGGAAGCATGGGGGAATTGCCGGCGTTACGGCGGTGTTTAAGCAACCTTGGATCGTGGCTAAGCAGGATCGTCTTTAGAGATAGCGTCTCCGATCCAATGAGCGGATTCTTTCTGGTGAACCGTGAGTTTTTCGCTTTAGCGGCGCCACATTTGGCTGGAAGGGGATTCAAAATTCTGCTTGATATGCTGAGCTCAAGTCCTCGCCCTGTATCTTTTGTGGAAATACCGTACTCTTTTCGCAAACGCCAGCATGGGGAAAGCAAACTCGGCTTTAGAGTCGGCATGGAGTATGTGCATTTCGTAGTTTCACGATCGCTGCACCTCAAGAACCGGTGTCGAAAAAGACGCCCCACCCGGACCCTAAATGCCGGATGATAAGCAGAGCGAAAGTAGCGATCACACCACACGAAAGGTGACGCCGATCGAGCGCGTCGTGATCCTGGTAATTGTCGTCGGTGCGCTTGCGCTTCGGGTTGGCACTGCCGTGACACACCAAAGTCTTGCTCATCCTGACGAGATTTTTCAGACTCAAGAGCCCGCCCATCAGTTGGCATTTGGTTATTCTGTAAGGACTTGGGAATGGCGAGAGGGAGTTCGGTCGTGGGTTTTCCCCCTGATGTTAGCAGGTATAATGCGGCTTACGGAGAAGGTCGGAAGTGGATCCAGTGGATATGTAACAGCAACCGCAATCTTTTTGTCCTTGATTTCGCTCTCGACTGTTTGGTTTGGCTACAAGTGGGCGCGCCGGGCCAGCGGAATAGAAGCCGCGCTTATCGCCGCCGGGTGCTGCGCGGTGTGGTATGAACTTGTTCTCTTCGCCGCAAGGGCACTGACTGAGGTCGTGGCTGCCCATGCTTTGTTGCCGGGTTTATATTTGGGCATCTATGGCGATGAAATCACGGAAAAGAGACGAATGTTCCTGGCTGGTTTGTTTTGCGGCGTCGCTGCTGCGTTGCGCGTGCAGTTGCTGCTCGCAGTTTTCTTAGGAATGATCTATTTCTGCCGCGAGCGCTGGCGAGAGAGATTGCGTCCGCTTGTCATGGGAGCACTGGTACCAGCCATTATTTTTGGTGTAGTAGATGCATGTACGTGGTCGTATCCCTTTCAATCGTACTATCGATATATATGGGTTAACGTTATCGAAGGTCGCAGCTCTCTCTATGGGACACAGCCCTGGTTCTGGTATATCTCGTTGTTACTGACCCACCTGGGGCCGCTTGCCGTTCTGGCGGCGATCGGAGTACGTCGCAGTCCGATTCTAGGTTGGTTGGCATTCATTATGGTTGCGGCACACTCAATGATCAGCCACAAAGAGAGTCGATTTATCTATCCTGCCGTCCCGCTGGCGATAACCCTTGCATCGATCGGAATTGTGGAGATTGCAAAGACTTGCGGAGCGATTTGGAAATCGCCGCTACGAACCAGGATCGTCGTTGGGGGGAGTGTAGCCTTTGTCAGCGCAATGTCCTTTTGGTTATCTGCCCAATTTGTCTATCGGGCAGAAGACGGGGGCGGCTTGGCCGCATTCCGGCAACTCAGCCGGGATCCGAACGTCTGCGGTATCGGGCTACACGGAGTGGCCTGGCTCGAAACGGGCGGTTACACTTACTTGCACCGAAGAGTACCAATATTTCCGCTCATTGGAGAATATCAGGCTAGGGAGGCATCTCCGGGTTTTAATGCGTTGCTTAGTTTCGGCACTCTGGATCGAGTGGAAGGCAATTTTCACTTGCAGACGTGCTGGGGTGAAGTGTGTCTATACAAGAGACCGGGACTGTGTAAGCCCAACGGTCTGGGTGAGCTTAACTCGGAACTCAAACTAGCCGGTGAATGATTTGAAAGTGGTGACACCGCTCAGCAGGAGTGCGAAACAGGATATCATCTCATAGCCTGGAAATTGGTCACAAGCACTTGGGAGACGTGTACATATGTCGTACGCTCTTCTGAGGTCGCGATTGAGGTGGGGAACATGAAGGGAAAAAAAGAACCGGGGGCAGATTGCGCCAGAAGCGCAAAACGTTTGATTACTATCTCACTGCTGTGTACATCGCTCTTACGAGCCCAAAATGAAACATCAGTGACTGCTGAAAGCGTTCGTCATGCGGGTTCAAGGGCCGCCATCCCTGTATTCGATGTGAAGCTGTTACCCGACTCCGAATTGTCCGTTCCTTACGACGATAGGATGCCTTCCCACGCTGCCGGTTGCGATTCGAACGGAGTGCCTTACGTCAGAATTACAAAGTTGTTTCCGCACGACATTTCGTTTCTGAGGCTGGGACCAAAGGAGATTGTCACCTTCTCTGCAAACAAAATCACCGATGTCGATGAGCCTGATGTTGTCGATGGGGTTTTTTCCGGTTCAGGCCTGTATATGCTGGTTGAGGGGGGCGCCCATAAAAAACGAGCAGTCAAACAGTTGGAGAACGGCGAGCAACAAGTCTATTTCGAAACTGAAGGGGAACGCCATTCATACATAGCACGATTCGACGAGGACGGTTCTTACAAGGGCATCCTCAAACTTGACCCTCCCTTCCGTCCAACGCGGTTGTCTGGCTTCGAGTCGGGCGGTTTCTTGCTGGCTGGGTTTGATGATCGTAAAATCTGGCGCGTCGCTTTGTTGGATTCGAGCGGCGACTTCCTTAAGTACGTGGATTTTCCGAAGGAGAAGGAGCCCCCGGATCAGAGTTCGGAGCATTACTTCGGGAGCACGGCAAGTCCCGACGTTGCCTCAGGCATGTTTGCTGATTTCGCCAGCTTCTTCCCATATCGCGATAGCGTTCTCTACGTCCGCGGCCATTCCGGCTCGCCGATGTATCAGATCCGCGAGTCGGGCGAGGTTCGGCGAGTCAAGATCAAGCCTCCCAGCGGTCGTTCGGTCGAGGGCTTCATTCCATCGGATCGAAACTGGCTTGTGGATTTCGGAAAGGTGGGAGGGCTGCCCAATCGTGAAGACAGCGCGCTCTACGAAGTGGACTTGGCGACGGGCGAACTCTTGCACTATTACAGAGTGGAGCAGTATTCAAGATTCTCTGAGGCGGATCAAGAGGTAGCGTGCGTGTACCAGGGGGAATTTCGCGCGATTCGCCATGAGAATGGAAGGCTCATGATGTTGCGGGGAATGCCAGAGTCCTCGAGCAACAGATCAACGCCCGTGCGATGAAAACGGCGATCCAACTACTATCGGACTTCTTACCGCTTAATCACTTGGCCAGAGATACCATTGGCCTCCACGGGCGAGGATATGTCGATGAAATTCTGCAGATGCCCCGGTCTCTTGAGGACCCACCTCGGCGAACTTATGCGTCAAGAGATCCTGATCAGGGAATTTAATTCCCTGATACCTCCCTGTAAGTTTCCTGTACCGAGGAATGTTATATTAACTGTCGTAGAAATTGACCAAACTAGTGTAGTGCGTCAAAAAGATCGACGTTTATATTTCGAGTCGCACGACCCTCTTCGCGCTCTTCGCGGATGTTCTTTGCCGAGCTTTGCGGTCAAAAGCTTTGCTTTCCCAGCGTCACCGCAAGCGATATATAGTCGGCGCTATTTTCGGCGCACCACACTAGGGATAAGGACGGGGAAAGTGGACTTTAGCAGAAAAATACTATTCACCGCAGTTGGATTGATGGCCATCGCAGGGCCGGTTGTGTTTGGTCAGGTCACGGCAACGCAGAACCAAACCAGTCCAAGCCCCGCGCCGTCTCCGACACTGGCAGCCGCGCAATCGACCCAAACGGGCAGTGCTCAGACACCATCGTTTGAGGTTACCTCGGTCCGCCTTAGTCCTCCGGGAGGCGGCCTTACGTCGATCAGCGATTGGGGAACGCCGAGATTTACGGCGACGAATGCGACCTTTCAGTTATTGGTTGAGATGGCCTTCAACGTGAGTGAAGATCACATAGTAGGAGCACCGAGTTGGTTTGAGTCTCAAGCGTATTCTATCGACGCGAAGGTGGAAGGCGATAAAGGTCTCACCTATGAACAGACGATGCCTCTGCTCCAGCAGTTGCTTAAAGATCGGTTCCATCTGGCGGTTCACCGCGAAATAAAGGATTTTCCGGCCTATGCTTTGGTGGTTGCGAAGAAGGGACCGAAGCTTCAGGCAAGCAAGGGTACATCAGGACATGGGCAAATGCTGCCGGATCAGTTGCTATGCCCGGGCTGCCCACTGGAGGCACTTGCCGGGATGTTGGCGGGTGTAATAAGAAGTCCTGTTGCCGACAAGACCGAGATCAAGGGCAAGTACGACATCAAACTGGATTATGCGCCCAACAATGCAACCGATTCGCCTCTGCCGTCGATCTATACGGCCTTGCAAGAGCAGCTGGGACTGAAGCTGATACGGCAGAAGGTTCCGGTTGAGATGCTGGTAATTGACCATGTGGACAGAGTTCCAACGGAGAACTAAAGCCTTAGATGTACCGAAATATCCAGTTCCTAATTGTTCTTGCGCCTATCGCACCTTCCAGCTTGGCTTCGGCTCCGGAGTACCACGGCCAGGTCACGTTCGGCGGCTTTCCGGTCCCCGGCGCTACGGTGACGGCTACGCAAGGAACAAACAAGGTTGCTACTGTCACCGATCAGGAAGGCATTTACTCCTTTGCAGGACCTAGCGGATGGAACCTGGAAGGTCGAGATCAAAATGCAGTGTTTCTCGACGATTCAAGCAGAGGTGGTAATCACTTCAAATATGCCTGCGGGAAAGTGGGAGTTGACGTTGCTCCCGCCTGACCGACTTAGGAAGCTCAACACGCAGGTGCCGCTTTCACCCACCGCGCTGCCCATTCCCAACGATCCCGCAGCGGCGAAGCAACCCGCCACCCCTGAGAAGATACCCAAGCCTCCGGACGATTTGAGCCAGCAGTCTTCGGATGGATTTCTGGTGAATGGCAACGTCAACAACGCGGCTACATCGCAGTATTCACTCAACCAGGCCTTCGGGAACCGGAGACCCAATAGCAAGAGCCTTTTCTCAGGGAAAGCGGTTGATGCTCAAGGCTATGAATCTGCGAATGGCTTTGACTGTGGAGCAGATTGGCTATTGCGACAGAATCAGCGAATCCGCAGTGCATTATGCCGAAAGGCTTCTGTTAACGAAGCCCCAATTAGTCAGGCGTGCCCCTGCGATAGCGAAAGAACTCGTTCACGAATACTAAGGACCACAACTTTGTGATTGATTTTGCGGAAGCACAGGCGCACTTGGGTGTCGAATGGGTTAAGACCGGGACGCGCGAGTTGCAGGCCGGGGAAGACATTTATTCGCTGATTGAAATGGTGAATTTTTTCCTTCGGTTCGGGCAATCGAAACGGCTCTACGTTTCAGGCGGAGCCGCCCTCTCAGATAGCATCATGGTGGTCGAAACAAAGCGGTAGGACTAGAGAGAGATTTGGGAGAGAAGTCCGAAGCGTAAAGAGCTAGCTAAGTTGCGCGGAATCAGCGGGCCGGTTAGTGGTTAAAGTACTCATAACCCAAAGGCGGTTGAAATCCACCCAGAACGGGGGGACTACAGGACAGCCGTGCCGGGGACCGCACCCTCGCCATTGTCTTGCCCGCGGCCCACCGACCGAGCGTACCAAAACCGTAGGAAATACCGGCGAATATACCGGGTATCTCCCGTTAGTAACCCTATCTAACCTCTTTAGAGTCAACAGCCGGTGGGTGGATTGCGACCGTGTGAGGATGGCACTCTACCGCTGAGTTGAGCGCCCACTGCCTTGCATAAACTAACTTGCGGTAAACGGTTTTGCAGCGAACCGACTTGCAGTAACACGATCATAACACGCTACTTCCCTGTTTGTGAGCCTTCGCCGGCGTGGCGCGAGCTGAACCTGTCTCCGAAGAAATCGCCCTTGTTCCAGGTTGGCGTGGCATCCTGCTGCGCCAAGTCATAGCCGACCAGAAAGTTGACGCCCGCGGCCTTCGCACCCGAGCTGTAGTCGAGCGCTTGATCCATGTTGTCGAGCGGCGTGTGATATTTCGTTACCATCCACTCCTTCTGCAGTTTCAATCCGTCGATTTTTGGATCGATGCTTTGTATCCCGTCGGTGACGTCCACCGCGGGAATGCCCTGCAGAACGAAGGAATACTGGTCGCTGCGAATGAAGAAATTTTCCTCCGGCATGGGATCCGGACTGAGCGAATAACCGATCCGCTTCGCCGCCGACTGCACCTGCTGCTCCAGGCTGGAGTGCTCCATGCCCAGTACGATCACGTCTTTCATGTCGTAGTACAGTCCGGGCGCTCCATCGATGTTGAGGTCCGCAACAATCGCACTTCGCGGCACCGTCGGGAAGTTGGCGAAGTAATCGGACCCGAGCAATCCCATCTCCTCGCCGGTAACAAAAACAAACAGGATCGAGCGCCGCGGCGCCGTCGGCAGGCTGGCGAACGCGCGTGCGATTTCCAGCAGGCTAGCAGTCCCGGAGGCGTTGTCGAGAGCGCCGTGGCAAACGTTGTCGCCATTCACCGGCGGGCAGATTCCCAGATGATCGACGTGCGCGGTGTAAACCACATACTGGTTGCGCAGTGGCGGGTCGGAGCCCGGGACTTCGCCGATGATGTTGGGACTGTCGGCCGAGGTATGCGAACTGAGCGTGTGGATGTGGGCCGTGACCGGCAAAACCAGCGACTGCGGCTGGCCAGCTCGGGCCGCCCCGAAAAGTTGGTCTAATGTCTTGCTGGCGCCTGCGAACAGCTTCTCAGCTCCGGACTGACTCAGCAATGCCCCGCCCCGAAGCCCTGGAAATGTGTTGTGCGGAATGCCGTTCTTCTCCAGCCATTCCATGTATCCCATTTGGATCTGCGGCACAATCCAGTCCCACGCATAGCGCTTCTGATCTTCCGGCGTCATCAGATCCATGAACCCCACCGCACCGTGCGCCACCGCGTTCCTTCCCTTTACGATGATATCGGAGTAATAGGCTCGCACCGTCGAAGGAAACTTTGCCGGCGCACCGTCCATCAGCACAACGATCTTGTCCTTCACGTCGGCGCCAGCATAATCGTCGTAATCGCGTTCCTTCGCGGTTACGCCGAATCCCACGAACACGACCGGAGCCTCAACGCTGGTGTCGGTCCGGTTCAGGTCGCCGTAGATCACGTAATCCTTCAATGAAACCAGGGTTTGCTCGCCGCCTTTCGTGATCAGTACCAGCGAACTCTTGCCGTCGTCGAGCACCGATTTGCGCAGCGGAACGGTCTGATACCAGGTCCCGTTCACCCCCGCAGGATGCAAGCCCGCCGCCTCCAGTTGAGCCGCGACGTAGCGTGCCGCGATCTCGTAACCCGGCGTACCCGGAGCCCGCCCCTGAAGCAGCGAGTCAGACAAGAAACGCATGTGCGCCCGAATCGCGTCGGGCCGAATCGCGTTCATGCCCGCCTGCTCGGGCCCCGACGGCGATTCCTGGGCCACAGCGCCAAAGCCAAGACAGCCGATGAATACAAGCCACACAAGGCAGCGTTTCATAGGCATTTAGGCTCCTGACTCGATTTTAGGGTGCTGATTCGCAGAGCGGGCTTCGTAACCAAGGGCAACATCTTGGACCATTCTGCCAAAGTTGGCAAGCGCAGCGTCAGCAATCACTTACGAGCAGCATGCGGATCTTTACCAGTGCACTAAAATCCGTGGCCGGCAGCATTTTGTCGCAGGAATGGAGCGTGATAGCCTTACCACAGCAGGACAAAACGGGGCTCGGAGCCGCGATTTTCCGCCTGCTGGCTTCTCTTTTGCATGCCAGGTGATTCCAGACTCTCCCGATCCCCCCTAACCTCCTCATTGGCAGAGACTTCCCGTAGTTCGTCTAACGACGAAAATGTGCAACTTTCGAGCTCCGGCGGGGTTGAAATTAATGTGAGCACTGCCGCCATGGATCGGGGTATCCTGATGGCCGCTATGGGGCCGCAGGCAGCAGCCAGTTTGCCCGCAGCGGTAACGGGCAGGGAGTCTTCTAACGACGCGGAGGTAATGCTGCGCGTAAAGGCTGGGGACCAGTCCGCCTTCGAGTACCTGGTGCAGAAATACCGCCGGCCGCTGGTGAATTTCATGTACCGCATGGCGCGGAACTC
>Ga0210383_10001907_pt1 | contig 18970 bp, 19 predicted proteins | sample IncBWC14OmetaG_FD_160072 | JGI IMG/M metagenome (GOLD analysis project Ga0210383, IMG submission 160072) | Forest soil microbial communities from Barre Woods Harvard Forest LTER site, Petersham, Massachusetts, United States - Inc-BW-C-14-O ...
CACACGGATGCGCGATGTTGCGGCAGCGATCGGCCCAATCAGCGCCTCCGGACTCGGCCCCGCCAACATCGGCCCGCCGTGGTGCTCTGCCACCCAGTAGCGGTGGTAGCCGAGCTGGTCGGCCAAGCGCGCCAGATCAAGCGTGTTCGCCAGCGCCTGCGCACCAGATGAGCCCTGGGAGATGGGCGACTGATCGAGGACGGACAGGCGCAGAGGCATGCGCCCATGCTAGGAGCCCGTCACACCTCGAGCTGTTGGCGAGGCTCGCCACACGGCCATCACCGCGAGTTATCGTTTACGTCATGAGGCGAATGTCGATGGTCACACTCTGTTTGTGTCTCGTCGTCGGTGCAGTATTGCTTGCCGGGGCACAGCACTCCACGATCAAGCACACAGCGGCTCCACGCGTGGCCTTGGCCTCGCAACTCGCATCGACCGAACAGATCGAGCGAGGCCGCGGCCCGTGCTCCGCCTCTCGCAAATGCGCGTCCACGGCCTGCTGGCTGCCCATCGCGAATAGCCCCCTCCGGCCGAGGGGCGTCAGGAGCGAGTGCCAAGCGTCGAAGCAGGGACCGTGCATGTTGGAGATCGCAGCCAGCGCAGAACGCACGCCGTCAGCGCCAGGTGCTCTCTGCCAGTCTCAGGCAATCAGAGTGTTTCGCGACCTGAAACCCGCGCACCCCAAGGCAGCCCCCAGGCCTCACCGCTAGTCTCCCTGCCCATGAGCAGTCCTACGCAGGAGCCCGAACCTCCGTACCACCTGTTCCTCGACCCGGTGGAGGTGCCCGTCGCCGCCAGCGCTCTGCGACTGCTCATCTCCGACGAGGCACACGAGCCCCACATCCGCAGCCTCGCCCGCGAGGTGCTGGCCGGCCTCGAGCAGCGCGCCGACGCGCAGGGAACGCTCACCGTCACGCTCACACCCCCGCAGATGAAGATCACCCACAGCGCCGTCAAGCTGCTGCTGAACGACCTGCAACGCGAGCAGGCCGGCGAGCGCGAGGTGCTGCGGAGCATCCTCGACAAGCTGCCCGACGAACACACCATGAGGGCCATCCAGATCGGCTAGCGGGCCACGATCCGGACTCAGCAATCCGCTTGTGTTACGCTAAGCGGACCGCCCAGTCCTCTACGTCGGAAAGGTCCGCCCTGTGGCTACCACAACGTCAGCGTCCCCCGCAGCTACAACCTCCTCGGCCTCCCCTGCATCCGCTCCCTCGTCGAGCTCCAGCGCACACGCAGCCTCGCCGACGCCCCGCACGTTCAACCCCTGGATCACGCTCGTCGTTGTGTGCGTGGCCCAGTTCATGGTGGTACTCGACGCGACGATCGTGAACGTCGCCCTGCCGTCCATCCAAAAGGGCCTTCACTTCTCGCGTACTGACCTGCAGTGGGTGGTCAACGGCTACACACTGCTGTTCGGCGGCTTCCTGTTGCTGGGCGGACGCGCAGCTGACCTGATCGGCCGTCGACGGCTGTTCATGGCCGGCGTGGCACTGTTCTCGTTCGCGTCTGCCGTCAACGCGTTCGCGCAGAGCTCAAACGTTTTGATCGCCGGGCGCGCGCTACAGGGACTGGGCGCCGCGCTTGTATCGCCGGCCGCGCTGTCGATCCTCACCACCACGTTCACCGTCCGCAGCGAGCGCACCAAGGCGCTGGGCGTGTGGAGCGGCATCGCTGCCGGTGGCGCCGCTGTGGGCCTGTTGATGGGTGGCGTCCTCACCGACCTGCTCTCCTGGCGGTGGGTGTTCATCGTCAACCTGCCAATTGGCATCGGCGCGCTGGTTGCCGCGCTGCGTTACGTGCCCGAGTCGCGCGGTCCGGAGCTGCGCAAAACGTTCGACCTCGCGGGCGCATTCTCCGTCACCACCGGGCTGGTGGTGGCCGTGTTCGGGATCGTCAAGGCCCAGCAGTACGGCTGGGGCTCCGCGCGCACGCTCGGAACGCTCGCCGTCGCCGCAGTCCTGCTCGGCGCGTTCTTCGCCATCGAGCAGCGCAGCGACGCGCCGCTCGTGCGCCTGAGCATCCTGCGCGTGCGCACGCTCGCAGCCGCTAACTTGGCGCTGCTGTTCGTCATGTCGGGAATGATGTCCATGTTCTACTTCGCCTCGCTGTACGTCCAGCAGGTGCTCGGCTACAGCCCCCTGCGGGCAGGTCTCGCGTTCCTGCCCGTGACGCTCGGCATCGGCGCAGGCGCCGCCGCCGCACAGCCACTGCTCAAGCGCTTTGGACCGCGCGGGGTGGCAGTCGGCGGACTCAGTCTTGCCGCGCTCGGCATGGCGCTGCTATTGCGCACTACCGTCGCAGGCAATTACCCCGGCCAGCTGCTCGTGGGCCTGTTCCCAATGGCCATTGGCATGGGGCTCACGTTCGTGCCCATCACCCTGCTCGCCACCGCCAACGTGCACGGCGATGACGCCGGCCTCGCATCAGGCCTGTACAACACCGCCCAGCAAGTCGGGGGAGCTCTCGGGCTTGCGATCCTGTCCACGTTCGCCGCCTCGCGCACCAGCTCGCTGCTCTCAAGCCACGTCGCTGGCGGGCAGCCGGCGGCGCTCATCAGCGGCTTTCACCTCGCGTTTGCCATCGGCGCCGGCCTACTCGCCCTCGCCGCGGTGCTGCTCGTGGCGATGCTCCGCCGCCACCATGTAGCCACGCTCGACCTGGATGCGCAGCCGGTGCTTGCATGAGCCAGTTACGCCACGCCTACGCCCAGCCCGCCGCATGACAGCACTCCGCGTGTGCCCCACCCATTGGCACCGGGCGCCACAGCGACATACACTTAATAATTAGTAGCAAGGAGGGAGAGCCAGCGGAGATGGGTGTCACGGGCACGAATGCAACGACCATCGACGACGCGATCGCGCCGCGGCGTCAGCGTGCGGACGCTGAGCGCAACCGGCGCGCGCTGATCGACGCGGCGGTCGAGGTGTTTGGCGAGCGCGGGCTCGACGCGACCGTCGCGGAAGTGGCCGCTCAAGCGGGCGTCGGGCAGGGCACCGCGTACCGCCATTTCCCCACCAAGGAGCACCTGATCGCGGCCACTGTGCGCGACATGCTTGACCGCATCACCGCCACCGCCACGCAGCTGCTCGACGAGCCCGACCCGCTGATCGCACTGCGCGAGCTGCTGCACGCCGGGTCGGAAATGATGATCAAAAACCAGGGCTTCAAGGACGCCACCGCCAACTCGCCTGTGCTCGAGGAGGACCCGCACGTGCAGGGCGCCCACGAGCACCTGCTGGAGGTATCCGGGCTGCTGCTCTCCCGCGCACAGGCCGCCGGCGTCATCCGCGCGGACGTTACTCCCGAGGACATCCCGCTGCTGCTGTGCGCTGTAAGCGCCACCGACATACCCCGTCGCGAGGAGCAGCCCGCGCTATGGGAGCGCTACTTCGAGATCGTCTTTTCAGGGCTGTGCGCGCCGGCTGCACCCGCCGCCGGCCTCGCCGTCAGCGCGCCCACACAGGATAAGCTGCGCCAGCTCAAGGTGACGCCAAGCTCTCGACCGTAAGCTCTGAGGCGATCGCCTCGCGCACCGCCTGTAGCAGCACCCCACGCGCCCGCAGCTTCGTTTCAGTATGTGCGTGTGCGTTCAGCTCCAGCAGCGCCTGCGCCGCCTGAACGCTCTGCGCGCGCAGCTCATCCGCCGCCACCACCTGGTCGAGAAAGCCCGCCTGCATGGCCTGCGCGGGCGTGAACACCGTCGCGCTCACCACCGATCGATCGAAGTGCGTGGGCGTCAACCGGTAACGCGCCAGCTCGATCACAAACCACGGCACCGTCAGCCCAATCTTCACCTCGTTCAGCCCCAGCTTGAAGTTGCCCTCAACGCCAATTCGCAGGTCCGCAGCCATCGTCACAAACGCCCCCGCTGCCATCGCGTGGCCCGGACACGCCACCACCACTGGCCGGGCGAATCCAAGTATGCGCTCCACCAGCGTCGCCCCCAGCCGCAGCATCTCCACCGCCGGCTCCGGCTCACCCGCCGCGAACACGTTCAAGTCGAACCCTGCCGAGAAGCAGCCCTCGCGGCCCGTCAGGACTACCACCGCCTCGTCGCGCTCCGCCTCGTCCAGCGCACCATGCACCGCCCGCAACATCGCCGGCGAGAACACGTTGCGCTTGCCGTCATCCATCGCGATCGTCGCAATCCCACCGTCCAGCTCGTAGCTCACCAGCTCGCTCATCGTTGTCTCCTGTTCGGTCGTGCGCCGTGTCGTGCTCTATCGTGTACAACCGTATCGTAGCGATGTTTCGAAACGATGTCATGAAATGAGTTGCCGCTATGCCTAGACCCAAGCAGCGAACCCCCGAGCTGCGCGAGCACGTGCTGTCGGTTGCATTGGATCTGCTCGCCAGCGACGGCGTAGCTGCGTTCACCACCAGGAGCGTTGCCAGCGCCTCGCACACCTCCACCCCGGCGATCTACGAGCTGTTTGGAGACAAGAGCGGGCTCGTGCGGGAGATGTTCTTCGAGGGCTTTCGCATCCTCCGCCGCCAGCTGGGAGCGTTCGCCGAGACCGACGATCCTCGCGCGGACCTTGTCCAGCTGATCGAGCTCTACCGCAGCTTCATCCGCCAGAACCCAGTACTCGCCGAAGTGATGTTCTCACGACCGTTCACCGACTTTTCGCCCACTCCAGCCGAGCTCAAAGCCAGCGGCTCGGTGCGCACGCTCATCATCGCCCGCGTACGCCGCTGCATCGACACCGGGCTTATACACGGCAATGAGACCGACATCGCCCACGTGTTCGTCGCGCTAGTTCAAGGTCTCGCCGTCGCAGAGAACACCAGGCGGCTCGGCAGCAGCCGCAGGTCGATCGAGCGGCGCTGGGAGCTCGCTGTGGACGCCGTACTCGACGGGTTCAGCGCGTAAGCGCTACCCCGCCGCAGTTGGGAGTCGCCACGGGTGCGACGTGTGAGCAGCGGCGAGATGGATCGGGGCGCGCTAAGGAGCCTGCGCGAGCCGCTCCCGCGAGGCTGCGATCTCGTCGATGGCCTCCTCGCGTGAGCGCCAACCCTCGACGGTGACCGTCTTACCCTCCTCCAAGTCCTTGTAGATGGAGAAGAACTGCTCGATCTCCTGGCGGAGCATCAGCGGCAGCTCCTCCAGCTCTTTGTAGTGGTTCCAGTAGGGGTCGTGCACGGGCACGCAGATGACCTTGTCGTCCACGCCCTTCTCGTCGCGCATCATGAACATGCCTACCGGCCGCACCGGGATCAGGCACCCTGGGAACGTGGGCTCGTACAGACACACGAGCGCGTCCAACGGATCGCCGTCCTCGCCGAGCGTGCCCCGCAAGTAGCCGTAGTCGGCTGGGTAGGTGGCGGCGCTCATCAGCAGCCGATCGAACTTGATGCCCCCCAGCTCAGGGTCGTACTCGTACTTGTTGCGAGTGCCCTTGGGGATCTCAACCACGCATACGAGCGACTCATCGCTCTGCTCGTGCCTGTCGCCGGCTGTCATGCCCTGATCCTTCCACACCAAAGCCGGCGATACGATCCTGTTGTGCCGAGGACACACCGCTCCAGCCCAGATCACGGGGAACGACGACGGCGGTGCTAGACACCGCAGCAGTGCCGGCCGCGGGGGACGCCATCACGGTGCTGCTCGTGGAGGATGACGATGGCGACGCGCTGATTGTCGATGACCTCCTGAGCGAAGCGCTCATCGGCGTGCGCATCACCCGCAGCCGCACGTTCGCGGACGCGCTTGCGGAGTTGAGCCCGCAGATCGACTGCGTGCTGCTGGATCTGAAGCTTCCTGATGTGGAAGGCATGGACACGGTCATGCGGCTGCGCGAGCGAGCACCGGACACGCCGCTGATCGTGCTCACGGGGCTGCACGACGAGGCCGCGGGCGTCGCCGCGGTGGACGCGGGCGCACAGGATTACCTCATCAAGGGCGAGGTGGACGGCGCCCAGCTGGCGCGAGCGATCCGCTATGCGATCGTCCGTCGCCAGGCAGCGGACGCACAGCAGCAGCTGCGCCTGGCGGACGTACAGGCACGCGAGGTCATACGCCTGGAACGAGGGCTCGCGCCCAGGCCACTGATCAGCGATGACTCCGTCTGGATCGCATCGCTGTATCGCGCCGGGCGCAACCGCGCGCTTCTGGGTGGTGACTTCTTCGACGTGGCAGAGACCGCCGACGGGCAACTGCGCGCTGTCGTGGGCGACGTCTGCGGCCACGGCCCCGACGAGGCCGCCGTGGGCGTGTGTCTGCGCGCCGCGTGGCGAGCGCTCACGGTCGCTGGAGTAGACAGCGAGCTGGTCGTGCGAGCGTTGGAGCGTGTGCTTGAACACGAACGCGAGATCCCGTTCCTGTTCACCACGTTGTGCACGCTCGAGATCGACGTCGCCCACGCGAGCGCCAACATGCTGCTCGCCGGCCATCCACCGCCGATACTGATCGACGCCAGCACCGTCGCGAGCGTGTCGCGCGCGCACGGCGGTCCGCCCATCGGGCTGCACAGCGACGGCTGGTCAACAGCACCGCTTGAGCTACCACCCGGATGGGCGATGCTGCTCTACACCGACGGCATCACCGAGGGAAAAATCGGCCATGGATCAGAGCGGCTCGGCACGGGCGGCCTGGAGCGACTCGTCACCGAGCACATCGCAGCGCATCCCCACTGGCACGAGCGCCCAGAGGAGCTACTGGCAGTAGTGATCGAAAAGGCTGAAACGCTCAACGGCGGAGAGCTGACTGACGACGTGGCCATGCTGCTAATCGGCTCGCGCCCGCGGAGCGCGCAAGCGACTTGAGCGCCACGAGCACCCCGCCTCCAACGCAGGACCTAAGCCTGGATCCGTCACGCGTTGACTCCAGGCTAAAGCGCCTGCCCCGCCTGCGAGTAGGGCAGTGGCTGGGATTGACAATCGGCGTTCTGCTCGCCTTCGCAGTAATTGGTGTCGGCCTGGCACTGCTGGCCAACCACAAACTCAGCAATCAACGCAGCGTGGTGCTGGGCCAGGTCGAGCCCGCGCTGCTTGCTTCGCTGAAGCTCGAAAACGCGCTGATCAACGAGGAGACCGGCGTGCGCGGGTATCTGCTCAGCGGCAAAACGCAGTCGTTGGAACCCTACGAAAAAGGCTTGCACGCGCAGGCAAGCGCATATCACCAACTCAAATGGAAGCGCAACATCGGCGGCAGAGCACTGTCCGCTGACGTGTCCGCCGTGCGTACCCGCACAGAGGCGTGGCAAACCCAGTTCGTCACCCCCATCATGCTGAGCATCCGCGCAGGCCACACCGGCTCGGTGCCACCAACGCTCGCAGGCAAAGGTCTGTTCGACGCCATCCGCGTCGCGCTTGCGCGCCTGCGCGGCGACCTCAGCGCCAGGCTCATCAGCGCCCGGCACCAGCTGAACGACGACGCGAACTTCCTGCAAATCGCGCTGATCGTCGCTACCGCACTGATCCTCGGCAGCCTCCTCGGCGCGGGCTTCCTGCTGCGTCGCATCATCACCCGTCCGCTTGCCGAGCTGGGCAAAGACGCAGCGCAGGTTGGCGCGGGGGACTTCGCCAAGCCCGTAGCCATCGGCGGCGCGCCGCGCGAGATCGTCGAGCTCGGCGATGAGATCGACGCGATGCGCCAGCGCATCGTGCAGGAGCTGATCACCGTGGAATCCGCCAAGGCGGCGCTCGAGTCGCAGGCGCTCGAGCTGAACCGCTCAAACGCTGAGCTGGAGCAGTTCGCATACGTGGCCTCCCACGACCTGCAGGAGCCGCTGCGCAAGATCGCAAGCTTCTGCCAAGCACTCGAGCGTCGCTACCACGGCCAGTTGGACGAGCGCGCCGACCAGTACATCGAGTTCGCCGTCGACGGAGCCAAGCGTATGCAGACCCTGATCAACGATCTGCTCGCGTTCTCCCGCGTGGGCCGCAGCGGACGGCCGCTCGAGCTGGTGGACCTGAACGAGGCCGCAAGCGAAGCCCAGGCGTCGCTTTCCAGCGCGATCGAGGATGCGGACGCGCACATCGTGGTCGAGTCGCTGCCTTCCATTCGTGGCGAGCGAGCGCTGCTCGTGTCGCTATTTCAAAACCTGATCGCCAACGCGCTGAAGTTCCGCCGCGACGAGCCGCCGGCCGTACGTATCTCGGTTACAGCCGATGAGTCGCACGGGCAGTGGCAATTTAGCTGCATCGACAACGGCATCGGCGTGGACCCCGAGTACGCGGAGCGGATCTTCGTGATCTTCCAACGCCTGCACACCAAGGAGACCTACCCTGGTACCGGCATCGGACTGGCCATGTGCCGCAAGATCGTCGAGTATCACGACGGACGCATGTGGCTCGACCCCAACCACACAAGCGGTGCACAGTTCAGATTCACCCTGCCAATCGCCCGGGCAGTAGATGTACCCGCAGGGGAGCCTCCCGCGATTGAGACACCACAACAGGAGAACCAATGAACGCAAACTTGATCTCAGTACTGCTTGTCGACGATGACCCCGGAGACGTGCTGCTCGTGCGCGAGGCGTTCGAGGACCACAAGGTGGGAAACCTGCTGTCCGTAGTCAGCGACGGCGCCGAGGCGCTGCAGTACGTCCGCCGCGAAGGCACCTACGACAGCGCCACGCGCCCCGATTTGATCCTGCTCGACCTGAACCTGCCCCGCAAGAGCGGCATCGAGGTGCTGGATGAAATCAAGAGCGACCCCGCCCTGTGCACCATCCCAGTGGTCGTGCTCACCACCTCAGAGGCGGAGGAGGACATCGTGCGCGCATACAAGCTGCACGCCAACGCCTACATCACCAAGCCTGTCGACTTCGAGCAGTTCACCAAGATCGTGCACCAGATCGACGACTTCTTCATCGGCCTGGTGAAGCTGCCCTCGTGCACTCGGCGCGTCTAGGGCGTCACTGCCGCGGGCGCTGGTAGACGGTGACGACGGCGGCGCCACCGAGCCCGATGTTGTGTTGGAGCGCGGCGCTCACCCCTTCGACCTGGCGCGGTCCGGCGTCGCCACGCAGCTGCCACGTCAGTTCCGAGCACTGCGCCAGACCAGTGGCGCCGAGCGGATGGCCCTTGGAGATCAGCCCACCGGAGGGGTTCACCACAGGGCCGGCACCGCCGAAGGTGGTGGCCTGTGCATCCACCAGCTCGTGGCCGTGGCCCTCCTGCGCAAGACCCAAGGCCTCGTAGGTGATCAGCTCGTTGGCGCTGAAGCAGTCGTGCAGCTCGATCACCTGGATGTCGTCGGGTCCGATCTGCGCCTCCTCGTAAGCCTGACGGGCGGCCTCCTTGCTCATGTCATAGCCCACGATCTTGATGCAGTCGGCGGTCTCGTCAAAGGTGCTCGCGAGGTCGGTCACCATCGCCTGGCCGGTGATCTCAATCGCCCGCTCCCACAGATCGTGCTCGTCGACGAACCGCTCCGACGCGAGCAGCACCGCAGCAGCACCGTCGGAGGTGGGCGAGCACTGCAGCTTGGTCAGCGGCTCGTGGATCATGCGCGCGTCCTTGATCTCCTGCAGCGTGTACTCCGTCTGGAATTGCGCGTAAGGATTGTTGACGGAGTGCTTGTGGTTCTTCCACCCAATCCACGCGAAGTGCTCCGGCTGAGAGCCGTATTTGTCCATATGGTCACGGCCCGCATTGCCGAACATCTGCGGCGCAAACGGCGAGTCTTCCGGGTCGCGCAGCTCGAACATGCGCTGCATGTGCTTGTCCATGGCAGGTGTGCGGTCGGTGTACTTCATGCCCAGCGAGCCGCGCTCCATCTTCTCGAAGCCAACCGCCAGCGCACAGTCGACGAGGCCACCCTTCAGGGCTTGGCGAGCAAGGAACAGAGCGCTCGAGCCGGTGGAGCAGTTGTTGTTGACGTTCACCACGGGAATGCCAGTCAGCCCCAGGCCGTAGATCGCGCGCTGACCGTAGGTGGAATCGCCATAGCAGTAGCCTGCGAACGCCTGCTGCACGCACTCATACGGGATGCCCGCATCCTCCAGCGCCTTCGTCCCCGCCTCCTTGACCCACTCGGGGTAGTCGCCGTCCTTCGTGCCGGGCTTGTCGAACTTCGTCATGCCAACGCCGATTACGTAAGTTTTCATGCGCTCAAATCTACACCCGCGCGATCCGGCCCATCGGGCATGCTGTGAGACGGTGGCTAGCGAGGGCAACAGCGAGCTCCCCTCGACGTCCGCCTCGTGTTCACACAAGGGCTGGCGTGTGCGGCCATACATGCCGCTGGCGACGATCGTGGCGATCGCCGGCGTGTTGGATCTGTGGGCGCTGACGATTAGCGGCTACGCGAACGGCTACTACGCGGAGGCGGCGCTTGCGGCAAGCAAAAGCTGGACTGCGCTGCTGACCAACGCGGCCGATCCGAGCGGCGTTGTGAGCCTCGACAAGGGACCACTTCCGGACTGGATCATGGGCCTGTCCAGTCGAGTGTTCGGCTTCAGCTCGCTGAGCATGCTGCTGCCAAGCGCGCTGTATGCGATGGCCTCTGTGCTGGTCCTGTACGACCTGGCGCGGCGCACGCTCGGGCGCCGCACAGCGCTAGTGGCGGCACTGCTACTGGCGGTGTCTCCAGTGAACGTGGTGATGGCCCGCTACAACAACCCCGACTCGCTGCTTGCGCTGCTGTTGGTTGGCAGCGCATGGGCATTGATGAGGGCACTCGAAAGTGGCCGCACGCGCCACATGGTGCTGTGTGGGGTACTGGTTGGCTTGGCGTTCAACACGAAGATGCTCGAGGCATATCTGATCCTGCCGGCGTTCGTTGTGGCGTTTCTGATCGCCGCCGCCGGGCCGTTGCGCCAGCGGGTGGTGACGCTGCTGGCCGGCGGCGGCGTGATGCTGGCGGTGAGCGTGGCGTGGTACGGCTCGATGATGCTCGTCCCAGCGGGCGATCGCCCATATGTGGGGGAAACGACCGACAACTCGTGGTTTCAGCTGATCTTCGACGCAAACGGCCTCAAACGCGTGACCGGCTTTCCGCAAGGCGGCCAAGGAACGACCGGCCCCCTGCGCCTGTTCCTCCCGGAGATCGCAGGCCAGATCGCGTGGCTGCTGCCGCTGGCGCTGACGGGGGCTGTGGTTGGTCTGTGGCTGACTCGCCGGGCGCCTCGCAGCGATCGGCGGCGAGCGGCAATTGTGCTGTTCGGCATGTGGCTGCTCGCTGGCTACTTCCTGTTCAGCTTCTCTCGCGGCATCTTCCACTCCTATTACACGAGCGCCATCGCAGCGCCTGTTGCTGCGCTGGCTGCCAGCGCAATCGTGATGCTGGCGGAGCGGATGCTGGCAAGCAGGGCAGCGGCGGTAGCGTTGGCAGGCGCGCTGCTCGTGACGGCGCTACTCAGCTTCGCGATCCTCTACTACCCATTCAGGTTCCTACCGTGGCTGACCTGGGTGGTACTCGTGGCCGGGGCGGCGGCGGCGATTGGCGTGGCGCTCCTGCGGCGCGCGGCGCGGCGGTCGCTTGCGGGCGCCCGACTGCGGCTCGGCCAACAGCAGTGGCTGGGGGCACTTATGCTTGCGTTTGGCGGGGGCACATTCGCACTGCTGGCGGGACCAGCGGCATACTCGGTGGCGACCGTTGGATTCGGGCGCACTGGCAGCAGCCCCACGGCAGGCCCAGCGAGGCTGACAGCGCGACAGGGACTGCTGCCAACGTCTGACTCGCGGCTGGTGCGCGAACACAAGCTGGGCGTGGCGGGGGGCATTTACAACCCTGCGCTACTGAGGTATCTCGAGCAGCATCGCAACGGAGCGCGGTATCTGCTGGCAGCAGAAGGCTCCCAGTTCGCCGCGCCCATCGGCCTGGCCAGTCGAGCACCGGTAGTCACGTTGGGAGGATTCTCCGGCGCAGATCCTGCGCCAAAGCCCAGTCAGCTAGCTACTCTCATCGGCTCGGACCAGTTGCGGTACGTGCTGCTGGCCTCCCCAGAAGCCTCACCCGCGGCAAAGCTTCGCGCGCGGTGGGTGGCGTCGCAGTGTGTGCTGACGGGCATGTCGTATCTTGCGCCGGGGCAGCTGACCGCGCAGACGCCTCGCGCCGGGTCACAGCTGACCGCGCGAACGCCTCGCCTCGGGTCACGCGGCGGGGACGTGATGCCAGGGCTATATCGGTGCGGGTGGGGCTCGAGCCGCACGGGCGGGCGGTATGCGAGCTGCGCGGGCGGGCGAGATCGGACCGTCTCAGCGGGCCGGCGAAATCGGGCCGACCGGCGGATTTGAAAGCCTGTGGCACATGGTCATCCGTGCGCTCACCCGCGAGGACCACGACGGCTGGATGGAGCTGTGGGATGGGTACCTGCGCTTCTACCGCGTTGAGATCGGCGAGCAGATCACCTCGCGGACGTTCGCGCGAATGTGCGAGAAGAAAGACGGCATGTTCGGGCTGGTAGCGGTAGACGAGGACGGTGAGGTGGTGGGATTTGCGAACTGCCTGGTGCATCCCTCCACGTGGAGCATCGCCGGCTACTGCTACCTGGAGGACCTGTTCGTGGCGCCACACGCTCGTGGCGGCGAGGTAGCGAAGGGCCTGATCGACGCCACCGCTGCCGTGGCTCGCGAACGCGGCGTGGAGCGCATGTACTGGAATACGCAACAGTTCAACGGCCCGGCGCGGTCGCTGTATGACACGGTCGGGAAGCTGACCTCAATGGTGGTTTACGAGCGCGAGGTCTGAGCGGGGCGCAGTCGCGCCCCCGCAGTCGCGTTCTCGATTACTCGGGGACGAGCAACAGTTGCTCGCCCTTTGGGGTGTCCCTGATCTGACCGGCTGTCGGATTAGTGGAGGCAACCGACCAGGAGAGCCCATGTCCCTACTCATCATTCTCGTTCTTGTTATTGGCGCCGCGTTGACCACGTTCTTCATGCTGCGATCTGGGGAGAACCTGCATTTCGAGACGTCCCTGGATCCACACCGCGTGGTCATGACGACATCGACTCAGGCACAACAGGTATGACGGTCGTGCAAATCACCTCCAACGGCTTTCGCGGCAAGGCTGCTGGACGCGACCTCAAGCGGCAAGTGGGGATACCTGCAGGGGCACTGGGCACGGCGGTTACACCATCGCTCACGGGGTGAGACCCAACGGCGATTGCCAGCTCTAGCCTGGGGCGCTCGACTTTCGACACGCCCAGCTATCAGCTCACCGGCGCAGATGTCGAAGAAGCTTGGGGCGCCTCTCGGGGAGCAGCCCAGCCCGGCGAGCCGCAGGCACGCCGAGTCGCGTGGCGCCACCGGTGACCAGCCGATAGACGAACCGCGACGGCGGCATGCGGTAGTTGGCAGAGGTATGAGGCGCATAGACGATCCTTCCCTGCTCGGGCTCGACTTCAAGCCAGCCGGTGTGCTTGCGCTGTTCCTGGCCGATGACGTTGCGGCCAAACTTGTGGGCGGTGAGACCGGCGCGGCGTGCACCCGGCGGGACCAGGCCGACGGACGCGTCGAGCAGGATCCCGCCGGCGTCATCGCCCACGATGGAGACGGGTGCCACGCACGGGAACCCACCTGCGTCGATCCAGCCAAGCAGCACGTGTGGAAGGCGCGACGCACGATGGGCGGCACGACGATGGCTCAGGCGCGGACCAGTGCCGTTGGCAGGGACTCGTTGGGACGGCGGCCGACCGTCCAGTGGCGCGACCCCCGAGATCGTTGGCTCGCCGCGGCAAGCGAGATCCGGCCACACGGTTATCCGTTCGATCGCGACTTCGATTCCGACGCGCGTCCCGTACACACCCTGCCACCAGCGCCACAGCAGTGAGGCATCCGCCCACGGCTCGAAGCGCTGCCACCGCTCGAGCATCGACATCGGGTATTCGCCAAGTGGCTCTGAGAGTGTGGCCTTTCCTTGCAGCAGCACGTACTCCGGCCGCTCATGGCTTGCGTGCCTGCGGGTATGAAAGGCCAGCGCGACGTTGGGGTCTTGACGAATCCGCTCGAGCTTCTTGGGCACGCCCACCGAGCTGTTGACGGTCACGGTCAACGCATCCCGGTCGCGCACCCCGAAGTTTGTGACCGGCAGGATCACCACGCCCTTGGCCGGCGTCGCGTAAGCCAGAGCGACGACGTGGTCGCCGTCGAGGATCTCGTCGATCGCGTCCGACCAAGCAGCCCGCCCCGCTCCCCCCGCAGTCCCGGTCTCGCTCATGATTACCTCCACATTAGATGGTATCTGAATTAATGTCAAATAAAATATTTGGATGGCATGTCACCGAACGCTAGGCTGTGTCAGTGGACGAGCTGCTCGAACTGGCCCTGTGCCTGAAGGCCGCTCAACGAGGCATGGAACGGGCGATGAACGACGCGCTCGAGCCGGTGGGCGTCACCGCCGCACAGGCGGACGCGATCACGGTGATCGGCCAGGCCGAGCCGCTGTCTTTGAAGTCGCTCGGGGATCTGCTCATCGCCGAGGCCGGCCACCCCAGCCGACTGGTCGACCGGCTGGTGCAGGCAGGGTGGGTCGAGCGCGGCGGCTCGGCAGACGACCGCCGGCGCATCGTCCTGTCGCTCACGCCCGAGGGACGTCAGCTGCGCAAACGCATCGAGGCTGCCCGACAGGATGTGCTGGACCTCGCCCGCCAGTTGCTCGGCGAGCGAGACATCGAGCCCACTCTGCGGCTACTACAGGAAATGCTCGTACACACCCCCTATAAGGAGCTGTTGTACAGGCGGCGGGAGCTGTTTGAGGGGTCTCGGCCGCGTCGGCCGGCAGCTCGTGCGGCTAACGAACGCGGATAGCAAGCATCGCGCAAGCACTACGGACGATCTGCGCAACTACATTAGGATCGCGGCCGTGCCATTCACGCTCAGGAACCTCAAGGAGGATCTGAAGGATCTCGGGTCCAACTTCGACGGCGCGCCGGACCTGGAGTTTCGCGCCGCAACCAAGGCGCTCGGGCTCGAGCAGTGCGGCCTTTGCTACCAGCGCGTCCCACCCAACTATCGCTTCCCATACGGCCACACGCATAAGGAGCAGGAGGAGATCTACGTGGTCGTGCGCGGGAGCGGACGGATGAAGCTCGACGACGAGATCGTCGAGCTCAAGGAGTGGGACGTGGTTCGTGTCCCACCCAGCACATGGCGAGGCTACGAGGGCGGGCCGGAGGGCCTCGAGATCCTCGTCTTCGGTGCGCCCAACCTCGGCGAGAACCCGCGCGATGACGTGGAGGGTCAGCGCAACTGGTGGGCGGACTAGCGCCCGTGGGATACGGTCACAGGTGCATCACAAAGGCCCCGCCACGACGAGGCCACGGGCGACCTCTACGCCCGCCTCAAGCCCGCCGACGACACCGAGGTCAGTAACCGACGATCTCATCATCACTCCTCCGGACGGGGAGGATCTCGAGCTGCTCCGAGCTCTCGCCGAGGTCTTCGACACGACCGAGAAAGTCTTCGTTTGCGGCGACGACGGAGATGCCGTGGCGCTTCCAGAATCCGCCCTCGCGGGCCTCGAGCGATTGGTCTCCTACCTGGCCGCAGAATTGGCCGTGACGATGAAGCCATACGACGAGATCCTCACTACTCGAGAAGCAGCTGAGCCTCTGGGGATGTCGCGTCCATATCTCGTCCACCTCATCGAGACCGAGGCCGCGCGCATACCCGCAAACAAGCACGGCTGGACTTTGACGAGCTAGCGGCGATATGCTCCCCCGCCATGATGCCCGATAGGTCGAACTCGCCGCGTCAATTGAGCACGGGCTCTAGATCGGCAGGTGCCCGAGCCGACCTGACCTCACGATCGCGTCGCACGCGGCGCGTCGTTTACGCTCTGGCCGCTCTACTCGGTTTGCTCGCCACGTCCGCGAACGCTGCGGAGCCGGCGACCTTGTTCGCGTCGAGATCCCGTGTGCGGATCTCGATCTCTACAGCATCGCGGATAGCCCCCGGCGGCACGCTTCTGGTCAGCGGCACCGCACAAGGAACCTCTGCGAGGGTCGTACTGCTGCAAGAGCGCCGCGGGCACTCATGGGTGACCGTCGCGCATACGACGCTCACCGGCCGACGGTACCTCGCGAGCTTGCGAACGCCACACCGAAAGATGGTGTTGGCGCTGCGTGTCGCGCTCGCCAAGCGCATGAGAATCGAGGGGACCTCACGCACGAGGTCCGTCAAGGTCATGGCAGGCGCGCCAACAACCGCAGGAGCCTCGGGTGCCGCTACAGTTGTCAGCGCGTCATCGGTCAAGTCCGTACCGGGTCCTGGCAGCTCCGGTGCGGTCATCCTCGCGGGCGAGCATGAAGTGAGCCGTGGCTCAGTCCTTGCGTTGTCGGTTGGGCCGAATACACCGGAAGGGTTCCTCGGTATGGTCGACGGGGTAACCCACAAGGCGGGTGAGACGGTCGTTGAAACCTCCCCCACGACGCTCGAGGCGGCGGTCCCGGAAGGCAGCTTCGAACTCGCGAACGCGACCCGCGTCGTGAACGCCCGGGAAGCCTCCGTGCGCAAATCCAGCTCGCCCGGTGCGCGCGCCGCGAGCGACGACGATTCCGGGGCATTCAGCGAGGATCTCGCGAAGGCGATCACCTGCGAGGGCGGCGCCCAGTTCTCCGCGACCGGGACAGTTGGGCTGAGCGCTACACCCAAGCTCTCGATCTCCTGGTCGCTCTTTCACGGCGTGTCGGCCTCGTTCATCGAGACAGTCACTGCCAACGCTTCGCTATCCGGCGAGGTGTCAGCCGCGGGTGACTGCACCTTCAGCAAGACGGGTCTACTCGCACACCCCGCCGATCTCGGCACGTTCGTCGGCGACGTCTTCGGCATCCCGGTCGTCGTGAGCCTCCAAGGACAGATCTACCTCGACGGCAAGGCAGAAGCACAAGGCAGTGTCAGCGCCGGGATCTCCGGACAGGTGTCTGCCAGCGGCGGGATCGCCTACTCCCACGGCAAAATCTCGCTGATCTCACCAACCACCTCGCTTCACTACGGCCCAACCGGCCCCACTGTTCAAGCGAGCGCCTCAATCGGCGCTCACGTAACCCCCGAGCTGCAGGTCCTGCTCTACGGCGTGGGCGGACCCGTATTCGACGCAACCACGGGCCTCGACTTCAACGCGAACGTGCAAAACAGCCCGTGGTGGACCTTGACCGCTCCTCTCGACGTCACAGCCTCCCTCCAGGCACCCATCCTGAATCTGAGCACGCCAGAACTGACGCTCTACAGCCATACCTTCACGATCGCCCAAGCATCCGGGCCCTTCGGACCACTCACCCCACCAACACCAACGCCGATACCACCCGTGGAAACGCCCGTGACCACGACACCTGCTAGCGGACCGACCCTCATCTACGAGAGGCAGACTGCACTGCCGCCAGAAGAAGAGTCCTTCGAATTCATCGGCGACCTCTCGTTCAACGAATGGGCAGAAGCAACAGGACAACCAGCGGAAGTCGACGAAACGCTTCCCGCCAGCATCACGCCCTACAAATGCGTGATGCTGCTCGCCAATCAATCACTGGAAGCAACACAAGAAGCCGAGCTCGCTGCTTACCTACACCAAGGCGGCACGATCCTGGCTGTCGGCGAGCACGGAGGCGGCGCCTACGAGACAGCTAACGAAACACTGAGCAGATTCGCCTCATCCCTGGGCGTCGGCCTCAATATTCGCGACGGCGACGACGACTACGGACCCAACGTCACCTATGACATCTATCCCACGCCGCTCACCGAAAACGTCTTTTCCCTCGGCGATAACTGGGTGTCCGTAGTCGAAGTATCCGGTTCCGCCGAGCCACTCGCGGGAACCGCCGATGGCGAAGGGATCCTCATCGGCGCGCAAACCGTCGGCAGCGGCACCTTCATCATGTCCGGTGACTCCAACCTCTTCACAGACCAGAACTACGGCGCCTACCAAGAAGACGACAACGGACAGCTCGTACGTAACATATGTCCGTAGGCTACGTCGTCTTAAGATGAGGTTGCGGGTCTGCCGGAAGCATCAGGCCGCATGTCGCATCGGGACACCGCGATCTAGACAGCGAGTACCGCTCTATCACCCCCTTTTGGCGATGGGGTGCACCGATCTTGACGCGCTCGGCGTTCCCTAGCTCCGACAGCACGACATCCTCAAGCGCGGCAAGCGCGTTTTTGGCATCGGTCTTGCTGAGGTTCGCGCGCTCCGCGACAGCGGAGGCAAACTGTGTTTGGGATAAGCACCGTGCGAGCCCTCCTGGATAACCCACGGCCGCGCCCTGTTAGCCGGTCGAGACGGTGATGCTGACCTTTGTGCCGTATGCGTAATGCCGGCCCGGCTTGGCGGAGAGCTTGATGACGTGTCCCTTCCTAACGTGTGGGTCCCGCGCGTGTCGGAGGATGCCAACTCTGCAGTGGTTCGCTTTCAGTCTCGCCTCGGCTGATTTTAGTGTTGCGCCAGCATACCTAGGGACGACGCAAGCGGGTTTCGGCGAGGGGCTCGATATAGACGGTGGGTGTACCGGTGGTGGCCCGATACTGGCAGTCAAGTAGCTGGCGCTCGCGGCCGCTGTGACGACTTCGGATGCTACGTCGCCCTTGCCGCTGTGGTCGTCGCTGTCGGTCTCAAGCCACGCACAGACGATGTAGGAGCCCGTAGTGGGCGTGAAGGTGACCGGGTAGGTGAAGCTCCCGTCCGAGACGGTGCTTTCGTTGTTGTTGGCGCTGTAGAGAGCCGACGAGTCGTCGGTGCCAGCCACCTGCTCGTCCTGACCGAACGTGGGCTGACAAGGGACTCCATTTTCCCGTCGCACGAGAGCATACAAATCGGGGGTCATGCCCTGCGTGTTGTACGGTGTGTCAGTGCCGTTGAACGTAATCGTGAACGGTATCCCACTCGCCGGGCTAGGAGCTGACAAGGCAATACCCAGCGTGTCGGTGTTAATCGCTGTGTAGTTACTTTTTGCGCTCGCTGTGACGACTTCGGATGCTACGTCGCCCTTGCCGCTGTGGTCGTCGCTGTCGGTCTCAAGCCACGCACAGACGATGTAGGAGCCCGTAGTGGGCGTGAAGGTGACCGGGTAGGTGAAGCTCCCG
>Ga0210383_10001908_pt1 | contig 18962 bp, 19 predicted proteins | sample IncBWC14OmetaG_FD_160072 | JGI IMG/M metagenome (GOLD analysis project Ga0210383, IMG submission 160072) | Forest soil microbial communities from Barre Woods Harvard Forest LTER site, Petersham, Massachusetts, United States - Inc-BW-C-14-O ...
GCTACATTCTTTATTTTTCGGATCGTCGTGGCATGTTGCCCGATCCCAACCCGCCCGGCGCGGCCATTTACAACGGCATCACAGGAGCAGCTGGGCTTGAAGACACGATCAATGGCGCTTCCTCCACTGGGGTCACGGATGGCAAGCTGGAACCAGCCACCTATTACGGCTATTCGCCGGAAGACGTGGACGAAGACACCTACTTCGACAACTACGGCCAAAAGAACCTGGCAGCGGGATTCGGATTGACTGGTGCCTTCACCAGCACACCGTACTTCCCGATTCCGGCTAATGCTGCGACCGTTAGCGCGAACCAGGTGAACTGTAATTCTTATACCTTGACCGCGGGCGGCGCTATTGAGACGTATCCGACCGCGACTGGAACGGCAGGCGCGACCGCGTTCGCGGGAAATCCGCAGAACAATGTCGTCTACGGCCCGCGACACGGACTGCGCCTCGTTGACGGTGGCATGAGTGCGAAAGGCGTGAGTTACTTGCCCCAGCCCATCGCCCCAGCGACTAGCGGCAACGGCTTTACCGTCGCTTCTGAAGAACCGGTCTATGTCTGGGGAGATTACAACACCGGCTCCGCCGATCCTCTCTGGCCCGCCGGAGCCACCCCCACGGCCCCACATTCGGCAGCTTCAATCATCGCCGATTCCGTCACGCTGCTCTCCAACCCTCCGTCGAACGCCACACTCCCGACCACGAAGACTGGCTGGACCGATGTCGAAAGCTTCCTGCAGCCAGGAGTGGCAAACAACCGGCCGGGAAACAATAGCTATTACCGGATGGCGATTGCTGCGGGCAAGAGCGTTCCGTTCTTCGAGCCGGCCTGGGCCGTGACCGCCGGCTTGAAGGATTTCGGCACCGACGGCGGTATGCATAACTTCCTCCGCTATCTCGAGGACAGAAGCGATGGCATCAACGGAGGCGGCGGTACCGTGAACTATGCGGGCTCGCTGATCAGCATGTATTACTCGCAGTACCTAACGGGCGTGTTCAAGTGCTGTAACACCGTGTACGGCGCTCCCACGCGAAACTATTTCTTCGACACGCAGTTCCTGAATCCGACTCAGCTGCCTCCCGGAACACCGATGTTCCAGGACGTGGTCAGTCTGAGCTATCACCAGAACTTCACGCCACAATAAGCCACAAACCGCCAACAGCACCCCGGTCCAGTTCAACGGACCGGGGTGCTTTTTTTGTACTATTCCGCTGCCCGGGCTTCTTCTCGTACGATTCGCGGATTAAAATCGATACAGTCCTAACTCGATCAATCGATGAACACATCTTCGCTGTCAGAGCACGAGTTCCGCGGCCAGCTTGCTCATGAAACCAATCGCCGCAGCTCTAGCTGGATTTGGATCCTATTCTCCCTCTGCGCCCTCGCCGCCATCGGCCTGTTCTTTATTCCGGCCTTCATCATTCGTCCCTTCCGTTACCAGGCGCCGCGCGCACTCTTGGTTGCCATGGCTCTGCGCCAGCGCGCTCCCCTGGGCACGCTGACAGCGGGCGTCGCCTGTTTCGGTCTCGCCTTCGTGTTGTGGAAAACCGTCGGCCCCTGGCGCCGAGCCCTGCTCGTGCTCGCTCTTCTTCTTGTCACCTTCTCGGCCGTAATGGCGCGTCAAAACTATTTCGAGTGGATGTTCCACTCTATCGCGGGCGCGCAATTCCTCGCGCAATCCGAGAGCAAGCTTGACCCCAAGGAAATGATCTTGGCAGTCCGCTTCGGCGGCGACGCCCGCGCCTATCCCATCAGCCAGATGGCTTACCATCACGTCCTCAACGACATCGTCGGAGGCGTGCCTATCGCGGTCACCTATTGAACGCTCTGTCACACCGGTCTGGTGTGGACGCGAACGGTGAACGGAAGGGTGCTGCACTTTTATCTTGCCGGCATCAACAACCAGAACTTCCTGATGCGCGATAAAGAAACCGGAAGCTGGTGGCAACAGATCACCGGCAAGGCGATCTATGGTCCGCTGCAAGGCGCAACGCTCGAGCTCGTGCTCAGTGACGAACTAACTTTCGGCGAGTGGAAAAGCGAATTTCCCTCCGGCCGAGTGCTGGCGCCCGTGGCCAAATACACGAAAGAGTACGAACCCAACTGGGAACCGGAAGTAGCCAAACTGCCGGTGGTCGTCAGCTTCCCCGGAACGGAACTTAAATCGCGCGATGTAGTGGTCGGACTCACCGTCAACGGCGTCGCCCGCGCCTATCCTTGGGAAGCTTTTGCGAAACAGTCTCCGGTTGTAGATCACGTCAACGGAACACCGCTTCTGTTGGTGCTCGGGCCGGACGGCAAATCGTTCCGCGTCTTCCTGAGCCGCATCGACGGCCGCGATGCTGAATTCTTCCTGCAGGGCGATGACACTACCGACACCTCAGGCGAGAAAAAAGCTTGGACGCTGGTCGACGCCAGCACCGCCAGCCAGTGGAACTTTCAAGGTTGTGCCACCTCCGGGCCTGCGCAAGGAAAATGTTTGGACCGCATCCCGGCCCTGAAAGACTATTGGTTTGACTGGCGCAACTACCATCCCGACACGACCGTCTACAAACACTAGGGCAAATGCTTAAAATCAGAATGACAACAGGAGGACTCGTAGGTGTCTATCATTCACGCGATCTTCTGGGACGTTGGAGGAGTGCTGCTCACGAACGCCTGGGACCACAGCGAACGCGCGGCGGCTCTCGAACGCTTCCATCTCGACGAAAAAGAGTTTCACTCGCGGCACGAGATGGTCGTCTCGTCATTTGAGCGCGGCAAGATCACGCTCGACGAATACCTGGATCGCACCGTGTTCTACCGCGATCGACCTTTCACGCGCGAGGAGTTTCGCGACTACATGTTCTCGCTCTCACAGCCCATGCCTGAGGTTCTCGCCTTCGCGCGCGCTCTCGCCGGTTCCAGCAAATATTTCATGGGCACGATTAACAACGAGTCCCGCGAGTTGAACCTGCATCGCATCGAGAAGTTCGGCTTGCGGGAAATCTTCCGGCTGTTCGTGAGCTCCTGCTTTGTCGGACTGCGTAAGCCGGAGAGTGGCATTTATCGTTTGGCGATTGAGATCACGCAGTTCAATCCGGAAGAATGCTGTTTCATCGACGATCGCGCGCTGAACCTGGAATGCGCCGCGAAGCTGGGCATGCACACAATCCAGATGCAGACGCTGGAACAGTTGCGCGCGGAATTGCAGAAGTTGTGAGTGGAAGCAGTGGTCGATGTCCAGTGATCAGTGGCCAGTGTTTGACTTTACTGACCACTGGCCACTGGCCACTGGACACTGACCTCTAGCTCTTCCGCGGCTGCGGCTTCGCGGGCAAAGTCGCAGGTTTGGGAATATCCGATTCTGCGCCGGAAAGCGTGAGGTCGCTCGACCAGCATTCCGAGACCAGCTTCCAGTCTCCGCTGGCCTGCTTGGCGAAGACCCAAAGATACTTGCCGCGTTCTTCGCGCCGTTTACCGGCCGTTCCCGGGACCAGCGCGCTGTAGCGTCCCACTTCGTGAGCCAGGTCGCCGAGAACCTCCACCCGCATGGGATCGAGGGCCACTTCTCCTAGACCGGCTTCGAGGGAGGCGAAGAAGAACTCCCGCACCGCCACGGCGCCGCGGATCGCGGGAAGGTTCGACCGCAGCACCAGCGCGTCCGGCGCATAGAGTTCCATCAGTTCTTCGAGTTGCCGCGTATTGCAGGCTAGAACCCATTCCTGCGTGAGCCGGCGCACCGCAGCCTCACTGCGGCTCATGGGTTCGCCTTTGGCAGCTGCGGCAACTCTCATCCGGTCGGCTTCTCGTGCGCTCTCTGAGGCGTTGGAACGCGGGGCGCTCTCGGCGCTTGCGCTGCCTTGAAAATAGTGGTGATGGTAGTGGTGGTGGTAGTGGTGCGTACTCGCGGGAGCCTCGGGCTGGGGATGAACTTCATCACCGGCTTCCTGCGCTCGTCGTGCAGATTGCGGCACGTCCTCGTGGTCGAAAGCGTGTAAGGCATGAACGGAAGATGTGGGATCTGGCGACTGCGATGGCGCGGCTCCCAAGGGAAGGCCGCACATGCCGCAGAACTTGCTGCCCACGCGATTGTGATGTCCGCATGCATGGCAGGCATTGAGAGAGGTCGAAGTAGCGTCGAGCGTGGCGTCCTCGGCGGCGGCTTCGGAATCGGATTCCATGGTGAGGCGCTGCATGGCTTGAAGAGCCGCGGCAATGGCTTCCTGATTGGGTTTTGGTCGCCGCATTTCAGGATAAAGACGCTGGTAGATCTCGCCCAGAGCGGGATTGTGCGGGCCGATGCTGGGCATCGCATCTTCGGCATCCTGCGTCGGCGCGGAACTGGTTGGCCGGGCTAGTTTCTTATCTCTGTCCACGATTCAGACCGCCGTGCTTGGGGTCATTTTAGCTCAAGCGGGGGAATCTCAACGTCGGGAAAATTCGATTTTGCCCTCCGCCTCCGTGGGCACGCCGTTGCAGGTAGCGGGACGATACCGCCAGGCGCGGACAGTTCGCAGCACGTTGCGGTCGCCCGCAGGGCCGCCGCTCTGCAGGATCAGAGGACTATGCACGCGGCCGTCGGCACCGATGATGAAGCTCACTTTAACTTTGAGTCCCGATTCGACGGGAACCAGCAGCGGACCGGGTGTGGTCAACGCTTCCGGCGGTTGGGTATCTTCGCAGCGCGGGCGCGTGCTCACATGTGGGATGTCGCTGAACTCAGCGGCGCGAGTGGGAGTCTTGAAAACCTGATGTTCGCGCTCGGTAAAGACCGCGCGACTCAGACGCGCAGGCGGAACCTGCACGGAAGCCGCGCTGGTGGCGGAAACTACGAGGACAAGAAACCAAGGCCAGATGCGAAGCATACGGTGAAAACCTTCCAGGTCGAAGCTGCTGCTCTTACCTCTTCATCGGCACGTCTGGTGCCAGATGGAGAGAGGCTTAAGTATATTGCTGTCAATCGATTCCGGGAAGTTCGACGCGTGGGTGTGAAGGCGATTGCATATTTCATATGGAATATGTTGCCAGAGCCGGCGCAATCTCCTCCGGCACGTCCGTCGGAGACTTATCGTTTCGCGGGAGGCCGGAGGGTCACCAGGGTGATTTCGGGAGGGCAATTCAGGCGCATGGGAACCCCGATTGTGCCCAAGCCAGCGCTGGTGTGGAGCATGAGTGGACCTACTTGGTAGGTGCCCCAAACGTATTTCTTCGCCAGCGCTGGCAGGTAAAGCGGAGGGAGGAACGGAATTCTGATCTGACCACCGTGAGAGTGCCCTGAAATCTGCAAGTCGATGGGAGATTTCGCCGCTTCATCGGCGAAGTCTGGTTCATGCGCGAGCAGAATAACGGCTTCGCTGGCGGGGACGCCGTGCATCGTCTTGGAGAGGTCGGCGGCTCCGTTCATTACATCGTTCACCCCGGCCAGCCAGAAACGTGCGCCGTCTTGCTCGATGGGTTGCGACTGGTTGGCCAGAACCTGGATGTTCTGGGCCTGGAGTGCGCGGGTCACGTGTTCGGGATCCGTAGCGTCATCGTGGTTTCCCATGACAGCCCAGAGACCGTGAGGCGCGCTCATCTGGCGCAAGAGGCTGGCGCAGGGCTCGGCGGCGAGCGCCCCTTTCGCTTCGTCGCCGATCGAGGACACGGTAACGAAATCTCCAGTGAGCGCGATCAGGTCGGGATGAAGATTGTTGACCATGGCAATCGCAGCGCGCAGGGGATGGACCGAGAAAATAGGATCGTAGTGGAAATCGCTGAGTACGGCGACGGTGAAGCCATTCAGCCGCTCGGGCCAGCGCTGAAGGTGAAATTCCTGGCGCACAACACGGGGAAGGTTCGGAGCCAGAAGGATCCCGTCTCCGACGATTGCGACTGCGCCGACAACGGCAACTCGTTGAAGAAACTGGCGTCTTGTGGTGGGCATCAACGGCAAACGGACATCACTCGGTAGAGGTCGATGGTATGCATATCCGTCCTTTCAGAATAACCGAATGGAGGGGTCTCGTGCAGACGGCGGCGCCCTGCCCCGACGTGCGCGCAGGGCAAACCCGACTCAGCACAGGTGCTGTGCCGCATCCGCGATCTCAGAAATTGAATGTCGCGATCAGGTCGATGCGCCGGTTGGCCGCACCATTCGAGAAAGGACCATTATCCGCAAGCCCATTCGGCGTGTCGAAAAACCGCGATCCCAAAATGCCGCTGGGGTTGCCGAAGTTGACTTTGTTGAACGCGTTACGTGCCGAAACGCCGAAGCTCAGATTGTAACGGCGATCAGAGGCGGGACCGGACATTCCGCCCGGCCCACCGCCGAACAGGGGACCGCGCGGACCACCGCCGCCACGACCACCACCGCCGCCGCCGGGACCGCCGCCCGGACTGCCACCGGTGTGGCTGATCTTCGGACCGAAACCAAAAGTCTTCGTGAGTCGCAGATTCACGGTCGCGTGCGCCGGACCGGAGCCGTAATTGATGGGAACAATTTTTTCGCCAGCCGTAGGTGCTGAGTCGAAGGTTCCAAGCGGGGTGCAATAGACGGTTGAGGGAGGCGTGTTCACAGTGGTCGGACAAGTCGCTGTGGAAACAAGTCCCGGACGATCGTTGAAGATGGAGTCGTCGTTGAGGTCATTGGTGGTAGTGATGTTGAAAGGGGAACCGGCCCAAGCGACGATGAAGGGGCTAAGCCGGAAGTTGAAGGGAAGGCCAAACGATCCGCCTAAAAAGAAACGATTGCGATAATCAAAGGACGCGCGGCCATAGTCGGCGCTGACGTTGTAAGAATTCGAGGGAAAGCTGGAAACTCCAGAAGTGTCGCTGTTGGCATAGTTCAGCACGTAGTAGCCAAAGAGCTGAACCTTCGATCCGATTCGTATGTTGGTGTTGGCCATCAACTGACTTTGCCGGAAGACGGCTTCGGAAGCATATTGATAGAGATTGAGATTGCCCAGGGGCGGCATTTGGCAGGGACTGCACGGAGTTCCGGGAAAAGGAGTGTTGGCGTTGATGGTGAGCAACTGATCAAAACCGCGAGAATTCAGGTAGGTCACGTTTAGCGTTGCGGACTTGGTGAGTTGTCGCTCTACACTGACGGCCGACTGCAATGTATAAGGCGCGTGCACGCGGGGGTTGATCTGGTAGATCGTGGGGGTGATGGGTACGGCTGCACCCGTGCAGGATGAAATGTCGGTCAGGCTCGAGCACTGAGGATTGTTAATAACGAACTGTTCCTGGGTGATGCCGTTCAAGCGCTCGGCTTCCAGGATTTGCGCTTCCTGAAAACGATCGTAAAAAATTCCAAAGCCGCCGCGCAGAACAACCTTCGGCGGAGCGCTCTTGCCTCCAACTCCCCAGGCAAAACCAAGCCGCGGCGCCCAATCATCGTGATCCTGGATGCCTGTCTGAGTTTCGAAACGCAGACCGTAGCTTAGAGTGATGTTCGGGCGCATCTTCCAGTCATCCTGATAGTAAAATCCAGCGTCGAAATTGCCCACCACCAGAGGCGGACTACCGACCGTGTAGGTGAGTTGGGTTGCGATCGGGGTTGTCGCATTTCCGCTATTCTGAACGGCGAACTCGTAAGAAACTGGGCAAGGAACCTCCCCGGCGGTAGGGACGCACGGGGTCTGCTGCGACGGAATGAGCAACGAAGAGAATGTAAATTCGCCATTGAATCCGGAAGTGGAGCTGTTTGCGTCACGGATGCCGCGGAGCCGCGCTCCAAACTTGACGGTGTGATTGCCGTGGATGATGGAAGTGTAGTTCTGCAACTCGTAATGGTCCTGGTGGTCAAGCTGGGTGCCCTGGTTGTTGCCTCCGCCGCCGAATGATCCCAGGACATTGAGGGTGGGCTGGCTGTTCAAGGCAAATTGATTGTCGAGCTCGCGCAGGTATTGGAAGCGTGTCTCATTCACGACCTTCGCGCCAAGGACTTGGGTATCGCTGATTTGTAAGGTGTGCTCGGTAGAGTCAGAGTTATACCCTTGAGAAGCCAAATTGAATTGACCGACGCCCTCGTTATCCTCGATATCGCGATAGAACTGATAGCGGACGGTCAGGGTGTTATTTTTGCTGAGTGCGTAGTCGAGACGCGGGGTGATATTGGTTCGATGCCTGGGAAAGGGTACCGCCTCGATGATGGGTGTCTCGGCGAAAGTGCTGGGATCAAGCGTTAAAGCATTCACCTCATTGAGATCGTGGATATTCCGGCGCTGGGCGTCGAGGAAAAAGGATGCTTTCTTGTTAAGCGGCCCCCCGACGTTGGCGGTAAATAGAGTGGAATCATAACCAGGCTGGTCGGCGCCACCGAACGGGTTGGGGGAGTTGAAGGCAGAATCATTTCCGTCGACCATCGCCTGGCCGTGAAACTTGTCCGTTCCGGGCCTGGTGAAGACCTCGATGCGACCGTAGCCCAGCTTATCGTATTCGGCGGAGAACGGATTCGAATTGATCCGAATTTCACGAATCGACTCTTTAGGAGGAAGCTGGCCCGCGGTAAAACCGTCGATGTAGAGCTGTCCGCCATTTGGTCCAGCAGAGGGACCAGCCAGGGCCTGTAAGTCCGTGAGTAATTCGTCGGGATCGTCTGGCAGCGCCTCCAGTTCTTTGCCGGAGATGGTAATGGCGCCGGCGTTGCTTCCAGGATTGACATCGACGGTCGGCGCGGTGTCGGAAACTTGAATTTTCTGCTGCTCGACTTCAATGGCCATGGTCACATTGAGGCGCAGGGGCTGATCAGTCGTGATGACCACATTGTCGTTTTCGTAAACCGAGAATCCCTGAGCGACGACGGTCAGTGAATACTGACCTGCGGCCAGTCCTTTGAATTCATAGAGGCCCTGTCCGTTGGCTTGCGCGGTGATGGCTGACGAGGAAATGGCCGTTGGCGTCATGACGACGTTGGCGTTGGCGATGGCCGCGCCGGAAGGATCCGTTACCTGGCCGCGCAAAGTGCCGGAGGCAGGTGGCGTTGCGGGGGAAGCTGTTTGTGCGGGCGGCGCTGTGGCCGCTTGCGATGAGGCAAACGTCGCACAGACCTGCAATGACAAACAGATCAAGGCTAGGCAGAAACACGTCCGAAACTTCATTCCATCATTCCATTCCACTAATAGTTTTCGATATGAGTCTTTGATGCAGCGTCAGGCCGCGGCGAGCCAACACTATGGACCGCCAGCGTCTCCGGAGGGTGCGCTCATGCTCCATGGCGTAAGCATCGCCGCGCTGCTGGCGCCCGGAGCGGCCTGGAGAATCGGTTCCACGCCACTGACCAGGGTGATGACCGTGCCCACGCCCGCGGTGCCCTCGGTCGACAGAATGATCACGGCATCGCCCTTGTGCAGATCAGCTAGTGTGGTCGCAGGCGCGCGGCTGAGCAAACGCTGCACATCCGGTGTGCCGCCTGGTCGCCCGTTCGCGCCGGCTCCACCTGCAGCCATCGCACCTGGCGCAGAGCCGGGATTTGCAGTTTGACCGTTCGTCGCAGAGCCGGAGCCCGATGCGGGACTGGGCGCCGCTCCCGCAGCCGCTCCTTTTAAACGCGCAGCAATCATCTGCGCCATGTCTGGGGTCAGATGACGAAGCTGGGAGTCTGGCGTGATCTTTATAACCACCGTTTTCTTCGACAATAGATCGTGAACGCTGAGAGTCGACGAACTTGCATCGGAGGAGTCGACGGTGCCTGCAATCCCAGGGAAGGATCCGGAGACAATTTCGTCGGCGGCAAGTTCGCCGCCATCGGCGCTGCGATTACCGCGCGCCCGCACCTGATCGCCGGGATGAACCTGCTGTAGTGTGCCCGCCTTGGCGTCATCGAATTTCACGGAGTCGGGCGCGTAGCGGCGAATCACCGTGTTGCTGGTCGTGTGAATGACGACATCCTTACTTCGTAAGGAGATGGTGACGGTTCCTGCCGCAGGATCGACAGCCTTGGCGAGGCCATCCACTCCGCGCTTTTGCCAGTCCTGCAGATCCTGCTGATGCCGCGCCTCGAGGTCGGAATGCGTCATGACGACCACGGTGGAGGCTGCGAGCGACAAGTTATCATCGGAAGCCTTGCCGGCCACCAGAATGCGGTCGCCGACCTGGAGATCCTGCAGCTGGATGGGCGTGGCATTCTTCAAATCCTTTTCGCCGGGAGCGATGCGCAGGATACGGGTTGTGGCCTGCACGGTGAAGCTAATGTCGGGACCGGTATCCGGCGTCAGCGTGACCACTGCGCCGTTTATGGCTTTGATGGCCCCGATGCGCCGGGTAGCAGCGCTTGTGCCCGCGGCTTGCTGCGCTTGCGGGCCGGCGGACATGGCATGGCAGGAGGGTAATAGACGAACGCCGACTGCGCTTGCGGCACAGAGCGTGATCGCCAGAAACCGGTATGTGTTTGCGTGCATACGCTTCTTATTAATTTACATTGCGCGCTGCACAAAACCCCAGGATTTACAAAGTTTTACTTCAAGATGAACAACGTGTTACACGCGTAAAGGCAGAAACGGGAAAAGGCTTCGAGGCGAAATATGACCGGACTGGTAAAACAATTATTCCGCGATGAGCAGGTTCTCCGCGAAAGGCCATTGCTCGTCAATCCATTGCGCTTCGCAACGGAAACCGGCGGTGCGGGCCATGGGAAGTATTTCCCGGGGCGAGTACTTATGGCTGCTTTCGGTCCAGATGGTTTCGCCCTCAAGAAGATCGACGGTCAGCTCGGCTGCGGGAATATTCACTGTCTGGCGGCACATAGACCGCAGATGCATCTCGACGCTGCGATCCTGGTGATTGATTCTAGCCACGTGCTCGAACTGGGCTAGATTGAAGTCGGCATCGAGTTCGCGATTGATGCGAGCCAGCAGGTTCAGGTTGAATGCTGCGGTCACTCCCAGTTCGTCGTCGTAGGCGTGAAGCAGTTGAATGTTGGATTTTTCGAGATCGGTGCCGAGCAGGAGTGCATCCCCGGCCTGGAGAATGCGGCGAACTTCGGTCAGGAATCCCATGCCGGCGGAGCGATCGAAATTCCCTATGGTGCTTCCCAGGAACAAGACAAGAAGATGCTGGCCGGTCGAGCGGTGCGCAGCGACTTCGAGCAGTCCATCGAGGTACTCACGCTCGAAACCGAGAATGCTGATGGACTCGATGTCGCGGAGCTCGCGCTCGCACATGGCAAGGGCGGATGGAGAAATCTCGATGGGGTAGTAGGCCGTGCGCTGGCGACGACAAAGAGCTTCGAGGATGTGGCGAGTTTTGCGGCCGCTTCCGCTGCCGAGCTCAGCCACAGAAACTGGAGTAGGCAGGCGCTCGACGATGTCATGACCGTGCCGCCGCAGCAGGCGCTCATCGGCGCGCGTGAGGCCATACTCCGGGAGATTGCTTATCACTTCGAACAATGCGGAGCCGACGTCGTCGTACAAATACTTCGACAGCAACTCCTTCTGACCCGGCTTGGTGAGACCGGCCCGCACATCGGCTGCGAATTCATAGCTTGCATTCGGAGTAATGGCTTGAACCAGCATGTTGGCAACTCCTTGATGACGAATCGTCAGTGGCTTACGCAACGAAATCCGGTGTAAACGAATTGGTAGTGCGCCTGGAACCAGTTGCGGAACGTACGCCGCAGCATACAGGCCGCGGTTCGCGCCGATCCGCCTTTCATGACGAAGTGTTTGCCGTCGAAGAAATCAGCGGAGTAGCCGCGATAGAACGGGAATGGCTCGAATCCGGGGAACGGAGCGAACTGGGTGGAAGTCCACTCCCAGCCGTTGCCCAGCACGCCTTGAACGCCGAAGGCGCTCCGGCCTTCAGGAAATGCATTTACGGGGACCGGATCCCATCGTACGAAGTCGAAGTTGCCGAAGCTGTCAGTGGGAGCTTCGTTCCCCCACGGGTAGGCTTGTTCGTTGCCTTGAGGCGTGCCGTATGCGGCGCGTTGCCACTCGGCTTCAGTGGGTAACGACTTCCCTGCCCACTTGGCATACGCCTTCGCTTCTGCCTGACTCACATAGACTGGCCAATCCAATGGCAGAGGAACGTCGTCAAACATGGTGCGATAGAGCCACTGCTGGCCTTCCCGCTTCCAGAAAGCCGGATGCGAAATTCCCTGAGCAGACTTCCAATTCCAGGCTTCGTTATCGTCATTGGCCTTATCGCTGTCAATCCAGAACGCATGCGTTTCGTAGCCGCCGGCATTGATGAAACCCAAATACTGCCGGTTTGTCACTTTGTACTGATCGATGGCAAACCGCGGGACGTTGATTGCGTGAGCTTCAAATTCATTGTCCCAGCCGAACGACTCGCTGCCACGTTCAAGACCGAGGGTGACGACGCCAGCGGGAATTTCGAGGCTGCGGTGAGCCACAGGCGGAGTGATCACGCTTGGCGATTCTTTCTGAACTCGCCCGCGAACTTTGCGATCAAGCGGCAGCTGATGCAGCATGTAAGCGAGCGTTTCGGCGTGCATGAGGCGGTGCTCTATGGCTACGTTGAGCAGAGTGGTGAGGGAAAATCCGTCGCTTGTGCCACAGCTGGGATCGAGGAGCGTCTCGGATAGTCTGTCGTCGAGCGCGCCGCGAATTTTTCTGACGTAGTCCTGTACCGCGGCGATCGAAGGCCAATCGGCGGGCTGATCGGTGGGAAGTCCGCCGCCGACTGGATCGATACCGAAGGCGAACAGCCGGTCAAATTCGGGATCAAAGCTCTTCAGTCCAAGAATACGTGCGTGGAGCAGATTCCAATCGAAGGCCTCCAGATGCCCGATATAGAAGATGATGCGGTGACGCTCGGGAATCGGGCGTTCGTAAAGAGAATCAGGCTTGACCACCGCGAACAGGTCGTCGGAGCGACGACGGGCGCCTTCGAGTTGCTCGATCAGATCGTGACGGATGGTGGGGTCTCTCTGCGTGGCAAGCATTTCGGACCTCTCAAATTCCTTGGTAAGCGGAACAAACAACAATAGGCGACTGGCGCGAGTGGGTCGCATTCTATGCTCCCAGGCGCCCCAGCGCCATAGGGGAATGTCCCTATCGGTATTTCGTGGCGACGCCTGCATCGCCCGACGCAGGCGGCAGATTGTCCCCTCGCAGACCTTTAGATGACGACTGGCTGGAAGCGGTTCCACTGAAAACAACCTTTCGGAGGGTCCCTTGCTCCGTTCGGCTGGACGGCCGAGGCGGCCGTCCCCACGGGAAACATTCGGTGGAGCTTACGGGATCAATCCCTTACTGCGCAGGAATTCGTGCGCTACCTCCTTCGCATCGCGATGCTGGCCGTCGAGAGCGTAATTTAATTGCCGCATCTCCTGATCGGAAATCTTGCCGCCTAATGCGGCAATTGCCTGGGAAACTTCGGGATGCTGCTGCTCGGTTTGCTGGCGGACGACTGCTACCGCCTCGTAAGGCGGGAAATAGTGGCGGTCATCATCGAGTACGAACAAATCGAGAGCTGGAATCAGCCCGTCTGTGGCATTGCCGGCGGCAAAATCAATCTGATGATCTTTTAATGCCGGGGCGAGCAAGCCCAGATCCATGATGCGGGGCGGGGCGGCAAAGTGCAAGCCGTAGGCCGCGGCCAGCCCGGCGTACCCGTCAGGGCGCTCCATGAATTCGTAGCCGAATCCGGCTCGCCATTGCGAAGCGAATGCGGCCGCTTGCGACAGAGTTTTTAGATTCAGGCGGCGCGCGTCTTCCCCGCGAATCTCCATCGCAAAGGTGTTGTTGAAACCGAACGGCGGCCCGAGCGTAAGGCCGAGGCGCGCTTCATATTGACTCTTGACCTGCTGATAGACTTCCGCCTTATCGCCGCCAGTCTTCTGCTTAAGGATGGCGGTCAGCGCGGTTCCGGTGTATTCGGGATAGAGGTCGATGCGCCCGGCCAGCAGAGCCTGCTGGCAGATATAAGTTCCTGCGAGATAGAAACGGCGCTCGACCTTCAGGTGAGTATGCGCTTCGATCTGTTGTGCGATGAGTTCGCCGAGGATCAGCGATTCGGTGAAGTTCTTGGAACCGATCACGATGCGATCGGAGTGCGAGTCCGCGCACGACGACAACAACAAGAGAGCTGCGAGAAGCGAACAGAGTGAAATCCCGCACCGCTCGAGGAAACCGCGAAGCCGTCGATGGCGATTGGATTTCATTGTGGCCGCAAACGTTTTTCCAACCATCCCAAACCAAAATCTGCCGACAGTGCGAGAACGGCGGCGGGAATCGCTCCCGCGAGAATGAGCTGATTGTTGACCATGGCGAGGCCGCGAAAGATAAATTCGCCCAGGCCACCGGCGCCGATCGCTGCCGCAATGGTAGCCAGTCCCACTGAGACGACGACCGCGACTCTTACGCCGGAGAGAATCACACTCATCGCCAAAGGCAGTTCGACCTGGAATAAGAGCTGGCTGTTGGTGAGTCCCATGCCCCGGCCGGCTTCGACCACCGCAGGGTCGACGCCCCGGATGCCGGTGTAGGTGTTGCGAATCACGGGCAGCAGGGCGTAGAGAGTCAGAGCCAGGATCGCCAGGCGATCGGCGCGATCGCCCAGCCAGGGCACAGGCAGCAGGAAGCCAAAGAGGGCGAGGCTGGGAATCGTCTGAATAATGTTTGCCGTTCCCAGCACTGGCCTGTTCCACACCGGCCAGTGCGCGCTCAGTATACCTAACGGTATGCCCACCACTACCGCGAGCAGCGTGGAGATGCCGACCAGCCAGAGATGCTCCAGCGTGAGTTCGACGATCTGATCCTGGTTTTGCAAAAAAAAGTGTAAGAGGTTCATGAAGCGCCTCGACTTGATGAATCCAGTCCATCTGCGAAAGCTTGCACGTAGGCGGCGGCCAAGGGATCGCTGGAGCGCAGGAATTCTTCCGGAGAAAGAACCGCGACCAGCCGGCCCGCTTCCATGAGCGCGATGCGCGACCCGAGCCGAAGTGCTTCGCGCAGGTCGTGCGTCACGAATACTACTGTCTTATTCAGCCGCTGCTGCAGGGAAAGAAACTCGCGCTGCAGCTGGTCGCGAGTGAGGGCGTCAAGCGCGCCGAAGGGTTCATCCATCAAGAGAATTGCGGGATCAGCGGCCAGCGCCCGGGCGACTCCCACGCGCTGTCTTTGCCCGCCCGAGAGCTGGTGGGGATAACGTGAAGCGATTTGCGGGTCGAGCCCGACCAGTCGCATCAATTCCTCGACGCGGAGATGAATCCGTTCGGGAGTCCAGCCTTCGATATGCGGGACGAGGCCGATGTTTCGTTCCACTGTGAAATGCGGGAACAAGCCCACTTCCTGGATGACATAGCCGATGCTGCGGCGCAAACAAATGACATCACTTTGGCTAGTGGGGGTGCCATTCACGCACACTTCTCCGCCTGTTGGAGCTAGCAAGCGATTGATCAGCTTCAGCGTGGTAGTTTTCCCGGAACCGCTGCGGCCCAGCAATACGAGGGTCTCACCTCGTTGTACCTGCAGATTCAGACCTGCGAGCAAAGGCTGGCCGCTGGGCAACTGGTAGTCGACGTTGCGCAATTCGATCACCGGATGATTAGTGGAAGTTCGTTCCATGCTTCTGTTAGGCCAAGCTCCGTTAAACCTCTTCCTGCGAAACCTTGTTTTTCTCAGCTGCCCTGTCGCAGGATGTTCGCCAAGCATACCGGAGTTTCGCAGCCGGGCGCAGCTAAAGCGGGTCGGGGTGACGCACCTGCCGCGGTGGAACGGGCATCCAGAGAGCTAATAGACGATCAATCACTGTGCGGCTACGATTCTTATGAGATGTGTGGAAATTGTCTTTAGCCATGGGTGTGTCTGCTTTACGCAAATTTGTCAGCTGGATGATGGTGATCCTGTGCCCGCTTTCGCTCGCGGCGGCGGACGCGGGCTCCGCTGTATTGCACAGTGAGGGAGGCGTTTGGGTTAACGGTTTCGAGATCTCGGGATCCACGGTGGTTTTTCCCGGCGATCTGGTGGAGACCAAACCCGGGTTTGTCGCCAACCTCGATGCCGAGGGCTCATCCGTAGTAATTCAGCCGGAATCGGTCGTGAAGTTCCAAGACACTTTCCTGAGCCTGGAGCACGGAAGCGTGTCGGTGGGAACTTCGACCTCGATGAGCGTGCATGTGAGTTGCATCAAGGTGGAACCGGTTTCGAGTGAGCGCACGCAATACGATGTGGCCGACGTCAGCGGCACGATGCAGGTTGCCGCAAAAAAGGGCGACGTGAACCTCACGGAAGGCGGCGTCCTCCAAAAAACGAATGCGCAAAGCACGTCACCTATTTCTTCTGTCGTCCATGAGGGACAGCAGGCAAGCCGCGTCGTATCGACTGCCTGTGGCGCGGCTCCCCGGCCTGGAAGTGTCGGCAACGGTCTGAATACAAAATGGCTCGAGATCGGCGGCGGCATAGCGGGCGGGGTAATTGTGATTTGCATCCTCATCTGCAAGGGTCATGGGCCCAGCAGTGTCAGCCCATCTGATCCATAACTCTGACTCGGCACGCAGACTGCACCGAACGACGGCCTTGGCCGTGAATCCTACCTTCGGTGCTTTCCCGATCCGCAAAACCTGAGCAATATCTACCGATGCAGCGTATACTGAAGATCTTGACCTCGAAGACATCCTGAACAGCGCGTTGCGCCTTCGCGATTGAGAAATTCCCGGAAAGGCGAGTGACGGGTCGAATCTGAGAAGCTCTGGAAGTAGTTCTTTCAACCCCCAAAACATCGGCTTCAAACGAGACAGCGATGCGGTGTGGCCAATTCGACGATTGGCCGGTAACGGGAACCTGCATAAGACGCATTTAATCAGCCCACAGGGCAGGAGATAAGCATGTCCGGAATCAACGGCGATAAAGCCAGATTCAACCGGCGGCGCCGGCAGAAGATCAGCCGCCGCCAGAGCAACGAAAGGATGTTGAAGGCCCTGGCTGAGAAAAACCTGGTAGCCCCGGCGAAGGCAGCCAATCTCAAGGAGAAAATGGCATGACCACGCCCGTTGTCGCATTGCCCCTGTCGATTCCCGAAGGCCTCCCAAAGAAGAAGCGCGTACTCCTGCTGGACGCTTCGCAGACCAAGCGCGACTTGCGGGCCGAAGTGATGAGGCAGCTTGGCATTGAGGTGGACTGCGCTGCCGATGTGCTCGAGGCGCGCTGCTGGTGGCGGGCCGACTTATACAATCTGGTGCTGATCAGCGTGGCCGGAGAGATCGATAGCCGCGACCAGTTCTGCTCCGATATTCGCGGCGCGAATCCTCCGCAGAGGATTGCCTTTTTCGTGGGCGGCCCCGAGTACCTGGCGGCGGCTCCGCATTCTGATGAAGCTGCGGCTGAGCCCGCCGATGCGCTGCACAAAGAAATGGTCGCGGCGCTGCTGGCCCAGGCTGCGGGAAATTCCTCCCAGCGCTGGGGGATCCTGGAAGCCTGCCGGAAGATTTCGAGCGTGCGCTCGGCCAGCGAAGCCCGTTCACGCGCGATACGGGAAACGCCCAGACCGTCACGGTGGGCGGAAGCCATCGAGCAGCATTCGGCGCGCGAAATTACTCCTCCTCAGCCGTTATTTGCATCCGCAGCGGTAGCAACAGCACCAGAAAGAGAAGAACTCCTATGAAGAATCTTTATGTCGGCAACTTACCCCATAGCACGACGGAACCGGAACTTCGCGGCTTGTTTGAAGCGCATGGCGCTGTGGAGCGTGTCAGCATCGTCACCGACCGCGAAACCGGTCGCGCTCGCGGCTTCGCTTTTGTCGAAATGACGAACCCCGCGGAGGCTGATAAGGCAGTCGCGGCACTGAACGGAACCGAACTCGGCGGCCGCGCGCTGAAGATCAACGAGGCGAAACCAAAGACCGCCTCAACACGAGGTGGTGGAGGACAGCGTTTTGGCGGTGGGGGCGGCGGTGGCCGCGACGACTATCAGGGTCACGCGCGGCAGCCTCGCGAACCCCGCTGGTAGCGGCACACCATCCCTGCGGATGAGTTGCTGATGTCTTGACCAAAAGCGCAATGCGCCAACCGCTATTGCCAAAATTGACGATTGGAGATTGGGTATGCCAGGACGAGGTCGATCGAGCTTTACCAAGCGCCAGAAAGAACATACACGCCAGCAAAAACAGCGCGACAAGGCTGAACGCCGCATCCAGCGCAAAGACGAGCCTTCAGGCACGCCGGGTGATTCCAGCGAACTCGATTTGGACGAGTTGCAAAGGCACGCGGCCGAGCAAGCCGCCCTGTTTCAGATGGGAGATGACGACCGCGATATTTCGAGCCTTCCGCGCGAACGTAGTCCGGAGAAAACCGAACCGTAGGCGGTCGGATCCATACAGACCCACGAAACAGATAAACAAAAAAGAGGCGCGTCCTTGGGACGCGCCCTTTTTATTAGTTGGCTTCGCTTCTTTGATTTCTGGTTAGGCGAACACTTCGCCGGGCAGCCTGGTCAGCGTGCGGCTGGCCAAAGTGTTTTGGACGACATGCTCTGACTTCTCGGCGTTCGCCCAATCCACCTGCTTGCGCTCGATTTTCAGTTTGAGCGCGCGCTCGATGTGTCGCAGTTCGATAACCTCGCCACCCGCCACTAGACTGGTTGCCAGACCTTCCGAGCCGGCTCGTCCTGTCCTTCCGACGCGATGAATGAAATCTTCCGCCATCTTGGGTAGGTCGTAGTTGACCACATGCGCTACGTCGTCGATGTGCAGGCCGCGTGCAGCGACGTCGGTTGCGACCAGCACTTGAAAGCGTCCCTGCTGAAATCCGGCTAGGGCTGCGTTCCGCTGCGATTGCGAGCGGTCGCCATGAATCATGGCTGCGGAGAAACCTTCGCGAGCCAGTTCCTTGGCCAGCCGCTCCGTGCCGCGCTTGGTGCGGGCGAAAATGAGCGTCTGTCCTTTTTCGGCATAGAGCAACTGACGCAGCACGTCGGGCTTTTCCGCAGGACGCACTTCGTAAGCTTGCAGCCGGACGCTCTCGACCGGCTTGAGCACGGAACCAATCGCGACGCGTACTGGATCGCGCATGGCATCGTTGACCAGGCTG
>Ga0210383_10001912_pt1 | contig 18936 bp, 16 predicted proteins | sample IncBWC14OmetaG_FD_160072 | JGI IMG/M metagenome (GOLD analysis project Ga0210383, IMG submission 160072) | Forest soil microbial communities from Barre Woods Harvard Forest LTER site, Petersham, Massachusetts, United States - Inc-BW-C-14-O ...
CGGAAGATAGGTCCCAGATATTCGCCTTTACTGAGGCTTCTCAGGGCATCTCTTTCGAATCCATGAGGCAGCATCAGCTTCAATTGAACAAGATTGTGCTGGACGATCCCAATCGTAGAGATTTCTTTTCAAGTGTAGGCAGTTTCACGGCCAGCAACGGCGGAATTATTTTCATCCACTTGAAGGAACGCAAAGACCGGCCTGCGACCGAATCCCCCACAATGGTGCATCTCGAGCAGAAGTACGGGGATGTGCCTCTAGTTGGAAGCGCGATTCGCGGCGTGGCTCCTCTCTTCGCGCATCATCCGTCAATCGATGAGGTGATCGAGGAATTCCGCGAGAAGTTTGCAACCGTAACGGGAATTAATGCTTACATGCAAAATTTGCCTCCGATCCAAGTGGGTGGGCAGCTTACCAAGAGTCAGTATCAACTGGCTTTGCAGAGCCCGGACACCGCCGAACTTTATCGGGATTCCATGATGTTTATGAAGGAGATGGCTAAGCTCCCCGGTCTTCAGGATGTGACCACGGATTTATTAATTGCGAATCCGCAGGTAAACGTCAACATTGATCGCGATAAAGCGTCAGCGCTAGGCGTCTCGGCTCAGCAAGTGGAAGACGCACTGTACACCGCTTACGGCCAGCGTCAGATCTCCACCATCTATGCGCCGAACGATGAATATTGGGTCGTGATGGAATTGGAAGACAAATACCAGGCAGATCCTGCGGCACTATCGATGCTTTACGTGCATTCGAGCAGTGGAAACTTGGTGCCATTAAATGCTGTTGCGACATTGTCCACAAATCTCGGGCCGCTCTCGGTAAATCATCTCGGCCAGCTTCCCGCCGTCACGCTTTCTTTCAACCTAAAAAACGGTGTCGCAATCGGCGATGCCGTGAACAGCGTAAATAAACTTGCTCGAGAAGTTTTGCCGCCCACTGTTACTACGGAATTTCAAGGGACCGCTCAGGCCTTTCAATCCTCGTTGTCCGGCTTAGGCATATTGCTGTTTATGGCCATTTTGGTCATCTACATTGTTCTGGGAATTTTGTATGAGAGCTTCATCCATCCGATCACGATTCTCTCCGGCTTGCCTTCGGCGGCCTTTGGCGCGCTCTTGACCCTACAGATCTTCCACCTTAGCCTCGATCTTTACGGGTTTGTCGGCGTCATCATGCTGATCGGCATCGTAAAGAAAAACGCGATCATGATGGTGGATTTCGCGATCGAACGCGAACGCACGGGCCACAAGACGGCTGAAGAAGCGATTTATGAAGGATGCTTGATTCGCTTCCGGCCAATTATGATGACCACTATGGCCGCGCTGATGGGTACGCTCCCGATCGCTTTGGGCTCCGGTGCCGGTGCAGATTCCAGGCGCCCGCTGGGACTCGCCGTGGTCGGCGGCCTCGTCTTTTCGCAAGCCGTAACCTTATATTTAACGCCCGTTTTTTACACATATATGGATCGTTTCCAAACTTGGGCGGAGAACCGTTTCGGGAAACTGGGTCGAAAACGGAACGCATTTCTTGCAGACGAACATTCGTCAGCCGATTGATAACTTCTGACCGTCCCTCATTCAGAAATTGCTGCACCCAGTTTTTGCCCCGCGCTACTGACCTTCAGTACAGTTTTCTTCGCTGTCGTCGCGTACTAATCTCGCTGTCACTGCGTACCATTGACCCTGCTCCAGCACGCCCCTAGCATGAATCAGGACGCATACGCGCCCCGGAATGCGGAAATGCTTCCTGGCGTGTTTCGTTTTGGTCCGCAGGAACCCAGCCAGAATGAGTTATGGAGAAGATTTCCCAAGAGACATAAGAATGCGCCCGAGACGGCGCGGCCCTCGTATGAATTCGCGTGTGCGCGTGGTGATTGAATGCAATGGAGATATGGGCCCGAAATCTTACGAGGCGGCTTTCACGCGAGTCGTTAGTGCAAACGGCTGCCTACTTGTGAGTCCGAAGGAACTTGAATTGCAACAGCCGCTGCGGCTCACGAATTTGTCGACACGTTTAACAGTCGAAGGCAGGGTGGTTTGGAAGGGCGTGCAAAGACCTGACGGCTGGGACATGGGAGTTGAAATCGCCTCGCGAGGTCAGGATTTCTGGGGTGTGGAACTGTGAAATTTCAGAGCTTAAAGATGCCTCCAGCCAAAATTTCCGGCTCGCAGGCAAAAGCGGTTGCTCCGTTTCTTAAGTCAGCGGCCTTACCCTTACACTCACCATCATCTCAAGTGGGTTCGCAAACCGCTGCGCAGGTCACTCCCGGGGAAGAGCGGCGCCGCAGCTACCGCGTGCTTCTGCGCGTGCGCGCCAGCATTCATGTGGCGCTGCAGGGGAAGCCGGTAACCTTCGACACCGTCACTCTGAGCGTCAGCAATCACGGCGCGCTGGTTGTGCTCAAGCAGAGTCTTCCCTGTGAAACCAGGCTGGTTCTGGAGCACAGCGGCACCAAGGAGCGCGTCGCTTGCAAAGTTGCCAGAATCGCGCGCGAAATGCCTGAAGGATTCCACATCCCGCTCGAATTCGATTCTCCCGCGCCGAATTTTTGGCGAATCGCGTTCCCTCCTTCCGATTGGCGCCCGCACGACGATCTATAAGATTCCTTTCTAATTCTTGGAAGGATCCGAAGGCGCGCCGCCACTCATCTGCGGAAAATCCGTTAACTGGAGCGAACGGCCGAATTGTTAGAAGGGAAGTTTATGTAGGTCGAGGTTTCCGCCGGAGAGAATGATTCCGATTTTTTTGCCTTCGGCGCGAATCTTGCGATTCAAGGCAGGAGCTGCCGCTACAGCGCCGGAAGGTTCGACGACAAGTTTGGTACGTTCCCACAGCAACAGCATTGCCGCGACAATCTCCTCTTCGCTGACCAGGGAAATCTCGTCCACAAGCGATTGCAGAATCGAAAACGTCAGAGGGGACAGCGTCGCCCGAAGTCCGTCAGCCATGGTTTCACTTGCTGCCGCCGCTTGGATTTTCCCGCTGGCGAGTGAGCGGTAAGCATCGTCTGCGTTGCGCGGCTCACCGCCTATAAGTCTTATTCCAGGACGCATGCCTTTCGCCGCGATAGCCGTGCCGGACAAAAGTCCTCCGCCGCTGGCTGGCGTAATCACCACGTCGAGGTCGTCGATCTCCTCGAGCAATTCTAACGCCGCCGTGCCCTGGCCTGCGATCACGCGGGCATCGTCGTAGGGATGGACCAGGTGCGCGCCGGTTTTTTTCATCACTTCTGCGCAGGTACTTTCGCGCGAAGCCATGTTTGGCTCACACAAGGTGATCTTTCCGCCGTAAGACTCCACAGCCCTCATTTTCGCAGCGGACGAGTTTGAAGGCATCACGATATACGCTGGAATGCCGCGCCAACGCGCAGCCAGCGCCATCGCCGCGGCATGATTTCCGGATGAAGGCGCCACAACTCCGTGAAGCGCCTCTTCATCCGTCAGCGAAAATATAGCGTTCGTGGCGCCGCGAATCTTGAAAGAGCCGGTCTTCTGTAGATTTTCACACTTGAAAAACAGCCGAGCGCCGGCAATCTCGTCAAGCGAAGCGGAGGTAACCACCGGCGTGCGATGAATGTGCGGAGCGATACGTCTGTGAGCACCGCGAATCGCTTCGAAGTTTGGCGCATCCATTTGCCAGGACGTTGCGTTCATCTTGACCCGCCCTCGCGCACTATTTAACGCCGCGCGGCAACCGTGAATGTCACTTTTGCGGCGGCGCTATTGTCGAAACGGTCGGCAATTTGCACGGCCACGGTATGCTCTCCGGCAGATAGGCCGCTAAGAGGAATTTGATAGCTCTCTTTCGGCGCATCAGAAAGCAGGCCATCCGGGAAAACAATCGTCCAATCGCCGGCGTCCACACTATATTGCGCTTTGGCGATCGCACTCGAAGAGCTGATCCCTTCGAAAGTGACTTTGGCCACAGCTGCCGAAGCATCTGCTCGCAAATTCTCTATGCGCGGCGGAGTGTTTTCAATTTCAAAGCGATCGCTTTCACGTTCGCTTGTTAACGCCTGATCCGCTGGATTCGATGGCGAATCGGAAGCCACAATTTTAAGATAGTAGGCCCCATCCGGCATGGTTGTGGTGTCCCAGGAATAGTATTTCTGTGTAAGTTTGCCCTTCAGCAATCGCCAGTTCTTCTCGCCCTCGCCGTGATAATAGACGGAGTAAACAAGATCGTCGTCGTTATCGTCATGCGCGCTCCACAACACGCTTGCATAGCCTTTTTCTTCGAATCCTTGCGGAGGCACATCGATTTTCAGAGGCCGTGCGGCGAGGTCCGGGTTGCTGCTAGCGGGTGCGGGAAAATTCGTTCCATTCCGTTGCGGCAGTCGAAGTTGAACCGACGCAGGAGCAGCTGGTCCGGAAGGTTGAGGAGTAAAGCCTTGGACGCGTATCCCCGGATCCTGAATCGCGATGTCGTCGATCGCAGGCGCAACATTTTTGGGTTGATAGGCCAGGTTTACCCAGGAAACATCCGGCACTGTCCCGTTGTCGGTATCGACAAACACGGCTTTCCATTGCACGAATCGCGCCGGCAGGCAATCCACAGTTTCTCCAGCCGGATTCTTAAATGGCCCCACCCAAGGACTCCAATTCTTCTGCGGGCTCGAAGTATTTCCGGAGCGCACGTAAAACTCAACTTTGCCCTGTGCCGCGTTGTCCCCCCACCATGACAATCGTCCCCAGTGGGAAAATATTTTGGCATCAAAAGCGTCGGACTCGAAGCTCCCGCCACTTTCGTAACCTGGCCCCAGAGTAAAGATTTTCCCGGGATTCGCGGTTGCGACGAATATCTTTCCGTCGCGGCCTGCGATCAAACTGGTGACTTGCGCCGAGGCAGTTTTTGCAATGCTTGAGAAAAGATTGTTTCCGTCGAGCGAAAGGATCGTGCCTTTATTTCCAGTCCCAAGGAGAATGCGCCGTGAGGAAGACAGGCCCATAGCAAACACCAAATCATCGCGTGACGACCACAATGTCTCCGGTGAGCCGTCCGCCGATATTTTGATCACTTCCGCACCGCCCGTTGGCGAAGAAATGAACGGAAATGCGAAATTAGGCTGCACTCCTTGCGCTTGCAGTTGCAGCGAGACATTCGCTTGAGGCGTCGGGGCAGCTTGAGGCTGCGCGGAAGGTGGCGGCAGATTCAGGATTGGTGCTGTAGCCGCGCCGCGTTGTTTTTCTCCAATTGATGCGGCGTAAATATTTCCTTGATCGTCCGTCAGCAGGGAAGTCACTTCTTTCTTGCTAGTCTCATAGACGACGAATGCCTGACCCGATTCCGGCATCGCTTGCGGGTTTTGCCGCACAATCGCAATACGCAAGACCAATCCGTTCGGATCCGTGCCGATCAGAAGATTTCCTGCTTGATCGAACGCGACAGAACGCGCATGCCGTTCATCGCTCTGATAAAAGAGCTGGCCCTTGCCGTCGGACGTGACAGCAAATACCTCGCCCTTGTCTCCAGTCGCTACGAATAGTGTGCCCTGCGCATCAAAAGCTAACGCCCAGATATACTTAGTTTTCGGATCGAAGAAAGTACTTTTCTGGCCGTCCGGCGTGACTTTGTAGACTTTCCCGTCCGGCGAAGTTCCCACGTACAAGTTGTCGTGAGAATCGAAGGCGATGGCTTGTGCCGCGAGCTCGCCCGATTCGAAGACCGTCGTTGGTTTCGCCGGATCGTCGAGGCGCAATACTTTTGCGTTCGATCCCCCCGCCGCGTAGATGCGCCCCCGAGAATCCATGCGCAATGCCCAAAGGTAGGCAAGATTTGGATCGGCGAAAGAAGTGAACTTGGGCGCAGGCATCAGCTTCCCGTCACTGCGTATCGCCACTCCGTTCGCCGTGCCACGCTCGAATTCGGAGAAGTCCGACTCCCGCCACCTGCGCGTATGTTCCGCAAAGGTCGGCAGGGGCACGATAAATCCTACAGCCAGAACGCACACAAGTAATTTTCGCGAGCTTATCAACCCGAAGCTCCTTTTGAAGCAAACTTCATTTTACGATTATGGTCAGCGTGCGTTCGCCGGTGATTACCTGATGCATTTCCGCAAACCACGAACCTGCCAGAGATTGATGCAGTAGCCGCGCCCCACCCACGCTTTGCCGTTGGTCCAGAACGTTGATTTCCGAAGAGGGCGCGTTGGGCATCACCTTATCTTCGACGAGCAGCGTGGTGGTTGGTTGCAGAAGCGTCGCGTAAAGACAGTCGTTTTGCCTTCCGCGATTGATTAATCTGATGAGCTCCTCGAGTCCGGGGAGTGGTCCCTGCATCGTGGCCATCGGATCCACTGTGCGGTCTAGTGTCTCGCCGTCGCTGATTAGCAATTGCAACGTGCCGCGGGCCGTCTGTGGAGGAATCGTAATGGGGATCTCTTGGATGAATGGCTCGCCGCGATAGGGCCTCAATAACACTTTCACAGCAACGGTTTCTCCGGGCGTGACTTCGCTTTTCTCCGTCCAGGCATTGTCAATCATGGACCAGCGTCGCTCGGCCAGCGCGGTCACTTTTATATGTACTCCGTCCACGTGTGCCCGCTCGTATGGATTCGAATAAATCCTGGCAAAAATACCTTGGACTTCGTTGGCCACAAAAAAACCGCTGGGAATCGGCGCGTCGTTGGGAGCAAAAAGATTTTCCAAATGCACGGAAGTGTGGCCCTTTAGTTCTATGTCGCCATCTAACCGCAGCGTCCAGCCCTCGCCATACGCAGGACTCCCGGTGATGCCGTTGTATGTCGCAAGAGCTACCAACAGCGGGGTGAGTTGCGGACTTTCGATAACCTCAAAATGAAACTTCTTTTCGATATTCGGCATAGCCAGCGTTACGTCCACCGGAATCATTGGCGGGCCAGCGCCAAGTTTTCCCATGATTGCCGTTGTCCGGTCCTGCGTCAGCGTCCCGATGGTGGCGCCCGACGTCATAATTTTCGTGGACGCCATCGCGGACGCCAGGGTCGTCACGACGTGTCCTCGCGTCATCGGCATTGAAACGGAGCCGAACGAAAAGATTGGATGGCCGCACGCGAGCACAGTCCCGTCGCTCTCTACCGCCGTCACCGTGCATCCAGGAGCGATAGAAAGATCGCCGCGAATTAATTCGACGCCCACCATGTCTCCGGGTTTTAAATTCGCATCCTCCGGGCTTGGCTCGGCGTTCCCCCCCGCTACCATGCTCATGCCCCAGCCGGAAATCTGTTTGCTGAATTGCGCTATGGTGTCCGGGTACAGCCCCGCGGATATTAGCGGAGTCTCAATGGGAACCAAGAATTGTCCCGCCCCGGCGCCGGTACGGTTGGAGAATTCTTGGGGCAATGCTACACGTGACGCTGGCGGAAAGGATCCCGTATTTACGGTGGAGGGAGAATTCCGGGTCGTGTCAACTTGTTTTGGATTCGCCGCGTCTCGTTCGACGTCGAGCATGCCCTGAATCGGCGTCACCCCACCAATCGCTTCCTTCGTAAATACGCCGAGCTTTAAAGATAGCGCGCCCGCTAGTTTTCCCTCGAAATAAACGGGACTTCCACTCATGCCGGCAACCACGCCCGAGTGTTCCGCTTTTTCGCCGAGCAATTGAACGAGGATCACATCCTGCTTGGGGCCGAGCGCGTCATGTAGAACGCCCAGAACCACCAAGTCCACTTTTTCAACTTCATCGCCGGTAAAAATGGTGTAAGCCACGCCTTTCAGCCCGGGATGCACCTGATCCAGCGGATATGTCGTGGCCGTCTCGCCCGCGGACAAACCGAAAGCAATAACGAAAAACAGTGCCAATAGACGGATAAAATGACGCCTGAGTGAAAGTGTGAGCATGAACTTAAATGATACCTACCGTGTCGGTGGGAAGCAAATCGCACGTGCTAGAATCACGCATGCCGAAGATGTTCCGCAATAAATCCATTTCGTCCGGGGGCAATATCAACGGCGTTCTCGAGCTTCCCGGCGATAAGTCTATTTCCCATCGTCACGCTATTCTGGCGGCTCTCGCCGAAGGTAAAAGCGAAATACTCAACTATTCCTCGGCTGCTGATTGCAAAAGCACGCTCGGCTGTTTGCGCTATTTGGGTGTCGAGATCCACCAGTCGCGCGAACGGTTGCATATTACCGGAAAAGGGCTGGAAGGTTTGCAGGCTCCTCGGCGCTCACTCGATGCGGAAAATTCAGGCAGCACCATCCGCATGCTTTCAGGAGTGCTCGCTGGGCAATCATTTGCCTCGACGATCACCGGCGATGCCTCGTTGCGGGCCCGCCCTATGCGTCGCGTTGTGGAGCCTTTGCGGAAGATGGGCGCCGAAATTCAAACGCACGGAACAGATTGCGCCCCGCTGGAAATCCGCGGCGGCACATTGCATTCGATAGACTACTCGCTGCCAATCCCCAGCGCACAAGTGAAGTCGGCAATCCTACTAGCCGGTCTTTACGCAACCGGTGTTACCACCGTTCGCGAAACTGTGCGAACCCGAGATCACACGGAGCTGGTTCTTCGAGAGTTTGGTGCAACCGTCGAAAGTCTGAACAAGTCCGTGCGCATCCATCCGCGCCCCAGGCTTCAGGCCCGTCAATTGACTGTGCCGGGTGATCTCTCAAGCGCGGTTTTCTTCATCGCCGCTGCGCTGATTCTCCCGGGTTCCGCGTTGATGCTGCACAACGTGGGACTGAATCCCACGCGCACGCGCGTCCTCGATTTTCTGATTTCCATTGGCGCTGCAATTCATCTGGCTTCCGTACAGTTACGCGACGGCGAACTCATTGGCGACGTGTCGGTGAAGCATTCCGTTCTTTCTGGCGGTTCAATTGATGGCGCACAAGCCGCAGAAATGATCGACGAGCTGCCCATGCTCGCAGCGCTCGGGCCGTTTACAGAAAAGGGAATCGAGATCCGCGGAGCACAGGAGCTCCGCGTCAAAGAGAGCGATCGCATCGCCACGCTCGCTGTTGGTCTGCAACGCATGGGCGCCGCAGTCGAAGAATTTCCGGACGGGTTGCGCGTCGGAGGGCACTCTGCGGCGCGCCTTCGCGGCGCTAAAGTCGATCCTGCCGGCGATCATCGCATTGCCATGGCCTTGTCGATTGCTGCTTTGGGAGCCCGAGGTGACACGGTGATTCGCAACGCAGATTGTGTCGCGGTTTCTTATCCGGAATTCTTCGAGACTCTGGGGCGTTTGCGTGGCGAAGGGAACAAATAATCAGGATGACTTGTGCAAATAAATAGTTCCATAGCTGGTGGTGATATGAATTTTTGGCCCGCCAGTTCCCACTTTCCCGCTCAGCCGTCCGGTGCCGTTTTCGTTCGTAAGCTTTATGCTGGATTCTTCGAAGTCGGTTTGAACCTCGCCGGATTGAGACACCGCGGAAACTTCAAAGTTGGCGTTCGAAGGCAGCGTCACATCTACTTCCCCGGAATCGTCAGCAATACTAATATCTTCACGCGGGGACTGAGAATAACGGACCTTGATGTCACCTTTGGTGTCGGTAATATCCAGGCGCCCGCTGACGTTTTCCACGTCGATGTCCTTGTTGTGTGTAGAGAGTTTGGATGAACCGCTCACATCCGAGATTTCGATTTGCTCGGAATCCAGTTCCAAACGGCCTCGTACTCCCACGAGCGCAATGTCGGCCTTTTGCGAATGGTAGTGGGCCGTGCCGCCCACGCTTCGCAAGCGGACCGGCCCAAAGAAATCGCCGTCGATTCCCGCATTCCCTTTCACATCGGATATCTCAATTTCGTTGCCGTGCCCGGCAAGGCTCAGGTTCCCCGCAACACCGGTAATGCGTGCGTCACCTTTTGACATTTTTGCGCTTACGTCGGATCCGGAGTTATGGATTTCGATGTTACCGTTGCCGCTGCCGGCCGTCACGGGTCCAGCGATTTCCGAAATGCTGATGTTTCCATGAGACGTGTTTGCCCACAGCGCGATCTTTGGCGGCAGCGTTACATTCAGATCTACACCCACGGTGCCTTGCGAATCTCCTTGGTTCACAGGATGGACGACGTAGCCGCCTCCCGTTTGTTCAATCACGATTTTCACTTTCTTCATTCTTTCCTGCGCTTCCGGCTCCGTCGGCCCGGACGCGGACTTGTTCGCCATTACGCGCAGACCGTCCCCTTCGCCGGTATGCGCTAAAATATCTCCGCGCTCTGTGGTTAGAGTAACGTGCGCGTTCGCCGGCAGAGTTTTCGCAGGCAATTCCACGCTGTCGGAGTAGTCTTTCGAGAACATATCGACGTCTAGATTCATGCCCGGTTCTTTTTCCGCCACCCAGCTTTTTACTCCCAGTCCGATGAAAACGAAAATCACCAAAACCATCAGCGCAGCCTCGCCGCCGGAAAGTAACGGGGGTTTTCCTTCGCCGGACCGTTGCGCCGAAAGATGATCGATCAGCTTTGCAAGCCCCCAAACGATCAGCAGAAGCGGCCAGAAGCGGTAGAAGTAATGCCAGAGCCGGAACGCGGGATGGAAATGTTCAAAAAGAAAAACCGCGCCGAGGAAAATTAGAAGTAATCCGCTGAATATAGAGCCACGTCGATTCGGACTGTCTGTCACGCGGCCCTCACGAAGTGATGTGGCCCTGTTTCGAGGCGAGCTGTTGCGCCACAAGCACCGCGCCAATCACAATCAGTAAGACCGGCCAAAGATCCCCAAAACTAAAACGGCTGAATTGCGCGATCATAAAGAGAACGCCCACGGTAATAATGATCAGCGGGCCCATCAAGCTGCGAAGCCGGCAATGCGCGCAGGTACAATGGATTCGGTCTGGGTCCGACATCAAAGCTCTCCTAGGATTTTTTTCGCATGCGATCCCAAACGAGCCAGCCGCCCAAAATAATCAATCCCAGCGGCCAGCTTTTCGCAAACCACTCTGATTCGAGCAATCCGAAATTCCTCATTAGCAGCAAGGCGCCAATGGCGATCAAAATAAATGCGCCTAAAGGTTTGGGCCCATCGACCGAAGCAAAGTCAGCGGGCCCGGCTTCGCCCATATTCCTAGCCTTCGCTGTCCGATAAGCCTCAATCGGCATGTAGAAGTAAAAACAGCCTAGCGCGATTCCGAAAATCGCGTCATAACCCCCGGGCAAATCGCTGCTCAACAACGCGATCAGTCCGCCGAAAATCAAAACGTGGATTAAGGCCTTGATGTATTGACCGTTGTAGACCGCGCCCAGTCCCGGAATAAACCCTAGCGTAGCGGCGAGCCCGGGGTTCGGACCTGTTCGAAGTGGTACGTCAGGCCGTAAAGCTACGGGCGCAAGGCAGGTCTCGCAATAAAGCGCGCCGTGAACTTCGCGCATGCACGCAGGACACAATGGCTTGCCGCAGTTTCGGCAATATCCGGTGGCGTCCACTTCTGGGTGCGTGGCGCATTTCATCGAGTGCTCCTGGTGGACCGGTTGATCAGATTTTCGGCTATGGTGTCAGCCATGCTTTCGGTTAGTAGAAACGCAAACATTGGTCCCGTACGGACCGGCGTGCGGCTCGCCGGCGGCGCGGTTTGTGACTTCTGTTGTTGACTTGAGTCAGGTGGAATCGAATTATGTTCCTTCTGCTGCGCCGGCGCGGGATTACTGACTGGCATTGGCTCCGGCTCGGGCTGAAGCTTGGATTGAATCTCGTATACCACCCGCAAATCATTCACGAATTTGGCGCCGCGCGCATACGTCAGGTGTGCCTGGCGGTTGGCTGATCGAAGAACGTTGGCAGGGCTCAAGTCGGCTTTCTTTAATTTTGCCGGCGTCAAACCTGCTGCGTAAGAAACGATAACCACGGAAGCCACGGCTGCTCCGAGTCCCATGACGAAGCGCGGCTGCCATAGGATCGAAATCCATCCGAGCCACCGAAACCAGGATTCCTTCTGCGTGCGTGGGCCGAGCGTGGCATCCAGGATTTTTGCGATCAGCTGAGGTGGCTCTTCCACCATCGGCATCTTCCGCATTCGGTTTACAAGGCCACCTACGAGCGCAACCGTTTGCGTGCAATTTGCGCAGTTCGCCGTGTGCGCGGAAAACGCCGCAGCTTCGGCCGGCAATAGCTTGCCTTCCAGGTAGTCGCTCAGGCGCTCTTCAGTAAATGTGCAATTCCAATCCATAGATCCATGCTCCAAACCGTTAAGACAAATTGTTCGGCTTAAGCCCCATTTCCGTCAGGATTCTGGCCAACTCGATGCGCCCGCGGTTGATCCGGGATTTTACCGTGCCCTCCGGTACTTGCAACACTGTTTGAATCTCGTTGTACTCCAGACCTTGCAAATCGCGCAATATTACCGACTCTCTCAGTTCGGGCGAGAGCCGCGCAAGAGCACGCTGCAGTTGAAGGCTCAATTCCCCAGCCTCGGCCAGCTTGTCGGGCGCTCGGGCTGAAGAATGCCTCTCTTCCAATTGCGGCATGGCATCGTCGATTGAATCCGTCTGCCGGTCGCGTCGCGTTCGCCGGTAATGATCCACAAGCAAATTCCGCGTCACGCTGGTCAGCCAGGTTGGAAAAGCTCCGAACGCTGGTTGGTAGCTCGCGAGCGTGCGGTAGATTCGTAGAAAAACCTCCTGGCTCAAGTCTTCGGCTTCCGTCGCGTTGCCGGTAAATCGGTAGCACAGATTGAATACGCGCCGAGTGTGGCGGCGCACAAGTTCCTCCCAGGCCGGCCCTTCGCCCCGGAGACATTGCTGCACCAGTTGGGCGTCGGCCTCCAATCGTCCTCAGCCTCGAATCATCCAACATTCCTATCGGCCTCACACAATGAAACGCATTTTGGCCCTAAAAAGTTCCCCATTGTGTTCGGTTCCGAACGTTTTCTGCCAGTCGCTGTTGGGTTAGCTGCATTTGGTATAGTCCGGCATCTTATCCGCGTTGCGCTCGCGAACACAAGCGAGTACCCATGTATGGACCAGCTTCTGAGAATACCGGATTCCTGATGGCCAGATCTCTGTGGTGTAGGGAGGACAGTGCTGTCTAGCTTCTCGCTTTGTAGCCGGAGCACTGAATTACAGGTAACGCCGGGTATTTTGTAAATGTAGCGTCTGTGGAGGAGAGCTCGCACAACACAAATACTGAGCTACGATCGGACTCAATTCTCCGCGCATTCTTACAATTAGCGCACAGGCCTTCGGGAATGGAAATTTGCGATTGCCGGGAGATGCCACCGTCTCGGCTCATTTATATGCTCAGTTCCTCCAGCCCGCAGGCATGAGCCTGTCAGGTCAATCGCGGGCCTACCTTCATCAGTGTATTGTCACTCAGATTACACTTTTGCTAGCGTTTAGATGCTGGCGATTGCCGGCATTGAGATATTCTTTCGTCTCCGAACAGTTTCGGAAAGGGGGAGTTGCCGTGACACTTCATATTCGAACTGTTTTACGCTCGGCGTGTCTGTTGCTTGCGTTTAGCGCTCTCGCCGGCTGCAATTCAATTTCCAGCGAGGACCAACGAAGGCGCGACGAGAAGACCCGCGAAGAGGCCGCCAAGGCGACCGAACGCATCAAGCCGGAGCTGAAAGAAGCAGGGAAAGAGCTAGGCCAAGCCGCACGCGAAGCTGCGGAAGACGCTCGTGCCGCAGCTCAGGGCGTGAAAGAAGGCTGGAACCGCGACCACAGTCACCCGCTCGATTTGAATACAGCAACGGAGAGCGACCTCGAAAGCCTCCCCGGAATTACAAAGAGCGATGCGGAAAGAATTATTCGCAATCGCCCCTACCGCAGCAAAAATGAGCTCGTTAACAAGAGAATCATTTCGGAAGAAAGCTACGAGCGAATCCGCGACGATGTAACCGCCGACTAGACAGTGTCCTGCTGCCTTGACACCTTCCGAGCCTTACTGCTACGGTTCAAAATCAATGTTTCAAAAATTACGAAAGATTCTTTTATTACTAATAGCAGTTCTCGCTCTCGGCTACCTGTTTTACAAATTCCGCAATTCAATCACGCTGGAAGGCTTTCAGTGGGGAATGGTGGCGCATTCCATTCGCGCTGCGCGTATTTCATCGCTTGTCCTCGCCCTCATCGCAATTTATGGCTGTTTTGCGATACGAGCCGTTCGCTGGATGCGCTTTTCACGCGCCATTGGCCGAATGAATTTTGGGCACGTTTATAGCGCCACGCTAATGGGTTTCACTTGCACCTTCCTGTTGGGCCGTGCAGGAGAACCAATCCGTCCCGTATTAATCGCCAAGAAGGATTCGCTCCCCGTTCCTAGCATGTTCGGAGTGTATGTCCTCGAGCGCGTATTCGACATGGCCGCCGCTGCGGTAATCGCGGGCCTCGCGCTAATGGCTTACGAACACAACGGAACAGGGTCCGTTCCTCAGAGCGATCGCATCGTCGCACTGGCTCGCACCGGCGGCGTATTGCTTTTCGTCCTGCTGGCGAGCGCGATTGCGTTTTTACTTTACTTCCGGTTCCACGGTGCCGAGTGGCTGACCCGTAGGCTGAAGAAATCAACCTGGCAACATGGATGGCGAGGGAAAATAGTCATACTGCTGGAAGGATTCAGCGATGGGCTTCAAGGCATTCGCACATGGAGCGACCTCGGGGCTATCGTAGCCTACTCCGCGGCCCACTGGTTTCTAGTCGTGCTGGTATATGTTTGGATAGCGCACGCTTTCAGTAGCGAACCGGTATTAGCGGCGATGACGCTATCAGGCGCGTTAGTGGTTCTCGCCTTCACTCTTGTCGGATCTGCGGTTCAACTTCCGGGAGTTGGCGGCGGCGCGCAGCTCGCCACATTTCTTGTCTTAACGCTCATCTTTGGAGTAGAAAAGGAGCCGGCCGCAACGGTTTCAATCGTCCTTTGGCTGGTGACCTTTGCGGGCTGCTGTTTGGTGGGTTTGCCTTTGCTGTTCAGGGAAGGCTGGTCCATGGGCGAACTCCGTCGTCTGGCCACCGCTGAAGAAGAAGCAGCCGAAGCGGTTGAATCAGCAGAGTGGGCTAAGAAAGTTGAACACGTGGAAGAGAGGCCGCGGTGAAATGTCCGTTTTGCGCGCACTTGGATGACAAAGTGGTGGACTCGCGCGAAGCGCGCACGGGCGATTTGATTCGTCGCCGTCGCGAATGCCTGAAATGTAATCGCCGTTTCACCACTTACGAACGCATCGACGAAATCCCTTACATGGTCATCAAGAAAGATGGCCGGCGCGAAAAATTCGAACGTCAAAAACTCCTCCAGGGTTTGCTAAAGGCTTGCGAGAAACGCCCCGTGCCTGTTGGAAAGCTCGAGATGATCGTCGATGAGGCCGAACAGTTCGTCAGCGAAGCCCCTGAGCGTGAACGCACCACCACGGAAATCGGCAAACTGATAATGGACAAGTTGAAGAAGCTGGATAAAGTCGCCTATGTGCGATTTGCGTCTGTCTATCTGGATTTTAAGGACGTGAAAGAATTCATGGACGAACTGAAGAGCTTGTTGAAAGACCGCGCCAAAAAGTGATTCTCAGCGTGGGTGCGCCTGCCATACCCCCGCCGCAAACTTCTTGATGGTTCGAAATCCCAAATGTTCGTAGAGCTGAACGGCCTGAGAATTGGCGCCCGTGACCGTCAGTGAAAGCGATTCATAATTCCGGCGCTTCAGCACCTGTATGGAGCTTTCCATCATCGCGCGTCCGATTCCGTGGCCCTGATATCCCGGCATCACGCAAATCTGCGTGGTATGGCCCACACCACTCGCAACCGTAGAAGTAAGCACCATACCGATCGGACGATCGCCGGTTACCGGCTGCACCAGGAAAGATGCCTCCGGCAGAAATTGTCCGCAACCCGGCAAGAGCACGATATTGCGCAGGAACTTCATCCCGCCGGACTCGCTGCAATACTGGTCGTTGATTTCAGAGTCCACGTGATCGGCATACGCTAGCTGAATCAGCCGGGCTGCCGACTCGAACGCTTTGTCCGTCCATGACTCCAGACGCAATCCGCTGGAGATCGGCTTATTGCTGAGCCGTGCTTCAGCCAGCGGCAGCAACATGAAAAGCCGCGTATGCAGCGTAAAGTATTGAGACAAAAATTTCGGATCTAACTCCGTACCGAAAGGCATCAACTGCGCTTCCACTCTTTTCAATCGCGGAGTAGCTCTCAGCGCGGTTACCATTTCGGTTACGAGTGACTTCGTGATGGTTTCTTGCGCTTTTTGCGAGGAAACGAACAATCCCCCAATCAATCCTTTGTGATCCTCCAGCACGTAAAAGCCGTAGCCTGCCGGTTTGTCGTCCTCCATCGCTACGAAGCCGCCCAGCGAACGGGAATCTACGAACTTGCGAATCAGATCCACGGATGGACCATAATCCCAGTGGAGCTCATCTCGCCAGTGGCGGGTCTCCTCTTGGAATAAAGGATCCAGTTTGCGCGACGATATTTGACGGAGATCTAAAATCTGCATGAAGCGCCTGGCATGATATTCACAAACATTATAGCCGTGCCAGCAGCAAGAACCCAACTAAGCTCGCAATAGCGGTGCGGCTTACTGATTTGCCCGATGTGTTAAGAGGAATTAAATGAGCTTGCGCGAACTGTGTTAAGATTCTCCCGCCGAAGCGCAGAACTCTTGCGTTCGCGCCCAACGGATGGCCGTCTTCTCAGAGCTACGCTATCCCACAACGCGGCTTGCCAAGCTTCTCTCCAGCCTGCTGGCCATAGTCCTATTTGCTTTCGTTGCAATCACCATAATTGCGGGATTCCTTCTGTATCAGATATTGCGGCCCGCGCGTTCTCCCGCAACATTCGATTTGACCGTGATGATGGGACACCCGAGCGCCGTATCGTTTCCTGTAGCTGACGGGACGTCGCGCGATGGCTGGTTCTTCCCGGGAAGACGCGGAGCGCCTACTGTCATTCTGTGCCACGGATATCTTTCCCAACGCTCTGACGTTCTTACGCTTGTCACCGCCCTTCAAGACAGCCAGTTCAACGTTTTTCTATTCGATTTCTCCGGCCACGGCACAAGCCCGGGCATTACCTCGCTGGGATATCGCGAGAGGCAGGAACTTCAATCTGCGGTTCAAGTCCTTTCCGCGCGCGATGACGTCGACCCCAAACATTTTGGATTGTGGGGCGTCGATCTTGGCGGGTATGTGGCCCTGGAAGAGGCCACGCATGAGCCTCGTGTTTCAGCGCTAATTGTGGACAACGCCTATTCCGATCCGCGCGAAATGATTCAAATCCAGGCCAACCAGTCGGGCCTCGCTGTTTTGCCGTACGTGGGCCGCTTCTGCGATTGGGGATTTCGATTGTTGAACTACCAATACCGCAACGAGCCGCCCGTCACCACGCGTCTGGCTCTTACCAAAGGAATTCCAAAACTTTTCTTCCAATCCGATAGCAAGCCAGCGCTGGCCAACCAGACTTTGCAGCTGTTTATTTTGTCGCCGGAACCAAAGCAATTGGTCCGCACCAGAATGCGCTATTCGGAGATGACCGACGAAGATCGCAAGAATTACGAAAATATAGTTGTGAGCTTCTTCCTGTTGAATATGTCTCCCACTGCGCTCCACTAGCGTGGAGTCGGGCTGATCGGGACGTACAAGATTCCTTGCTCTGTTTCATTTAGGTCGCCCTGCAATCTTCCTGCTTTCACAATTTCATCCAACCCTTTTCGGTTCGTCAGAACTAGCGCTGCGTCTGGGTCTTGCGGAGACCATTCCGGAAGTTCTCGTCGAAGATAAAAAGCGAGTCCGTAGTTCCATGAACGGTTTAGATGGTACGTGTATATGCGGTCAGGACGCAGATCTCCCCGCAAAAACGCCGCGTGAGGCCTGGCCGACAAATAAGGATCTATCGCCGGAAGTATCACCAGACCTGCAACCGCCACGGTCGCCGCTACAGCTAGCGAACAAACGCCCACCACCGCGAGAAGATTTTGCCGAATTCCAGCGAACAGAATCGCTAGAACGAGCAGCACGTTGATAGCGATTGCAAGTCCAGCGATAACCGGTGGAGCAGCGATTCTTCCCGCCAGTGGAAACTTGCGAGACATAAAAAATGGGGAGATCGCGACCACGATCCAGACCAGGCTAATTCCTAAACCTATCAAGATCGCGCCCGATCGGCTTTTCTGAATCGCGCGCGGAGCACTAATGCCGCAAAGCAGCGCTAATGGCGCAATCGCTGGAAGAATATAGCCGGGCAACTTCGATTGCGAAAGACTGAAGAAAATAATTGGGAAGATTGCCCAGCAGGCATAAAAAAATCCAGGAGAGTCAGTCCATGATTTCTCGCGCCATACACGCAATCCTTCGTGGCCGGCGGAACTCAGGAACACAGTCCACGGCAGCATTGCCAGCAGCGTGATCCACACGAAAAACCAAACGGGCTGTCTGTGCTGAAACACAGGCGTGAGATATCGCTCAAAATTGTGCTGGAAAATAAAAACGTGGATGAAATCCGGATTTCGCGCGGCGCACAGGATGTACCAAGGCAGAGCCACTAGGCAAAACGATCCAATGGCGATTGGATGGAATAGCTGAAAAACACGCCGCCACTGAGATGTTGCTGCCGCCCAAATCCCAATCGCCCCGCCGGCAAGTATCAAAGCCGCCGGCCCTTTCGCTAGAACCGCCAAGCCGAGAAACATTCCGAAAGATGCAAGCGCGAGTTTTTCATGTCCCTGTGACGTCGGAACCGCGTCTGCCGTCACACGCAACGCTCCCCGGCCCCAGAACACTCTCGACACCGAGGCCATTGCCAGAGCGATAAAAGCGCTGAAAAGCATGTCTGGCGTAGCCGCGCGCGAGAAGCCGATCGCCGCTACTGACGTAGAAAAGACAAGCGGCGCAAGAAACGCAGGGCTCTTTCGAAAACCTTCTTCAGCTCCGTAATGTTTCCAGCCAAGCCAGCCAATAGTGAGAGCGGCAGCGAGCGCTGCGATGGCAGAAGGAAGGCGGGCAACCCATTCCGCCGGCAGATTCAGACGAAATCCGACCGCCGCGGCCCAATAGTAGAGAATCGGCTTCTCGA
>Ga0210383_10001913_pt1 | contig 18926 bp, 15 predicted proteins | sample IncBWC14OmetaG_FD_160072 | JGI IMG/M metagenome (GOLD analysis project Ga0210383, IMG submission 160072) | Forest soil microbial communities from Barre Woods Harvard Forest LTER site, Petersham, Massachusetts, United States - Inc-BW-C-14-O ...
TAGCGGCCAACACGCAGCGCTTCCGCCCCTTTTTTCCACACTATACAAAAAAAAACGGGCGGCCTTGGGCCGCCCGCTGCAACTTCCACAATGCTCACAAACGACGCTAGAGCTTCTCGAAAAAGTGCGCCACCTTCTTGCCGCCTTCTTCCGTGTAATAAACCGTCACTTTTCCGGTTTTATCCGCTGCCTTACCGGTATCCACGGCGGCAAGCTTCGTGTCGTGGCCAGCCACATCAAAAACATGCTCGGTACCATCGGCGGTCTTTACGGCAATGGTCTTGCCGCCTTCGCCAACTTTAGTCACCGTGCCTTCCACGTCCTTCATTCCATCTTTTCCGACGCGGTCCACTTCAACGGCAGTTTTCTCGGTGCCCTTGGCCGTGTAGTGCACAACAACCTCGGAGCCTTCCTTCAAACCGTGGAAAGTATCCTTCCCGGCATCCGCGGTCATCTCGCCGCCCTTCACGGTGGTCTTCCCAACAAAATGCACGGTGTGCTCTGTGCCATCCTTGGTCTTCACAACGATGGTCTTCGCGGCCGCATCCGTCTTGGTAATGGTGCCGTGAACCGCCGATTCAACATCATCCGCCGCGCGCAGCGGAAGCACGATCAGCGCAGCAATCGCCAACACTCGCAATAAATATTTCATGGGAACATCCTCCGGCTCAAATTTAACGCATACAAGTATATCGTGCTCGAGTAAAAACCCTAAACAGATTGCCCTAGGCAGGCCGTTCCTGGATAAAACGAATTTTGCTAAAGGGTCCAACCCCGCCCTGGGCGCCGCACCCTGCAATTTTCAGGGTGCGGGTTTTATCCCGCCTTGCGTTACAGACAGTGCCTAGCCCGCGACCGGGAGCGCTACAGGTTGTTCGAGGCGGAATTCCAACAACGTTTCGCTCGGAATCTGCAATTGTTGACCTTTCTTGGAAGCGGCCACTGCCGTGCCGGCTCCAGCACCGGCCAGTGCGCCAATGCCCGCGCCTTTTCCTCCACCAGCAAGGCCACCAATGAGTGCGCCCAATCCAGCGCCGCCGACAACTTTCTTGGCCGTGTTACCGCCTTCCCCTTTGCCCTTCACCTCGTAGGTGCTGGTAAGCAGCGGATACGCTGTGCCTTTGATCAGGATATCCGTCAACTCCAGCTGCAGTTCAGAGCTTCCCTTCATCCTGCCAGCGGATGAGGCTTCCGCGAGACGTCCGTACACCGTTGTGCCCCGCGGCGCGATAACCGTATCCTCCGCCTGCAAATTCGTTTCGAGAGTGGCGGTAAATCGGAACCCCGTCTTCTGCTTGGAGGAGTCAATCGCATCAATCGTTCGAATCAGGATTCGCGTGCCAGCCGGAACCGTGATTCTTTTTTTCGTCTGCGGCGCCGCACTTCCGGGCGCTGTCAACGCCGTCCCATAACCCTCACTCCAATTCGGATAGCCGATCATCACGCCCACCAGCAAAGCTGCCGCACAAAACAAACTCTTTCGCATCGGAATATTCTCCTTGTTCCTATAACGATTAGCTCTGCCCGACGATGGGCAGCGACGAAACGATTTGCAGGTCGATCAGTAGTAGCAACTGGTGTTCTATCATCGCGAAACGCGCCGCCGTGATTCCTCCCAACGACTGCTTCACCTTCTCATAGGTCTTATCAACAAGCTCCGCTCGTTGCTTCTGGTAGGCCACCGATCTCTGAATCAACTGGTCCGCTTCGTCATCGGTCAAATGTTCGTAATCGGCCACATATTGCTTGATGGTTTCCACTCTCTGGTTATTCAGCTTGGTCAGCTCCGTGTCGTAGTCGCTATAGATCGGCCAGAATTTCGCCGCATCGGCGGCATTCAGGACCATCACCGATCCCATGATCTCCGCCTTCTGTTGCCGCACATCTTTGCGCATCAGATCGATATACGCCTGGATGTTTTTTTTCTGCGTATCGGCAGCCGAACCGGTGGCCGAAGATGCCGTGGCTTTGGGTTCAGTTTTCGGCGGACTCGTCTGCGCTTGAATGCGAGGTGTGACAGCCACCACCAGAACAAACAGCGCGAGTAGCAAGACACGATTCAGGGTTTTCATATCGTTTCACCATTTTCGACGGAAATTACTGTGTCAGACTGTGTGGGGCCCGCAACATCCTACACACATTGCAGCCCACAAGGCCAGCAAAGTTGCAAACGCACCACTCCGCGCTACAATTCCTTTCCGCTCGGCACAACTTGCCATCCGGAGACCATCCGACAGGGATGGGCGAAGGATCTCAACCTCAGAATCTGGCCAGGGTGTATGTCCGCACCACGAATCGACGACTTGCTCTTCAAGCGGGTATATCATTCATATAAGACGAAGGAGAAGTCGCCATGCTCGAATCGAGGACCCTTCGAGTTTGGTTTGTCGCAACGCTCCTGACGTGCGCCATCTCTTGCGGCGAAGCCCTGAGAGCGCAGGAGAAGCAACACTCCGCGCCGCCAACGACCGAGTATCGTATCCACCCCGGAGACGTCATCAAGATCGACGTGCGGAAGCAGCCCGAGATAACCAGAACTGTTTGGGTCAACCGGGACGGAAAGATTGATTTGCCGTTGGTTGGTGTCGTGAAAGTCTGCGGCCTGTCAGCAATGGATTTAGCTGCCCTGATCCGCAACAAGCTCGAAAGCAAAATCTCCAATCCTCAAGTCACTGTCACAATCACCGAGATTAGCAATCCGTCAGCGCTCCCACCACAAGCGGTGCCGAAAGCTCCAGTCCACCCTTATCAATCGCCCTCACCTGACCTTCGACAAACTTGTTGTGTCGCATGGGCAGCTCCGCTGCCCTTCGTTGACGCTCCCGCCACCCTCCCCTATACTATTAGTGTTGAAATGGTTCTGAAGCCCGCCGAATCGCCGCAGAGTCATTCCTGAGATTGCCACCGAAAAGCGGGACGAGCACCGAACAGGTGTGCCTTTGACGTACAATGCGCAACGCAGCGGCGCACGACAAACAGGGGTCGCCTCTGCTTCTTTCACGGCGCCGAATTTATGTGCGAGCAATGGGGGTCGGAGCTTCGGCTCCGACATTTAGACACTGATCCTCACTGGGCTTTAGCCCCTGAGGAACTGATTTTGATATTGCTGCACGACCGAATTAATTGAACCAACAGGGAGAATCAACATGGCAGAAGAAGCAACTTGCCGAAGAGAACTGGATCTGGAGATCCCGGCCGATGAAGTAACCAAAGCCACCGAAAAAACCGCCAAAGAATACGCGCGTATCGCACGCGTCCCGGGCTTCCGTCCGGGCAAAGCCCCCATTTCCCTGATCAAGCGCCGCTTCGCCGAAGAAATCAAAGGCGAAATCCTGCAAAAGCTCGTCCCCGAAAAGGTCGAACAAGCCGTCGCCGAACAAAAGCTCACGCCCGTCTCTCAGCCACAGGTCGAAAAGCTCGAATTCAACGAAGGCCAGCCGGTAAAGTTCACCGCATCCTTCGAAGTGCTCCCCGAATTTTCCCTCGGCGAGTACAAGAATCTCGAAATCGAAATGCCGGAAATGAACCTCACCGACGAAGACGTCACCCGGGCCCTCAATGAAATGCAGCAACGCGCTGCTACCTTCGCTCCCGTCGAAGGCCGTCCCGTGGAAAATGACGACTACGTCCAGGTGAAACTCGTGGGCACGCCCGAAGGCGAAGGCGAACCTCTGCAAGCCGAAAGTGTTCTCTGCCACGTCGGCGCCGAAGAAACCATGGCGCCTTTCAACGAAAACCTTATGGGCGCAAACGTTGGCGATCACAAGGATTTCGACGTTCCCTATCCCGCCGATTACCCGGACGCCAAGCTCGCCGGTAAAACCTTCCACTATTCCGTCGACGTCCTCGGCATCAAAACCAAAAAGCTCCCCGAGCTAAACGACGAATTCGCCAAAGACGTCAGCGACGCCACCTCACTCGACGAATTGAAGACGAAAATCAAGGAAAGCCTCGAACATGAGCGCGACCACCGCCAGAAAGACCTTCAGCGCGAAAAGGTAATCGCCGAACTGGTCAAGCTCCACGACTTCCCTGTTCCGCAATCGCTGGTCGAACAACAAATGGACGTTCGACTGGAACGAGTCGTTCGCTCCCTCGCTCAGCAAGGCGTCGATCCCCGCGCCGTCAACGTCGATTGGGTTACCCTGCGCAAGCGCCAGGAAGACCGCGCCAAGGATGACGTCAAGGCCGAACTGGTCATCGACCGCATCGCCACTGAAGAAAAAATCGAATCGACCGACGAAGAGCTCCAGCACGAGCTCGAACATATGGCTACGCATAGTGGCGAATCCGCCGAAGCAATTAGCGCTCGTTTGACAAAGCAAGGCACGCTCGATAGGATGAAAGCGAAGCTGCGGAGTGACAAAACCATCGACTGGCTTGCGCAAAACGCTCGCGTTAAAACTGTAGCCGCAACCGCCAAGTGAATTTGACCCCGCTTTTACGAGCAGACTCTCACTCATGAAAAACTACGACGAACCGGAATATCGCGCCACAACCCTCGTACCCATGGTCGTCGAACAGACCAGCCGGGGCGAGCGCGCGTACGACATTTATTCGCGCCTTCTGAAAGAGCACATCATTTTCATCGGTACGCCGATTGACGACCACGTCGCCAATCTGGCCACCGCCCAAATGCTCTTTCTGCAAGCCGAAGATCCGGAAAAAGACATTCAGCTGTACATCAATTCCCCGGGCGGCTCCATCACCGCGGGCTTCGCGATTTACGACACCATGCAGTTCGTCAAGCCCGACGTGGTCACCACCTGCGTAGGCCAGGCAGCCTCCATCGCGGCAGTTTTACTCGCCGGCGGCTCTCCAAAGAAGCGCTTCGCGCTGCCCAACGCCCGCATCCTGATCCACCAGCCTTGGATGAGCGGTCTGGGCGGCCAGGCCACCGATATCGACCTGCACGCCAAAGAAATCCTGCGCATGCGCTCCACCATCAACAGCATTTTGTCCAAACATTCCGGCCAGCCCGTCGAACGCATCGAACGCGACGTCGAGCGCGACTACATCATGAACCCGGAGCAGGCCAAAGAGTACGGGATGATCGATGAGATCATCTATAAACATCGGTAATCTTTCGATTACAGGGCCAATTTTTGTTGGGCTGTTCCAATGTGTCCATTAACTCAACCGCTCGCATCTAAGGTAAGCGAGCCTCCACAAATGGTGAGTTGCGGATTGTCACAGCCTTTACAGTTTCCCACTTGCTCAGCGGAGATTTCAGCCTAGAATAGTTAGTAAGGGCTCCGGCCACTCACCGGAGACGAGGCCTTCAACCAAGTGAAAAAATATAGCCCAGACGAGCCGCTGCGCTGTTCCTTCTGCCACAAGACCCAGGAACAGGTCGAAAAGCTGATCAGCTCACCGTCGGACTACCCCCGCGCATACATCTGCAATGAGTGTGTCGGCGTCTGCCAAACTATCCTGGAAGACGAAAAGCGCGAACAGGCCACCGCGCCAGCCAAGCGCCTCCCTCGGCCCCCGGAAATTAAGCAGTTCCTGGATGGCTACGTCATCGGTCAGGACCGCAGCAAGAAAAAGCTCGCCGTCGCCGTCTACAATCACTACAAGCGAATTTTCCTGAACAAGCAGCCGGGCGAAATCGAAGTCAGCAAGTCCAATATTCTGCTCATCGGCCCCACCGGGACCGGCAAGACCCTCCTGGCGCAAACCCTTTCCCGCATGCTGGACGTTCCCTTCGCCATAGTTGACGCCACCACCCTTACGGAGGCGGGCTACGTCGGCGAAGACGTTGAAAACATTATCCTGAAGCTGCTGCAAGCCGCCGACGGCGACGTCCAGAAAACTCAGCAGGGCATCATCTATATAGACGAAATCGACAAGATCGCTAAAAAGGACGAAAACCCCTCCATTACCCGCGATGTCAGCGGCGAGGGCGTCCAGCAAGCCCTCCTCAAGATTCTCGAAGGCACCGTAGCCAATGTGCCTCCTCAGGGCGGCCGCAAGCACCCCCACCAGGAATTTACCCCTGTGGACACTACCAACATCTTATTTATATGCGGTGGAGCGTTCGTCGGCCTGGAAAAGATCATTGAGAAGCGCGTTGGCCGCAGATCGCTCGGCTTTCACACCGAGGCGGGTTCGACGGCGACCTCGTCCCAGCGCCGTAATACTGAGCTTCTGGAGCAGGTTCAGCCCAGCGACTTGATTCGCTATGGCCTGATCCCCGAATTTGTTGGCCGCCTGCCTGTCGCGGGCGTGATGAGCGACCTCGACAAGAGCGCGCTCATGAAGATTTTGACCGAGCCGAAAAACGCATTACTTAAGCAATACCAGCGCCTCTTCGAGTTCGAAAACGTTCGCCTGCGTTTTACCGACGATGCTCTGGAGACCGTCGCGGAGTTGGCTCTTCAGCGCAAAGTTGGCGCGCGCGGCTTGCGTATGATCCTCGAAGACCTCATGCTGGAACTTATGTATCACCTTCCGATGCAACGCAAAGCGCGTGATTTTGTGGTCACCGGTGATATGGTTCGCGGCCACGAAATCAACTGGAGTTTGCTCGAAAAGGCCGGATAACCGCATCGGCTAGTTCAGGGATTCAGTTCAGGGGCCCCATGTTCAATCGAGAAAAACAAGAATCCAAGCGCGTGCCCATGATGCCGGTGCGCGATATGGTCATATTCCCGCAGCAGATGACTCCGTTCATCGTCGGCCGGGAAGCCAGCGTTCGTGCGCTCGAAGAAGCGCTGAACGGCGATAAAAAGATTTTCCTGTCCACGCAGCATGATGCCTCCGTGGACGACCCGAAACCCGAGGAAATCTACGCTGTAGGCACGCTCGCCAACATCGTGCAGAGCGTGAAACTCCCCGACGGCAACATAAAAGTTCTTGTGGAAGGCGTCGAACGCGCCCGCGCCATCTCCATCACCAGCGACGAGGGCTTCTTCCGCGCCAACGTCCGCCTGCTCAGCGCAAAGATTGAAAGCACACCGCAGGTCGAGCAACTCGTCCAGAAAGTCACTGGCCTCTACGAACAGTTCATCAAGCTCTCGCAAAGTCTCAACTACGACACCATGATCGCCGCCGCGCGTGTCGATGATCCTTCGCGCCTTTCGGACACCATCGCCGCCAATCTTCAACTCCCTGTCGACGAAAAGCAGGATCTCCTCGAAACCGCCGATCCGCTCGAGCGCCTGAACCGCATCTCCGACATTCTGGAAATCGAACTTGAAAAGCTCAACGTGGATCGCAACATCAATACCCGCGTAAAGCGCCAGATGGAACGCGCGCAAAAAGAGTATTACCTCAACGAAAAATTGAAGGCCATTCAAAAAGAGCTCGGCCGCGGTGAGAAAAACGAATCCGAGGAGCTCAAGAAAAAGATCGACGCCGCGGGCATGCCCAAGGACGTCCACGAAAAGGCCACCACCGAACTCAAGCGGCTGGAACTGATGCCGCCCATGTCCGCGGAATCCACCGTCAGCCGCAATTACATTGACTGGCTGCTCGCCGTGCCCTGGAAGAAGCGTTCCAAGGAAATTCGCGACATCAAAGCCGCCGAAGAAATTCTCAACAAAGAACATTACGGCCTGGAAAAAGTTAAGGAACGCATCCTCGAATTCCTCGCCGTCCGTCAGTTGGTCAAGAATCCCAAGGGCTCCATCCTTTGCTTCGTCGGGCCCCCAGGCGTCGGCAAAACCTCTCTCGCCATGTCCATCGGGCACGCCACTGGACGCAAATTCGTCCGCGTTTCCCTAGGCGGCGTGCGCGACGAAGCCGAAATTCGCGGCCATCGCCGCACCTACATCGGCGCTCTGCCGGGCCAGATCATTCAGATGATGAAGAAGGCTGGCACCACCAATCCGATTTTTGTTCTCGATGAAGTGGACAAAATGTCCACCGACTTCCGCGGCGACCCATCTGCCGCTCTGATGGAAGTTCTCGACCCTGAACTCAACCACGCCTTCACCGACCACTATCTCGACGTGGAATACGATCTCTCCAAGGTCATGTTCGTCTGCACCGCCAACGTTTTGCACACCATTCCGCAGCCCTTGCAGGACCGCATGGAAGTTCTGCGCCTGGCTGGATACACCGAGCAGGAGAAACTCGAAATCGCCAAGCGCTTCCTGGTCAAACGCTCCCTCGAAGCCACCGGCATCAGCGAAAAAAATCTCAGCTTCTCCGATGACGGCCTGCTGCACATCATCCGGCACTACACCCATGAAGCCGGTGTTCGTAATCTCGAACGCGAAATTCAGAATATCGCGCGCAAGATGGCTCGCCGCGTGGTCACCGACGGCAAAGATCTGTCTTCCGCCGCCATCACTCCGGCCAACGCCAAGGAATTCCTGGGCGTCCTGAAGTACCGCGAATTCTGGCTAGAAAAGCAAAACGAAATTGGCCTGACCACCGGCCTCGCCTGGACCGAAGTCGGCGGCTCCGTCCTCTCCACTGAAGCCACACTGATGGAAGGCAAGGGCCGTCTGACGCTCACCGGAAAACTCGGCGACGTCATGCAGGAATCCGCGCAAGCCGCGATGAGCTACGTCCGCTCGCGCACCGCAACCCTGGGTCTGGAAAAAGATTTCTATCGCACGCGCGATATTCACGTTCACGTGCCCGAGGGCGCCATTCCCAAAGATGGTCCTTCCGCCGGAATCACCATCTGCACGTCCATCGTTAGCGCATTGACGCGCATCCCGGTCCGTTGCGACGTCACCATGACCGGTGAAATCACGCTGCGCGGCAAGGTTCTGCCCATCGGCGGCGTGAAAGAAAAACTTCTGGCCGCCCATCGAATGGGCTTGCGTACCGTCATCCTTCCGAAGGATAATGAAAAGGACCTAGCGGATATTCCCCAGGAGATTCTCTCCAGCCTCAAATTGCATTTCGTGGAAACCATGGACGAGGTTTTGCAGATTGCGCTGGAGCGCCCGATTGTGCCTATCGAGCACACCGGGGTTGCGCCTGTAACGGAAGCGTTCACCACCGGCGCCGATAAAGATTCGAGTTTGACCAACTAGTAGGCAGCGTTGGAAAGGCCACAGCCTGCACCTGCGGGTTGCCATTTGAACTAGGCCCGGCGTTGCGTCCGGTTGCAGACAGTTTGGTTTGCCCCACCCTGGCGGGGATTCCCTCCGCCGGTAAGGTACACCACCACGCAGTCCATTCCGGGAACGATAGGTCAGGTACCACCACCAATTCAAAAATTGAAAAAGTCAGGACATATGGCAAAAGAGACGAGTACAGAAGGAAATAATCAAGTTAGCGTCAGCTTGGCGGAGCTGAAAGAAAAGAACATCACCGACCTCGCCAAGATCGCCAAGGAATTGAATATTCCCGGCGCTAGCGGCATGCGCAAGCAGGAGTTGATCTTCCAGATCCTCCGCGCGCAGACCGAAAAGAGCGGACTGATCTTCTCGGAAGGCGTATTGGAATGCCTGCCCGATGGCTTCGGTTTCCTGCGCGCCCCGGAATACAACTATCTCCCCGGCCCGGACGACATTTACGTTTCGCCATCGCAAATTCGCAAGTTCGATCTACGCACCGGAGACACCGTCTCCGGCCAAGTTCGCCCCCCCAAGGACGGCGAGCGCTACTTCGCACTGATCAAAGTCGAAGCCGTCAACTTTGAAGATCCCGAGGTCGCCCGCAACAAAATCTTCTTCGACAACCTTACCCCGCTCTACCCCCAAGGCCGTCTGAAGATGGAAACCACCAAGGAAAATCTCACCGGCCGCGTGCTGGATCTCCTCAACCCCATCGGCAAGGGTCAGCGCGGTTTGATCAACGCGCCGCCGCGGACCGGTAAGACCATGATGCTGCAGTCCATCGCCAATTCCATCACCGTCAATCATCCGGAAGTCGCCTTGATCGTCCTCCTCATCGATGAGCGCCCGGAAGAAGTCACCGACATGCAGCGCACCGTCAAGGGCGAAGTCATCAGCTCCACCTTCGATGAACCGCCCCAGCGCCACATTCAAGTCGCGGAAATGGTACTCGAAAAGGCCAAGCGCCTCGTCGAACACAAGCGCGATGTCGTCGTGCTGCTCGACTCCATCACCCGTCTCGCGCGCGCCTACAACGCCGTTACTCCGCCTTCCGGAAAAGTTCTCTCCGGCGGTATCGACGCCAACGCTCTCCAGCGCCCGCGCCGTTTCTTCGCCGCTGCTCGTAACGTGGAAGAAGGCGGCTCGCTCACCATCATCGCTACCGCTTTGATCGATACTGGCAGCCGCATGGACGACGTCATCTTCGAGGAATTCAAAGGCACCGGTAACATGGAAATTTATCTCGACCGCCGCCTGGCCGACAAACGCGTCTTCCCGGCTATCGATATTCAGCGTTCTGGCACCCGTAAGGACGAACTGCTGCTCCCGCCCGACGAACTGAGCCGCGTCTGGGTGTTGCGCAAGGTTCTTAGTCCGCTATCGACCGTCGAGGCCATGGAATTGCTCCTCAGCCGCTTGACCAAGAATAAGACCAACATGGAATTTCTTAGCTCCATGTCGGCTCCCGTTTAGGTTTTTTCGCTTTAACCGCACGGCCGCCCCCAATTGCGGACTCCCTCCTGTCCGCTTCCCCGAGCCGAACGGCATTTTGACTGGTTTCGCCGGCGCCTTTTATTTCCGCGCTTTCGAACCAAGGGTGTCGCTTCATGCATGAAAAATTTATCGCTCGCCAGCCTATTTTTGACACCCGGCTGAGAGTGTATGCCTACGAACTTCTTTTTCGCGGCGGCCCCGAAAATTTCTTCCAGCCGCGCACCCATTCATCTGCCAGTGTCATCACCGATGCCACCACCCTCTTCGATCTGGATATGCTCGCCGGCCACGCGCGGGCCTTCGTAAACGTCGATGAACTCGCGTTGCGCCTCGGTGCGCCGCGTCTGCTCCCCGCCGATCGCATCGTTGTGGAGATCCTCGAAACCGTCAAACCCACGCCGGACATTGTCGAAATTTGCCGCGAACTGCGCGCTGCAGGCTACCTGCTGGCGCTGGATGATTTCGTCGACGATTCTTCCTACGAACCCCTGGTCAAGCTCGCCCAATTCCTGAAGGTGGACTTCAAACTAACCGATTCGGACGCGCGCAAGTTGATTGCCCAAAAATACCGCTCCACCGATGTCTCGCTGATCGCCGAAAAAGTGGAAACCGCCGCGGAACTCGAGGAAGCGCGCAAGCTGGGCTTTTGCTATTTCCAGGGGTATTTCTTCTGCAAGCCGGCCATGATCGAAACCCGCGAAATTCCCGGCAATAAATTGATCCAGTTGCAACTGTTGGCCGCCGTGGCTGGCCAGGAACTCGACTATGCCGCTATCGAAGGACTGCTGAAGCAGGAACCTTCCCTGCTCTATCGTCTGTTGCGCTATTTGAATTCGCCCGCGGTGGGCGTTCGCTCCGAAGTGCATTCCATTCGTGACGCCATGATGCTCTTGGGAGAACGCGAGTTTCGCCGCTCGGTTTCTGTTTTCTGCATCGTGGCCATGAGCGGCGGCAAACCACCGGAGATCGTTCGCACTGCCCTAACCCGCGCCTATTTTTGCGAGGACTTCTCTCATACCGCCGGGGTCCCTGAAAAAAGCAGCAGCCTGTTCCTGATGGGTCTCTTGTCCATCGTGGACGCCCTGCTCGATAAACCCATGGAAGAAGTCCTGCGCACCCTGCCGATCTCACAGGACGTAAAGACCGCGTTGAACGGAGGCAAAAATCGCTTCCGCGACATTTACGAGCTGCTTCTCGCTCTCGAACAAGCCGAGTGGCCGCAGCTCTCCACCTTTACCGAGAAACTCGGCTGTTCCGAAGAATCCATCCCCGAATCCTACAAAACCGCTCTAAAAAAATCCGCCGCCATCGGCATCTAATCCGCTCCTGGAATTTTCCGCACCCCTGTGGCACAGCCATTCTGGCTGTGACTCTTGGGTTCGCTTTTGCAGTGTAGGGGCGCAGCATTGCTGCGCCCCTTGTCCGCGCGATCAACACACCCCGAGAGGTTGTTCCTCTTACTTAGATCCACTTTTCTTTAGGGGGTCGGAGCTTCAGCTCCGACATTGCGATTCAGCATCGACCTGGGCTTTAGCTCCTGAAAAACTGCTTTCCTATCCCCGTTCCTTCGCCAACAAAACAATCAACCTTGCCGTCTCTTCCGCGTCCATCGCCGTATTGTCGATCAACACCGCGTCCTCCGCCCTCACCAACGGCGACACTTTGCGCTCGCGATCCCGCTTGTCCCGCTCCCGCACTTCCCCCAAAACCTCGGGCAATGTAAACCGGTCGCCTTTTTCTTCATGCTCCAGCCAGCGCCGCTGCGCCCGCACTTCCGGCGAAGCCTCCAGAAATATCTTCAATTGTGCGTCCGGAAAAACCACCGTGCCGATATCCCGCCCTTCCATCACCACCCCGCCGCCTCGTCCCGCACTCTGCTGCTCCGCAACCAGCACTTTGCGCACACCCGCGACTGTCGCCAGTCGCGAAGCCGCTTGCGCCACCTCCACCGTGCGAATGCGCTCGGTCACTTCCCTGCCGTCCAGGAACACGCGATTTTTCCGTCCCGCCAAGTCCTGCTCTGGCGTCGGCGGCAGCAGTTCAATGTGTGTCTCCCGCGCCAGCGCTTCCAATCGCGCTTCATCATCCAGCGGAATCTTCAAGTCCAGCGCCTTCAGCGCCACCGCCCGGTACATCGCTCCACTATCCAGATACAAATAACCAAGCATTGCCGCAGCCCTTCGCGCCACGGTACTCTTCCCCGACCCCGCCGGCCCATCAATCGCAATCGTCAATCTTCCAGCCAATTGTCCTCAGCCTTTCATCAAAAAAAAGGGCACGCGACTCGTGCCCCTCTTTTCTTCATCCTCGCTTCGTTACTTCCTTACATCCTTGCTTCAATTTCTAAAATCCCATCACGTTATATCCGCAATCCACATAAATTGTCTCTCCGGTAATCCCAGAACTTCCTTCCGACAGCAAAAACACCGCCGTCGCCCCCACTTCGCCCGGGTCTACGTTGCGCTTCAACGGTGCGCGTTCCGCATGCGCTCGCAGCATTTCTCCGAGTTGTGCAATTCCCCTCGCAGCCAGCGTCTTGATCGGCCCCGCCGAAATGGCGTTCACGCGAATATTCTTCGGGCCCAGATCGCTGGCCAGGTAGCGCACCGTGGCTTCCAGTGCGGCCTTCGCGACGCCCATTACGTTGTATTTCGGCACCACTTTCTCCGCGCCATAGTACGTCATGGTGATAATCCCGCCGCCCGCACTCATCAGCGGAGCAGCCGCGTGCGCCACCGCAATCAGCGTATATACGCTCACATCATGCGCAATCCGAAAGCCTTCGCGCGAAGTATTCAGAAACTCGCCTTTCAATTCTTCCGCGGGCGCGAACGCCACACTGTGCACTATCCCGTGCAGCACGCCATAATTCGTCTTGAATTGTTCGAACAGCCGCGCCACCTGGTCGTCAAACGCCAGGTCGCACATATACCCTTGCGCGCCCGGTAGATCGCCGATCAAATCTTTCGCTTCCTGTTCCAGTCGCTCGTTCTGGTAAACAATCGCCAGCCGCCACCCGGCCTCATGCAGTTTCGTTGCAATGGCCCAGGCAATACTCCGCTTGTTCGCTAACCCAAATATCACCGCCGTCTTCTGTTCTGCGCTCACGTTCGCTCCGCTCCTGAAACCGAATCCTAATCCTTATCCTTGCTCTTTGCCCCTTTTCCCACATCTCCCGGGTGATCGTGTTGGCAACGGAGGTCGGACCCTTCATTGCACCAATCTCACTGTGGGCACCGGGGGTCGGACCTTTAGGTCCGACATTAGCCACATCAGCGGAGACGGGCTTTAGCCCCTGAGGAATTGCCTCGCCTCCTGATCCCTGATCGCGGCTCCCTAAATCCTGTGAAACGCCTTCTCAATCTCCTTCACCGAATACCGCAGCACCACCGGACGCCCGTGCGGACAACTCATCGGACAATCCGTTTTTGCCAGCGCCGCGAGCAACCATTCCATCTTTGTCGCGTCCAGCGGCATATTCACCTTGATCGCCGCATGGCACGCCGTCGACGCCGCAATCTTGGCCTGCAGCGAATCAATCGAAATCGACGCGTTTTCGCGCTCCAGCCCGTCCAGAATTTCCATCAACAAATGCTCCGCGTCGTTGGCAGCAATCCCCGCCGGCACCGCTTGAATCGCCACGCTCTTCGGCCCCATCGGCTCCACTTCAAATCCATTCGACGCCAGTTCTTCCGCAATCTTTTCGTAAATCACCAATTGCCGCGGCGCCAGTTCCAGAATCATCGGCATCAGCAATCGTTGCGACTCCACTTTCCCCGCGCGCCGTGCCTCCAGGTGTTGTTCGAACAGCACGCGCTCGTGCGCCACGTGCTGATCCACAATCCACAATCCGTCGCCATTCACCGCCACGATAAAACTGGCGCTCACCTGTCCCAACGGCTTCAGGTCCGCAATCTCCTCTGGCCGCGGCAAGCTCGCCGGAGCATCGACACTCGCCCGCGAAAAATTCTCCGCCCAATTCGGCTCTCTGCTCGACCCTCCCGCAAACGGCGGCATCGCCCCCGGTGAAAACGATCCTGGCTCAAACGGAAACCGCTGCGGCACGGGCTGTTGCGGCGCCGACGACAAATCAAATCCATTCCCAGCCGAATAATCGGAACCAACTCCCGCGCCAACGCCAAGCTCTTCCAACGCAGGAATAATCGCTCGAGGTACTCCAGACGCCGATACTCCGGCGTTCGCATTCGAATCCGCAAATCCGCCATCGAACGAAGCCGGCGGCGCCACCGGATTCGGCGCAATCCCACCGCCAGCCGCCGCTGCAAAACTCGCAATCGGCCGCACGCTCATCAGCGCCTGCCGTATCGCATCCCTCGTGAAATCGTGTACAAACGTCGGCCGCCGGAAGCGCACCTCGATCTTCGCCGGATGCACATTCACGTCCACCTCGTCGTACGGCATCTCCAGAAACAGCAGCGTCGCTGGAAAAACATTGGGCGGCAAGATATTCCGGTAAGCCTCATGAATCGCGTGCAGGATCAGCCGGTCACGCACCAGCCGCCGGTTCACAAACACATAAATCCCGTTGCGGTTAAGTCGCTGCACCGCAGGCAACGAAGTGAATCCCGTCACCGTCAGCGTCGCCGACTCTTCGCCCGCTTCCATCTCCGGCTCGGTAGTCGCCGCGCGAAACGCCGCCGAAACCGCCGGTATTTCCACTAATTCATCCAGCGCCTGCTTGCCAAAAAGTTGGTAGACCCGGTCCGCAAGTTTTTCCGCCGGCGGACAATTCACAATATCCTGCGTCGGCGTAGTCAGCACAAACTGCTTCCCCGGATTCGCCAGCGCATAATGGGTGACCAGCGAAGCGATGTGCCCCAGCTCCGTGCTATCCGACTTCAGAAATTTCCGTCGCGCCGGCACACTATTAAAAAGATCCGCCACGCTGATTGTAGTCCCCGCTGGCAAACCCGCCGGCTTCACGCCAACCAGTTTCCCTCCGGCAAACTCCACACGCGTTCCCTCTGCCTCGTTCGCATCCCTCGTCTCCAGCAACAACCGCGAAACCGCCGCAATCGTAGGCAACGCCTCTCCACGAAATCCCAGCGTCGAAATCGCCAGCAAATCATCGGCCGTGCGCAGCTTGCTCGTCGCATGCCGTTCGAACGCCAGTAACGCATCGTCATGCGTCATTCCGTGCCCATCATCAATCACGCGGATCATCCGCTTGCCGCCCACTTCGGTTTCCACGCGAATCGAAGACGCGCCCGCATCCAGCGCATTCTCCAACAACTCCTTCACCACCGAAGCCGGCCTCTCCACCACTTCGCCCGCGGCAATCTTATTCGCCACCCCCTCCGGCAATATCCGTATCCGACTCATGCCTTGGCAACCTTCCCTATAAGCTTGCTGGTTGTCACGTCTTCCGAAGTTTTCGACTCTTTAGGAGGCAGGGGCTTCAGCCCCTGCGCACCAAACGCTGCGACGCTGCTCGTGGAGACACCGGAGGTCGAATCTTTCATTGCACCAATCCCAGTGTGGGCACCGGGGGTCGGACCTTTAGGTCCGACATTAGCCACATCAGCGGAGACGGGCTCTAGCCCCTGAGGAATTGGGTCCAGCACGAACCTACCGCTCGCCGACCCATAAGCCCAGGCCTCCACTTTATTAACTAGCTTTGCCGCGACCGGATTGTACTGAACATAATCTCTTTTCTTCTGATACTCACTCCACGACGTCACACTGGATTCATGAAATCCAGCCTGCCAAATCTCCATTTTATTCCCGCGAATCCTATGAATCTCGTGCGAACTCCCTCCTTTGATAAGCTGCATCGCCTTTTCCGGGCTAACGCCAAGCATACGCGTCACAATCAAATGTAAATGGTTTGGCATCAAGACAAAATCGTGCAGCAGGAAGTTTTGCCTGTCGCGATATTCCAGGATTTTGGCAATGATGATTTCCGCCGTCTGTTGAACTTGAAACAAAAAAACACCTTGAAAAGAGTGCGTAGTAACGAAATAGGTCCACCCTGCATTTGTATGGTGCGCTAGTCGACCCATAAAACCATTTCCTCAGGGGCTAAAGCTTATTCTCTCCAAGCCCTTATCTACCAGTGTGGGCACCGGGAGTCGGACCTTCAGGTCCGACTTAAGCTTTGCATTCGCTTCACGGCTTTAGCCGCTGAGGAATTGCTTTTCCGATCTTCCCGCACACTCTAAAGCCCATTCTTGCCAAGTCTAATTGTCGGAGCTAAAGCTCCGACCCCCGGTGCCAGTGCCCTCAATCGCAGGACGCGTCTCCACCCTCACTTTTTCTTAATCTCAATCCCCAACTGCTCCAACTGCACTTCATCCACATCACTCGGCGATTCCGCCATCAAATCCACTGCCGCGGTCGTCTTCGCAAACGCAATCACCTCGCGAATCGATTCCTCGCCCGTCAACAGCATCACTACGCGATCCAACCCTAGCGCAATCCCGCCATGTGGAGGCGTCCCATACGTAAGCGCATCCAGAAAAAACCCAAACCGCCGCCGCAATTGTTCCTCGCTCAATCCCAGCGCCTTAAACAAACGCTCCTGCACATCCTGCCGGTGAATTCGTATGCTGCCCGAACCCAGCTCCACGCCATTCAGCACCAGGTCGTAGCCCTTCGAGCGCACTTCCCACGGCGCGGTCTCTAGCTTCTCCAAATCCTCATCCACAATCCCCGTAAACGGATGCTGCGCGCTCACCCACGTCTCGTCCGACTCGCTCCATTCAAACAACGGAAATCCAGTCAGCCACAAAAATTTCCACTGCGTCCGGTCAATCAGATTCAGCGCCTCGCCGAGCTGCAGACGCAACTGCCCCGCAATCAGCGCCGCCGCCTCCGTCCCTTTGATTTCTTCCTTGGCCGAAACCGCCACTACCAAATCCCCAGCCTTGGCGCCTGTCGCCTCCACCATCTTTTTTACGTTTTCGTCGCCAATCAGTTTTTCCACCGACGACGTATTGCCTTCCGCCGCCACCTTCACAAAATACGCTCCGCGCGCGCCCAAAGCCTTGGCCTTTTCCGTCAACTCATCCAAGTGCTTTCGTGAATAGTTCCCTGCTCCCGGCGCCGCCAGCGCAAACACATTCCCCGCAATCTGCAGTTTCTCCTTCGCTTCCGCCGGAAAAAACTCCGTCACCTCGTGCAATTCCATCCCAAACCGAATGTCCGGCTTGTCGCTGCCATACTTCCGAATCGCATCCTTATAGAGCATGTGCGGAAACGGCGCCTTCACTTCAATCCCCGCCACTGCGCAAGCCCGCACCATCACATTTTCAATCACGCTGAAAATATCTTCCTGCCGCGGAAAAGACATCTCCACGTCCAGCTGCGTAAATTCCGGCTGCCGGTCCGCGCGCAAATCCTCGTCGCGAAAACACTTCACGATCTGGAAATAACGGTCGATCCCGCCAATCATCAAAATCTGCTTAAAAATCTGCGGCGATTGCGGCAACGCGTAAAACTGCCCGTGATGCACGCGGCTGGGCACCAGGTAATCGCGCGCCCCCTCCGGAGTCGAGCGCGTCAGCATCGGCGTCTCCACTTCCAGAAACCCCATCTCGTCCATCACTTTGCGAATTTCCAGCAAAATCTTGTGCCGGTACGCCAGATTCTGCAGTGGCTTCGGCCGCCGCAAATCCAGGTAACGAAACCGCAACCGCGTCTCTTCCGCGGCATTAACTTCCTCTTCGATCGGAAACGGCGGCGTCTTCGCGGTATTCAAAATGTGCAGCTTCTTCGCCACCAATTCAATTTCACCGGTCGCCAGTTCCGGATTCGCCTTCGCGCGCGCCACCACCTGCCCCTCAACCGCCACCACAAATTCGCCGCGCGCCCGCTCCGCCTTCGCGTGCGCCTCCGGCTGCGTCTCCTTGTTAAATACCACCTGCACAATTCCGCTGCGATCACGCACATCCAGAAACAGCAAATTCCCCAGGTCCCGCCGCCGGTGCACCCAACCCATCACCGTAACCATGCGCCCGGCATCGGTCGCACGAATCGCACCGCAATAATGCGTCCTCTTCAACTCCCCCAAAAAATCCAGCAAGCTCTTCTCCTTGTGGCACAGCCCTTTCTGCTCCATCCCGTGACTTTTGCGGGATGACTCCTGGCTGTGCTCTTGGGTCTTCTTCCGGTTTTCAAAAACTGCCGTTACTTTCTCCGCTATCTCTGCGGCCCTCTGCTAACTCTGTGGTGAACTCTTCGCCTTCTTCAAAAAATCCATCATGTCCGCCTTCTCCAGCTTCTCCTGCGTCCCCGTAGCCAACGTCTTCAACGTCCACAACCCCGACGCAACCTCATCCTCGCCCAAAATCAACGCAAACCGCGCCCCAATCTTATCCGCCTGCGCCAATGCCTTTCCAAACTTCTGCTCCACTGGCGGCAACTCCACGCGCAATCCTTCCGCCCGCG
>Ga0210383_10001914_pt1 | contig 18925 bp, 12 predicted proteins | sample IncBWC14OmetaG_FD_160072 | JGI IMG/M metagenome (GOLD analysis project Ga0210383, IMG submission 160072) | Forest soil microbial communities from Barre Woods Harvard Forest LTER site, Petersham, Massachusetts, United States - Inc-BW-C-14-O ...
GGAATTTCCCTCAGCGGCGATGGCACGCAGCTCGGCAACATGGGCGTCGATTTCGCCGACTACGACCACTCCGGCCGCTTCAGCCTTTTCATCTCCACATTCCAGGAGCAGCCCAAGGCCCTTTGGCGCAACACCGGCGCCAACGGGTTCGAAGATGTAAGCTGGCCCTCCGGCATCGGCCGCCCCAGTTACGGCGACGTCTGCTGGGGCACCAGCTTTTTCGATATGGCCAATACTGGCTGGCTCGATCTCCTAATCGCCTGTGGCCACGTCTACCCGCAAATCGATTCCCTCGAAAACGGCCCGCACTACCGGCAACCCCTTTTCCTCGAGCGCAATAACCGCGACGGCACCTTCGATGAAGTCTCCAAAGAAGCTGGCCTAACCGACCTCCCGCTAAAATCCCGCCGCGGCGCAGCCTTCGGCGACATCTTCAACACCGGCAACATCGACGTCGTGCTCCTCAACGTCGGCGAACCCCCCACCCTTCTCCGCAACCAGAACGCTACCCCCAATCACCGCGTCCTCTTCAAACTAATCGGCACAAAAAGCAATCGCGCCGCCATCGGCACCCGCATAACCATCCTCGCCTCTGGCGTTCGCCAAGTCGGTGAAGTCCGCGGCGGCGGGAGCTATCTCTCCCAAAACGATCTCCGCCTCCATTTCGGCCTCGGCAGATCCACAAGAATCGACTCCGTAGAAATCCGGTGGCCTAGCGACAAACTCGAAACCCTAGAAAACCTTCCCGCCGACACCATGTACACCATCGTAGAATCCTCCGGCATCCGCGACAGAAAACCTCTCCCGGCACTTGCAGCACCTGCTCCATCCGCTGCAAATCATTGAACTGAAGGATGTACCCGGGTAGTTTCGTAACAGTGGCAAATACAGGACGTGTGGTCACGGCGTCCGCAAGACTGGAGGGAAAGGCCCTGCAACAGGGCGTTTTTTGCCATTCTGTGTAAAGAACCGACGGGATTTGGTTTGAACGATGTGCCCCGGATGTTTTGCGAAAGAGTACGGAAGAAGTAGGAAAACGAGGGCGACGCGAGAGGCAGCTATCGGGGATTTCAACACAAAATTCGCGGATTGCAAAGGGAAGGGACGGCATGAGCGAAATAGTTTTTGTAGTTACTGAAGTTCATTTTGAATCGTCGCGCGCGAATTCGAATGACACAGGCGGACGGCGCCGGGTGTGAAGGAGTCGGGCGGGGATTGATTGGTTGATGTGAGCGTGGAAAAATTAAGTACCCACGCGTAAAACCGACGCGTGGGGCTCCCGGCGAAGCGGCAGTTCTCGCCCGTTAAACTCGTTTGAGAGAATCCGTAAGTTGGGAGTCCAGTGTTTCCCGCACTTTTCGCAGGAGCTTGGCCTTCGTAAAGGGCTTTTGCACCAGAACCGTCTCCTGCTTCAAGAGGCCGCGATGAACCATGACATCATCCGTGTAGCCGGACATGTAGAGAACTCTTAGATTAGGGCGAAGAGCTACAAGCTGGCTCGCCAACTCTCGGCCGTCCAGTCGGGGCATGACAATGTCCGTGAGCAGCAGGTCGATCTTGCGCTGAGAATCTTTCCCCGTCGCGATAGCATCTTCGACGCCGGTGGATTCGAGGACAGTATATCCGGCCTCTTCGAGCAGTACGCAGGTTAGCTCCCGCAGGGCCAGTTCATCTTCGACGACCAGAATCGTCTCCGAGCCCCCTGGAATTTCCTTCTCCACCCCGTGGGGCACGGGCAAACTCTCAACAGTACGCGGGAAATAAATCTTGAAGGTGGTGCCCCGGCCAGGTTCGCTGTAAGCCGTAACATAGCCGTTGTTCTGTTTGACGATTCCGTAGACCATCGATAGACCTAGACCAGTGCCCTTGCCTGACTCTTTGGTCGTGAAAAACGGCTCAAACACGTGGGACAGGGTCTCAGAATCCATGCCAACGCCGGTGTCACTTACTGCCAACATTACGAATGGACCGGCTCGCGCACCCAGATGCTGGCGAACGTAGGTATCGTCGAGGTCGACGTTCGCAGTTTCGATGGCTAGTTTGCCACCACTCGGCATGGCGTCGCGTGAATTAACGGCCAGGTTCATTAGCACCTGGCCCAGCTGTCCGGAATCCGCTTTCACATAACCGAGGCCGGGTTGGAGCCTGATCGTCAGTTCAATATCTTCGCCGATGATCCGGTGCAGCATCTTTTGAATTTCCACTACGGACTCATTGAGGTCGACGACGGTGGGTTCGATGACCTGCTTGCGACTGAAGGCAAGGAGTTGCATCGTCAGCGCGGCGGCTCGCTCGGCCGCGTTGCGAGTTGCTTCCACACTCTTGCGCAAACGGTGGTTGGTGCCAACTTGTTGTTCAAGAATGTCGCTGTGACCGAGGATGACGCTAAGGAGGTTGTTGAAATCGTGGGCAATGCCGCCGGCTAGCCGGCCGATGGCCTCCATTTTTTGCGACTGAAGAAGCTGCCGCTCGAGAGTGCGACGTTCTGTTATGTCTTCGGCAAAGACTTCGAAATAGGCTAAGGCATGGTTTTTTTGGAAGACGGGGTGCCCCGTCATTTTGACCGTGATGATTTTCCCGTCTTTCCTTCGCCATTCGGTCTCCACGGCTCGAAAATCGTCGGTGTGAGCATGCTCTACGATCAAACCCCGGCGCGATTGCGGATCGCGATAGATATCTTTTTCCATGTTGCGCCGCATGAGCTCCTCTTCCGAGTCGTAGCCGAGCATCGTCACCAGGGCAGGGTTCACGTCGAGGAACTGCCCGTCCAAGGTGACTCGGTATATGCCGTAAGGCGCGTCACGTATAAGGGAACGAAAGTGGGCCTCCGACTTTTGGAGTTCCGCTTCAACACGTTTTCGCTCAGTTACGTCGCGGGCAATTGCAGAAGCCCCGACAATCTTTCCTTCGCCATCCTTGACGGAGGAAATGGACATCGAAACATTGATTCTTTTCCCGTCCTTTCGGGTCCGAACGGTTTCATAGTGTTGGATTCGCTCGTCCCTCTTCAGTCTTTCCAAGATTTCAGGGATTTCGTCGTATTGTTCGGGAGGCACAAGAATGCTGATCGGCTGCCCGACTATTTCTTTGGCTGTGTAGCCATAGATTCTCTCGGCGCCCGTGTTCCAACTCAATATCTTCCCATCCAACGACTTTCCTACAATTGCATCGTCCGAAGATTCGACAATCAGGGCTAATTGAGATGCTGCGGTCTCGGCCCATTTCCGGTCGGTGATATCGTGGGTGACCGAGAGCATCGAAGGCTGCCCGTTGATCGTGACGCGGACAGCGGACACTCGGCCGTAACGGATTTCACCAGTCTTGGTCCTGAAACGAAACTCTTTCCCCTTGACCAGACCTTCCGTCTCCACCAGCTGCAATGTTGCTTGGTGAGGCTGCTGTTCTACCCACAAATCCAGCTCTCCGGGCGTCTTTCCCAGCACTTCCTCGGCGGTGTAGCCAGTAAGACGCGTGAATCCTTCATTCACTTCGAGATATCGGCGGTCTGGTAGACTCCGCAAGGTGATGGCGTCGGGACTTGAATGAACCATGCTCGCGTACTTCTCTTGAGACTGACGGAGCAGTGCCTCGGATTGCTCACGCTCCGAAATATCGCGGACTATGCCGGTGAAAATGTGCCTTTTCCCGTGGACGTGCTCCCCCAAGGAGACCTCCACAGGAAATTCCCTTCCGGAGCGGTGCAAACCGGTTAGTTTGATTGCGGTCCAGGAAAAATGCTTTTGACCTGTTTCGAGGTATCCCCCGACGGCAACCCGATGCGCCTCATGAAGGTATTGGGGCATAAGGATCGTGAGCTGTTGGTGCATCATCTCAGAGATGGAATAGCCGAAGATCCTTTCTGCAGCTTTATTAACAAAGAGAATGGTGCTTCGCTCGTCGACTGTGAAGATGGCATCCGTGGCAGTCTCGGCGACGACACGGAAGAGTTGGGCGGGCTGCGGGAACCCTTTTCGGAAATCACTCCGTCGAGCCGTTTTAGAGTTCCGAGGTCTAGGCATGGCCGATTGATTACTTGGTCGCGACGAATGTAGCATAACCATCTGACCCATGCGTGGCTCCAGGATAAAATTGTCCAACTAGGAAACAATCCGATCGATGCTTATGGCAGATGACCTGGCTAGCGAAGGATGGACCATTGAATTCCACAGCCGCCTGCTTCATTCCTTCTGGGTGGCTTCCGTTGACGCAATGAACTGCCTCACGGTGACAATCGAGATGCCTTGGTACTTGGCGAGCTCACCCGCGCGCTTTCGCGGATTGGCAGACCATGGCAAAAGATGGTTCACGGTTTTTGACCGATACCGGGCAGATAAAGAACCCTAGCAAGTGTGTGAAGTCCTAGTTCGCCCGGATTTTCGCGCTTGCTGTGAGCCGCTCCAGCCAACGTCGTACGGTCATCGCTTCGCGGCGATCCCCATGATCTCGCAGAAAAGCGCGCAACACTTGCGCCGCATCTTCATAGCGCCCCACGGCCGTCAGTGATTGGGCGACTAGCAGTCCGATCTCTGGAGCTTTCCCGCGCGACCCCGCCAGCGCATCCTGCGACATTTTCAGCGCCTGATCATATTTTCCTTGCTGGTAATACGCTTTCCCCAGCGTCCAACGCGCTTCCCACGAGCCGGCTGGGTCCAATTGCAGCGACTCTTCGAGCGGCGCGAGCGCCGCGCCATATTTTCCCTGATCGCACAGCGCCATTCCCAACGCCGCAAACGCACGCGCGTGGCTCGGATCGATCTGCGTGGCTTTTTCCAGCGCGTCTTGCGCCTGCGCCCAGTTACGTTGTTTTAAGGAGAGCACGCCTTGCACGTACAACACGTCCGGATGCGCGGGCGCCAGCCGCATCGCTTCGCCCACATACTTTTCTGCCTCTCCCAGCTTGTCCGCGCTTAATGCCTCGAGTCCTTTCTCGAGCGCTTCCTTCGCTTTCGGTGCGAGCAGCGCTCGCCGAGGCACTGCGCCGGTACTTCCGCCAGCCGAAAGTCGCCGCAAGTAAACATCCACTTGCGTTCTTCCCGTGAAGCGGACCGAGACTTCTTTTTGTGCGCTCTCGTATCCCGCCGCCTCCACAATCACGGTAAACTCACCCAGATTGTTCACCACCAGAAAGGCGCTGCCGCGCGACGTCTGTCCCTGGCGACTTAGAATTGTTCCATCGCGGTAGAGTTTCACCGTCGCTGCCGAGGAGATCGGCTCTCCCGAACTATCGTGGACTGTCACTGTGATTTCTGCGCCGCTCCCGTGGAACTCATTTACTTCGCTTCCACTATCCTGACAGCAGGACGGAAGGACAAACAACAAGCAGGACACCATCGGCAGAAAAAGTCGTCCGATGCACAGACACGCTCGTGGGATGCGCAGGTACGCACATTTCCTGGCTCGCACCTGAGCCCGGATCTGCACCGATTCCTGGGCCCCTTCGTAGGAATAACTCATGAAGGCCCCCGACCAATTGTCGCGAGCCTAGTCCCGCACACCAGCTGCGTCAAGCGAAACGTTTTGTTTCGAGCGATTCACCTCAGAAGGTCGACAGCTGGCTAGCGTGTTATGGCATCACGGACACTTTCTTACCTGAGTATCGAACCGTCCTGTCTGCGTTTTCCGTGAGACCGCCGCCAGTTCCGTGATTTTCGCTGACAAAGACGATGCGGAAGGCGCGATTCTCGAGCATGCCTGGGAAAGAACCGGCGCGATCGCCTATGGTGAGGGTGTGGGTGGCGTCGTCCCAGGAGAAGAGAATCGTTGAATACGCGCCCTTCTCGTAATTGTAGGTGTCATTTTCATCTTCGTATAGAGTGAAGGCGCCGTTCGCGCCGCGATAGACGCGAACCTCGATCGGATTGGCGGATCTTTCGGCGGCATATTCGACATCAGGTCCAAGCGGAACAATGGAGCCGGCGCGGACGTAGAGAGGCGTGCGATCGATGGGAGACGGTGCGTCGAGTGCGCGGCCGCCTTCGATTGTGGCGCCGGTCCAGAAGTCGTACCACTTGGCGGCGGGAAGATAGAGATGGCGAGCGGTGGCGCCCGGCTCAGTGACCGGATTTACGAGAATCGCGGGGCCGAAAAGAAATTGGTCGCCGATGTTTTGCGCGCGAATGTCTTCGCGGAAGTCCATGACGAGCGGACGCATGATGGTGTAGCCCTCGCTCGTGGTTTTCCACGCGAGAGAGTAGATGTAGGGCATTAAGCGGTAGCGCAGGTTGTCGTAGGCGACCAGAGTTTTTTGGGCGTCGGGGCCGTAAGACCACAGCTCGTTTTGGTTGGTCGTGCGAGTCCCGTGGACGCGAAAGATGGGACAGAACGTACCGAATTCGAACCAGCGCACAAAGAGTTCGCGGTAAGCGGGATCGTCGGGATTTGCTGCAACGAAGCCGCCGATGTCGGTGGTCCAATAGGGAAGTCCTGAGAGCGAATAATTTAGGCCAGCGGGAATTTGGCGTCGAAACGTTTCCCAGTTGGGATCAACGTCGCCGGACCATGTGGTGACGGCGTTGCGCTGGGCGCCTGCATAAGCGGAGCGTGAGAGAATGAAGACGCGTTTTTTGTCGGAGGCTTCGCGCTGACCTTCGTAGACGGCGGTAGTGGCGAGCAGAGGAAACTCGTTGGCGTAACGCGCGCCGTTGCCGATAGCGACTTGGTTTGTGACCAGCAGGTTGGTTTCGCGACCTTCGGTTTCAGGTTCCGTGGTGTCCAGCCACCAGGCGTCGGCGCCAATTTTGAAGAGGGCTTCGTTCATGAGGCTCCAATAGTATTTCCGCGCGTCAGGATTGAACGCATCGTAGAGCGCCATGCGGGGTGGGTGAAAGCTTTGGACTTTTGTGCGGTCGATGAAAAAGCCGCGCTTGTCCATGTCGTCGTAGACGGACGAGCCCTGGCGGAAATAGGGCCACACGGAAATCATCAAATGGACGTTGTTCCTGTGGAGCGCATCGATCATTCCTTTGGGATCGGGGTAGTTTTTGTTGAAAACGGGCTCGCCCATGGTGTTCCACCAGAACCAGTCTTGCACGATGTTGTCGATCGGGATGTGCAGGTCACGATATTTTTGGGCGATGGTGAGGAGTTCCGCCTGCGAATCGTAGCGATTCTTGCATTGCCAGTAGCCGTAGGCCCATTTGCCGAAGAGGGGCGTGGTGCCAGTGAGTTCGCGATAATCCGCGATGAGCCGATCAAAGTCGGGGCCGTAGAAAAAGTAGTAGTCCATTGAGTCGGAGATTTCCGAACTCCAGTAGAAGGCGTGAACAAAGCGATTGTCGAAACGACTGCGCGAGCCGTTGTTCCAAAAGATGCCGTAGCCGTTGCTGGAGAGGAGCAGAGGAATGGAGATATTGGTATTGTCCTGCGAGAGGTCGACGGATTCGCCGCGGTAGTTCCAAACACCGGCTTGATGTTGGCCGAGTCCGTAGAAGGCTTCTTGCGTGTCCCACATGTTGACGAAACGTTCAGAGTGGTAGGTTCTTTCGCCGTTCACTTCCGCTGGCGTGAGCGTGCGGGTGTTCTCCTGTGTGAGTTTGTGACCAACAGAGTCGATGAAGACGATAGAACTGTCGACGCGGGTGATTTCGATTTTCAAGCGTGCGGTAGTTAGCGTGACGAGTTTAGGGTCGCCGGAGCGCAGCGTGAACTCGGTCTTAGGCCAGGACTTCTTGGTGACCAGGAATTCGGTGCGCTGGGGCAACTCTCGTTCTTTGGAGTAGACGACGTGGACGATCGAGTCTGAACAGACTTGGAACCGCAGGAAACCGGACTGTAGAACGAGGACGACACCATCAGACTGAGGATCGGCGGAGGTGACCGGGTTGAGTGGCACCCACTGAGCCTGGAGAGAAGGCGCGACCGTTAAGAAGACTAGCAGGAACAAGGAAGCGGAGCACTGGGAACGATCGAGGAAGGATGCGAGTCGCATAAAAATTGTGGAACTCCGTGTACGATAACGTTATTTTGGGGACGACTGCTCGGGGCACATTGGCACCGCGGCTCCTACATTGTCAATGGCCATGCGAGACGCCGAGGATCGGCGAAGGGGCCAAGATGGGTTCGGCAAGTCTAAGAAAAATAAGGAGAAGATTCGCGATTGATGAGTTTTTGTGATACAAGGCGTGGGGTGAATCAATGCATCCCGAGTGTCTAGAGGGCGGAGGAGGACCAGAATGTTGCTCTGGGGGAGAGTCTGCATGATGGCATTTTTGATGGCTTTGGGTCCGGAGTTTCGATCGTCAGCGCCCGGCAGGGAGGTACAAGCAGCGGAAAACAAAGGCGCGCATGTGGAGAAAGCGGCGTTTGGGCAGACCGCCGATGGTACGGCGATCGAGTCTTACACGATTTACAATTCGCAGGGGGCTTCCGCCAAGCTGATTACCTACGGTGCTACCGTCGCCGAACTTCATGTTCCGGACAAGAACGGCAAAATGGGCGACGTGGTGCTGGGATTTGACAATCTAGAGGGATACCTGGGGCAGCATCCGCACTTCGGCGGGGCGATCGGGCGGTACGGCAACCGGATTGCGAAGGGGAAGTTCACGCTCGATGGCAAAGAATATCAACTGGCGATCAATAATCCACCGAACAGTTTGCACGGGGGACCCACTGGCTTTGACCGGCGAGTGTGGAAAGCGCAGCCGGTCGAAGTGAAGGATGGCGCGGCCGTGCGGTGTACCTATCTTAGTAAAGATGGAGAGGAAAACTTTCCCGGGAATCTGACCGTCAGCGTGACCTACACGCTGACCAACACGAATGAGTTCAAGCTGGAATATTCCGCCGAGACCGACAAAGATACAATTGTGAATTTGACGAACCACAGCTATTTCAATCTGGCAGGTTCGGGAGATGTCCTGAAGCATGTTCTTTACTTGAACGCGGACAAGTACACCCCCGTGGATGCGACGCTCATACCGACGGGGGAAATCGCCAGCGTCGGGAATACTCCGCTGGATTTCCGGAAATCGACGGCCATCGGGGCGCACATCGGCGAAATCAAGGATATCGGTGGCTACGACCACAATTATGTGGTGAACGGAGCGGCAGGGACACTGCGGATTGCCGCGCGGGTGACCGAGCCTAGCTCCGGGAGGCAGATGGAAGTGTGGACGACGGAGCCGGGCGTGCAGTTCTATTCGGCGATTGGCCTCAACGGGAGCATCACGGGCAAGGGCGGAATTGCGTATCCGAAATACGGGGCCCTGTGCCTTGAGACGCAGCACTATCCGGACTCACCAAACCGTCCTAATTTTCCGTCAACCGTTTTGAAGCCAGGGACAAGGTTTTACTCGGAAACGATTTACAAGTTTTCAGCAAAGTGATCCTGGGACCGAGTTCCTTGATCACGGCAGGGACTTTGGTGTTCGTCAGGAGTCGTAAGACACTTACAGAGGAGAAGCGATTCGGCACTCTATGACCATTCCTTACGCGTTTGTCGTACCCGCTCGCCTCGTTCATCTTTCCACCGTTGACGTCATCATCGTCGTTTTTTATTTTGCGCTGGTGCTGGCCATCGGTTTCTACCTCCGCGGCCGCGCGAACACTGGAGAGGATTTCTTCATGGCTGGTCGCGAAATGACTGCGTGGGTGGCTGGACTCAGTTTCCTCTCCGCAAATCTCGGCGCGCTGGAGTTAATGGGCTGGGCGGGGTCGGCGTATCAATACGGCATTCTGGCGACGCATTGGTATTGGATTGGGGCCATTCCGGCGATGTTGTTTCTTGCGCTGGTGATGATGCCTTTTTACTACATCTCCAAAACGCACTCCGTTCCGGGCTATTTGAAATTGCGTTTTGGAGAGCCTGCCCGTGCAGTCTCGGCGGTTTCGTTTGCATTTATGACCGTGCTGATGAGTGGCGTCAACATGTTCGCGATGGCCAAGGTCATGCAGATTGTGCTTGGTTGGGACATCAATTTCAGCATCTGGGTATCGTCGCTGACCGTGGCGGTTTATGTGACGCTCGGTGGATTAAGGTCGGCCATTTTCAATGAAGTGCTGCAGTTTTTTCTAATTTGGGCAGGCGCGCTGCTGATTCCCATTCTTGGCCTGTATGAAGCCGGCGGCTGGAGCAACCTGAAGCTGCAGATTGCCCAGCGGGCGTCGGATCAGTACGTTCACCTGTGGTCGGGTTTGGGTTCCTTTACTGACAATCCGATGGGCATCAACTGGATTGGTATTGTGTTCGGGCTGGCTGCGGTCATCTCCATGGGCTACTGGACGACAGATTTTCTTGTGGTGCAACGCATCCTCGCCGCTAAAGATATTCGCAGCGCGGAGATGGCCCCCATCATTGGATCCGGTTTCAAGATGTTTGTTCCGCTCATCGTCATTCTGCCGGGACTCCTGGGTCTGGCCGTGCTTCCCATGAAGCTCGTGCCCGAATCGGTGGCGGCGGTCACCGGAGCGCACAGCTACAACGACGTGCTTCCGCTAATGCTGGCCCGCTACTGCGGTCCCGGTTTGCTGGGTCTTGGAATTACGGCGTTGATCGCCGGTTTTATGTCGGGCATGGCTGGGAACGTGAGCGCGTTTACTACCGTCTGGACATATGACATTTACCGGCCGCTGATCAATAGCAAGGGTACGGACCACCACTACGTGAACATGGGCCGGTGGACCACCGTGATCGGCGTGCTGATCAGTGTCGGCACCGCGTATCTGGTGATGCAGTTCGCGAGCATCATGGACTATGTACAGGCGCTGTTCAGTTTTTTTATCGCGCCCCTGTTCGGCACCGTCATCCTCGGCATGCTGTCGAAGCGAGCGACAGGGCCGGGAGGCTTCTGGGGATTGCTCTGCGGCACAGTATCTTCCGTCGGCATGTGGGCTTGGGTGAAAGCAGATCCATCGGCTTTGCGTTATGTGGCACTTTCGCCGCACGCCAAAGCCCTGGCTCAGGATATGTTCCAGGCGCTGTGGTCTTTTCTCGTCTGCGTGATCGTGACGGTTCTGGTGAGCTTGGCGACGAAGCCCAAAACGGACGCGGAGTTGACCGGCTTGGTTTATGGGTTGACGCCAGTTCCGTCCGTCGGAGATATTCCCGTGTATCAGAAGCCTGTTTTCTGGGCGGGCGTGGTCGGTGTCGTGTTTTTTGTTCTAAACATCATTTTCTGGTAGTTCCGGTCGCCGGAGGTTGGAAGCATGGTTTCCATTTGGTTTTTTATCGGGATATCGTTGCTTGTCAACGGAATGCTGATCCTGGGAGCAGGCCTGTACGAGTGGCAGAATCCGCCTGCTCATCCGGAAATAGTGTTGTTCAAGCTGCACGCGGGCGTGTGGTGGGGCGCGCTGATGACAGTGATAGGAGCGGTGTACTGCTACTACTTCAAGCCAGGGCAAAAGAAAACTTAACGATGGAGAATGGCCGCGTTTGATTCAGCTGAGGTTGCGCTTGCCTGAATTTGCTCCTCATTCGGCGGAAGTAGTTTGATTCTCCGCGAAGATGGAATGTAAAGCCGGATAGATCCGGCGGTAAGTTTGATAGCCGCGCTGCATGATGGCGCTGGTTTCTTTGGTTGCGCTCACGCGCTTCGCAACACGCACTGCGGCGTCGCATGCTTCGTCCACACTCTTCCAGCAGCCCGATCCCACGCCAGCGAGGATCGCGGCGCCATAGGCCGCGCCTTCTTCCGCTTTTAGGATTTCGACTTCGTGAGCGTACACATCTGCCTGGATTTGTTGCCAGAGCGGCGAGCGAGCGCCTCCGCCGCCGAGGCGGATGCGCTCGACGGGAACGTGAATTTCGTCAAAGATGCTGAGAGTGTCTTTCAGGCTGTAGGCAACGCCTTCGAGAACCGCCCGGATCAGATGGGCGCGTGTGTGTGAGGCGGAGAGGCCGACAAAGGCGGCGCGCGCGAAGGGATCTAGATGCGGAGTCCGCTCGCCCATCAGGTAGGGGGCCCAGAAGGCGCCGTCGGAGCCGGCTGGAACGGTGGCGGCTTCAGCAGAGAGGCGTTCATAGGGATCGCGATCGTCGTTGGCCCCGGCGCCAAAACGATCGCGGAACCAGCGCAGTGAGAAGCCGGCTGCTTGCGTTACCCCCATGACGTGCCAGCGGTCGGGGATGGCGTGACAGAAAGTGTGCAAGCGTCCTATGGGATCGAGCGAAGGACGATCGGTTGCGGCAAAAACCACACCGGATGTTCCGAGGGTGGCGCTGACAACTCCGGCGCGCGTGATGCCCATGCCCACGGCACCGGCTGCTTGATCGCCGGCACCGGCGACGACCGGCGTTCCCGCGCGGAGACCCGTCGCGTCCGCTCCCGCGCTGGAAAGCTTGCCGCAGATTTCCTGTGATTCGAATAGCTTCGGAAGAAGCTTGATGTCGATGCCAGTCTTGTTGAGCACTTCGCTTGACCAGGTGCGGTGGGCGACGTCGAGCAGCAGCGTTCCCGAAGCGTCTGCCACGTCAATGGCGGATTCACTGGTGAGGCGGAGGCGAACGTAGTCTTTCGGCAGCATGATTTTGCGGACGCGTTGCCAGTTTTTTGGTTCGTGCTCTCGCACCCAAAGGAGTTTGGTGACCGTGAAATTGGTCAGCGGGGGATTGCAGGTCAACTGGATCAGGCGGTCGAGGCCGATGGTGCGCTCGAGTTCTTGGGCTTGCGTCTCGGTTCGTTGATCGCACCAGATCAGAGCTGGGCGGATGACTTCGTTGTTTTCATCGAGGAGGACGGCGCCATGCATTTGGCCGGAGAATCCGACGGCGGCGATGGATTCGCCTGCTAGGCCCGAGGCCTCGAGGGCTTTGCGAATCGCCAGTGCGGCGGCGCGCCACCAATCGCGCGGATCTTGCTCTGCCCAGCCGGGTTGCGGACTGGCGAAGTTGGCGTGCTCTTCCGTGCCCGACGCAAGGACCGTGCCGTGTTCGTTGAGGATCACGGCGCGGGTTCCGCCGGTTCCGACGTCGATGCCGAGGATGGGAATACGGCCTCCTTCTTAAGCCAGAGTTTCGCGAGACTTGCCCAAGACGCAGTTTCCGACACCCGATTGGTGAAGGAGAGAATTGGTTCGAGAAACCAGGCAAAACCAGCGCTAAGCGGTTGCGTGAACGTTCACGTGGACATTTAAGACCAGTAGGATGGGCTTGTCAACGCGGAGCGCAAGAGAACATCCGCGTGGCTGCGCGATTGACAAGCGGCACCGACGAACACAGAATGCGAGCGGCGAAAGTTTACTAGAGCTGGTGGGCCTAGCGCAGAGAGGAGTTCACACGATGAGCGATTCGGGCGAAACCATCGATCGCAGAGAATTCTTGAGCAAGTCTGCTGCACTGATTGCCGGCGGGGCTGCACTACCCGGCAGCGCGCTTTCCTACGAGAGAATCGTTGGCGCGAACGACCGGATCTCGCTGGCGCACATTGGGACAGGGAGCCGCGGAAGCGATTTGGACTGGATCGCGGCGCAACTGAAGACGAGTCACAACGCCGAGATCACAGTGGTCTGCGATTTGTGGAAGCTGAACCGGGAGAAAGCGGCGGCCACAAATGCGAAGTATTATGGGCGCGCGCCGCGAACTTTTCAGTATTTGGAAGATGTGCTGGCGTTGAAGGACGTTGACGGAGTGATTATTTCCACGCCGGAGCACTCTCATTCGCCGATTCTGAAGATGACGGTGGAGGCAGGCAAAGACGCCTACGTTGAAAAGCCAATGGGCAACGTCTTGGCAGACGTAAAGACGGCGCGGGACGCCGTTTTGAAGAGCGATCGGATTGTGCAGGTCGGGACACAACATCGCAGCGAACCGTACCAGAGAGCCGCGCACGATCTGGTGCAGACGGGAGTGCTCGGGGAAGTGAGCAAAGTCGAGATCGTTTGGAATTATCACGGGCCGAGATGGCGCGGTCGCGAAGAGACGAAGCTGCTTCGCGAAGAAGATACGGATTGGCGCAAGTGGTTGCTGACGAAGCCCTACCGACCGTTTGATCCGAAGGTGTACTGCGAGTTTCGTCTGTACAAGGAATTCTCTGGCGGGATTCCGGATCAGTGGATGAGCCATGCGATTGATCTTGTGCACTGGTTTATGAGGGACAGCTTTCCCCGGTCAGTCGCGGCACACGGTGGAATTTTTGCGTGGCACGATGGGCGGGAGAACGCGGATACGTTTCAGGCGCTGTTCGAATATCCCAAGGGTTTTCTTGTGAGTTACGCGACGAGTTTTGGGAATGACTCACCGGCTTCGACGCGCTACATGGGGAAGAAGGCCACGCTCATGAATATTGGCGGTGAGGGCAGCCCGCGCTATCAATTGATCGAAGAGAAGGGCAATCACGAGGACGATGCGGACATCGACAAGAAGCGGCCGGCGAAGTACGTTTTGCTCCCCGGCGAAACGAAACTGCCCCCGTTGGACATCGACGACAGGACCCTGGAGCACATGGCCAATTGGTTCGAATGCATGAGGTCCAGGGAGCAGCCGCATTGTACGGTACAGGACGGATTCGCGCACTCGGTTGCGAACATGATGTCGACCGCGGCGTACTGGTCAGGCAAGAAGCAATACTGGGATGCGGCCGGCGAAACCTTTGGCGATCGGGCGCCTGTGAGCTAGATGAACCTGAAGCTGAGTGACTGGTAGTTTGGTTAGCGATCGTCGCCCTGCAGGGGATCGCACAGGCGCTCCATCCATCAGGAAAGATATTTAATAGTTTGCTCGATCAGCTTCGAGGTTGCAGCATAGGGCTCGCCGGGGGCGTCGAATTCCATTGAACAATAGCCGCGATAGTTGCTGGCCTTCAGAATTTCGAATGACTTCTTCAGATCAACGCTGAATTGTTTGTCATCATCGTTGGTTTCGCCGTCTTTCACGTGGCAAATATTATAGGCGTGCTGAAACATCGCTTGCAGGGCGCGGTAATTGAAATCTGCATCGCCGCTCAGCATGGAATTTGCGAAATCGGGAAGGGCGCGAAGATAAGGATGGTTGACAGCCTCGATGACTTTGATCAGGAAGAATGCGTCCTCGCTGACCAAATCGTCATTCTCTAGAGTCACGACAACATTCTTGTCCGCGGCGTATTCTGCTACCTTGCGCAGGCTCTCCGCGGCGCGCTCCAGATCTGGAGCCGAGTTCTTGGCAGTTGCCATGTGTGCGCGTATGCCGGGACAGCTGATGCGCATGGCGACGTCCGCCCATTTCTTTCCGTAATCGACAGCCTTGTCTCGGGCGGAAACATCGGCATCGTAGAAACTGTTGGCCGCGCTAACCGCAATGTTCACGACCCGCACTTTTGTCTTCTGCAAGACCTGCTGAAAACTTTCCAGGTATTCCGGCTGCAACGAAGTGAAATGACGGCTGTGTGGCTCAATGTTGTGAATGTTGAATTTCGCAGCGACATGAGCGGGAAACTCAAGGAGGTTCATTCCGGGCAGGCTGATATCACGGTCGCGATTGTCGGGGCTCACGATATAGGCACGAAACGGATACGACGCGATAGAGATGCGCTCGCGGGGACGAAGGGGGAAAGAAATGTGCGGTTCGGAATCGGGATTTCCCAAGGCGCCGGGCACGACCACCGCCGCAACCCCGCCAGCGGCTAGAACAGACAACCTTTCCATAAACGCGCGTCGCGTTAGTGAGTCCATTTTCGGCATCTATCCCTAAGGAAGCTATCTGCGCGGAGCAGCATATCACTTCAAAGCAGACCCTTGGGCGCTCGACCGATTCACACGGCGGCAATCTCGAGCCTTGTGCGGAAATCGGACGCGAAATATCCACTGTGCCTTTGCTTGACGCAAGAGGCGAAGGTGACTAGCCTGTCGCAGGAAGGCGAAATGGCAGGCACAAGCCTGGCGGAATGACAAAGTCCTTGCCCAAGGTCGCGTCGAATGCCATGGGCGTTCGCGAAGGCGAACTCCTTTGGACTCCAAGTGCTGTGCAAGTGGAGGACGCGAACCTGACGCGCTTTGCTAAGTGGCTTCGGCGCGAGCGGGGGCTGGAATTTGATAGCTACGATGCGTTGTGGCATTGGTCGGTCACCGAATTGGAAGATTTTTGGCAGGCCATTTGGGATTACTTTGGCATTCAGGCTTCCGCGCCACACACCTGTGTGCTCGGAAAGCGCGCCATGCCTGGCGCGGAGTGGTTTCCCGGCGCGCGGCTCAACTATGCGCAGCACGTATTGAGGAACGAACGACCCGGAGCCGATGCACTCTTATTTATGAGCGAGACGACGCCGCTAACTGGCGTGTCTTGGGAAACTTTTGCGGGACAAGTGCGCATTCTTGCGACGCAGCTTCGCGAATTCGGCGTCCGGCCGGGCGACCGCGTTGTGGCTCTCATGCCAAACATTCCACAGACAATGATTGCGATGCTGGCGACAACGACGATTGGAGCGATCTGGGCGTGCTGCTCGCCGGATTTCGGTTCGCGTGGCGTGATTGACAGGATCCAGCAGCTCTCGCCGAAGGTACTTTTCTGTGCCGATGGCTATCGCTACGGTGGCAGAGCGTTTGATCGAAAGAACGAACTCGCCGAGATTATCGCGGCGCTTGAAGGGCTCGAGCATGTCGTGCATTTGCCTTACCTGAATCCCGAGGATCGCGCTGTTCCACGGGACGGTGCATTGCTCTGGGGCAGCCTGATGGAGCATGCAGCTATTTCCAAAGAAGAATTCGAATTCGAACAAGTTCCCTTCGGTCACCCGCTTTGGGTCTTGTTTTCGTCAGGCACAACCGGCCTGCCGAAGGCCATCGTGCAGAGCCACGGCGGGATTCTTCTGGAACAACTGAAGCTGCAGCACTTTCACATGGACTACCGCGCGGGTGAACGCGCGTTCTTCTTCACCACATCGGGATGGATGATGTGGAATTTTCTGGCAAGCATGCCGTTGAGCGGAGTCTGCCCGGTGATGTACGACGGGAATCCCGCTTACCCTACGCCGGATGTGCTTTGGAAAGTGGCACAGGATTCGCGTGCGAGCTTCTTTGGAGCGAGCCCAGCGTATGTCGAGGTCATGGCGAAGGCCGGGATCGTGCCGCGCGGGCGATTCGACCTGTCGCACCTGCGAGCGGTGATGCCGGCGGGTTCGCCAGTCTCGCCGGAATGCACGGCGTGGTTCTATCAAAACGTGAAGGAGGACTTGTTGGTGGCAACGGGAAGCGGAGGGACTGATTGTTGCACAGGTTTTGTTGGCGGCGTGCCTACGCAGCCTGTCTATGCGGGCGAAATCCAGGGGCGCTCGCTGGGCGTGGCTGCGCATGCATTCAATAAGAAAGGCGAGGGCGTGATTGACGAGATCGGAGAACTTGTGCTGACGGAACCGATGCCCTCAATGCCGATTTACTTTTGGGGCGACAAGGATGGTTCGCGCTACCGTGATTCCTATTTCGACGTGTATCCGGGGGTTTGGCGCCACGGCGATTTTTTCCGCATCAACGGGCGCGGCGGCTGCTTCGTGCTCGGTAGATCGGATGCGACTCTAAACCGCCTGGGAGTGCGGATCGGCACGGCCGAAATATATCGCGCGCTCGCTCAGATCGAAGAAATAGAAGACAGCCTTGTTGTGAATCTCGATTTGCCTGGTGGGAAATTCTTCATGCCGCTCTTCGTGAAGCTGATGGACGGGCTGGAATTGAACGTCGAACTCGAAAGGAAAGTCTGCGAGCAGCTCAGGCGCGAATACACCGCACGTCATGTTCCGGACCGGGTCATCCAAGCTCCGGGAATTCCCATGACGCTCACGCGCAAAAAAATGGAGGTACCGGTGCGCAGAATTCTGATGGGCACGCCTTTGGAACAGGCTGCCAATTGCAACACGATGGCCAATCCTGATTCGCTCAATTTTTTTGTGAATTACGCGAAGACGCAGAAGGACTATTCACTGGGCGCTAAGCCGGGGTTTACCGGGGGCGAAGGCGAATTGTACAGTCTGGAGGAAAGTGATGGGCGCTGACGCCAAGACCCGCAGTTTCACGCTGCCTTCGCAAATTGCGGACGTGCTCGGTACGGCAGGCTGGGAATCGATGTATCCCTACTACACGCGGTTTCAGCCGGAAGACGATCAGCGCTTCTGGTTTTACAACGCGATGCATTTCCCGGAGCCCATGCCGGCGTTTGATGCGCTCACGGCGGAAGTTCCTTACGAGGGACTCGGCGCATTTACGACGCGAATTTTTGTGTTTCCGACGACCATGGGAATCGAACACCGTATCGTCAACGGCCGCATTTACATTACGGCTAACCCCGTCACCGATCCGGAGGAGATTCAGCGCCGCCTGGCGATCTTCCAGGAGCGAGCCGGATACTACTATGAGAATTGGGATAAGTTGTTCCGCGAGTGGAAAGTTCGCCTGGAGAATTTGATCCACGAACTTGAAGCGATCAAAGTTCCGAAGCTGCCGGAGTTCGATGAAGCAGAGGTAGTGACACGGGCCAAGGGTGTGGGCCAAAACCACTATGTGCGGGAGAGTTTTCATCGCGCCGTTGTTCTCGAAAATGTGGCACCACCATTTCGAGATGTTGATGCTTGGCTACGGCGCCTACATGGTGTTTTTCAATTTCTGCAAGAAGGCTTTTCCGGAGACCGCGGACCAGACAGTGGCGCGCATGGTGGCCGGCATCGAAGTGCTGATGTTCCGTCCAGACGACGAACTGAAGCGCCTTGCGAAGCTGGCGATTGACTTTGGCGTCGACGATTCGTTCGCGGCGGATTGCGATTTGAAGAAGATACTTGATGTTTTGCGGGGTCGCGGCGAGCCGGGCAAGCGGTGGCTGGCCGCGCGCCATCTCTGCAATGATCAAGGACGTCACAGGTGTCAGCATTCACGTGATTGGCAAGCCCGCACTTGAGGCTTTGCGGTGCGCGGCTCGGCAGCTCGGCGCTCGGACCACGGAACTCGCCGTGGTCGGCGATGATCCTTCATTGGAAATTCCGATGGCCCTTCGCGGTGGTGCGCTGGCAGTGGCTGTCAATACCGGTGTGGGCGC
>Ga0210383_10001916_pt1 | contig 18910 bp, 19 predicted proteins | sample IncBWC14OmetaG_FD_160072 | JGI IMG/M metagenome (GOLD analysis project Ga0210383, IMG submission 160072) | Forest soil microbial communities from Barre Woods Harvard Forest LTER site, Petersham, Massachusetts, United States - Inc-BW-C-14-O ...
GCGACGGCGCGCAAAATCGGCATCGAGGCTTTTAGGCTAACCGACGTCGCATCGGCCGAGCACAGCCTCGGTCAAGCGAAGGAATCCCAGCAGGCCCTCGACGAGTTGATCGTCAAGCATGCTCCGGATGGCGCCTATCAGGTCGCGGAGGCATTTGCGTGGCGCGGCGAGAAAGACAAGGCGTTCGAGTGGCTCGAGCGCGCCTACCAACAGCGCGATGGTGGCCTGTCAGAGGTCAAAGTCGACTTGCTGCTCGATCACTTGCACGGCGATCCGCGCTTCAAGGCGTTTTTAAAAAAAATGAACCTCCCGGAATGAACACATTGGCGCGTGAGATCATGTTCCGGGACGCTGTGAACCCATCCTTGGGCGCTGCGGGAAACGCGTCCCTGCGTTTCACGCCCCGTCTCATGATCTCGCGTGCCACCTGGTGGCAGATGTCCGCGGTCTCCACTTTTTTATCGGATATTCCTAGAGCACCAGCAACGGCATGATTCAAGACCCTACCAATCAGGCGGCCTTGGGTAGCGACGTGTTCGTGAGCTACGCGTCACAAGATGCGGCGGTTGCGAACTCCATTGTTCAGAGTCTCGAGCAGCACGGAATCAAATGCTGGATTGCACCCCGTGATGTAACGCCGGGATCGCAGTACGCTGATGAGATCGTTGGGGCGATTAATGATACCCACGTCTTTGTACTGGTGCTTTCTGAGCACGCGGTCGCATCTGCGCATGTGGGACGGGAGACTGAGCGGGCTGCGTCAAAACGGAGGCGAATTATCGTGCTGCGGACCGATGCGGCACCACTGACCCGGTCTTTTGAGTATTTCTTGAGCGAGTCGCAGTGGATTGATGTGGCGGCCTTAGGCGTGCCGGCAGCGTTGACAAAGCTCACACAAGCAGTGGGACAACGTCTGGCGCCCTCGTTGTGGGTCAGTCCGGGTTTGGGGACTGACGTCAGGGATCCGGCCGATCGCAAACGTAAACCCAGTTATCTGACCATAAAACGTGTGGTCATCGCTGCGGTGTTCCTAGTCGTCGCCGCTCTTGTCGTCGGCGTTATTGTGCGCTACTGGCCGTCGAAGCAAGGAGGATCGCAAGCGCCGATTGTGGCTGCGATAACGGACAAGTCGATTGCGGTGCTGCCGTTCGTGGACATGAGCGAGAAGAAGGATCAGGAGTATTTTGGAGATGGGATGGCAGAGGAGATCATCAATATGCTGGCGCAGGTTCCCAACCTGCACGTGCCGGCGCGGACTTCGTCATTCTTTTTCAAAGGCAAGTCGATGAAGATTGCTGACATTGCCCGGGAACTCGGAGTTGCAGACGTCCTTGAAGGCAGCATCCGCCGGTCCGGCAACCAAATTCGAGTCACGGCGCAGCTGGTTCGAGCGGACAATGGCTACCACTTGTGGTCGAACGCCTACGACCGACCGATCGACGACATGTTCAAAGTACAAGACGAAATTGCCAATGCTGTAGTACAGGCCCTACAGATTACCTTGATGGGTGGCCCGCTAACGCGCCAGAAGGGTGGCACGCAGAACCTCGACGCGTATCAAGTGTACTTACGCGGGCTCAGCTCCATGTGGCAGAACTCGGTCGCGTCGCTAACAGCGGCGCGTGAGGATTTTGATCGGGCAATCAAACTGGACCCCGACTTTGGACTGGCATGGGCGGAGCTTTCCCGCGATACGTTGTTTTTGACCAATAACGGAACCTTCTCGCCAAAGGAAGGCTACGAGCGCGCGCGGCAAGAGGCACAGCATGCCCTGCAGCTGAGTCCGGATTTATCGGAAGCGCACAGTACACTCGCGAATGTCCACCGCAATTATGACTGGGACTGGGCCGCCTCCGAGGCAGAGGTGCGTCAGGCTCTCGCTTTGGATCCCACCAATCCGACCGCATTAATGCGCGCTGGTCAGCTCTCCTATACGCTCGGGCGCTGGGAGGATGCACAGCGCCAACTGCAATCCGCGCTTGTGCGTGACCCGTTTCTAACGGTCGCGATTTGGAGCTTGGGGACGGCCCAGTACGGCGCCGGCCGCTTCGCCGATGCCGATGCCACTTACCGAAGATTGCTTGAAGTAGCTCCTGATTATTTTAATGGACGTTCCTTCCTCGGCAAGACCCTGCTGGCGGAAGGGAAGCCGGAGGGTGCGCTTGCGATGCTGCAAATGGCCAACGAGAATGCTCGACAGGTGTTGTTGCCGATCGTATTGCAGGCAGCAGGAAGGAAGACAGAGTCTGACGAGGCGCTAAGAACGCTAATTACTAAAGCGGCTGATAGCCAAGCTTATTCCGTGGCAATTGCGTACGCATACCGCGGGGATCTCACCCTGGCGTTTCAATGGTTAGATAGGGCCTATGAGCAGAGGGATCAGGGCTTCATTGCATTCGTCGGCGAGCCGCTGCTCAAGAACATCAAGGGCGACCCGCGGTATAAGGCGTTCTTAAAGAAGATGAACCTACCGGAAGGGTGATCATGCGTAGTAACGTCCCGGACCGGCGTAGACCCATCCCTGGGGCCTGCGGGAAAAACGTCCTGTTTTTCACGCTCCGGCCCGTTACTACGCATGATCACCCTTGGGGTTGGGCTCGACCACCATGAGCGTCTCATCATGAATCAGGACTCTCCTAACCAGTCGACGATAGGCAGCGATGTGTTCGTGAGCTATGCATCGCAGGACGCAGCGGTTGCGAATTCCATCGTGGAGAGTCTTGAATCGCAGGGACTCAAGTGCTGGATGGCACCGCGGGATGTGAAGCCGGGGGCGCAGTATGCGGATGCCATCGTGCGGGCCATCAATGAGGCGAAGGCACTGGTGCTGGTGATGTCGGGGAGTGCGGTCGACTCTGGGCATGTGGCCCGGGAAGTGGAACGGGCGGCGTCAAAGCGCAAGCCGATCATTCCGTTTCGAATCGATACCGCGGCCCTGAATCCGGAGCTCGAGTATTTCCTGTCGAACTCGCAGTGGATTGATGTGCCGAAATTGGGACTGCCGGCGGCGCTCAATAAGCTTAAGGAGGCGGTGGGGCGGGGGTCTGCCAGTTCGCCTCAAGACGTCACTGCGAGTAAGCATGCTGGTCGAGCGAAGAAGCGGATCGCCATCGTCGCTACGGCAGTCGTCGTCGCCCTAGGCGTGGCGGTGGCCTTAGGGCTTTACTTTTGGTCGTCGAAACATGCTGCCCAAGCGCCGGCAGTGGCTGCGATAACCGACAAATCCATCGCAGTACTGCCGTTCGTGGATATGAGCGAGAAGAAGGACCAGGAGTACTTTGGGGATGGGATGGCGGAGGAAATACTAGATCTATTGGTGAAGATTCCGGGACTCAAAGTCATTGGCCGCACCTCCTCCTTTCAGTTCAAGGGAAAAACTGAAGATTTGCGCGCCATCGGAACACAACTCGGCGTCGCGTACGTTCTCGAAGGCAGCGTGCGAAAGTCCGGTGATCATTTAAGGGTGACTGCGCAGTTGATCAACAGCGGAAACGGAACGCATCTTTGGTCACAGACTTATGACCGCGATTTAAGTGATGTCTTAAAGATGCAGGATGAGATCGCAGGCCAAATCGCGCGTGCGCTGCAAATCGAAGTGAGCGCCGGTGACCTGGTCTCCCGTCCCGCACTGCGAAATACGCAGGCGTACACCCTATATCTGCAGGCGACGCATGTCTCGGATCGCTACGACCGACAGGGCTGGGACCAAATCTTGAGCGACCTCCAGCGGGCGCTTGAACTCGACCCCTCGTTCGCAGAAGCTGCAGGTGCGCTTGGTGGAGAGTACCAGTGGGCAGGATCCGTTGGATTCGTGGAACAGTCCGTCGCCATTGAACAAACACGACATTTCGCCGAGCTTGCACTTAAGCTCGACCCAACCCTAGTTGAGCCGCGCGCATCGCTCGCCGTCATCCAAGCCACCTACGAGCGGAATTGGCTCGCCGCCGAACGAGAATTAAGGCGAGCACTGACACTAGCCCCGAACAACACCGACATCTTGCAGAATCTTGCATCGCTGTCGCTGACCTTGGGACGTGCGGACGAGGCCCTGAAGTTTGTGAACGCATCGCTGGCAGTAGACCCGTTGGACCCTAGCGGTTATTTCTGGCTCAGCATTGTCCAGTTACGCCGCGGCCGACTGACCGAGGCAGAAGCGGCAATACGACGCGCCATCGAGATGAGCCCGACCTCTATCTTCGATCACTACATCCTCGGTTGCGTACTACTAGCGCGTAACCAACCTGAATCGGCGTTGGTGGAATTTTTGAAGGATTTAAGCGATGGGGCCCGCATCGAAGGGTCCGCGATGGCGTATTTTGCACTGGGCCGCAATAGAGATTCCGACGCAGCGCTCGCGCAAGCGCTTAAGCATTATGCCAGCAGCCCGACCGGAATTGCGGCCGTCTATGCGTTTCGTAGAGAGTCTAGCGAAGCATTCAACTGGCTTGATCGGGCGTATGCTGGAAAGGATCCGTTTTTAAACCGTGTCAAGTCCTCGCCGGAGTTCGACAGTCTTCACGACGACCCGCGCTGGAAGGCGTTCCTGGTCAAGATGAATCTTCCCTATGAGTGAAGACTCCTCCAATCAGGCCGGCTCAGGCAACGATGTATTCGTGAGTTATGCGTCGCACGACGCCGCTGTAGCCAATTCCATCGTCGAGAATCTCGAAGGCCAGGGACTTAAGTGCTGGATCGCACCGCGGGACGTGAAGCCGGGTGCACAGTATGCGGAAGCGATAGTCCGGGCGATCAATGAGGCGAAGGCGGTAGTGCTAGTGATGTCGGCGAGTGCGGTGGGATCATCGCATGTCGGCAAGGAAATCGAACGGGCCTCTTCCAAGCGAAAGCCAATCATCGCATTCCGTATTGATGCTGCGCCTTTAAATCACGCGCTGGAGTATTTCCTGTCGGAGTCGCAGTGGATCGATGTGCCAGCACTTCGAATGCCGGCGGCGCTCGCGAAGCTCAAAGACGCGGTGGGGCAGGGGTCGGCGAGTTCGTCCCAAGAGACTGCCGCGGGTAAGCGTGCTGGTGGATCGAAGAAGCGAATCGCCATCGCCGCTACGGCAGTTGTCGTCGCTCTAGGCATTGCGGTGGGACTAGGGGTTTACTTCTGGTCGTCGAAGCATGTGACACAAGCTCCTTCGGTAGCCGCGATCACGGATAAATCGATCGCGGTATTGCCGTTCACGGACATGAGCGAAAAGAAGGATCAAGAATATTTCGCCGATGGAATGGCCGAAGAAATCATTGATCTCTTGGTGAAGATTCCGGGACTCAAAGTCATCAGTCGTACTTCATCCTTTCAGTTCAAGGGGAAGACTGAAGATTTGCGCAGCATTGGCACGCAACTTGGCGTGGCTTACGTGCTGGAGGGCAGCGTACGCAAATCCGGTGATCACTTGAGGGTAACGGCACAGTTGATTGATAGCAGAGATGGCACGCATCTGTTTTCGCAGACGTATGATCGGAACTTGAATGACGTTTTGAAGATGCAGGATGAGATTGCGGCCCAAGTGGGACGAGCTCTGCAGATCGAAGTGAGCGCCGCCTATGACATGGTTCCCCGCCCAGCGCTGGGCAACACCGAAGCCTATACCCTGTATCTGCAGGGGTTGCATGCGCTCGATCGCTATGACCAGCCGGGGTTGGAGCAGGCAATAACCGACTTTCAACGCGCGCTTGTACTTGACCCGTCCTTCGCAGCCGCGGCAAACAGGCTCGGTCAGGTATACTCCGCTCTCGGGGAGTTTGGGTTTATACCACCAACTGTTGCGATGGAGCAGGTCCGACACTACGTAGAACTCACCCTTAAGCTAGACCCGAGCCGTGCAGAGACGCACGCAGCTCTCGGCGGTGTGATTCATGGCGGCTACGATTGGGATTGGGCTGCCGCCGACCGGGATCTCAAGCAGGCACGAGCCCTTGCGCCCAATAATGCCGCTGTCCTGGCGTTGTCCGCGCGGCAATCGATCATCATGGGCCGTTGGGATGATGCCCTGAAGTTACTGAACGCGACCTCGGAGCTAGACCCGCTCAACGCCGGCCATTACTTATTTCTGACCTTTGTACAGGTGCAGCGCGACCGACTGGCAGAGGCGGAAGCGGCCGCACGACGCACCCTCGAGATTAGCCCCACGTTCACTCTGGCGCACTACTGGCTCGGCATCGTGCTGCTCGTGCGCCACCAACCCGAAACGGCTTTGGCGGAAATGTTGAAGGAAGCAAACGACGCACCCCGATTGGGCGGCTCTTCAATGGCCTATTTCGCCTTAGGTAGCAAGGCCGATTCCGATGCCGCGCTTGCAGCAATGCTAAACAAAGACGCAGCGCATCCGTACTTAATCGCGCAGGTCTATGCCTTTCGCGGCGAGTCGGATGAGGCGTTCAAATGGTTGGATCGCGCGTATGTGCAGAAGGACCCCAGTCTCGTCCTCGTCAAGAGTCAACCGATGTTCAGCAAACTCGAAGGCGATGCGCGGTACAAGGCGTTTCTGCGGAAAATGAATTTGCCAGAATAGGTCGCCAGGCAGTTATCGGCCGGGACGCCGTGGATCCATTTCGCTGCGCATTCCCTGCTACGCTCAAGCCCAGGGTGGCCGTCCATGGCCACCCGCGCAACGCATGCGTTGCGCCCATGGGGCTGCGGTAAACGCGTCCCTGCGTTTCACGCCCTGGCCGATAACTGCGCGGCCACCTTGGGTTTTGGCGCGACGAGTGTAGCCATCGACACGGTTGTCTCGCACGCTCCGGTCCATGATTGGTGTGATCACCTTGTGTCTCGGCGCGGCGCACGCGACGAGCCCCTGGTTTGCACGCCCCGGGCCATGACTACGAGTGATCGCCCCGGGGGTTGGTGCGACCGTCGAGGGCGAGGCGCGGATTCTCATATACTTGGGCACGGTCTGGCTAGTCGGAATCACTCGGAGGCTCTATGAGCGAAAGCAAAATCATTATTGTCTCGATACCGGTCGCTGATCAAAATCGCGCCAAGGCATTCTATTCGGCCAAGCTTGGCTTCAAGCTTTCGATGGAAGCGGTCGACGCGATTGGTCCCGGCAAAAGCTGGATCACGCTAGAACCAAGCGGCGGCGGGCCCGCAGTGACGTTGGTGAATTGGTTTGAATCGATGCCGGCGGGATCCTTACGGGGACTGGTGATTGCGACGGCGGATCTTAATGCCGAGCACGAACGGCTCAAATCTTTGGGCGTCGACATTGATGATGTAAAAGACGCTCCATGGGGTCGCTACGCCACATTACGCGACAGCGAAGGGAATGGGCTGGTTTTGCAGCAGGCCCGTCCGCGCGCTTAGGTTCCACGAAGAATGTAACTACGGGCTGTCATTCAGCCAGGCATGTCGTTACGGCGTGTCAATGCCGCGCAGCGGTTCCCGCTGCGCGGCATTGTGATTGGCGATGCAAAATCAATTAGCGTTCGCAAGCTGAACCGGGCCGGCATTGTCACCTGTGCTCTCCGTGTACTGTGTCAGCCGCGGGGCATTGATGCGGGCTACGGCGTCATTGACCGCCTTGTTCACGCAGGCGTCGCCTTCTTTCTTACCCCAAGTGGCGGCGCTCTCGCAGAGGGTTTCCGCGGCGTAGCGGATGCGCAAGTACAGGGTCTTGGCGCCTTTTGCGGTGGATACATCGAGATCGCTAAATCCCACTGGATAGGTTACCGACCCAATTGTGGTTGACGCGGCAGTAGGCTCACTCGCGAGCGCAGTTCCACCGATGGCAGCACCGGCCAAACTTAAGAATCCGGCGGCCACTATGAATTTCACTAGCTTTGATTGGGTTTTGATCAGGTTGTTCATGACTATCTCCCTTTGGGTTAGACGGGGTTCTTCGATAGGGGAAGCTTGAACGAGATCCTGCAGGCGCTCACGCGATATTCGGCGAATGCTCCGGAATTACCGGTGAACAGCGCCGCGTCGTTTGCCGATGAAAGGGCGTCAAAATAACCAGTTAAGGGTTCCCTAACCGTCGGTCAGATACTTCGTTTGTTGTGAACACTCACACGGCGGTTTGCTACAGGGATGTTGCAACGGACAAAGTCCGGAAGGCGAGTCGGGCTCGTGCGCCTAACTCGCCGTCGCCGGGCGAGTACATGGATGTACGAACGGCTCGGCCAGACGAAGAATATTCGGGCAGGGGCTTCTGGCGGTGCCTGCCACCGGCGTAACAGTGCTGGTTTTGCTCGCGTAACAATGAGGGCAGGTGAGTTACCGACGAGATGCAGAATCTCGTCGGCAGTGCTCAATCAAGCGCATCCTTCCGCGGCACGATGCGATAGCCGGACACGAAGCGGCCCTTAGATGTCTCGGTCCATCGCCATTCGACGTCTTGGTATTCCGCGCAGTCAACGTTCGGCACCACTGAACGCAGATCGGGATCGCTCGGCGCAGGAGCCGGCACAATTCGACGTGGATTAAAAGATTGACCTGTCATCGCGGTCTTCGTCGTCGTGCTGGAGCGCCGCGGTTGCCTCGGTATTTTCGTTCTTCTCGTGCACGGATGCTTCGTTTTCACGGGCCCGCTCGCCGGCCGGGTCGTCGTCGTCATCGACCGTGCCGGTTTTCAGGGTTAGAACGAAGAAGTCGGAAGGCAATTTTTCCGCTACTTCTGGGGCGCCAGAATCCGCTTCGAGTATGGATGGTGTGGTCATGTTTGAGTGCTCTACTTAATGGTAGTGACAACGGTTCCGCTCTTGCTCAATTGCCTATTTGTTAGTGGTAGAAGGCTCTGGATCCACGAGTTCGCCTTTGCGCGGGAACTCTTCGCGCGGCGCCCCTTGGGTGCCAGGTGGCGACGGCTCTCGCATGTCCTCTCCGGATGTGCCGCTGGGATCGTCCGGGTCGATGGGCGGGTGCGTATGCATCTAATCCACGTTTTGCAATGCAAATTCCCAGTTCAATAGTTTATCGATCACCGCGTTCACGTGGTCGACCCGCCTGTTCTGATAATCCAAATAGTACGCATGCTCCCACACATCGATGGTGAGTAAGGGCTTTAGGCCCTGGGTCACGGGCGTATCTGCATCGCTCGTTTTCATGATCCTCAGCGCGTCACCGTCCATGACGAGCCACGCCCATCCGCTCCCGAATTCTGCTACGGCGGTGGCGGACAACTTTTTTTTGCAAGCGTCGACGCTGCCGAATGCCCGGTCGATCTTTTGCTTGAGTGACGCCGGCGGGTCGCCGCCACCCTTCGCGCGCAGGCAGTTCCAATAAAATGTGTGGTTCCACACCTGCGCCGCATTGTGAAAGAGAGAAGCGTTGTCGGGTTTATCTGCGGTTGCGCGAACGATCTCGATGAGCGGCATATCGGCGAACTCGGTGCCGGCACTCAATTTGTTGAGGTTGTCGACGTAGGTTTTGTGGTGCTTGCCGTAGTGAAAACTGATCGTTTTCGCGGATATCACTGGTTCTAACGCGTTTTCTGCCCAGGGAAGTGCGGGCAGAGAAAATTCGGGGAATCGATCGGGAACGGCTGCCATATGGACTCCTAACAATGCAAACCATTTTGTCACGAGCGGCGAAATCGCGGGACAGGAAATTGAAATTAACGACGCTGTGATGCTAATCGCTCGTTAATATCTTAGTCCGTACGTCAACACACATTGCCGTGGAAATACTTCCGCCGAACCACGCTATTCACGGCCGGTGGCGGGCAGACAGGCTGACGCATAGCTGCGATCAACCCCAGGCGGAATCGGAATAAAGGCAGGCGGATGCCGGGGCGCGAGCGCGGCGTTCGATCGCAAGCGGATGACCATGCTTAAGAGCTGGGAAACCGGATCAGGCATCAATTAGAACGTGCGATAAGAATCATCGGGTCGTTCTCATCGATTGTCGGCGAGTCAACGTCAGGGTTGTCATCGAGAGCGTGAGAAGCAAGCCAACTCCGATCGTGATGTCGTTCACGGGTGTCTTTAGGAACACAGCGACTGCGTAGCCGCTCACGAACGTGAGCATACTCAAGTTCTCGAACAGGTTTTGAATCGCGATAGCCGAGCCGGCCCCGACATCACGTTCACCTTCTTTTTGTAACAGGGCATCGAGCGGCACGACGAAAAATCCACTGCATATACCTACGAATGCCATGACGCCAAAAGCAAGAGGCAGCGTTTTGGCAAGTGGCACCAGTGACACGCCCACGCCGATCAGAATGCCGGCCGGGAGCGCTCGACTAACGTGTTTGAGTGGTATGAAGCGAGCTGCGAGCGCGGCGCCGACCACAATTCCAGCTGCCGCCGTGCCGGTGAGAAATCCCGGTAATCGATTGTTAGTCACCTTCAGCGCAACTGGCACCCAGGCGATGACGAGGAAGCGAAGCGCTGCCCCTGCGCCCCAGAAGAGCGCCGTGCCGATCACCGCCAGTCGCGCGTTCGCACTCTCCAACAGTGAGCGGGTCTGCAAGGCGAAGGATTTGACGCTTGCAAGAATGGAATAGCTAATAGTCGGGGCCGCACGCTTAATGCGCGGAATGATGATGGCACTCAACGCTGAGGCGGCATAACCGCCGGTGATCACCATCAGTGCGCCTTCAATGCTCCAATCGGTCAGCGCCCCGCCCGCAATGGCGCCCAGCAAGATGGCCGCAATCGTTGAGGCCTCCAGGAGGCTGTTGGCTTTGACGAGCTGCGCCGGCGCCACCAGTTCGCCCAAGATTCCGTACTTGGCGGGCGAATTGGCTGCCGCGCCCGCACCAATCACTGCGTAACTTACGAATGGATTCACGTGCAGGCACATTCCCAAGGCGCCCGCGAATTTGAGCGTATTGGCGTAAAGCATGACGCGCCCTTTAGGGCGCGCATCGGCGAACACGCCGACAATGGGTGCGAGCAGTATGTATGCGCCCACAAAGAATGCTTGGAGAAGCGGCCCGCTCCAAACGGGGTAGCTCTCTTTTCGGACCAGAGCGAGCGCTGCGAAAAGAAGCGCATTGTCACCAAAAGCAGAAAGAAACTGCGCACCTAGCGTCGCCATCATTCCGCGTGACCAAAGGCCGGCGGGCGCGAGCTTGCGGCGCGCGCGCTTAGAGAGCCGCTGATTGTTCGCCGACATCATCCCACCCATTCATCGCGATTTAACCGCTTGGAAAGGTAACGAGGCTCTCTCCTCCCGCACGTCTACGGGCTGCGGCGAGCGATAATAACCCGATCGGGCGCTCGTCACATGTGAGCTCCGGATGAAAGGGCAAACAACTTGATCAGAACGAGCGCGAGGCCACCGCGGGGCAGCGGCGCTCCAACGGTCGCAGCTGGACAATACCCTGAACGATGTTTCGATAAAAAAACGCGGCCCGGGATGAACGAGCCGAGTAACTACTGTGAACGCTAATGGCGCATCGACTAGATGCGCACTTGGAAGCGCGCAGAAATGCTTTTAGAAGAATGGACATCGGGGGAAAACCCCCGATATCGGTTGAGTAGCATTGTCCTATCTGGATGAAGCGCCCTTGTTTCCAGATTCCGTCGCTCTCTTCGGATCCTTACTGACGTTGTTGGAGCCAGCCTGCTTCATTCCATCGTCGTCCGCTCGCGAATCGGCTTGCGATTGTTGGCCGCTTTTGTGATCCGAGCCGCCTTGCTGTTGCGTGCCCTTGTCAGTTCGAAACGACGTGCCTTGTGACTGCTGCCCGCTGTTTGGCGCCTCGGTGGTGCGCTTAGGATCGTTCTTTCCAATTCCGCCCTTGTCATTCCTAGTTTCGCTCGTGCTTTCCTTCGACATCAGATTCTCCAGGCAATTGATGCGACGGAATGCCGCCCATGCACAGTCTCACGTGAGGACCAGCGAAGATGAGAGGTAATTGGTCAGTGTGAGTGTAGGTGAAATGCGCTTAAAGATGATCCGAAGAAGTTCAATTGACGATGATTTGATTGAATTGAAAAGTACTCGCCAGTCAGCGTGTTGCGGGGAGGCTTGCGCTTGACATGCATAATGATTGGGCGATCTGATCGCATTGGGTGTCACGCGTGGCAGTTATCGTATTCCTCGCGGCTCATGTGACCATTGTGCTTCACGTTGCATTTGGCGAAATTCTTGCTGATATAATCGTCGCTCTTGAGGTCATTTGCAGTGAGATATCCATTCTTGTGAGTATCAACGGTGTCGAAATTCTGCTGCGTCGTGGTTTCCCGTTGTGCATCGTTCTTGCCCCCCTCCTTGGCTTGGTCGGCAGAGTAGGCGGCCGCGCCTGCGAAGAGTAATGCGGCGCAGGTCAGTGAAACGAGTCGGGTTGATTTCACAATACCTCCTCAAGCGTCACGTGTCTGCGATCGGCAGGGACGCTAGCAGAAGCGAGTCGATGAATGTTGCACGACAAGGATAGCCCGATCTTTAGCTTCCGTCTGTACGCTGGCGCGCAGCGCACGCGAAATAAGAGAGCCGGTTGTAAGTTTTGCTCGGCTGGGCGCCACTTCACACTGCCTACTCACGTCGCCAATTTCAAGTGTAGTCATCGCCCCAGCGCTACGATGCTAAACTGCTTGTCATGCGAAGTTCGATGCGAGCCCTACTTTTCGCGCTTGTCGTCGTGGTGGCGAGCTGTGTATCAGCTTCGGAAATCCAGCCCATCGGCGATGGTCGCTACACGATTAGCGGGGAGGCTAGCGGCGGATCGAATGCCGGGAAAGAGACTACGGAAGCGACCAAAGCAGCCAGCGCTTATTGCGCGAAACAATCAAAACGAATGGTGCTTCAAAATGTGGAAAAGGCCGGCAACGCGGTAAAGTCCGAGGAAAATGTCAGCCTCATATTCACTTGCGAGTAAGCGTGAATGAATCCAGAAACGGACATCAGCATCAACGGCACTCCCTATCAGCAGCGTCCGGCGCGCTACTCCTACGCGCTTGCCCCGAAGGGTGAAGCCGGATGCCTTTTCGACGAGATAGTGGTGAGCGACGGGATTCTCGCGTTCTGACTCAATGTCAGAACGCCCGCGTCAGCCTCACACGAATTTAAGGTACGATTCCGGCATGCGTTTATCATGCCTAGTCCGCGCAGCCGTCGTCTTCAGCCTGTGGGTCGGGGCCGCGTTGGCGGCGCCTACGAGCAGCGCTCCCACCACCTCAGTTCCGGATTCGCGCCTGTCAGTCTTGAGTGCGGAACAAGTGATCCAGATCCTGGATGAGACGGTCGATTGGTATCGAACCCTAGGCACACAACAGCAGAATGCTACACAACCTAGCGATTTGTTGATTCTATATGCGAATCGACAGACGGCGGACCAAGTCGTTAGTTTGGCGATAGAGCTTGCGCGGGCCAATGCTGAACTTCTCAGCAGCGAAGCGAGCTCCGGTCAAGACGCCGCAGAGGCTTCTTCCCCCCAATCGCTCAGTCGTCAGCAATCAGACTTGGATGCGCAGCGTGCATCCATTGAAGAGGAAATAACCGCCCTAAAAGAGTCGCGCGCCAGCTCAAAGGGAAAACAGGACGTCCCCGCAAAGCTGATTGAACTGCAGGGCGAGCTTGCGATGCTCGCGGCGAGGAGAAATCTGCTCGACACCATGACAGGGTTCACTCTGCAGAATAGTCCCAAACAAGCCAGCGTTGGCACACTCAAAGCCCATATCGATGCCATTGCCGCGACGTTGCCGACTTTGAGCGTAACCGCCGGTTCCGCCTCCGTCCCCGGCGCAGCGCAAACGAGTGCGGCGCCAGCAGGGACGCTTCTCGGCGCTAACGAGTCGAAAATGGCTGCAACGCGTCCCGGGATATGGGACCTTGGCGTTACAGCAATAAACCTGCATCGAAAAATTGACTCGCTTGATCTCGTCGACAAGCGCACCGAGCTACTAGCCAAGACATTGCTTAACGTGAGCGATTTACCTCTTAAACAATTGAAATCATATTCTGCGCGCAGCGACGCGCTTGCTCAGCGGGCTGACCACGCCAATGGTGCGACACTTGTGGCTCTTCGAGGCGAATTCGATACTCTTGCGTGGCTCTTCAAGCAGACTTCGGAAATTCTCCTGCCGTTGAGCAAGGAGCAAGTTCTGCTTGCACAATACCGGCACAATTTGAGTAGTTGGCGAGAAGCCACTCAACGCCAATACTACGAAGCCCTAAGAGCACTTGGAATTCGCCTTGGCATCTTGGCGGGTATTTTGGCCGCCGTGTTCGTTCTCTCTGAGGTTTGGCGGCGTGGCGTGGTTCGTTATGCCCACGAGGCGCGGCGCCGGTATCAGCTGCTTTTGATTCGCAAAATAGTGACGTGGACCGCGGTGATTGCCATTGTAGGCTTAAGCTTCGCCACGGAAATCAGTACCTTCGCCACTTTCGCCGGGTTGCTTACCGCTGGCGTGGCAGTGGCCATGCAAAGCGTTTTAGTGTCGATAGTGGGCTATTTTTTCCTCATCGGTAAATATGGCATTCGTGTCGGCGACCGCATACAGATCGGCACCGTCGTAGGGGAAGTTATCGACATCGGATTGGTGCGAATGCATCTGATGGAACTGCACTCGGACGGCCCACTGGGGCCGACTGGGCGCGTGGTAGCCTTCGCTAATCTCATTGTCTTCCAAGCATCGGGGGGACTATTTAAGCAGATTCCGGGTGTGAATCTGTCCTGGCACGAGAACACTGTCGTATTGCCCGCCGTCAGCGACTATACGGCATTAAAGACTCAATTGTTAACTGCGATCAGCCGAGTCATCGAGGAGTACCGCGACGAATTCGTGCGGCAAGCGAACGCGATCAAGGAATCCACGGCCGCAATTTCGGTCAACGACACGTCGCCGCAGGTTCAGATGCGTCTCGCGAGCGGCCGGATGGAGGCACTGATCCGGTACCCGGTAAGTCTTAAACACGCTGCTGAAATCGATGAACGCGTCTCGGAAGCGGTGCTCAAGGTTGTCGCGGCGCGTGGCGAGAACTCATCGGCGAAGTGACACGGCCCATGCTCAATTGAGCGACGCCCATTGCCCGTTCTGACTCAATGTCGGAATGCTGGCGCCTGGCGGGGTGGAGCGAGGGGTGTCACGCGTGGCAGTTATCGTATTCCTCGCGGCTCATGTGCCCATTGTGCTTCACGTTGCACTTGGCGAAATTCCTGCTGACATAATCGTCGCTCTTAAGATCATTTGCAGTGAGATATCCATTTTTATGAGTGTCTACGGTGTCGAAATCCTGCTGCGTCGTGGTTTCCCGTTGTGCATCGTTCTTGCCCCCATCCTTGGCTTGGTCGGCGGAGTAGGCGGCGGCGCCCGCAATGAGCAATGCGGCGCAGGTCAGTGAAACGAGTCGGGTTGATTTCACAATACCTCCTCAAGCGTCACATGTCTGCGATCGGCAAGGGCGCTGGCACAAGCGAGTCGTTGAATGCTGTACAACAAGGCTATCCCGATCTTTCGCCTCTGTCTGTACGCTGGCGCGCAGGGCACGGAATTCATTTCTCATTGGCGCGTGCAGGGTTCGCCTTTAACGGAGCCACCCAAGTTGCTCTTTTTAATACGCGATTGGTAATTTGCGCGTGACCGGTGCCCCGAAGGCGAGGCCGGAAATCGGCAGAACACCGTTGTTAGGCGCCCGCCGTCTTCTTCAGCGCGTCATTGAAATGCAATTTTTTCATATGTCGCCGATTGTGGTCAGGTTGATTTTACTTAAGGATGCGCGAGACTAGCGTCACAGATTGGTAATCGTGGTTAGGCGGATCTTAAGAATAAGCGCCGACTTCACCGCGATTAGGACTCGATCGATTCTTCGTCCCGCTTGTCATGGGCAGCAGTCCGCGGCTCTCGCCTCGTCTTAATTCTGTCTCGCACGACGATCCATTCCAAATACCTGAACTTAGGTGAGAGGTCATCATGATGGAGGAATCGACTATTTATTTTCCCGTCACCTGCCCGTGCTGCGGTCAGGAATACGTGATGGTATCGAGCCGACATATGATCATAGACGCGCTGGCCACCGAGCGGCGGTTAACACTCTGTTCCATTTGCGCGCACCACCGCGTGATGTGGGTGGCCAACGAGATCGAGCGTGCTCAAATCCGAGAATACGCGGAGACGCTGCATTTCTTGGGGAGCAAACAATCACGCCCTCGTCGTTACGCATGATCGACGTCTGCCGGCAGGGATCTCTAAACCCTTGAGTTACTGGAGGTAAGCTGGCTGCGGCGGTTTGAAGGAGTACTCTCGATTGCATCGCACGCTGATAGGCGAGTGCCTATTTTCGTCGGCACATTTATGGCCTGCGGATCTATCGTGGCGACCATGAATACCATGATCCTCCTGCGAGCGGGGGTGAGCGGCGGGCTTTGCACGTTCTGACTCAATGTCAGAACGCCGGCGCGAACGCCAGTACAGGGATGTACTGGCAGGACCGCAGCGAGGCAGGAGGCCGGAGCGTTGCCGGCTGGCCATCGAACCTTAGGGTGAGCGCCGAGCCTTAAGCATCCTGACTGAATGTCAGGATGCCGGCGCGAACGCTTGGCCACGGAGGGCCAAGCTGGTACGCCGCGAAGCCAAGGATGGCGGAGCGAGCGGCTGGCGGTGGCGGCTACCGGAGTTACAGTGCTGGTTTTGCTGGTGTAACGCAGTGCCGGCCAAGCAGCTTTAAAAGGCGGAAAACGAAATGGCCGTCACCGTGAGCGATGGGTGCGAAACTCCCCGCCTATGCGGCGGCCGTTGTTGCCGGGCCTCAAGGATTTTGCACCCTGTGCGCTGGGCCCATTCCGACTTAGGTCTTTTCCCTAGTCGGTATCTGGCCCATCAACGCCAGCGGGTTTCCGTCGGGATCAGAGAATTCCAGAAGTTTGAGTTCGTAGGACTTCGTTCGTTGTACGGTTTCAATCGGGCCGGCGAATTTGACGCCACTGGCCTCGAGCCGAACTCGACTTCGCTCAAGGTCTGAATCGTCAAAATATAAAGTCGTGGATTGTCCCGGCTTGCCACGTTCTATCATCAATCGTGAATCACCGACGGCGAAGAAGACCATACCATTTGCAACAAACAGCAGCGGCAATCCAAGGACGTCACGATAGAACTCGGTAGCGCGATCAAGATCGGTTACCTGAATTGCTATTTGAGCGAATTTGTGGCCGCGTAATGGACCGGGCTCGGCATCTTTCGGCTGGTCTGCGGCCCGGAGAGATATCGATTGTCCCGTTAGGGCTAGGGCAACAATAGCGAGTGTCGGCAGAAAGGTGCGCCTATTCTTCATGATAAACCTCGCTGGATGAATCAAATGCGCGCTCGGGGCAATCCGCTCTGGTTGCTAGTTCGAGTACCTATCCCATTCGGAATGCAATCGCATACTACTGTCGAGACTTCTGATTTACCCTCCCCCTAGATGATGCGTTGAGGGTGAGACCGGAAGTTTTTCCGAGGCGACTCGATGTCGCGTCGGCTGGGTTGACTAGCCAGGGGTGAGCGACGAGATTGCACATTCTGACTAAATGTCAGAATGTCGGCGCGAACGACTGGCCATGGAGGGCCAGGCTGGACTCCGCGAAGCTACGGATGGAGGAGCGAGAGGGCGTGATGCCGTGGCGACGAAAGAGGGCGCCGGCTATTGGCCGGTTTTGAACTTCTGCCACAAGCGTGTGATAGCGCGCGTTTGCTCGGGAGAATCGTCCGTTTGAACAAACAATCGTTGTTGCTGTTCGGGCGTCGGAAAGATGATGTTATCCGTGGCAATGAATGGATCTAGCAGTGGCGTTGCTGCGGAGTTGGCGTTGGCATATCCGATGAAATTGGTAATGTTTGCGATGACCTTGGGATCCATCAGGTAATTAACAAAGAGATGGGCATTCGCAGCATGCGGAGCGTCCTTGGGAATGGCGACCATGCTGAACCAAAGATCGGATCCTTCCTTCGGGACCATATAGGCAACTCTGTTGCCATTCATCGCCTCGATCGCTCGTCTGCGCGCCTGGACGACATCGCCGTTATAGCCGACAGCAAGGCATATATCGCCGTTTGCCAGCGATTCGATATAGCCGGCCGAGTCGATGGTGCGTATGTAGGGGCGAATCTTGGTCAATAGCCTGTCGACCTCCACCATATCTTGAGGGCTCGGCGCGGCAGGATTTCTGCCCAGGTATTCGAGCACATGGCGCACCACGGGGGCAGGTGCGTCGATGACGCTGATCCCACACTTGGCAAGTTTGGACGCATAGGAGGGATCAAAGACGAGGGCCCAGCTATCTAGAACGGTGTTTGGCAGCACCGCCGCCACTTTTTTTTCGTTGTAGCCGATGCCATTCGTTCCCCAGGTGTACACCACACCGTGCGCGTTGTCCGGGTCGTTGACGGTGACCCGGGACATCAAGGCCGGGTCGAGATTGAGCAAATTGGGGAGCTTACTTTTGTCGAGGAGCAAGTAAGCGCCGCTGCGGATTTGCCGCTGAAAATAAGGAGCCGTCGGAAACACCACATCGAAGCCGCTATTTCCCGTCAGCATTCGGGTTTCGAGCGTCTCGTCGGTGTCGAAATACGAGACGTGGACCTTGATGCCCGTTTGTTTTTCGAAAGATGAAATCGTGTTGGGTCCCAAATAGTCAGCCCAAATATAGAGGTTGAGAACCTTATCGTCGTGACTTGCTGCGGACGGTGTATTTCCGGCACCCGACTCAGGCCTACCGCAACTTAAGAGTAACGATGCGGATAAGCAAAGCGCCGCGCTTAGTATCCTTCTTTCCCAAGGCATTTTGTGTCCTGGACCCTGCGGAACAATTCAAGCAACGTGGTAGGAAAAATCGAATGAGCCTAATGACATGTTCGCACGACTTCAGAGTAGTCGGTATGATTTCGCACAGTGAAGGCGGATACCGCTGATTCGAATTTGCCTTGATAAACCCACACGAGATTTAGCATCGGGCGGGTGATCATAAGCGTAGTCTTAGCTTGTAGTAGCGAGGCCTGGAATGGATGTGAACACACTACTGATCCGGAGAAACCG
>Ga0210383_10001917_pt1 | contig 18904 bp, 26 predicted proteins | sample IncBWC14OmetaG_FD_160072 | JGI IMG/M metagenome (GOLD analysis project Ga0210383, IMG submission 160072) | Forest soil microbial communities from Barre Woods Harvard Forest LTER site, Petersham, Massachusetts, United States - Inc-BW-C-14-O ...
CCGATGGCACGGTTGCTCGCGTCGTTTCTCCTTGCGTGTCGCGGACTCCTTCGTAATACAAGAAGAAGAACGTCTTGTCCTTCTTGATCGGGCCTCCGAACACGCCGCCAAACTGATTCCGGTGCAGCGGCTCCACGCTGTCTGCAAAAAAGCTTTTTGCGTCCATCGCATTGTTCCGGAAAAAGTCCCAGATTGTGCCGTGATAATCGTTGGTTCCCGAACGCGTGACGATGTTCGTCGTCGATCCGGTGCTATGGCCAAACTCCGCATTCGCCGTATGCGTCAAAATGCGGAATTCCGCAATCGCATCTATAGGCGGTTTCATCACCAAACCGCCGTCCACCGTGTCGAAATTATCTGCTCCGTCGATCAGGAAATTATTCGATTCGGGCCGCTGTCCGTTCACCGCGTACGCCTGTCCCTCCCGCGCCGGACCGCCAGATTCTATCAAGCCTGGCGTAAGGGGCACCACGCCGGTCTGCAAAAGCCCAAGCTGGGTGAAATCGCGTCCATTCAAGGGCAGGTCCAAAATCTGCCGCTCTCCGACAGTTTGCCCCAGGTTCGTGGAGGTGGTCTCAATGATCTGCACGTCGGAGGTCACCTGGATTTGCTGCGTCGCTGTCCCCACGGCCAGATGAACGGCCACCACGGCTTGCTGGTTCACGTCCAGCGAAATTCCTTCCTGAATGTACTTCTTGAATCCAGGCGCCTCCGCTTCAACGCGGTAACGGCCCACCGGCAATTCGACAAGCACGTACGCTCCCTGCGAATTGGACACAGCCGTCCGCTGGAAGCCCGTATCAGTGCTGATCGCCGTCACCTTCGTGCCGTTCACAGCCCCGCCGCTCTCGTCCGTAACCGTTCCGCGGATGCTTCCAGAAATCTCCTGCGAGCGAATCCCTACGGCGCACAAAATTGCCGACACCATCACAAAAGCCCATCTCGAAAAAATGTTTATCCGAGTGGATGACATGAGCGGTTCACCTCAGAATTCGGTTTATTAGAATCAGCTCTGGCAACACTGAACGCACACCCGGATTGCAGCCCGCAGGAAGTGCGTTCGCACACTCACTTGTTTCATCGTTGACCAGAGATTCGCGGCCCTAAGCCGCAAAACACACCCGTAAAACTCGCGTGAGCATACTTGGCGCTACTTTTTCTGACAATAATGGAAAAGAATTAGGAAACGAAAATGGGCGACACAAAGGTCTCGAGCGAGTCCACCACATAGTATTTTCATAGTATTGTGCAGTGCCCTGCGATCCTTAAGACTCCTCGGAATCTTTTGGAATGAACATGAGGAGATGCGATGGCTCACATCCAGCTGCCAGCGGGAATGCCCGGAATCGTTGGTCCACTATCTTACAGCCCAGAGACGGCCAAACCTCTGCTTGAACTAGCGGAAGTCCTGCTCCGCTCACCGAACACTCTGACTTCCGCGGATCGCGAAATGATAGCCGCGCACGTGTCCTATCGCAACGGGTGTGACTTCTGCCAGCTTTCGCACAGCGCGGCCGCGGCGGCTCATCTGCATGGAAACTATGAGTTAGTGGAACAGGTCAAAGTGAATCCTGTGAGCAGCAGCGTCTCCGACAAGCTGAAAGCGCTGCTGGCGATTGCGGGCAAGGTGCAGCAAAGCGGAAAGCAAGTGAGTGCGGCGGATGTGGCGCTGGCACGGGAACGTGGCGCAACTGATAAGGAGATACACGACACAGTTCTGATCGCGGCCGCGTTCTGCTTGTACAACCGGTACGTGGACGGACTGGCGACGTGGCAGCCACGCGAACCCGAGGCCTATCGCGAAATGGGTGAGCAGCTTGCGCACCAGGGTTACACTCGGGACCGATTCCGGGAAACCCCAATAGCCACGCAGGCTTGACGGAGGATCAAATGGCACATATTGCTTTGACGGAAGACTTGCCGGGAATTCGGGGGCCGATGGTGTTCAGTCCGGAAACCACAAAACCCCTTTGCGAGCTTGTGCAAGTACTGCTGACGGGGCCGCACTCCTTGACTCCGGCTGAGCGCGAGATGATCGCGACATACGTTTCCTCGGAGAATGACTGCTATTACTGTCAACACTGCCACGGTTCGACGGCAGCTCAGCATCTTGGCGGCGGTGAAAAAGAGTACGAATTCATATCCGCAATCAAGCGCGATTTTGAGTCAACTCCTCTATCAATGAAAATGAAGGCGCTCTTGAACATTGCAGGAAAGGTTCAAAAAGGCGGGAAGCAAGTGAGCACGGCCGATGTTGAACGAGCGTGGCGAGAAGGCGCAACCGACAAAGAGATTCACGACACGGTCCTGATTGCTGCGGCATTCTGCATGTTTAATCGGTATGTGGATGGTTTGGCTACATGGCAGCCGCACGATTCAGAGGTTTACCGGGAGATTGGGGAGCACACGGCCCGACTAGGATACGTCGGCAGAGATTACAAGAAACCGCTCGAAGCAATCACCGCAAAACGAGAATCCACCGTCAAGAAAGTTGCTGGCTCGTGATCGTCGACGAGCAATCGAAAGAAAACACCGAACCGGTCTCGGACCAGAGCGAAACGAATCTCAGTTATTATGGCTGGCGTGTGGTGCTGGCGGCCTGCCTTGGCGTAATGGCCGGATTTGGCTCGCTGTTCGTTTATACCTTCACGGTTTTTGTGAAACCGTTGGGCGCGGCATTCGGATGGAATCGCGAATCGGTTTCGCTGGGCTTCGCGATCGCCGCCATGACGGTGGGACTGTCTTCGCCGTTGATCGGCCGCTTGATCGATCGCTTCAGTCCTCGCCGCATCATTCTCCCCTGCATGACGGTGTTCGGTTGCAGCATTGCTTCGCTTGCGTTGCTAGGCTCCGGTCTGTGGCAGTTTTATCTAACCTGCTTTGTTATCGGCGTGGTTGGCAATGGTGCGGCGCATCTGGCATATGCGCGGTCGATTTCAACTTGGTTTCAGCGGCGATTGGGCATGGCGCTGGCTTTCGTCATGGTCGGAGCAGGTTTAGGCGCGATGATCCTGCCGGTTGTTGCGCAATCCGTTGTCACTCGATTTGGTTGGAGGGCCGCGTTCCTTTCGCTTGGCGCGATTTCCCTGTTGTTGGGGTTGCCGCTCAGTTGGCGGTACATCGTCGATCGTGGTCCAAAGCAAGAAAGGTCCGTGCCGACTGTTCATTCTGGACTGACCTGGCAGCAAGGCACGCGCTCGCTTGCTTTCTGGATTATCGTTGTCGTTCTTTTTGTGAGTTCGATCAGCATGAACGGCGCGATCACGCACCTATCAGCATTGCTGACCGATCGCGGAATCACGCCTGGTAGTGCGGCATTGTGTGCGTCCATCCTGGGCGGTTTGAGTGTGCTTGGCAGAATCGGCACGGGCTGGTTGCTCGACCGGTTTTTCGGAGCGCGCGTCGCCCTGGCGGTAAATTTAATTACTGCAGCGGGAATTGTAGTTCTGGCGCGAGCGAATAGCTTTGCGGCGGGCGCGTTGGCGGCTGCGCTTCTTGGTATCGGGGCGGGCGGAGAGGCCGCGATCACTCCTTACTTGCTGACCCGTTACTTTGGGCTGCGGGCATTTTCCACGCTATACGGTTTCACGTGGACTTTTTATGCCGCCGCAGGTGCGGCCGGCCCGGTAATACTGGGCCGAGCATTCGACAAGACTGGATCTTACTCCTTTTTGCTGATTTCGCTCGCCATTGCACTATTCGTCGCGGCGGCACTTAACTTGCTCCTTCCCAGGTATCCTGAGCCACACAGGGCGAGGTAATTCCTTAAGAGACGTCGGACTGTGCGATTGTGAACAGACAAACGGTCGATGTGCACGATATGCTAGCTTACAGGTTCAACCTGCTTGGCAGGATTTGACGAAATTCTGACTTTGCAATGGGGCAGCTCTCGAACAAGCTGCCCTTTCCATTTACCCCCTGAGATAGGACAAGTCGTCTACCATTTCGCAATAGAGTAGCCGGTTCCCGATCCACGCCGGGAGGCTTGAAACTAAATGGTCGGCATCCTGGTTCATGGAAACAACCATTTCATCCTGTCCGGGCCCTGCCCCGACGATGACAGCGCGTTAGCCTTGGCACGGCACTGGTCCGTCATCCGAATCGATGAGTTGAAGTCGCAGTCCTTCGAACAGTGGGAGATTCGGTCCAAGGAATTTCGCGAGAACCTGGTCTGGGCGGTAGTCGTACCGGGCGACCGCGAGGCTTCCACGGGAGTGGTGAAATTACTTGCAGAGCTTTCCGCTCGCGGAGTGACTATACGGAGATTGCGTACTGGTTGCTGGTAGCAGATAAAGGAAGGAAGCGTGAAAGTCGGGCGCATGAACCGAATCAAGCAGCCTGGAAGAGAAGGCCCGAGGGTGGGTCGGGCCCTTCTCTTTGTAGCTATACGCTAGTCGCGGAAGCTACCTTGCGGCGACGAGCGCTTTGCCAGCTTCGGCAACTGCACCCAACTGGCGCATCAGTCCGAGAGCGTCCCAGTTGACCCAGCCTTCCACCATTTTCCCGCCCGCGAAACGGGCGACACTGATCCCGGTGATAGAGATTTGCTTCCCTGTCGGCGCAATTCCGTTGAGTTCCCCTTTATGGGTGCCTCGGCAGCTCCAACGGGCCGTGATCGTTTCACCGTCGGAAAGCACTTCTTCCACCGTTAGGCGGAAATCGTGGAGGGCATTGCGATACAAGGCTGCTCTTTTCTTCTCACCCTCGGGGCCGAGCCCAAGATCCGGCGTGGAAGCGTCATGATGAGTGTAGCTGGGCCCGAAGAGCTCGTCTGCGACCTGCAGATTGCCCTTATTCCAAACCTCTTCGAACAAACGACGAACGACAGCTTTGTTTGATTCAGACATGTTTTACTCTTTCCCAAAAATTCGATTTTATTCTCGCATGAGGCGAATTGATGACCTGGCGTGGTCTGGAGTCGCTGCGGTCTTGCGCGTGCAGTCCTGTACGTCGAACAGGAAGTTTGTTCGCCGCGGGTGCGGAGAACAACCAGCCGAGGAGGCACTCCCCTCTTAACGCTCGATTGTTGAGCTTGGCTCTTAAAGAAAATGCACTTGGACTTCGAAGCGGGAGTCTCGCAATAATTAGCGAAACCGCATAATCATCCTGTTCCACGTGGATGTGGGTGTCAAGGACAATCGAAACTTTCTTTTACGCAAATGACGATCATTGCCCGCGGGATGGCACTCAAGGGCCGCCATAGTCGATGTGAACTCTTTGCGTCTTGCGTTTTCGAATCGAAAATAGAACGGTAAGGCCTGTTGCCAGCATCAAAAGCACAGTGATGGCGAAGCGAACCTGTGTTGGCGTCATTTGCGATAGACTCATGAACTCCTAGAATCCTTTCCCGATGCCTTGGTGCAAAATAGTGGATTCCATTTTTCGAGTGCGCTTAAGTGTGACTGCTGCGTCTAGCTTCTCGGCGCTAGCTATAAATCAACGCTCATGAAAAAGACCGTGATTGCCACGACCATCAGGAATAGGCCGAGCCAGAAGCGCCAGTCCCGGTGCGCGCGCCTCCAATAAGCGACATCCTGGTGAGGAACATGTTCGCCATCCGCCACCACCTGCTGATGGCGATTGTGCTTGCTCTCATGCATTGCTTCCCTACTTTCCCCTATCGAACGCTCTCGAGCTGGCTGCCAACCTCAGGAAGCCAAGGCGAACTATCACACCGCCTGGACGAAGAAACTGTACCGTATGGGACAAGACGCTTGAAGAATCCGCCCCAGGGGGCTACGCAGGAGCTTGTGCTGAATGAGACAGACAGCAACGATGGGAGCCTGCTATTTCTTAGCTAGGGGCTCTCATGTTATTCGACGAAATCGACCCCGAATGTAGAGCGGCCGTCACATGTAACATCATGGATTGGCTCAACTCCGGACCCGTGCGTGGCGACGGAATTGCAACCAGCTTGGAGACAAGCACCAGGCACAGCTCTGTCTCCTACGTGGATTTCGTTAAGCATCACAGGGGTCTCGCCGTACCCGGCCCATTCACAACCAAAGGCAAACTGATCTCTCAGAGATGGCACCCGCCCTACGCCGAGGCCTTAATGGAAGCTGAGCCGGCCAAACGGGCTTCGTTGATTGCCATGGCAGATCGTGCAATTTTTGGCCGCTATTTGGAGTTGTGTGCCACACCGGCAGCAATCGAGCACAGCATCGACCTGCAAAACGCCGTCTACTACTTATCACAACGGAAGAAAGCAAACTCAAGGTGATCGAATGGTTTTTAGTTCCCTTAGGAGGAGTACACCAACGTGGTTGAGACTCAGACGAACGGACAGGCAAAACTGGAAGAATTGAGAGCAAAAAGGAATTCGCTATTTGAACAATTCGCGAAAAATCCGTCAGAGATCCGTATGGCGATAAAAATCAAGTCCCTTGATGATCAGATAGCGGAAAGTGTCCTGAATTGCAGCAGGCAAAGGATCCACGAGAATAAGCGAATCGCCGGGCAGAGTGTACAAAAGTGATAAGCGGACATAGGCGATGACCCTTAAGATCCTGCAATGGATAGGGGGACGAGCGATTTGTCCAGTCTGGGCGGGTCGGACAGGATCGCTTATCCCTCCGTTCCTTTCATGGCGAACCTGTAGTCACCCATTCTTAACACGCGCAGCCATCTGATAAGGAAAAAGACTATGACGACGACCACAGAGAACAACGTAATTTCAGCTGAAGGTTACTACCAGGCCTTGCAGGAAAGAGACTTTGCGGAGGCCGCGCGCCACCTGCATCCTGATGTGAAGTTTGTTGGACCTCTTTCAGACCTGGCTGGGAAGGAAGCGGTACTCAAGGCCGCCAAGCAATTTCTGACACTCCTTAAGGGTCTGACGATGCATATGACGTTCGGCTCCAGTGAGAAGGCGATGTTGACCTACGATGTCGATTTTGGTGAGCCGGTGGGGATCTGGCGGACCGCCGTGTTGATGACATTCAAGGACGGCTTGATCGCTAACCTCGAACTCTTTTACGACGCACGTCGGTCCGAGAAGAACTGAAGAGGTACGAGATCGTCGCCGGTCGCGTGTTGAGACGTGCGATGAAATCCTTGTTTCGAATTCCCACCGCCCTTGCTTATCCCCATACAAAGGGATGCGCAGGTCTAGTCTACGAACTGCGCATCGTATTAAATGAAGGACGACAGGCTGCGTTACGGACGCGCCGGCTCCGCATCGTTGACCAGTTCCTCAAAAAGAGTTCTGTAGTGAATCATGGCTTGGCGAAGATCTTCCGTGCGTGCCTGACCGCGTGTTTGACGAAGCGCGGTTTCGTGCGCGGAGCGGTAATTGTCGAGAACCACCGGGTGATCCACGGAGATATCCGCGACGCGCTGCTCGAAGTCGGCCATCGGATAGCCGCGCGTGGACATCACGTCGATGAGCAGTTGGTCGGCTTCTGTGACTGCGCCTCCCGGACCGTCAACAAAGCGTGCCTGGACTCTGGCCCAACTCTCGACAAATCGAGCGCGATCGGCGGCAGCGAGTGGACGGATGTGCAAGCGCTCCACGCGCTCGGCTCGCTGGTCCAGCACTGCTTCCGCTTTCCGCTGGTTTCCACCTTCTTTTACGGCTCGGGTGTATTCAGTTCCGCCAAACTGGTTGCGCAGCCTTTCTGTGCGGCGTTTCCGAATCGAGAACAGAATCACAAGGCCCGCTGCAAGCATTAACAGAACAATGATAACGATGGCAATTTGTGTCGTGGTGATTTGTGGCAGATTCATGAACTTTCTCCAATTCTTTCTCGATACCTTGACCTATTCCGGAGAGCCTTCGCGGCTCAATCATGCAAACAGATTCTGCTTCAGCGCTTTTCGAGAGCTTTCTCGGCTTGCCCAATGCCCTTTTGCAACTTGCCTGCAAGCTTTTCGCCGAGACCCTCCGCTTGCAATTGCCGATTGTTCGTCGCTTTTCCGACCTTCTGTTTAACGGTGCCTTTGAGCTCGCGGTACGTTCCCTTTGCTTTGTCCTTCGCACTTCGCTTCATCGATTTCTCCCAAGATTCGATTTTCATTTTCCCGGAACGAGTTCCAAACGACAGCCTGCCTACGCCCGCAGTACGCCAAGCAGGTACAAAACCACCGCGATGATTATGACGGTGCCCACGATCCCCAGTCCCCCGCTCGATCCCCATCTTGAATATCCGTAATACCCGCCGCCAGTTCCGAACACCAGCAGCAGCAGAACAATTAGTAACAGCATCGAAGTTCTCCTTTTGGATTTCCACTTTGCCAGCGCTTGTGAATGTTCCCCGCAGGCCGTGGAAGCAATCCGATTCAGGAACTTTATGGGCGATCGCCGGTTACCTCTTCCCAATAGGGGGCCAGCCCATAGTGTTTATAAATACTTAGGCCCCACTGGGGATCTGCCATATTCGGCCAGTTGGCCTTGTCGAAACCCGGCGCGCTCTCCAGCAGCCTTCTGTCAACATTAAGAACGATGCGCTTTTCCGCTATATGAAACTGGAACGCGTGCCAGGGGACAGCAAAATATTTGTCTCCCACGCCAAGAAATCCTCCGAAGGACAAAACCGCGTAAGCGATCCGCCCGGCACCGGCGTCCAGGACCAAATCTTCAATTGTGCCGAGGTCCTCGTAGTTTGCGTTCACGATGCTGCTGCCAATCACGGACTTTGCGGGAATAATATCGTTGTATTTCGCTGCCTTCGGCTCTGCCATGGAATGGTTCCTCTATTCTTTTTCTTTTGGAGGGGAACGGCTTCCCACATTCCCCGCTGGCAGAATCATAGAGGATGAGAGAATCCGTATCTGTTCACATCGGGACACTTTTCAATATAGTTTTGCGAATCCTGCACAGGGCCGTACTTCGTCCTCTGCGCTAGAAGGCAACTTTCGGCGTAACGCCGGGACGCGAATCTGGTCTCGCCGCTCGATCTGCCACCTCTGCTGGCATCTTCTGTCCTGCAAGTCCCAGGGACCGTTCTGTGCCTACGCAAGCGAGGATTGTTCGAGTGACGAGCTTGGTCTCAACGGGACCGCGAACTGAAATACAAACAACGCCCGCTTCTTCGACCGGATAGTCGTTCCCGCCCACGAACAAGGCATCCCCTATGAAGATCATCTCTGTGCAAGCGAAACCCAATACCTCTTGCAGCTTTTTGACTCCGTAAGCTTTGTCAATCCCGGGTTTGGTGACGTCGATGGAGGTGGTTCCCCCCATTCGGATAGAAAACTCAGGAATCAAAGTGTCAAGAATCACCTTGATCGCCTTCCGCTTGGTAAAATCGGAATCCCATTCGATTTTTTCGATTAAGGGAGCTTGCTGACCCAGGGCGGAAAATGTTATCTGGCTTCCGCGGTCGTCAATAACCTCTCCCCATGCCTTTTCGACTTTGCAGCCGGCTATTGTGACTGCCTTGTTCAAAGAACTGACGATTTTCTCCTTTTCATCGGCAGTGAAGTCCTCGGAATAGAGCTTGTTCCACCGGCCTGTGTATTGGAAGAACTTTGTCCCGCAGGTCGGAAGTAGAGACAAATTCAGCAAGACTTCGTCACGCGGAAGACTCGGGAGCAGCTGCTTTACAAACTGTGGCCAATCGCCACCAGAAATCACAGCCACTTTGACGATACCGAGAAGGTCATGCAGTAATTCCGCCATTCCAGGATCAAGTGGTGATTTGCTATCGGCAAGCGTGCCGTCCAAATCAAAAACGATCAGCTTTTTCACTGCGGCTCTAACCTTGTCTTCAAGAGGGGAGCGAGGAAAGCGAGGGAAGGTGATCCGTATCGCCCGCGCATACGGAATGCCCACAGTGGCAAGCGATGTCAGCCATCTTTTCCATTGCTTCGCACTCGATGCTGCAGTATCCGCCGGACGTTGTCATGCAGGAACAGACTGGGTGCGCACACTTCTGGGCTTTGATAGGCGTCATTTCAATTCTCCTGGCCAAAAATCAAGACTTGCAGATCAAGCGTGAATATTAGCGATCAAAACGCGAGCGTGCTGTCCACAAAGGAACACATTCTGACATTTGGGCAAAGAGGCCGGATTTGGTGTTGGGTGCGACGGCTCTCCTCCCACAACCACGGCGAATAGCCAGTGTTTGACACAGCGTGTGTTTTGCGAATATCGAGAAGTGAGTCTTATTGAACAGATTTCGAAAGCTACCTGCGTCATCCTGTGTGCGTGAGTGGCCTTTCCATCAGCGCAACCCGCAGACACAAAGTACGACCGGGTAAACGAAGGATGATCTGGCAAGGTAACAAAGATGCGTATTCCGCGCAGCGTTCATTTTCTACTGTTTCTTTTTGTATTGCTGGCCATACCTGTTGCGTCATTCGCACAGATTGGCGTCTCCATTCGCATCGCTCCACCGGAGCTGGTGGCGTATTCGCAACCGATTTGTCCTCAAGAAGGCTTTCTGTGGACGCCAGGATATTGGGCTTATGGCCCAGAAGGCTATTTCTGGGTACCCGGCACTTGGGTCGAGCCGCCAACTGTTGGGTTCTTATGGACGCCCGGCTACTGGGGCTTTGGGAACGACGCATACCTTTGGAATGAAGGCTACTGGGGCCCGACGGTCGGATTCTACGGCGGCATTAACTATGGCTATGGCTACGGCGGTTACGGTTACCAAGGCGGATACTGGAGAAATAACCAGTTCAATTACAACCGGTCAGTGAATAACGTCGACACCCGAAACTTCCACAATACCTACGAAAAGTCTGTGAGCAACAGTAGGGCGGGGACGTACGTCAGTTACAACGGCGGGAATGGCGGGACAACTGCCCGTGCGACCGCTGCAGAAGAGACCGCGTCTCATGAACATCATACTCAGGCAACAGCGGCGCAGACAGGCCATCAGAATGAAGCGAGCCAAAACCACGAACTATTGCAGTCCGTGAATCATGGCAAACCGGCAGTCGCGGCAACCTCCAAGCCCAGCGAAATTTCTGGGAAAGGCGCAGTGGCAGCGGAAGGTGCTTCAGCCGAAGGGCGTCCGGTCGAGAACGCCTCGGCCTCGAGTCACGTCAACACCGCAGTCCATCCCAAGGAATTGCCGCCTATCCAACGCCCCGCTGCTCCCAACACAGGCAATGCGAAACAGGACCAGAATTACCAAAAACAGCAGGATAAGCTGGTAGCAAAGCAGACACAGGATCGCCAAAAGCTGCAACAGCAGCAAGAGAATGAACATCAACACCTCGCTAAACAGAATGCCAGTGAGGCGAGAAACCAGCAGACGGAGCAAAAGCACCAGCAGCAAACGGAGCAATTGCAACAAAAACACACGCAGCAGACGCAACAGATGCAGGCCAAACAGCAACCATCGGGCGGCGGACAATCTCACGGTGGCGGTGGTGGAGAACCTCAGGGCGGCGGGCATCATTGATTTAAGTTGAGCGCCATTGAACGGCGGTTAGGCTGGTGTCGTCTGGTCCAAGCGGAGCGGACGATATCCGTTACCCGCCGTTCATTTCTTTTTGATCGGCCAGTTTTGAGAATTCAGATGTTGCATGTTCAGAAGGGAACAGACAGAGAATGTGTTACGGACGAAAATTGCGTAAGAATATTGAGGTGCCGTCTGCGGCATCGGGAGAATCGCAATGATCGGTTGCCCATTGTGCCGAAGTGGACGGATCCACCAATCCAGGCGAAAAGGGATCATCGAAAGAGGAATTCTGGCGGTTATTTTCGTCAGGCCATTCCGGTGCGAAAGATGCGACAGCCGGTTCTATCGTTGGTCTTTTAGCGCTAATCACAATTCCTCCCGGACCGCCAAAGGCGTGTTAAGTCAGAACGACCTAATCTGACTTGGACCTCAATCGATGCCGCTAAAATTCTGCCCCTTCCTCGGGATAGCCTCCGGTTAACAAGAATTGCCATACCTCCGAAAATGGATATAAAATACTCCGTATATGGAATGCGGCTGACGAGGTCACATTTGGCAACCCTGAATCGGCTCGGAGCGGGCGTGGTTTGGGAGAAGCCCGCCGATCTATCTAGCAGGGATGTACAGCGACAGCTGGGCCCTGCTGCTCTACGCGCGTTCTTGAGAATCCATGAACTTTGGGACCTCCGCGATGAAGACGCCCGGCAACTGCTCGGCGGAATGTCGAACGGCGCGTTTTATGAATTGAAGCGAAAAGGGCGCGGCGCGCTGGACCAGGACCGCTTGACGAGAATTTCCATCCTGACCGGTATCTTTAAGGCGTTAAACATTCTATATGGCACAAAGCTGGCGGACCGGTGGGTACAACTGCCAAATGACAACCCCGTCTTCGGTGGGGCGGCTCCGCTTGCGTACATGATTAAAGGCGGCCAACCGGCAATGTTGCGGGTACGGCAACTTCTGGACGCTCGTCGCGGTGGACGCTAAGTGCTGCCTGGAGTTTCCGAAGTCCTCCAAGACAATACGCATCGATTGATTCCCGCGCGATATACAGATCGCGACGAAAGTGTTCTGACGCGCCTCAGTCATGATCCCAACGAACTGCAGGCGCTCTTCGAACTGGAGGGCGCGACCAATGACCGCCTTCTCGGAGAGGCCGGGCTGCTTCCAGGCATCAGTGTGCGGGAACTGGTTTTTGGCATCCCCTACGCTCACATCATCAATGCGGCCTTCACGCAAGCAAATCCGGTGGGAAGCTGCTTCAATGGATGGGCACGAGGAGCGTGGTACGCAGGGTTCGAGCGAGCGACTTCAGAACGCGAAGTGGCTTACCACAAGGCTAAAGAATTGCAGGAAGTTCATTGGGAAGAGCCCGAGAGTTTTTCGTATGTTGATTTTCTTGCTGATTTTCGAGGCGAGTTCCCCGACATTCGCGGCGACAAGCGCTTTGAGGATTGTTTAGACAAAAATTGCTACCAGGCATCGCAGCGCCTGGCGAGTGAGCTGCTTGATGAAGGATCGGCGGGCGTTGTCTATCCAAGCGTGCGACATAAAGGCGGAATTTGTATCGCCTGTTTCCGACCGGCACTTGTGAGCAACGTCAGAAAAGGTTCGACAATCTCGGTCAGTTTCGAGAGCGCGTTCGCGGCACTGGAAATTCGAGAAATACAGTAAGGACGACTGCGGTCGTTCGTTGGTCCCTGCCTGTCCGAGAAAGAAACAATCATGCTGGAAGTAGGAGCGAAAGGAAGGCGCTGTGGACGCGGGAGAAGGAGCGGCCGCGCAGCCGGACAGCGCCGATGGTGCGAACGGCGTGATCGTCGGAGAGGCGGATGTAGGCGCACGAAGATTTATTGTCGATGGCCATTTTTGGCACGATAGAAACACCCATGCCGGCAGAGACCATGCTGAGAAGGCTGCTGAACTGGCCGCTTTCGAAGACGATTTGAGGATGGAGGCGCGCGCGATCGCAGGCGGCGAGGGCGTTTTCGCGGAAGCAGTGGCCGTCGCGAAGAAGCAGAAAGGGTTCGGCGCGAAGATCCTTTAGAGAAAGGCTGCGATGGCGCGCGAGTTGGTGAGATTTGGGAAGAGCAGCGAAGAGCGGTTCCGTGAGAATGGGAAAGGTTTCAAATTCGTGGCCTCGGATGGGCAGAGCCAACAACGCCAGATCGATTGTAGCGGCGCGAAGGCGGTCGAGGAGCACGGGAGTGATTTCTTCCACAATCGAAATGCGCGCCTGGGGAAATTTTCGGGAAAAGTCGGTCAAATGCGGAGGAAGCAGGTACGGTGCAACGGTCGGAATGACCCCGACGGTGATAGTGCCGCCCATGGAATCTTTCTGGTGAGCCAGGTCTCCACGCGCGGCTTCGAGTTCGCGCAAAACGGCGCGGGCGCGCGGCAGAAATGTCTGGCCAATTTCGGTTAGGCGCACGGAGCGGCCGAGGCGGTCGAACAGGCGAGCGCCCAGTTCGTCTTCGAGCTTGCGGATTTGCTGGGAAAGGGACGGTTGGGAGACGTGGGTTTGACGGGCGGCGCGGCTAAAGCTGCCGGAATCGACAATTGCGCAGAAGTATCGGAGTTGGTGGAGTTCCATCGGAGAGTCGTCAAGTCCAAGTTTCGGAGCTTCGCATTGCCATAGGCTATGCCTATCTAGTTTATCCGAAGTATATATTGGAAGTATAGGAGCGGGAAGCCTACTGTGGTATCGAAGCGCGGCGTACGCATCGCTTCGCGTGAGCTGCACTGGATCAGGAGGAAGAGCAATGGCTGAAGAGAAAAAAGATGTGATGACCACGGACGCGGGTAGACCGGTGGGCGACAACCAGAATTCGCTTACTGTGGGACCACGGGGGCCGGTGGTTTTCGAAGATGTCCTGCTGTTCGAAAAGATGGCACATTTCAACCGGGAGAGAATTCCGGAGCGCGTGGTTCACGCGAAGGGCTCCGGAGCCTACGGCTACTTCGAATGCAAGAGCAGCGAGATTGCAAAATACACAACCGCGAAATTATTTTCGCAGGTGGGGAAGAAGACGCCAACGTTCCTGCGGTTTTCGACTGTGGGTGGGGAAAAGGGCTCGGCGGATACGGAGCGCGATCCGCGCGGGTTTGCGCTGAAGTTTTATACCGAAGAGGGCAATTGGGACATGACCGGCAACAACACGCCGGTGTTTTTCATTCGCGACCCCTTGAAGTTCGGGGATTTCATCCACACGCAGAAGCGCGATCCGCAGACGAACCTGAAGTCTCCCACGATGATGTGGGATTTCTGGTCGCTTTCGCCGGAATCGCTGCACCAGGTGACCATCCTGTTCAGCGATCGCGGAACTCCGGACGGTTACCGGCACATGGACGGATTCAGCAGCCACACGTTCAGCTTGATCAACGACAAGAATGAGCTGTTCTACGTGAAATGGCATTTCAAAAACAAACAAGGAATCAAGAACTTCGATGGCGACAAGGCCAGCGCGATGCGTGGCGTCGATCCCGACTATGCGCAGCGTGATCTGTTCGAGGCGATTGAGCGCAAGGAATTTCCGAAATGGCGCGTGTGCGTGCAGATTATGCCGGAAAAGGATGCGGAAACGTATCACATCAATCCGTTTGACCTGACCAAGGTGTGGCCGCACAAGGATTACCCTCCTCATGAAGTGGGTGAACTGGTGCTGGACCGCAATCCGCAGAATTACTTTGCGGAAGTGGAGCAGGCGGCGTTTGAACCGCGCAACGTGGTGCCGGGCATGGGTTTTTCTCCTGACAAGATGCTGCAAGCGCGGCTCATTTCCTATCCCGATGCCCACCGATACCGCTTGGGCGTGAACTACGATTCCCTGCCGGTAAATAAAGCGCAGTGTCCCGTGCATTCCTATAACAAGGATGGCGCGATGCGCTTCGACGGCAACGGCGGGCCCGCGGTGAACTACGAACCCAACAGCTTCGGCGGACCGACGCAGGACAAACGGTACGTGGAGAGGCCCAAGCCAGTGAGCGGAACCGTGGCGCGCCACGATCATCGCAGCGATCCGGACTACTACACACAGCCGGGAAATTTGTTCCGCTTGATGCCTGCGGACGCGAAGGCGCGGCTGATGAGCAATATTGTGGGCAGCATGAAGGGCATTCCGCAGCGCATCCAGGAACTGCAGATCCAGCACTTCTACAAGGCCGATCCGGCGTATGGCACCGGCGTGGCGAAGGGACTGGGATTGGACGTAGATGCGATCATGGGCAAGAAGGCGGTACCGGCGGATTGAACCAGTTTTGAGTTTTAAGTTCGGGATGAAGCGGGGCGAGCTGCGAGGCTTGCCCCGTTTTTTGTTTCGGTAATGGCGGAAACGGCCCGCCTGGGAAGGCGGCCTCTACAAAACCTAGTTTGGCGCGTCCTTGACACTCATTTGTTACCGTGGTACATAGGTACCTCGGTTTGCGTTGTGGGGGGGCAATCGTGATTGAGGTGGAACGGGTCCAAACGGGCGTGCGGATGGAAAAGCGGCTGTTGAAGGTTTTGAAGGCGTTTGCCGAGCTGAAGGATATTACCCTGGGTGACTTGCTGGAAGGCATCGTGCTGCATGCGTTCGAAGGCAAGGCGCCATTCGGGAAAGAGTCGCTTGGGCAGATTGGCGAGTTGAAGAAGATTTACGGGATGACGCTGCGCGCGACGGACAGCCACAAGCTGAAGGAGAAAGCATCATGAAAGGCGCATTGTTGTTCGTGCTGGGGGCCGTTTGCGGGTTAGCGGTGATGGCTGGCCCCAGAGTTTTCGCGCACCTGCAGGGCCTTCTGGATGGATCTCAGGATGGCGGCGGATCTGGCGCGGGGCGAGTGCACACGGAAGAGAAATTCGCGTTCACGGCGAAAGCACCGATGGAGATCGTCGCGCCATTGTTTGGCGCGGACAAGGAGCGGGTGTGGTCTCCGGGATGGAAGCCGCAATTCATCCACCCGCTTCCGGCGGCGGATGAAGCAGGGATGGTGTTTGCGGTGGCGCATAGTCATCTGCGCGCGGCATGGGTGAACACGGAATTCGATTTGAAGGATGGCCGGATTCAGTATGTCTATATGATTCCCGATGCGCTGGTGACAGTGATTACCTTGCGACTGACGCGGGACGGAAAGCAGACACGCGTTGCAGTGGCATATGACCGAACCGCGTTGAGCGCAGACGCCGATTCGCACGTGCGGCACATGGCGGAGGGAGATAAGTCGTCCGGGCCAGATTGGGAGAAGCAGGTGAATGAGTATTTGGCGCGGTCGGGAGTCGGTAGTCAGTAGTCGGGAGCTTGGAGCGAACACCTGCACTTGATTCGGATGCGCCGCGGAAGGGTTTAGGATAAGGTGGGAGCGGCGATTTAGGGTCAGGTGAGAGAGTCCATGGCGAAACTTACGTTTCTGGGTGCAGCAGGGTGTGTGACGGGATCGAAATATCTGGTGGAGGCGGCGGGAAAAAAGCTGCTGGTGGATTGCGGGTTGTTTCAGGGGACGGACGACCTGAAGGACCGAAACTGGAAGCCGTTGCCGGTGGATCCAAAGACAATCGATTACCTGGTGTTGACACATGCACACCTGGACCACACGGGCTGGCTGCCGGTGCTGGTGCGGGATGGATACAACAAGACGATTTTCGCGAACCCTGCGACCATCGATCTGGTGGGACTGTTGCTGAAAGACTCCGGGCACCTGCAAGAGGAAGAAACGCAAGACGCGCAGAAACACAATTGGAGCAAGCACGCGAATCCGCAGGCTCTGTACACGTCACAAGATATCGACCCGGTGCTGCGGCTGTTGAAGCCGATGCCGCGCAGCGGAGGGTTCGACATTTCCCCAGAGTTTCACGTAGGCTCGTATGACGCGGGCCACATTCTTGGCTCGTCGAGCTTGGCACTAACAATTGCAGAAAATGGCAAAAAGAGCGTCGTGATATTTTCGGGTGACGTGGGAAGGTACGACCAGCCGATCCTGAACGATCCGCAAACGCCAGACTCGAAGCAGATCGATATGCTGCTGTGCGAATCAACGTATGGCGACCGTGAGCATGCCTCCGGCGATCCCTTGCAGTTGTTGGGCGACATCGTGAACCGGGTGGTGAAGCGCGGCGGATCGATTGTGATTCCGGCGTTTGCGATTGGACGAACACAAACGTTCATGTATTACCTGCGGCAGTTGGAGAATCTACAGCGCATTCCCAAGATTCCGGTGTATGTGGACAGCCCGATGGCGTTGAGCGCGACGGACCTGTATCTGAAGTACAAAGACGATCACGATGCGCAGTTTGCCCGTGATGAGCAGAATGGCGGAGACCCGCTGAGCGTGCACGAATTCCATCTAGCGCGCAGCGTACAAGAATCGAAGCAGATCAATGGTGTAAAAACGCCGTGCATCATCGTTTCGGCGAGCGGCATGGTGACAGGCGGGAGGGTGCTGCATCACTTGGCGGAGCGGCTGGGGGACGCGAGGAATTGTGTGATCCTGGGCGGCTTCCAGGCGGAAGGAACGCGGGGGCGCGCGCTGGAAGAAGGTGCGAAGACGTTGAGCCTGTTCGGCAAGTCCGTGCCGGTGATGGCAGAAATCGTTGCGATGGGACAATTCTCGGCACATGCGGGCAAGAGCGAGCTGCTGCGGTGGCTGACCGGCCTGCAGGTACCGCCGAAACAGGTGTACTTAACACATGGGGAGCCGGCCGCAGCCCAATCACTGCAGCAGGCAATTGTGCTGAACTTCAAATGGAATGCGGCGGTGGCACGGTATCTGGATACTGTGGAGATATGAGAGATAGGATACGAAAAATGGAATTTAGGGAAGAGTTAGGGCGGCCATATTGGGCCACTAAATGGATTTAAATAAGTAAAATTTTTGAGGAACTAGGAAACATTTCGTAAGCGGCTCTCGTCTATACAGGCAAGACCACTCGCGGGGTAGGAGGCTGACCACCACAGGGCAACCGACCAACAGTCTCCTACCCCTTTCCTAAGAGAAAAACTCGTCGCACAAAAAAACCGCAAGCCGGTATCAGGACTGTACTTCAGAGACCACTTGGACTGACCCCAGATCTCGTGACATGGGGGGAATTTCCGTAAGGTCCAATGCTGCCACAAACATGGGCGTCGGCGCAACGCGGCCCCATCGGTTCAATTCCCACTTTGCGCGCAGGAACTTTACTTCCGTGCGAACGGAAATGTCCAGTACCATTTTCGTGGTGCCGCAGTAAAACTGCTGCGGAATTTTGAGAAGCGGCCTTTTACCGAAACTCTGCCCGTCGGCAGAACCCCAGATGGAAACATCTAACGACTCCTGTTCGATCTGCTCGGTTACGACGAGCCGACACAGAAACGTGCGAGTCTCGCTTGCAGAGACGTCAATGGCAAGCCCATCGGCGCTGGATTCAAGCTTGCTGCCGGAGGGGATTAGCGAAAGCTGGAGGGGCATAGGGAAGTTCCTTTCCTGCAAAAATTTCCCGCTGGCAGTTCCGACACGGTGAATTCGATTGTCACGGGAGTCTAGCACATTAAGTGTCGTACGTCGGTGATGCCCGGCATCGTCGGAATATGTAAATT
>Ga0210383_10001918_pt1 | contig 18893 bp, 11 predicted proteins | sample IncBWC14OmetaG_FD_160072 | JGI IMG/M metagenome (GOLD analysis project Ga0210383, IMG submission 160072) | Forest soil microbial communities from Barre Woods Harvard Forest LTER site, Petersham, Massachusetts, United States - Inc-BW-C-14-O ...
ACACCGCCCTGGAACCCGCGCTTCAGGTTCTCCCACATCCACTTGATTACGCGCTCGTCGTTGTAACAGTAGGCAAGATTGTGATTCAGCGTGGAGAAGCAGTGCTTTTGGCAGGTCTTCTTCATGCCGTCCAGCTGATCGCGACTGAAATTGAACTGGTCGATGTTGCCCCAATCGAACGAGGCGGAATACATGGGGAAGCATGGCGCCACAGTTCCGTCCGTGCGAACGATCACGTTATTTTGTCCGGCACGGCAATTCCATTCGCCGAAGCCGAGCTCTCCATCCGCATCTTGCACTATTCCCGCGGCGTTCTTCAGCATCTCGGAGGTTTCCGTCTCTGATCCATTGCCGTCCCCGTACCAGCCGACCTCACGGATGTTGAGGCCGGATGACATGCGAACAAATGTCTTCATCTCTTGGAGCCGCTGTACGGAATTCACCATCTGATATCCGGCCTGGTTTTTCTCAATGATCCAATCGATGAGGTGGTCAAGATCGCGCCAGTCTTGCGGCCGGAAGTAGGTCGGGTTCTCGCTCAAGTGTTTGAAATGTTCATCCTGTTCGAGCATCGGTGTTTCGTTAATGTGATAGTCAGTAGCGATGCGATGATCGTGCGCGTACTCCGTCAGCATCTTCACATCTTCGAGGTTGTTTCGGCAGATGTTGATGTTGAAAAAGACAAGGTAGTCGTAAACGTATTGTTTGCGCAGAATGTGCTCCAGATTGGCCTGCGCCGGAATGAACGCCTTTGGCAGGCTGGGCTGCAGTTCCCAGGAGTCCAGGGCGAAGTTGAATATCGAAACTCCGGCGTCTCCGAGACGGTCGGCCAATTCCGGCCGAAGCAGCCTGCCATTGGTCGCGATATAAACCCAGAACCCTTTCTTCGCGGCGTAATAAACAACCTTGTGGATAAATTCGGGGCGCAGCAGGGGCTCGCCACCCATGCAGGCGAGAACGCGGCACCCATGATCATGGAGCCAGTCGATGGACCGTCGGGCGACGTCCTCGGTCATACCTTTCACACGATTATCGAAGGACCAACAGTACCAGCAATCCAGATTGCACTTGTACTCGACAAAAAGGTACGACGTGATGGGGTGGAAGTCTCCGGGCAACACACGCGATCGTATGTAGGGAGTTAGCCACCCGCGCATCGCACGGTAAATGGGTTTCATGCCCCATTTGCGGTTTCCTTCGGGCGCTCGCTCCGGTCCTGGATCATTCAATTTCTCCGGATATAGCGGGAACACTGGCTGGGGAAGAGTGAGGCCTTTCGGCTCGGCTGCCCGCGGGCTTTGTCCCTTGGAATCCTGAAGAAGGTTGTGAATGCTCACATCGATGCGAAACTTCGTTGTGGCGGTTGCCATTGGTTCTTATTCCTTTCAGAAGGTTGTGATCACAAAACATCCGTACGAACCGGTTAGCGTGCCCATCTCTCGGGGCGCCAAGTTCCTCGCCATGCGTCCCGTTCACGATCTGACAATAGCTCCACTCTGGCTACGATCCGCATCCGATCCAGCGAATAGGGCAACTCTCTTCCGCAATCGAGGCATGCGACGTACGCGAATCCGGCCCGGTGACGGTGCGGCCAGGTGGTGTGTGGATGGACGCAATCAAACAAGTAAGCAAAAATCCAACTCAGCCAGCTCATGATGTTTCTTCTAGGCCAGCGCAGGCTCCTCGAGAAATTTGTCGCCTGAGCTCTGCCCCTCAGAGTGAAACGATGCCAAACGCAGGTAGGCTTTTCGCAACTGCGCGCGATATTCTGTCTCGTCCATCTGCGCTTTCGCAGCCGCTTCCCCAAGCTTGTACCCGAGCACATGGTGCAGAACGAAGGCTATGCGGGAAGTGGAATCGAGCAGCAGAATGGGGTTGCCGCTCAGGTCCTTGAGCGATTGAAATGTGGGTGAGTTGATCGCTGCGGAATGTCCGTAGAGCACAGCATCGAAGACCGATGACTCACCATCCCCTTCCGAACTGGATTCGCACCGTAGCTGCTCTAACGCGAGGTCGACGGTTCGTTCGAGCGAAGCTGGCCCGGCGGTGATTTCCTCGAGAGATCCATCAATCGCCGCCATCACCAGGGAAACGGCCACTCCGGGGTCAACTGTCAACAGATAGGCGGAACACGTAAGCCGATCGAGTTCGGACTCGATATTTTTGTCTGCCGCTTGGCTGATTTGTGGAGCCATTTACTTCGTGCCTCCGGCGAATGACCCTAATGCAACTGGCATGCCAAAACGGATTTAAAGGCCGTGGACCCGTAATTCGCTGGAAACACAGGGCCGCCGGGATCGATCGGCCGGGCGCTTTGTGTTGACGGGTGGAAAGTGTCGAAGGTCGTTGACATCCCGTCACAACAGTGGCTTTCGATTCCGGACCCGAATACGAATATCAGGATGTCGACGGGGGACGAAACGGAGAGTGGCAGACTGCCGAAGGGCACGATGCGTGAACGTATGGCGAAAGACTGCCGGGACGCCGGATATTAGGGTGCCCCATTCATCTGAATACAGGGCAAGATTGTCAGCCTTTCCCTTGAAATCATCGCTGGCTCAGACTTCATCTGTATTCTTGGGCGCTCAAAGCATGTTGGCACTCGGTCTAGGTCGATCTGATTTAATACGCTCGCTACTGACTTTCCTTGGCGGCTGATGATCCCTGGGTTCGTTCGAGATCGCTGAGCTTTTTTTGCTGGTCCGGACTGAGAATTCTATCGATTTTGGACTGCATGCGAGCGTTGGCTACGATCAGCTTCGCCAGTAGAGCCGCCTCCGCCTGGGCCAGGCTTTTGACCTCCTTTTCACTCATGCGATCACCGCTGGTCGCAAGTAGCTTCTCCCTCGTGATGCGCAACTGTGTCATCAGGGGCTGTAGACTCTGCCGTTCGAGCACCATCACCTGCTGGATGGCGGCAACCTGTGAGGGCGTTAGGCTCAGATATTCAGAGAGGGAAGGATTCAGCTGAAGAGACGAGAAGGGGAGCGCCACCATCACGATTTCGCCGTCCTGTGTCGGTACGGGTTCTGCCGGTGTATCGGGGATTCGCGCCACGTCTTCCTGCTCGATTTCACGCCACAGGCTCAGCAGTTCAACCTGCATGTGTGTCAACTGATACTGCTCGACGCTCATTTCCTTCCCTTTTTCGCTGCTGATTTTTCCTTGTTCCACGGCCTCGGCAATGGCTGCGAGTGTGGCCGAGAACCTCTGGGTGATGGCTATCATCGCCCCCTCGTAGTCTTCGGGTTTTTCCTGCTGCTCGCTCATCCGAACATCCGGACTAGTTAAGTGGATTGTCGAACTCGGGTTCCCAGAGTCAGAAATAAGCGACCGAGAAACCCTGATTTGATCATTCGCCTTCGCGTCGTCGGTAGCAGAAAGCGCGACAGAGGGAATAGCGATGCATAGGGCTAGGATGACCACCAGCTTGTTTTTCATTTTCAACTGCCTTTCTTCTCAATCAAGAAGCTTTCAAGAAGCTTTCGATTGCCGCTTCGACGCATAACTTAGGGCGCGGCCTCATGCTCCCATAGAGAGGCAAGTTTCATGCCAGTAGCAGCTTTCGATTAAGTCGTTTGAAATAAGCGGGCAGCGGCGAGTGGATGAGGGAGCTGTTGATCAAGTGTTGAAGATGTCAAGACAAGGCTGACGGGTGCACTCCAGTTAACAGTTCGCCGGGCGACGAGCAACGGGCAAGCGAGCTGCGCTCGGTAAAATGAGGAACCCCGTTAAGCGTACTGACCGGGCTCGATGCCGAATTTCTTCATGCGTGACAAAAGCGTGGTGCGATTGATACCCATGCGTGCGGCAGCTCCCTCGGCACCGCCAACGCGACCCTTGCTTTCGCCAAGTACGCGCACAATTTCCTCGCGTTGCTTCTGATCCCATTCATCCTTGGCAGTCTTGTTCCCATTGAGAACGTGGAGGGTCTCTTTCACGATTCGTACAATGTCTTCCTTGCCGGAACCCTGCATCAAAACAGCGGGCTCCCGAGAGTTGGATCTGCGAAGCTCTGCCAGCGGCGCTTCCAGCGATTTACTGCGGGTAAGGATCACCGAACGCTCAATGAAGTTTTCGAGCTCACGGATGTTACCGGGCCATTCCCATGCGGTCAGCCCTTTCATAACGGCCGGTGAAATACCTTCGATTTTCCTCTGCATTTGCTTCGCAAACTTTTGTACAAAGAAGCTCACCAGCAGAGGAATATCTTCCTTGCGTTCCCGCAAGGGCGGTATGCGGATCGGAAATACGTTGAGGCGGTAGTACAAATCACTGCGGAATTCCTTTTTGGCAATCATCTCTTCCAGATCGCAATTGGTCGCCGCCACCAGTCGTACGTTCACTTTGCGCGTATGTGTGCTGCCCAGACGCTCGAACTCTCGTTCCTGCAGAGCGCGTAGCAATTTTGGTTGAATCTCGATCGGGATGTCTCCCACTTCATCCAGGAAGAGGGTTCCCTGATCGGCTAAGTCCAGCCGCCCGACTTTCTGCGCGATGGCACCGGTGAACGCTCCTTTTTCGTGCCCGAATAGTTCGCTTTCCAATAGCCCCGTGGGAATGGCAGCACAGTTCATCTTCACAAACGTGCGATCCTTGCGTCGGCTGCGATCGTGGATGGCGCGAGCGATCAATTCCTTGCCCGTACCGGTCTCGCCAAGCAGCAGGACCGTAGAGTCGTTGGGGGCGACGGTCTCAACCAGTTCTAGAACATGCTTTAATGTCGGGCTGTTGCCAACGATGTTCTCAAAGTTCATCTCGCCGCGAATCTCTTCTTCGAGGTACAACTTTTCCTGCGCAAGCTTGTCTTTGAGTTGCGAAATCTCGTGGTATGCCAAGGCATTTTCGATCGCGATTGCGATCTGTCCCGCAGCTTGTGTCAGAAATTCGACGTCGTATGGGGCGAAAGGAACTTCGGTAGTCCGTGCAATGCTCAGGATTCCGAGGGCTCGACCCCGATTAATCAGCGGAATCAGACAGCTGCTCTCCAGGCCTTCGGCGACCATTTCATTGTAGATCTCAAGGGGGACTTCGGAAGGGTCGGCCTTGCCAAACACTGCTGGCTTCAAGGTCTCCAGAACGCGCTTGGCGGGGCCGGCTATTGTGAGGACTCGCTCCTCCTTAATGAGACCTTTGCCCTGAGGAAAATCAAGCACATATAACCTGGAGGTGCCGGAAGCCGAATCTACGAGCGAAACCGCGACGGCATCACACTGCATGACCTCGCGAATGTTCGCTGCGACGGCACGTAACAGTTCCCGAAGCTTAAGGTTCGAGGTAATTCGATTGGTCAGGTTCAGAAGCAATTGGAGGCGCTCGTTTTGACTTTGTAGGCAGGCATGCGCACTCTGCGCGCGCCTCAGGTTCAAACCATCATCCAGCGCGAAGGCGACGACACGCCCGACCAGTCGGAGGAAGCATATGTCTTCCTCACTGAATGGATTCACGGTGTCGCGGCTGATTCCGAAAACCCCCAGCCGTCGATGCGGCGTCGTCAACGGTACCCGGATCCCCGAGCCGAGCCCCATTTTCTTGGCCCACTCCTTGAATTGCGGAAATCGCTCCTCGGTATCCCAATCGGCAGTATGCTGTGGATCCCCGCTCGCCATAACACGCCACAAAGGCGAATCTTCGATAGGCAGGTCCGGGAAAGGCAAAGCGCCCTTACCCCAAACGAGATATTCGATTTCCTTGGAGTCTTCCTTGAATACAGTGAGGAAGAGATGGTCGAAGTGGAGAAAGTCGCCAATTTCATCCGCGAGAGTACTGGCCAGTTCTTCCGGATCACGGCAAGCCGCGATCGCCTCGCTGATGCGAACCACAGCCTCGTAGCGATGGCTGCTCGTTTCCCGCTCGATGACAGGTGCTGTGTTGTTCATGGCCTTTTCCAATGCACCAACTTGGTGTGGGGTCGCGGGCCGGCGCTACTCGCAAATTGATGATCCCACTCCGCTAAAGGTCGCATTATTCTGAGAAGTGCGGCGGCTGGCCCTTTGGGGCCGCTCCCTCATACCTCCTTGGAATCTGCTCAGTCTATGTTGCCACGGACTTAGCGAGTAAGACTGCGAAGATTCGGGAACGCGATGAAGGCGACCCTGTGGCTGCCTCCTGGCCGGGATGCTTCTAGGCCTACGCTACAGAGACGCGTCGTCCGAAGAAGCTGGAGCTGCGGACGAGATCCCCACTCTTCGAAATGGAGCAGAGTTCTCGATCAGGAAAGCGAAGTGACAGCGGCGAGCTTTTTACGGACGAGAGGAGCGACCCTGGTTCCCAGAAGCTCGATCGACCTTAACATCTTCGGGTGCGGGAGCGCCGACACGCCCATCTGGAAAGTAATACGGGCAAGGCCTCCGAGGACTTCATTCACATACAGTATCTTCTGTGCGATGGTTTCGGCATCGCCGATAAGCAGCGCACCCGTGGGGCCTCGCAGAGCGTCAAATTGTGCGCGCGTAGCTGGGGGCCAGCCGCGTTCTTTACCTATCTCAGTGAACGTGTGGGCATATCCTGGATAGAAATCCTCCGCAGCCTGCTGGGTTGTGTCCCCCAGAAAGCCGATGGCGTGAAGGCCCACGATGAGTTTCTCCGCGGAGTGTCCAGCACGGCGTCCCGCTTCGCGGTAAAGGTCGACCAGGGGCCGAAATCGCTTGGGTTCGCCGCCAATGATGGCGACCATCAGTGGAAGTCCGAGCGTGCCGGCCCGAACGAATGATTCAGGAGTTCCCCCGACGCCGACCCAAATGGGTAGAGGATTTTGCAGCGGTCGCGGATAGACCGCCTGTCCCGTCAGGGGCGCTCGGTGCTTACCAGTCCAGTGAACATGGGTGTTCTCGCGAATCTTGAGCAGAAGATCCAGTTTCTCTGAGAAGAGCGAGTCGTAGTCGTCTAAGTCGAAACCAAAGAGCGGAAAAGCCTCGATGGACGAACCTCGTCCCGCAACGATCTCAGCACGCCCCTGGGAGATCAGGTCCAGAGTGGCAAATTCCTGAAAGATTCGGACCGGGTCCGCCGCGCTGAGAACGGTCACGGCACTGGTAAGGCGAATATTCTTGGTGCGCGCAGCGGCTGCCGCGAGAATGACGACTGGGGCGGAGTCAACGAACTCACTACGGTGGTGTTCGCCGACGCCGAAAACATCCAGACCAACCTGATCGGCGAGCACAAGCTCTTCCACTAGATTCTGAATGCGCTGGACGGGGCTGAGAGTAACCCCTGTAGCTGGTTCCGAGATGACTGCTCCGAAGCTGTCGACACCGATCTGCATTTTTGTGACTCCTGATATTCGCGGGATCTCGGAATTCGAAGGCCCCTATGAATCCATTTCTCCCCGCAGTTTTAAGCAGCAATTCTCGCCCGCCCTCGAAGAATAGCTATTGGCAGCGTCGTTATCTGTTGCCATCAGTTTGCGGAACATAGAACTTCCCCCCATCGCAGGCTTGCTGTCCGGTTGGGAGACACTCAAGTTGGGACAGACAAGAAGAGAAGAGGTGATTGCCCTTGTTGAGGATTCTTTTTATCTAGATTGTTTTAAGGACACGAGAAATCAGCGGTTCAGGAGACGGACTGATCGTGGACACAAAAGCGTTACCCTAGTGGGCTGTTTTTCTGAATGACGGCAGCAGATCCTCACTCGTCCGTGGCGACGGATATCAGGTGCCGGACCCTGGGGCTGCCGTGGCTGTATCTTTGCAACTGATCCTCCAGTTCGCGATCAGCGCGCGTGCTGCGTTCATGTTGTCTCAGGTGCTCGGCCCACGAACTCACTATAAACGTCTCAACATATCGACCGGCGTGTTCCAAATCGTGGAAAATGCCCCACCGCGACGCACCATCGCGGCGCCGGATACGACCGTAGCGACGAACTGCCTTCAGGAATTCGTGGACATTCTCGGAAGGTACTTCGTATTCAACGGCGACCAATACGGGGCCAGAATCGTAGCCTGCTGGGAGCGCGTCACGATCGAGGTCCGGCAAGGGCCAATGGTTCCAAGCCGTGACGTCCACAGTCGCGTCCGGCAGTCGCAGAAAGAAAGCCAGTGCGGTCGTCGCAATTGTTCCGGCACCTGCCCACAAAAGTGCGGCATGCAGCCCGAAATGTGCCGCGACCGTGCCCCAAGCTGCGCTTCCGGCGGCCACCGAGCCTTGTACCACGAGCGTAGAGATAGACAAGACACGCGCGCGCACCCAGTCAGGGGAGTAATTTAGAACCAGCACGTTAACAATAGAAACGAACAAGATCCAAGCTGAGCCGCCGACAAAGATGGTTACGCACAACGCGGGCAGTACTCGGACGCTGCTCACCGCGAGAGTGGCGAGGCCAAAGATGGCAACACCCACCGAGACCACGATCTCGGCCGACCAGCGCGCACGGGCTCGCTGCATGAGCACAGCGCCGACCACCGCACCGAAACCGAAACAACCGAGCAGGATTCCAAAGGTAATTGGACTGTTCTTCACATCGCGAGCGATGAGAGGCAGCAAGGCTGTAAGCGCGGTTGCGAAGAATATGACCAATCCCATTCGAAGTAGCAGGCGGCGAATGGCCGGCGAATAACGAACGTATCGCAGTCCCGCGATGGTGCCGCCCCAGACAGTCTCAGGAGGTGCTGTCCGCCTGGGAGCCAATCGTTTCCATCGCGCGATCACGGCGATAACTCCGATGAACGAGGCCGCGTTAAGCAGAAAGGCGGTACCAACGCCTGCCACCGCGACGATGAAACCGGCAAGTCCTGGTCCCACGGCGCGCGCAAGGTTGAATTCGATCCCGTTCAATGCCGAGGCGGCCGGAAGATCTTCCTTTGGCACGACTTCGGGCAAGACGGCACGCCAAGCAGGGGTCTCGAAAGCATCTCCGGCGGAGAGCGCAAAGGTCAGAATGAGGAGTAATAACGGAGAGATCCAACCCATGATCGTCAGGACAGCAACGGCGATCGCAACCGCAAGCATCCAGGTTTCGGTGCTGAGGATGAGCCTTCGGCGATCGACGATGTCACCAATCGCGCCGGCCGGAAGCGCGAAGATGAAAAAGGGCAATGCGGATGCTGTCTGGATCAGAGCTACGTAGATCGGTCCAGCGTTGAGAGAGAGCATTAGCCAGGCCGCGCCCACGCTCTGCATGAACGTACCAACATCAGAGACAACATCGGCGATAAGAAGATTGCGAAATATGGCGGCGCGCAGCGGCCGCCAGAGGCTCAGCGTCGATCGAACAGATGAGTCAGCCATGTAGCCGCCCCATGAAACGTTGCGACCCTCTTTCCACTTTCCGGCTAATCCTCTCGCTGATCAGTTGAATACCGCAAGTCCAACTTTCGCAACCTGCTCGAGGCATTTCGCTCGGACTTGAGTCGGGCATGATACCACGGTGTAGAACTCAGAGCCTTGCTGGACATGATGCGTTTCAGGTCGATGCACTCCCCGTTCGCGTAGTTCATGGTCGCGGTCCCGGTGCAGGCGGCGTTCATCCGTAGGTGCCGGTTTCGCCGGTCTGAACCCCGGTTGTCTGGGGAGCTCCGCCAATGGCGACGTAATCCTCTTGGGTGAATTCTCCATCCCCGTCGAAACTTATCATGGCGATTCCGTTTTGGGGCTGAACCACGCCGAGTGCAGGCAGAAGGTTGCCGGAGATGCTCGGGCCGTACTTGCCTTTCAGGGATAGGTTCGAGCACGTCGCTCCATGCGCCAGGATTGCGCCCGCAAGGGTGAGGATTCTACTGCCCTGTGATCATGTGTTTGCTGAACCAGGCCGACCCTGGGGCGGACCCTCGTCGGTCGCCTCCCGCAATCCGGTTGGGATCTCGGCGCGGAGCTAGAAGAGAGAGCAGGAGTTATCCTGCCCTCTCAACCACGGCACCTTTCCATCACTTCTCGACGGTCAGACAGTGGCGGGAAACCAACATCACTATTGCAGCCTCAACAACCGGGCTCCGGATCGGCCGAAGCGCAGTTGCTGCTGAACCACTTTGCGGGCATCCTCGCTCAGAATCCTCCGGCTGATCACGCCTTGTGACATCCTCTCAGCGCTCGCACCACCTTGTGCAGGGGTCGCGAGATAGGTGTGAATTTCGCCGGCGCTGGTGAGACCCAAGCCAGTGATCTCCCCGTGGGAATTGATGGAGCAACCCGTTAGCAGATACAGAGGAGAATCACCTGCAATCAGAGTGTTGAGGTCGGTCATCACGCCTTTCTCCCACAGAAACGCCCGCGGGTTGAAGTTCGCGTCCAGGGACGCTCCAATCACCGAGCCGGCATCGTTAATGCTGATGCTGAGGCTCGCGACGTCCCCGGAGAGTGTGCCCAAATCCCGCATCCCAGTTCTCTTGGTCCAGAGAAAAGCGTGAAAAGTTGTGTCGCCCGGCAGGTCCGAGTTACCGACCACCTGGCCTTGGTGATTAATGTCCAAGGCGATGTTTCCGCCCGCCTGTCCCGTTTGACCGCCGAGATTGCCGAGATCAGTCGCGTGGCCTTTTTCCCAGAGCAAGGCATGAACCGCCACGAGGTTGTAGAGGAGATTGGTGTTGAAAGTTGCACAAGTGCCCGACCCGCCCACGACCTGTCCGTCGTCGTTCATCTCCTCGGCGACGCCATCTGGATCGCCCCCAATCGTAGGCAGTTGGTGTATCCCTGCACTTTCCCAGACGACGGGCTTAAAGTGGAGAACTTGGGGAGCTGGGCAGCCTGGGTCCGGCGTCAAGGTCTCCGCAAATCCGGCCACCTCTCCTCGATTGCTGATCGTCATAGCGACCCCGTTGTTGCCACCGAGGGTCGGGAGTTGAACCATTTCCCCGTCCCGCCACAGGAAAGGTAGACAGGTGAGGTGGGTGCCAAATCCGCAGAAATCTTCACCGTTGGGATCCGAAGCAGCGGTTTCCGCTTCACCGGCGGCCTGGAATCGTTCATTGTCGCCAAACGCGATGCTGTTCGGCCCTCCGAGTCCGGGCGCGCCGATGTCGCCCTTCAGCCCTTCCAGCCAAAGGGTTGCGTGCTGATTGCCGTCCGGTAGGCTCGACGAGCCACTCACCAGACCATACCGGTTCATAAAGAATGGCTGGCTGAAATTGCCGCCAGGCAAAGTGCCAAGATCGGTCACGGTGTACTGGACGGCTGGGTGGGTAGGTTGCTGAGCGTCCTGCGCGGCGATGGTCAGTGGAACTGTCAGCACCGCGAGTAACCACGCCGAAAGCGACAGCAGAGATTGGGACTTCATATGGCCTCCTAGCTAAGTTTTGTCCGCGTTGTATGCGGTTGATCTGTGAGCTCGTTTCGCTCTTGTCTAAGTAGGCGCAATCTGTGGCGCGGAACCATCATCCCGAAGCCTCTTTATCTTTGAAGGGCTGTCTTGGCAAGGTATGATTCCCGGTGCGGAGGGCTATGGGGAACTCAGAGCTGCCGGTGAACGCGGCGCCGGCTCCTGATAATGGGGAAGTGAGTGGGTTGCTCAGGGCTTGGAGCGACGGAGATCGAGGCGCGCTCGACCGGCTGACCCCCATCGTTTATGACGAACTCCGGCGCCTCGCGAGACGCTACATGCGAGGCGAGCGCCCCGGCCACAGCCTGCAAACCACGGCCTTGGTGAACGAGGCCTACATTCGACTGATCGACTACAAGAGCATGCAGTGGCAGAATCGAGCCCATTTCTTCGCGGTTTCGTCGCAGTTAATGAGGCGCATTCTGGTTGATCATGCGCGGCGTCACAATCTGAAACGCGGAGGCGGGGTGCAGCACGTTTCTCTGGAAGAGACGGCCATCATGGGCGGCGATCGAGCTGCGGATCTAGTCGCGCTCGATGACGCGATGGTTGCGCTGGCCCGTATTGATCACCGCAAGGTGCAGGTCGTCGAAATGCGTTTCTTCGGAGGGCTCAGCGTGGAGGAAACGGCGGAAGTGCTCAAGATCTCGCCCATCACCGTGATGCGCGACTGGAGCACTGCCAAGGCTTGGCTCTATCGCGAACTGACTGGCGGTTCGAACGATGGACTCTGACCGCTGGCAACAAGTCGACAGCCTGCTGCAGTCGGTGCTGGAGCGTCCGCCTGAGGAGCGCGATACATTTCTGCGGCACGCATGCGCGGATGATCAAGCCCTGGAAAACGAAGTCCGTTCCCTGCTGCGGGCGCAGCAGCAGGCTGGAAGTTTTCTGGAGAGCCCCGCCATCGAAGCAGCCGCTCTTGCCCTGGCACAGCAGCAGAGCAAGCAGGCACAAGAGGGCGACGATTTCCTGACTGGCCGCACCGTCTCCCATTATCGCATCGTGGGAAAGCTGGGTAGTGGCGGAATGGGCATAGTGTACAAGGCCGAAGACACAGAACTTGGCCGCTTTGTTGCATTGAAATTTTTGCCTGAGGACCTGTCCCGCGATCCAGAAGCTTTGGAACGGTTCCGCCGGGAGGCGCGAGCGGCGTCTGCCCTCAATCATGCCAATATCTGCACCATCTACGAAATTGGCAAACACGATGAGCAGTCTTTCATCGCCATGGAGTTTCTGGACGGTGTGACTTTGAAGCATCGCACCGCGGGGCGCCCCCTTGAAACCGAGTTGATCTTGTCGCTGGGCATCGAGATCGCGGACGCACTGGATGCAGCTCACGCCGCTGGCATCGTCCACCGCGACGTCAAGACTGCAAACATCTTTGTTACCAAGCGCGGACACGCAAAGATTCTTGACTTCGGCCTGGCCAAGCTTTCCCTCAACCAGGAAGACGCGGATCTGGACGCCTCGACGAAGGAGGAATCTCTCACCAACCCGGGCACTGCCGTGGGGACAGTCGCCTACATGTCGCCGGAGCAAGTTCGCGGAAAGAAATTGGATTCTCGTTCCGATCTGTTCTCCTTCGGTGTGGTGCTTTATGAGTCAGCAACCGGAGTGCTGCCATTCCGCGGGGAAACCACGGGAGTGGTCTTCGACTCCATCCTTAACCGGTCCCCTGTCCCTCCCGTGCAAGTGAATGCGGACCTGCCGCCCGAACTGGAAAGAATTATCGGTAAGTGTTTGGAGAAAGACCTCGACCTTCGTTACCAGCACGCCTCTGAAATAGAAGCTGATTTGCGACGGCTGAGACGAGACACCGATTCGGCACAACTGCCGGCGACCACCGGGACCGAAACCTCAGCGCGTATCAAGAAACATGGGATGGGCATTGTTCTTGCTTCAGCGGCTGTTCTGGTTCTTGCGATTGGTGGTTACTTCTATCTCCATCGGGCGCCGAGGCTGACCGACAAAGACACAATCGTCCTCGCTGATTTCCTGAACACGACGGGCGATCCCGTGTTTGACGGGACGCTGCGGCAAGGTATGGCCGTCCAGTTGGAACAGTCGCCTTTCCTGAGCCTCATTTCAGAAGAGCGTATCTTGCGCACGCTGTCCTTGATGGGCCAGTCATCCGATGCGCGGCTTACTCCAGAGCTGGCCCATGAAGTTTGCGAGCGCACCGCGAGCGCGGCCGTTCTCGATGGCTCGATTGCAAGTCTCGGAAGCCAGTACGTATTGGGGTTACGCGCAAAGGATTGTCGCACGGGAGACATCCTCGATGAGGAGCAGGTGGAAGTGGCGAGGAAAGAAGATGTACTGAATGCTCTGACTGAAATTGCGAGCAAGTTCAGAATGCGAGTCGGAGAATCCCTGGCGACGGTCGAAAAGCACGACACTCCGCTCGCCGAAGCTACGACCCCGTCACTGGAAGCCTTGAAAGCTTATAGCATGGGCTGGAAAGTTACAGCCTCCCAGGGTGGGGATGCCGCTGTTCCTTTCTTCAAACATGCGGTGGAGATCGACCCCCAATTTGCAATCGCCTACGCGTCGCTGGGGCTCATGTACGGCGCCATGGGCGAAACGGAGCTCGGTACGGAAAATACTAAAAGAGCCTACCAACTGCGGGACCGCGTCAGCGACAACGAGAAGTTCTTTATCACTGCTTATTACGATGGACGGGCGACCGGAAACCAGAAAAAGGCGCAGCAGACCTGCGAGGCGTGGGCACAAGCTTATCCTCGTGAGTGGAAGCCCCACTCATTCTTAGCGGGCTTCATTTATCCTGTGCTCGGCGAACCCGAAAAGGCAGCCGAAGCGGCCCAACAGACGATTGAACTGGCTCCGGACTTTGGCGTTGGCTATGCCCTTCTTGGTTTCAACTCTCTGAGCCTCGACCGTCTGGGAGCGGCCGAAGACGCGGTTCGCAGAGCCTCCGAGCGAAAACTTGAAATCCCTCTGTTAGCCCTCCTGCGATACGATGTCGCTTTCTTGAAAGGCGACGGCGGCGGCATGCAACGGGAAGTGGCCGCGGCTCACGGAAAATCGGGAGCGGAAGAATTGATTTCCGACCACCAGGCCTTCGCCCTGGCATATGCCGGCCACCTGCAAGAGGCCACGAAGTTGTTACGTCGGTCAAGCGATTTGGCCCAGCAGGCCACCCATCGAGAAAAGGCCGCTGTATTTGAAACCCGAGCCGCGCTGTGGGAAGCCTTCTATGGGAACGCGCCAGCCGCAAAGCCGGCGGCAATGGCAGCCCTTGCGCTTGCCAGGAACCGGGAGGTGCAGTATGGAGCGGCCGTCGCCCTGGCTATTGCGGGGGATTCTTCGCAGGCTCAAACCCTGGCCAACGACTTAGAAAGGAGTTTCCCCGAAGATACGTCAGTTAAGTTCAATTACATGCCCACCGTACTTGCGTTTCTTGCGCTGAATCATGGCGATCCCGCAAAGGCGATCGAACTTCTCCAAGTTGCCGTTCCCTATGAACTGGGCCAGCCGCGCAGCACTCAAACGGGTTTCTTCGGAGCTCTTTATCCCATCTATGCGCGTGGCCAGGCGTATGTGGCAGCGCGCCAAGGGGCTGAGGCCGCTAGGGAATTTCAGAAAATTCTGGATCACCCCGGGATCATGGTCGGGGATCCTATCGCCGTACTCGCTCATCTCCAACTGGGTCGAGCTTATGCCCTGCAAGGTGACACGACCAGAGCCAAGGCGGCATATCAGGCTTTCCTCACCCTCTGGGAGGACGCCGACCCCGACATTCCTGTCCTGAAGCAGGCCAAAGCAGAGTACGCGAAATTGCAATAGGGGACTCTTGGATACCGAAATTCATTGAGGTAGATCTCATTATCATTCGGGCAGGCAAGCCTTTCTATAGGCTCAAAAATGATTGGGGAAACAGCAGTTGTCGTGAAAGTCAATGATGTTATGAGGCAGAAGGAAAACGCGCTGCGGCTCATGCTCCATCTTCCCTCCGACAGATCGTGCTATGCCCAAGAATCGAATGCTCCGATTGACTGGGTTCGCGCTGAGGAACCAACCGCTCGGTTACTCGTAAACCACCGATACTTGCGCAACTCCGCTATGCAGCGGCGGCTCAGGTGTGTCCTTTACTTCAGCTGACCTGAAACAGTTCTATCCCGTGCGCTTTTCCGAGATTGCGCGAGTACTTCTTGTCCATCCCATTATTCCAATGCTCATACACACCGAGGCTGCGGCAACGGATGCCGTCACGTTCAGGATCATAGACCGTCTTCGAAGGCGGATCGTTGGCCAAGGCAGATTCGCGCAAGTAGTTATCGGCATTCGCGATATCCGGAAGGTCGGGCCATTCCGAGGTCAAAAAATCGAAACCCACCGAATCGATCGCCACCCCGTCAAATGACATAAAAATGCTGTTCGGCCAAGCATCGTTGAAGGGCGGCATCTTCCACTTACGGTGAGGCGGACCATCCACATTGTCGTTTCCATACAGCGCATCAATAATGAAGAGCATGGTTTTCTCGCCAAGATCCTTATGACCCAGAAAATCGGTGAATGCGGAGTAACTTGCCGAACCATCATTGTTGTGATGGAAACCATCGTGCGCGTTCTTGCGCCAGTCGGGATTGATACTCGTAGCACCGAACAGATTCTTCGCGCAAAGGGTCACACCTGAACTCACATGCGCTCGCAATACTGCGGCATCAATTAAGTAGGTGGCTTCAACGACTGTGGTATCGAGCCCCTTGGCGTTGTTGCCATCAACTGAGAAAGGGATCGCGTTGGGTTTGAACTCGGCCTTTAGTCGTCCATCGCCTCCGATATGGTCCACAAACACGACGCCGGGAAATTCATGGTGAATCTTGTCGTAGAGATTACTCGGGATGAACCGACTGGAATCGAAGACGGTGATCGATGATTCCGGCACTCGTCCTGAGCCCGCCAACTGTCGGACGAGCGAAAGGACCAAATGGGGCGAGGAGTTCAGGCGTTCGATCGTTCCATGATCGGTGGTATTGTTCAGGTTCGCCTTGATCGCGATCTTCTCGCCGTGTCTGTATCCGGCTTTGCCGCGACCGTGCGTTTGATTGTAATAGTGAAAAATGGCGTTCCATGCCTGGGCATCGTTTTTTTGATTGGTAAGACTGCAAAGGGACCGCGAAACCATGCGGTCAACCACGGACTGGTTGTTGTTGGCATCGGTCCACCAAGAACCTGTGCCATCCCAGGTCACCGCCGCCGGATCGTGCGCCCAAGTGACTCGGCCGGGAACTACGCCGCGAGCAACTCCCAATGGGGAAAGGGGCTCGAATAACGAAGACCGCAGGCTAGCAGCAGCTGCCATAGACAGGGCGAATTGTCTGCGCGTCATTTCCATTTTGATTGGCTCCTCTGTGCACAAGTCTTGGGGTTGCCCAGGAGTTACTTTGCCTGAAAGTGCAGAAACATTGGTTGTCGTTTCATCGACGGTGCGCTTTGTCGGCACGGCAACATTGAACTGCCCAGCAGATTGTACCTGACGGCCCCGATAGAATTCTCTTTGGTCTGTCGCCTCGCGCCGAACGGATGGATCGCGAAGTTCTGGCCTCCAAACAGCGCGTGCTGGGGCCGGAACATCGGATCACGACCGACCTCATGTGCTCGCAAACGCGCTTCGAGTCGTCGAAGCCGACGTATCATTGCCTATACCTATCCAGCGGCGGGCCAGTTTCCGGATGCCGACGGCTCGCTCAGAATCTAACCCTGCGGTGTCCAGCGAGCGCCACAGGCCTTGGGTTTCGACATCCGACTTTCTGGCCACCTGAGCTTTATTGCTCAGCGCGAATGCGCCAAGAGGTAAATAATGGCCGGCCAGAGGTTCAGGATAGAGCCTCCGACTTGCCTGGCCATCATTCCGAGGTTCGAAAAATCAGAAATCCCACCCTCTACGCAGGAACCCTACAGAATAAGGAAGCAGGAAGAAGGACCAAATGCAGAATCGATTGAAACTCGCATGGGTGCTGGCAGTGGCAAATTTGGCCACTGCAGGGGTCGCGCAGCAAGTCATGACGGAATCCGGCATGATATCCGGGGTAAGCGCAAGTGGCTTGAGTGTCTACAAAGGAGTCCCATTCGCCGCCCCGCCGGTCCGCGACCTGCGTTGGCGAGCCCCGATACCTGCGGCACCCTGGATTGGCACGCGCAAGGCGGATGCGTTTGCTCCGGCATGCATGCAAGTTGGGGTATCCATGCCGGGCGAAACACCTCCCGTAGTGAGCGAAGATTGCCTCTACCTCAACCTCTGGACACCGGCAAAGACCGCGCACGAGCACCTGCCAGTCATCGTATGGATATACGGCGGCGGATACATTAACGGGTCGGCCTCGATGCCCTTGTACTGGGGCGACCGGCTCGCGCGAAAAGGTGTCATCGTTGTCACGATCGCCTATCGCCTCGGTCCTCTTGGTTTTCTTGCGCTTCCTGAGCTAACGCACGAGTCCCCGCACCATTCGTCGGGAAACTACGGCCTGATGGACCAGATCGCCGCGCTCGAATGGATTCAGCGGAACATCGCCGCCGTTGGCGGCGACCCGAAGAACGTAACCATCGCTGGTCAATCCTCCGGTTCTATATCGGTTAGCATCCTCATGGCCTCGCCCCTTGCAAGAGGCTTGTTTCACCGCGCAATCGGAGAGAGCGGCGGCCTGTTTGAGCCGCTCCAGCTCGGACCAAAGTTTCTGCTGGCCAATGCGGAACACGACGGGGAGAAGTATGCTGTTTCGCTGGGTGCGCCCGCGCTCAAGGAACTGCGCCAGCTGCCTGCGTCCCTGCTTACCGGCAATGCGGGCGGCATCGTCCACCCGGTAATCGAACCCTATGTGCTCCCCCTTTCCCCCTACGAGGCGTTCACTTCGGGGCATCAGAACGATGTCCCACTGCTGATCGGTTCGAACACCGAGGAGGCACGTGCCTTGATAGATGTCTCCCACGAGACGGCCGCCACGTTCGACAGCGACCTGGAGCAAAGCGTTGGCCAACTTCCCCCGGCGCTGGTCGCGGCATATCCTCACGCGACCGACGAGGAGACACGACAAGCGCGACTCGGCCTTGAACGCGACCTCCGCTTCGGCTGGGATATGTGGGCATGGGCGAGGCTGCAAGCCGGAACCGGCCAGAGTCCTGTCTTTTACTACTCGTTTCGACAGCAGCCGCCGTTCCCGGCTGACTCCCTGTACGCGGGTTGGGGCGCGAGCCACTTCGCCGAGCTCTGGTATGTCTTCGACCATCTGGACCAGTCCCCCTGGAACTGGACTGCGGCGGATCGGAAGCTCGCTGAAGAAATGTCCAGCTACTGGACCAACTTCGCAAGGTCCGGCAATCCGAACGGCCCGGGTCTTCCGTTGTGGGCTGCATTCACCAACGCCGAAAGCAAGGTCCAATACCTCGCCGCTCCGATCACCGTCGGTGGGGTGGCGAATATCCAAGGACTGAGCGTCTTCGATGCTGTCTACACGACCGTGCGAGGTTCGCCATTTGGGGCTCAGGCGATGACCGTTAGCAAGTCGGAGTAGGGACCATGATCGCTCATGACCCCCTCCACAGATCCGGACGAGCGGAGTTACCGCATCCGGCTCCCACCTTGGGTGAAGACGCCCAAGCGCACGAGAGGATAAGGATGACAGACCTG
>Ga0210383_10001921_pt1 | contig 18887 bp, 14 predicted proteins | sample IncBWC14OmetaG_FD_160072 | JGI IMG/M metagenome (GOLD analysis project Ga0210383, IMG submission 160072) | Forest soil microbial communities from Barre Woods Harvard Forest LTER site, Petersham, Massachusetts, United States - Inc-BW-C-14-O ...
ATTCACCACCACGATGTAGGCCATCGTGACAAACGTGGTGAGCCCGCCCAGCATCTCCTGCTTCACCGACGTTTGATTTTCGGAAAGTTTGAAGTAGCGATCGATCAATCGTCCGCCCTCCCCTTGGTCCGCATGAATTTCCGAATCATTTCGACCGCAAATACACCCGCAGGAACGATGCAGCCCCACCGGCCGCGCATAAACTCAACAGATACATCTGAAACCCGCCGTGGCCCGGCCAAATCGCCAGCGGTTCTCAGTACGGAATCTTGCCGGCCTTTTCGGTCCACGCACGAAATCCGGCCAGAGCTTCCTCGCGCATGATCTGAATTGCAGGAATGTGACGCTGGGAATGGTGCTGTTTCAGCTCGCAATAGATTAACGAATCGTCGAAACCGATCTTGGCGGCGTCTTCAGCGGTGTTAGCAAAATAGAGTCGCGACAGGCGCGCCCAATAGATCGCGCCGAAGCACATGGGACAAGGCTCGCAGGAAGTGTACAGTTCGCAATCTTTCAGCTCGAACACGCCAAGTTTCTGGCAAGCCCGGCGAATGGCCAGCACTTCCGCGTGCGCGGTCGGATCGTTGGTAGAAGTCACCTGGTTGGAAGCTTCAGCGATAATCGCATTGTCCTTCACAATGACAGCGCCAAAAGGACCGCCGCGCCCGGACTGAACCCCTTCAATCGACAGCTGAATCGCGCGAGTCATGAACGGGTTGCTCATGTGTTATCGGCAGAAACTTTCTATTCTTATTGCACCAGGCGAGCAAGGGAGCAAGTATAAGCCCGGAAAACGTTCATCCAGAACATTTTTCGCGTTGAATTATCGATTTTGGCGACTTGAAAAAGTGAGGATATGCAGCTACGCTCTTGCCTCAATCTCAGGGGATTCTGCAGCCAAAGCCCTTTCGATCATGAGTCTGCGCGCCTTCCTTTCTCGCCGTGTAGTAACGCCGGAAGGGGTGCGCCCCGCCGCGATATTGGTGGAAGGGGAACAAATCCGCGAGGTAGTCGTCGACCCCAACCGCATGCCTGCAGAGGTTGCGGAAACTCTGGACTTTGGCGATGCGGCGATTCTCCCGGGCCTCGTCGATTCTCACGTTCACATCAACGATCCCGGCCGCGCGGACTGGGAAGGATTTGAAACCGCCACGCGAGCTGCAGCTGCGGGAGGGTACACGTTGTTGGTGGATATGCCGTTGAATTGTTTGCCGGCAACCACCGATGTGGCGGCGCTCGAAGCAAAACGCTTGGCCGCAAAGGGCCGTTGTCGAGTCGATTGGATGGCTTGGGGCGGGGTCGTCGAAGACAATCAACATTGCATTGAGCCGCTGGCCAAAGCCGGCATTGCCGGATTCAAATGCTTCCTGGTTCATCCCGGCATCGACGGATTCACGATGGTCACGGAAGAGCAACTTCGCGAGGCATTGCCTCACGTCGCGCGGTCAGGCTTGCCGCTGCTGGTTCACGCCGAACTCCCCGGACCAATCAATGCCGCCACAGAAAGTTTGGCGAATGCGGATTGGACGCTCTACGAAACCTATCTGTCATCGCGGCCGGAAGAAGCGGAACTGGGGGCGATTCGAATGCTGTTGCGGCTGTGCCGCGAATTCAGGTTTCGGCTCCACATTGTCCATTTATCGGCCAGCCAGGCGCTTTCGGAGTTGCATGCCGCGCGCACGGAAGGGCTAGCCGTGAGTGTCGAGACTTGCCCGCACTATTTATATTTGAAGGCTGAGGAAATTCCCAGAGGAGCAACGCTTTTTAAGTGCGCGCCTCCCGTTCGCGGTGGAAAAAATAGGGACGCCTTATGGCAAGGGCTTCGCGACAGAGTGATTGACCTCGTCGCCACCGATCATTCTCCCTGCCCGCCGGAAATGAAGCGGCTCGGGGAAGGAAATTTTGGAACCGCATGGGGCGGAATCGCGAGTTTGTCGCTGGCGTTGCCGCTGATGTACACCGCTGCCATCGGGCGCGGATTTTCACTGCAAGATATCGCGCGTTGGATGGCGGAAGCTCCAGCGAAGCTGGCGGGCTGCGACGGACGGAAAGGGCGCATTGCTGCGGGCAACGACGCGGACTTTGTTATTTTTGATCCTGAGAGCGAATTTGAAGTGAGCGAAACGTTGCTGCACTATCGCCATGCAGTTTCGCCGTATCTTGGAGAGAAGCTCCGTGGCAAAGTGGAGGCAACGTATCTTCGCGGCAATCTGGTTTTCAAGGACGGAGAGTTTCCGGGAGAGCCGCGGGGCCGGGAATACCAGCGCACTATGAAGAATGGTCGCATCGTCGGCACGTCGGTGCCGCGCCAGGAAGGCCGGGGGAAAGTTACGGGAGAGGCGCGGTACGTCGACGACATGGTCTTGCCGGACATGTTGTACGGCGCGACGGTACGCAGCCGCATCGCCCGCGGCAGAATAAAAAAGATTGTGTTCGGACCGGTTGTTGATTGGAACGAATTCGTAATCGTCTCCGCGAAGGATATTCCCGGCAAGAATTGCATCGCCCTGATCGAAGACGATCAGCCATGTTTGGCGGACGGAGCGATCAATCACCCGGAAGAGGCGATTCTCTTGCTTGCTCATCCGGACCGGCACCTCCTGCCGAAGGCTGTCGCGGCGATATCGATCGAAACCGATCCGCTCCCCGGAATCTTCACAAATGAAGAAAGTGAGCGGCGCTCCGAAATCATTTGGGGCGAGGACAATATTTTCAAGAGTTACCTGATCGAAAAGGGCGACGTCGACAAAGTTTGGCAGCACGCGGATCACATCGTCGAAGGTGAATACGAAACCGGCGCGCAAGAACAGCTCTATATCGAAAATAACGGGATGATTGCGGCGTTTGACCCGCAGCAGGGCGTGACGGTGTGGGGTTCGCTGCAGTGTCCTTATTATGTACACAAAGCCTTGATGAAGCTTTTAGGCTTGTCCGCGGAGCGCGTTCGGGTGATTCAGATGGAAACCGGAGGCGCGTTTGGCGGCAAGGAAGAATATCCGTCGATGATCGCCGGCCACGCTGCGCTGCTGGCCATGAAATCGGGCAAGCCGGTTAAGATTATCTATGACCGCATGGAGGATATGGCCGCTACGACAAAGCGGCATCCGTCACGGACCCGCCATAGAACGGCCGTAAGTGCCGACGGCAAAATTCTGGCCGGCGAAATTGAATTCGTGATTGACGGCGGAGCCTATAAAACTTTGTCGCCCGTCGTACTTTCGCGCGGAGCCATTCATGCCGGCGGTCCTTATTACTGGCCGAGTATCCGCATTCGCGCCAAGGCCGTGGCAACGAACACGCCGCCGCACGGCGCTTTTCGTGGATTTGGCGCGCCGCAGTCGCTTTTTGCGCTGGAGCGGCACATGGATCGCATCGCCAAGGTCGTCGGGTTATCGCCCGCCGAGATTCGCCGACAGAATTTCCTGAAGCGTGGCCAGACCACCACTACCGAGCAAACCATAAGCGAACAGATCGATCTCGACAAGCTTTTGGAACGAGGGCTGGAGCTTTCGGACTATCACGCAAAGAGACAAAGATTCGCGAAGGAAAATCCCGCGCGCGGCAAAAAAAAGGGAATCGGCATTGCTGCATTCTTGCACGGCGCGGGATTCACGGGATCGGGCGAGCGCTATCTCGGTTCTGTGGTTGGTGTCGAAGCGTGCGCGGATGGCAGCGTTCGCGTGGTGGTTTCCAGCACGGAATTTGGACAGGGAACAAAAACAGTGCTTTGCCAAATCGCCGCGGAAGCGCTGGGGTTGCGTTACGGCGATGTGGGAATTGCGCAACCGGACACGCAAGATGTGCCGAACAGCGGGCCCACGGTGGCGTCGCGGACCGTGATGGTGGTGGGAAAACTGGTGCAAGCCGCGGCAATCGGAGTCAGGCAGACGCTGGCCGCCTGCGGCATGCTCGGCGAATCATATTCACCCGAAGAGTTCCGCTACGTGTGTCGCGCGTATGTCGCGGAGCATGGCTCATTCCGCAGCCTCGCGCGCTATGAGCAGCCTGACGAAATCGTCTGGGACGACGAGAAATACCGCGGCTCTGCGTATGCCGCATTCGCGTGGGCAGTCTACGTGGCGGAAGTCACGGTGGATTTGACGACGTACGGCGTAACCGTGGACGACTTTGTCGCGCTACAGGAAGTCGGAAAAGTATTGCACCCGGTGCTGGCGAAGGGGCAAATCATCGGCGGCGTGGCACAAGGGATCGGCTTTGCCCTCTATGAAAAAGTAGTATGGGATGAAGGCAGGATGCAGAACGGCCAGATGACCAATTACATCATGCCAACCTCCGCCGATCTGCCTTTGATCCGCGTTTATTTTGAGGAATTGGGCAACCATCACGGTGCGTACGGCGCAAAAGGAATCGGCGAACTGCCGATGGACGGCCCGGCTCCGGCGATTTTGAATGCCGTGGAAGATGCCCTTGGCGTCCCGTTCGATTCGATTCCGCTGCTTCCCGAGGATATTTTTGATGCAATGCGCGAACTAGTGGAACCAGAAAAGGTTCCCGTCGCGGCTCGAGGGAGTGAATGAGCGAAACGCCGCGCGTTCGCGAAAAATGCAAAATCTCGTTCACAGTCAACGGGAGAGAGAAAACCGTTCGAGCGTATCCGATGGAACGACTGCTGGATGTATTGCGCAATGATCTCGGCTTGACGGGAACAAAGGAAGGCTGCGGCGAAGGAGAATGCGGCTCTTGCTCCGTATTGATGGACGGTAAATTGGTGAATAGCTGTTTGATTCCCGCGTTGCAGGCTGCCCACTCTAACATCACTACCATCGAAGGCCTCGCCCCGAATGGCCGCCTCAGCGCATTGCAGGAGGCTTTCCTTGCTTGCGGCGCAGCGCAGTGCGGAATCTGCACGCCAGGCATGTTGCTCGCTGCATGCCATCTGCTAAGCAAGAAAACAAATCCCAGTTTGGATGAGATTCGCGAAGGGCTGTCTGGCAATCTCTGCCGCTGCACGGGATACATGCAAATTTTCGAAGCGGTCGAGCAAGCGGGGCACCAGGACCTCGCAACATGAGAGCGCAACCGGCCGAATACGAACTGGTGGCTCCGTCAACATTGCCTGCCGTGTTGTCGCTCATGGCGCAGGAGCCCGGTGCATGGCTGCCCATCGCCGGCGGCACGGATGTGATGGTGCAGTTTTCCGCCGGTGCTTTGCGCGCGCGGAAATTGGTCAGTATCTGGAACCTTCCGGAATTGCGACGAATTGAAATTTCGCCTGACGAGATTCGGATTGGCGCAGCATGCACCTATACCGAATTGCGCGAACACGAAATCATCAATCGCGAATTCCAGCTGCTGCCGGTTGCGGCGCGTTGGACCGGTGGAATCGCTAACCAGAATCGCGGAACCCTTGGTGGAAATATCGTGAACGCTTCACCGGCGGCCGATTCGCTGCCGGCGCTACTGGCTTACGAAGCGGAACTGATTCTCATCTCCGCGCGCGGAGAGCGGCGCGTGCAATACGGCGGCTTCCACGTCGGCTATCGCAAAACGCAACTTGGCACCGGCGAATTAATTCGCGCGATCTGCTTAAAGCGGCGGTATTCAGAGTATTATGCGCATGCGCGGAAAGTGGGCGCTCGCAACGCACAGGCGATTTCCAAAGTATGCCTGGCAGCGCTGGCGCTAACCAAAGACGGCGTAATCCAGGATGTTCGCTTGGCAATGGGAAGCGTGGCGCCAATACCGCTTCGATTGAGGGAGACGGAGCGGGTGCTCAAGTCAAAAACGCTGGATGCGCGGCTTATTCAGGATGCGAAGAAGGTTGCTGTCGCGGAAGTACGGCCCATTGACGACATCCGCTCTTCAGCACGGTATCGCGCAGCCGTGGCGGGAAATCTTGTGGCGGAATTTCTGGATAAATTAGAATCCGGTGGAAGCACGGCATGAATGACGTGCTGGCGCGATGGAACCAACTGAGCTTACAACAGGCCGCGGAAGAAATTTTGCCATGCTGCGGTTCGAAGAATTGGGCGCAACAAATGGCCATGCGAAGATCGATTGGCGATGAAGGGGCATTATTGGCGACTTGCGACGAAGTGTGCAAATGCTTGACGGAGTCCGACTGGGACGAAGCCTTTCGCAGCCATCCGCGCATCGGAGAATCGCATCCCGAAATTCGTAGCACGGCGAGATCGGCAGCATGGTCGGGCCAGGAACAGCGTAACGTCGGCGGGGCCTCGGAGGACGCTAAGACGGCATTGGCGGAAGGCAATCGCGCCTACGAACAACGGTTCCATCGTATCTTTATTGTCTGCGCTGCCGGCAAGTCGGCTCCGGAAATCCTGGAGATACTCCAACGAAGATTGCGAAACGACGAACGATCGGAACTTCTTGAGGCAGCCGAGCAGCAGCGGCAGATCGCGCAGCTCCGGCTGAAGAAATGGCTCGCCAGATGAAACGAATTTCCACACATGTTTTGGACATTGCTCATGGCCATCCGGCGAAAGATGTGCCGGTGCGCCTGGAGAGGCGGGAAGGCGCGGGCGAGTGGGTTCGCCTCGGTTCATCGCGCACCGATGGAGACGGCCGCTGCACGCAACTGCTGCCGGAAGACGAGCCTCTTCGCGCCGGCTTGTACCGCTTGGCGTTCGACACGGCAAGCTATCATCTGGCTCACAATACCGAAGGATTGTATCCAATCGTCGAAATTACTTTTCAGGTGCGGGAAGGCGATTCACATTTTCATATTCCACTATTGTTGACCCCGTATGGCTACACAACCTACAGGGGAAGCTGAGCCGATGAGCCTGCTGGCAGAAAATTCATACGGTAAGTCACGCGTCCGGCTCGTCAAGGTGAAACGGCATCCGGACCGTCACGATTTCCGTGAATGGACAGTGCAGATCCTGATGGAAGGCGACTTCGAATCATGCTTTGTGGAAGGGGACAACAGCAAGATTCTTCCCACTGACACGATGAAAAACACGGTGTATTCGCTGGCGCGCAATTCTTCGGCGGAATGCATGGAAGACTTTGGCAAGGAACTGGTTACTTTCTTGCTCGAGCGCAATCTGCAGGTTTCCGCCGCCTCCGTCGGAATCTCGGAAAAGACTTGGGAGCATCTCCGCGCGGGTGGCAAGCCGCATCCCACAACGTTCGTGCAATCGAGCGGAGAATCCCAGACGGCTGAGGTTTCGGCAAAGCGAAATGGTGCGCCCTCGGTGCAGTCAGGGCTAGAGAATCTGGTGATCCTGAAAACCGCGGGCTCCGCATTCGTGGGCTATATTAAGGATGAGCTTACAACTTTGCCGGAGGCTACGGATCGCTTGTTCGGCACCGCTGTTCGCGCGCGGTGGAATTATGCGTCGCCAAATCTGGCTTTCGCGGAGTTGCGGCGCAAAATCCGGGACATTTTGCTGGAAGTGTTTGCAAATCACGCCAGTAGGTCCGTGCAACACACTTTGTACGCAATGGGTGAAGCGGTGCTTGCGCGGGTTCCCGAAATTGCCGACATCGAGCTGGCCATGCCCAACAAGCATTGCAACCTGGTGGATTTATCACGCTTCGGCCAGGACAACCCCAACGAGATTTTTGTGCCCATCGATGAGCCTCACGGCTCCATCGAGGCGCGGCTTCGCAGGCAAGGATGAAACTTCGTGTCCGGACTTGATAACGCAAGCGCTCGCGCAGAAGAAATCGTCTCTCGTTGCAAGCTGTTGGCGTCCTTTTCCGAGGACCCCGCCGCGACACGCCGCATGTTTCTCTGTCCGGCGATGCGCGACTGCCATCGTGAGATTACAAAATGGCTGAACGCGGCAGGGGCGAAAGTCAGTGTGGATCCGGCAGGCAATTTGCGCGGATTTTACGCGGGCGCGGAAGCGAATGCGCCAAAGCTGCTGATCGGATCGCACCTAGATACCATCCCGAATGCTGGCGCGTATGACGGCGTTCTGGGCGTCGTGCTCGGAGTGAGCCTACTGGAATCGCTCGGAGGGAGACGGCTGCCTTTTGCGATCGAGATCATCGGATTTTCCGAGGAGGAAGGCGTGTGCTTCAGCACTCCGTTCATCGGCAGCCGCGCGCTGGTCGGAAGGCTCGATGAAGAGTTGCTGAATCGCCAGGACGAAACCGGCAGTTCAGTTCGCGCGGCCATCGAAAGTTTTGGCCTCAACCCGGCGGAAATTCAGCACGCAGCGTTAAAGGACGAAACCTTGGCTTACCTGGAATTTCACATCGAGCAGGGTCCGGTGCTGGACTCTCTCGGCCGGCCGCTCGGAGTTGTAGAAGCAATTGCTGCGCAGACTCGCATTGAATTTGTTTTCCTGGGCGGCGCGAACCATGCCGGCACCACGCCCATGTATCTGCGCCACGACGCTGTAGCAGGAGCAGCCGAGTGGATTGTCGCGGTGGAACACACCGCACGGAACACCCCGGGATTAGTAGCGACGGTCGGCCAGATTGAAGCGCAGCCCGGCGCGATCAACGTGATCGCCGGAAGCGCGCGCGTCACGCTGGATGTGCGCCACGGAATAGATGAGATTTGCGAGCGCGCTACACAAACGTTGGTACGGCAAGCGGAAGAGATTGCCAACAAACGTGGACTGTCCCTGAAGCAAAATGTGTTACTAAAGCAAAAGGCTGTCAGGATGGATGCGTTTCTTATCGAACAGATCGACCAGGCCATCCGGCAAATCGGGTGCGACCCGCATCGTATGGTCAGCGGCGCCGGCCACGACGCCATGATCCTAGCGGAAAAAGTGCCCGCCGCCATGATTTTTTTGCGGAGCCCCGGCGGAATCAGCCACGATCCGGCCGAATCGGTGGAGGTCGAAGACGTGGCAAACGCGCTGGAATGCGGGATGCAGTTATTGGACCAGCTTGCTAAATCTTCTGAGTTTCAAAAAAGGATGTGCCGTGCATAATCTTGGCGGAACACGAAGCAGCCAGCAACCGAACCATTTGCTCCTCACCGCGGACACATTCGTGCGCACCACGCTACCAGGGATGAAGGCGTGTGCGGCGATCGTGCATGCCGGTCCGGCGATAGGTGCGAATTTTGCGCAGTACACCGCTGAATTCGAAGCCGGTGGCGAACTGGGCGCATCTCCGGCGCAACGATTCGTGTATGTACTCGAGGGCCAACTAAAAATACAAGTGGAAGGGCGCCACACTGAACTGGGTGCGCGCGGCTATGCCTATTTCCCCGAAGGCACCGCGCACAAAGTGACGGCAACAAAAGCCAGCCGCGCCGCTGTGATTGAAAAGTTGTACCAGAAACTCGGGTACGTCGATTCTCCCCTAGCGATCGTGTCCAACGAAGACGCGGTTTCGTCGCATCCACTCAACGACGATCCGGATTTACGGGTGAAATGCCTGCTTCCGGACACCATGAATTTCGACTTCGCGGTGAACACCATGGTGTACAAGCCTGGCGCGGCTCTCAGCATGGTCGAGATGCACGTGATGGAGCATGGGCTGCTGATGTTGGAAGGCGGCGGCATCTACCGCTTAGGCGATTCGTGGTATCCAGTTACGGCCGGCGATTTTATCTGGATGGGGCCGTGGTGTCCACAGTGGTTCGGGGCAATCGGAAAGGTCCCCGCAAAGTATCTTATATATAAGAACTGGAACCGGCATCCACTGATGGGGCCACAAAAATGAATTTCGAAGGAGTAGATGGAGCGCGGCTGGCTATGGAGATTGAAGGGCTGGCTGCGATTTCTGACGCAACGCCTCCCGCGGTTACGCGCATCGTTTTCACCCCCACCGATCGCAAAGCGCGCCACTGGCTGACTGCTCGATGCGAGGAAGCTGGCCTGGAAATTCGCGAGGATCCCATCGGAAATATTTTTGCGCGATGGATCGGGTCGGAACCACACGCCGCGGCAGTGGGGACGGGTTCTCACATCGACGCGATTCCGAACGCAGGAAAATATGATGGCGTGGTCGGCGTGCTCGGAGGCCTGGAAGCGATTCGTTCTCTGCAGAGCCGCGGTTACCAGCCAAAACGCTCGATCGAGTTGCTCGTCTTCACGTCCGAAGAACCGACGCGATTTGGAATTGGTTGCCTGGGCAGCCGGTTGCTGTCGGGGACACTCTCCGCGACCGCCGCGCGGAAGCTAGTGGATAAACAGGGAGCGTCACTCGAAGAAGTGCGGCAAGCCGCCGGGCTGACGGGAAAACTCGAAGAAGTGAAACTGCACGCGGGTTACTACAAGGCATTCGTGGAACTGCACATCGAGCAAGGACCTTTACTGGAGCGCCAGAAAATTCCTCTCGGGATCGTCACGCAAATCGCCGCTCCCGCCAGCTTCAGGATTTCAATCGAAGGTTCCGGTGGGCACGCCGGCGGCGTCCTGATGCCAGATCGCAGAGATGCATTGTGCGCGGCTGCGGAACTTATCCTGGCCATCGAAAGTGTGGCGCGCACAAGCGGAGCCGTGGATACTGTGGCGACCGTGGGTATTTGCGATGTGTTTCCTGGAGCGATCAACAGCATTCCCAGCCGTGTAAACCTGACCGCGGACATACGAGACACACATCTGGAGCGCCGCGATGGCGTAATTCGAGCGATGGAGGAAGCGGGCCAAGCCATCGCCGCAAAACGCGACGTGTCCGTGCAAACAGAACAGTTGAACGCGGATGCGCCGGCCGAATGCGACCCCAAAATTGTGGAAGCTCTGGCACAATCCTGCAGGAAGCACCAACAGGCTTTCGTGACGATGGTCAGCCGCGCCTATCACGATTCGCTCTTCATGTCGCGGACCGCGCCTGTGGCGATGCTCTTTATTCCGTGCCGCAACGGCTATAGCCACAGGCCCGATGAGTTTGCATCTCCCGAAGATATTCAACGCGGAGTCGCGGTGCTGGCAGAGACGTTGGCGACTCTGGCCCGCTAATCTGAAATTTGCGTTGCTGTTTGCGCGGCGCGGATTTTTGCGTAACCGGGCTTGATGACGGAGTAGATGAAGTCAATGCGCCGGTCGTAGGGAAGAAAAGCGCTTTTCATCGCATTAATCGTAAGTTTTTCAAAATCGTCCAGCGACAGCCCGAATGTTTCCGCCGCGGCTTCGAATTCCTTCGTCATGGAAGTATTGCTCATCAATCGGTTGTCCGTATTCAGAGTGACGCGAAATTTCTCCTGGTAAAGAGTCTTGAACGGATGCTCGGCCAGGCTGCGCGCCGCGCCCGTGTGCACATTGCTCAGAAGGCAAATCTCGAGGGGAATGCGTTTATCGAGAACGTACTGCGCAAGGTCGCCCAACTTCACCACTTTGCCGTCGGCGATGGCGATGTCCTCGATCAATCGCGTCCCATGGCCGATGCGGTGCGCTCCGCAATATTGAATAGCCTGCCAGATGGATTCCTTTCCAAAGCCTTCGCCTGCGTGGACCGTGATGTTGAAGTTTTGACGCTGAATAAAATGAAATGCGTCTACGTGTTTCTTCGGTGGATAACCGCCTTCTTCGCCGGCCAGGTCGAAGCCAACCACGCCGCGCTCGCGAAAGTCCACGGCGAGTTCCGCCATCTCCAGCGATACATCCATATTGCGCATAGCGCAGATAATCAGACCCGACGAAATTCCGAACGCCTTTCGCCCTTCCTCCAATCCTTTGAGCACGGCGGAAATCACTTGCTGGTGCGTCAATCCGTTTCGCGCATGAAAGACAGGGGCGAAGCGCGTCTCGAAATAAACCACTCCGTCGCAGCTCAGGTCTTCCGCTTGTTCATAAGCCACGCGTTCGAGGCCTTGTTCCGTTTGCATCACTGCGATCGTGTGTGCAAAACCTTCTAGGTATTTCGGCAGGCTTCCCTGATTTGCCCCTTGATGGAACCAACGCGCCAATTCCTCGGGATCTTCGCTGGGAAGCTGATCGTAATTCGCGCCACGCGCCAGTTCGATGACGGTTTTAGGCCGCAGCACGCCGTCGAGATGTTCATGCAATAAAACTTTCGGGAGCCTTTTCAGTACCGCGCGATCCACGCTCATGGAGGCCTCCGGATTCCGCATTGACGTATTCGCTCACGTAAAGGATAAGCCACCACGGGAATCCAGGGTATAGCGTCCTATATATTCGGATCCAGCTTCGCCGGGACAATGATTGACGGTGAGCGCGTAGCAATTTCGGTCAGCAGCTAAAACCTCAGGCTGAGCGTCATCTGAATCTGTCTCGCGCTGCCGATGGTCTTGTTCACGCTGCCCAACCCGAACGGGCAATTGTAAAAGCCGCTGGTTTCATTGGAGGTGCCGCAACCGGTTGGCAACGGTGTGGTTCCCTGTGTGGGAAACCCATTGTAATACTGGTTTTGCTCGACGTCATCGATGGGAATGTCGAAGCTGGGTGTATTCGTCACGTTAAACACATCGAAGCTGAATCGCAGCGTCATTCGTTCATTGATCTCCGTCATTTTGACAATGGACATATCCAGGCGCTCTTGCCAGGACTGCCGGAAAATATTGCGTTGCCCGGTGGTAAATGTCGTCTCATAAGGATCGTTGGAAGGGATTGCGCCGTTCAGCGCGCCAGGTTGCAGAAGCGGAATCGTGAAGCAAGCCGCATTTAGTGCGGGGCCGTTTACGCCAATCTGTCCAGTGAGGGCCGTTCTCGGCGAACATCCCGGAGCCAGCGGCACGATCGGATTGGTGATGCCGTCCGAAACCCCATAATACAGACTGCCAACCGCGCCACTGTAATCAATCACGCTGTACGGCTGCCCGCTTTGGTAAATGCCAATGCCTTCGAGCGACCAGCCATTCGTAAATCTGCCCTTGATGGACGCGTCCGGCGCCAGTTTCGGCAAATCAAAAACAAAGCTGAAGTTGAATACGTGCGTGCGGTCGAAGTCGGAAGTGCCATATGCTTCGTGCAGATTCAGAGGGTTATTGCCGTTATAAAACAGACCCAAAGCGCTCTGCTCATCCGTGGCATGGGAGTACGTGTAAGAGAAGCCGATACGGAAGTTGTGGCTCATGCGCTTTTCGATGTGCGTCTGCAATGCGTTATAGGCTGAGATACCTGCGGCGTCGTAACTCTCCGATTCCGAAGAATATCCGACGTAAGGTACGCGGAGATCGATATTCCCGCCTTCATATGTAGATAGATAATTCCCGGGATTAACATTCGATCCCGGCACTGCCGGAAGAGGGATCGGATTGCCACTGGAGTTAAGAATTGTGTAGCCGTAGCTGTAGTACTGGCCGTTTATGGGATGACTAGGTGAAGCAATCTGCGCCTGGTTGAAGGGCACAGGAATCACCAGATGGCGTCCCAGGTTGCCCACATAGCCGATCTGAATGGCGATGTCGTTGCGCGGCTGCCATTGAATATCCAGCATGTTGTTGATGGTGTAGGGCAGCTTATTGTTGCGATTGTAGACTGCGAACGAGAAGAGTGGCGCGCCGTTGATGATCTGCGAAGCCGAAGGAAGATAGTTCAGGATATTTGCCGGATTGCCGCTGGGCGGCGATTGCAAAGTGTTGCCCCAGGGTGCGGCGAGAGAACCGCCGGTCGGCGAGGCGGGGTCGCACGTCGGGATATAATCTTGGTACGGAGCTGTGAGAGAGGAACAAACCTGCGAATTTACGAAGGGCGGTGCTTGATTGAACCCAAATGGCCCGCCAGCGATAACACCGGCGGCAAAACCAGGCGATAGGTACGTGAACAGTTCGCCGCGGTCATAATAAAGTCCGGTACCCGCGCGCACCACCATTTTGCTGTGGAACATTTCCGGACTCCAGGCAATTCCTAAGCGTGGCGCAAATCCCCATTGCCGGCCGGTGAGCGTGCTGTTGCTGACGCCTTTCGTAGGAAATTCCGTGTTGTTGCCCGCCACGATGAAACCACTGGACGCGACGGTGCCAGTGTTTTGGTCGTAGGAGTACAGCGACGGATCAAAATTATAAATGCGCCCGTATTTCTCGGTGAACGCGCCGTTCCAGTCATAGCGCAATCCCAGGGTGACGCTAAGATTGGGACGGAACTGGTAGCGATCCTGGATGTACATCCCGGTGTCGCCGGCGCGCAAATAACGATTGGCGTTGCCCTGCAGGTACGCAGTGGTCACAAAACCGTCCGACGTGTACGGCGTAACCAGTCCTTGCACGAACTGAGAAAAGTCCGCGATGCCGATGTTCCCCTGGTTGGTACGCTGGTCTCGCGTGTTCAATTGCGTGTAGGAGTAGCTGCCGCCGAATGTAATCGTATGTTTGCCGAGAGTCCAGATGGCATTTGCCGAAGGCATAAAGCGATTTTGGAAAACGCCGGTGAACGCTCCTTGAGACGCCGAGCCTTGCCCGATCGTGAGCGCAGCGTTGGAGACCGGGGCTGGATCGGAGCAGTTTGGATTGGAGTTTGGGCATCCGGTGTTGTAATCGGCTTCGTTTCCGAAATTGTCGACGATGGTGATGCCGGGAAAGATGGGCGAGCCGAAAGTGTTGATGCCGAAAGGCGCCGGACCAAACGGCTGCGAAATCGTGCTGTACACCTTTTCGCGGATGAAGCCGAACGTTTCCGTGATGCTCAGATTGGGACGCACGGTCTGCGTGTTGGTAATGGATGCAACCTGGCTGCCGGCATCCAGATGCTGCGCGAAGCCCGCGACGCTCGAATACGCATAAGGCGCTGTCGTGGGATCGTGCTGGTAGTAATACTTCAACGCGACCGTATCCTTCGCCGTCGCGTTCCAGTCCAGATCAGCAACTGCCTGGTCGGATGTGAATAAAGCTGTCCCCGGAACCACGGCGTTCTCCGGAAAATTCACCGTGGGAGTACTTCCGTCCGCGGAAGGTATCAGATATTGGCCGTTGGGAAATTTGTAATTCAGCAACTGGTAGGCGATCGGGCTGATGTCTCCGGGGCCGTTCCCAACAACCGGATTCACGGTCGCGGGAAAATTGCCGTTCACCACGTTGGCTATGGCCGTTGGGCTGCGATCGTTGGTAAGCCCGTAAGGCACGGTGAGACGCGACAGTCCGATCTCCTGATCCGACGAGTGAATGTGCTGGTAGCTGATAAAACCGAAGAGTTTGTCCTTGATCAGCGGGCCACCAAGAGTGCCACCGATATCATTGCGATGAAGTTCAGGATTTTTCTGGTCGGCCGGGATGTTGGGGTCAGCCTTGAAAAAAAAGGGAGCTGCGTTGATCAAGTTGGTGCCGCGATGGCTGTACGCCTGGCCATGGATCGCGTTGGTGCCGGAAGCCGTGCTCATGTCGATGTGTGCGCCACTCGTCGAACCTTGTTGGGCGTCGTACATGGACGTATTCACGCGTAATTCCTCGATGGATTCGGGAGCTGGCGTTGGCAGCGCCTGACCAATCGCCAGATAAGGCGAAGCCGTGCTCTGGATGACCGCCGCACTGGAACTCGCGGCGCCACTGACACCGGTATTGTTCACGACTCGAGCGGAAGCCACCTGGCTGGTGCTTTTCCCGTTGAACAGGTTGCTGGCATCGACGCCGTTCAACAGAAAACTGTTGCTGGTGTCGCGCTGGCCATTGGCCCAGATTGGTTGGTTCCCAAGGCCACTGTTCGCTCCCGTGCCGCTTGGCAGCTCTGCGTTGACCCCAGGAGAAAGAATAGCCAAGCCGGTAAAACTTCCCGTCGGTAACGGAATGGACTCAATCTGCTGTTTTTCCAGAATGTAACCGTTGGTGGTATCTTCGGCGTTCATCAACGGCGTCGCTTCCACAGTGACCGTGGTGCCAACTTGGCCGACCTTCAACGTGGCGTTGACGGTCGCGGTGCGATCGGCTTGTACTACGATCGAAGGAATTCTCAGCGTGACGAAACCGTCGTGAGTAAAGGTGAGTGTGTATGCGCCAATCGGTAGATTTACGAAATCGTACGTGCCCACGTTTGTCGTCTTCTGCGTCCGCATGAGCTTGGTGCCGTCCGCGACCAGCGTCACTTGCGCCTCCGCGATCGCTCCTCCAGATGCGTCCGTCACCTCACCGGTGATGCCGCCCAGCGTCTGCTGCGCGTGTGCAGCGGCTGGAAAAAACAGTAGGAAGGTGCAAGAGAGACACACCGAGAGAAAAAGCGAACTCTTTTGTGCTGTTTTGGCCATGCTGTGATGCCTCCGAGGAACTCTCAATACAGGCGCCGCTGCCAGCACCGTGCAGCAATGAACCAAGCAATCTTGTCGGTAAATGGAATGGCCGCTTGCCTGTGTGCCAATTGTTCCAAGGAAGCTATGCCAAATCGCCGTAGAACCGTAATGCAAACTTTCGCTGTTCTGTATTCGTTTTTCCTTTCTGAGGAAAACGGACGGGCACCTCGGGAGCGGAGGCTTAGCCCAATCGATTTTTTCCCCTTGCCGCCAGTACGAGGTGCGATAGCATGTGCCATGCCACGACGGTTGCCCCGGTTGGCGTTCGCTGGTGTCTTTCTGCTCCTCGCCTCGAACGCTTTCTCCATTCCTTCCTCCGCATCACGAGGGCAAGCCCGCGAAACTGCGGATAACTCCGGACTGTCGTTGCATCCCGCGCGCACTTCTCCGCTGGATCTGGAAGTCACCGGCGACCTGGTTGGCCTGCCGCTGAATTCCGCTCGTTACCTCCAAAGAGAAGATCTGCTAAGGCTTCCGCAGGTGAAATACGCTGGAGCAACCGATGGCAACCTCGCGGTGCCGGCCGAAGTAAGCGGCGTGCCGTTGGAAGAACTGGCGCGGCGCCTGAACGCGAATACGGAATCCAGCTTGCTGATCGCCATCTCCAGCGACCGCTACCACGCGTACTATCCGCATTCCTACATCACATCCCACCATCCAATTCTCGTACTCACGATCAATGGAAAATCTCCGGAAGAATGGGCAAAAGATCCCGAAGGTCTCGGCCTCTCCCTCGGGCCTTATCTGATTTATCAGAATCGCTTCACCTCCAGTTTCAGAATCCTGTCTCAAGCCGAAGCCCCGCAAATTCCCTGGGGCGTCGTGCGCCTGGATTTTCGAAACGAGCGCGAAGTTCTGCAGGCGATTGCGCCGCGCGGCTCACGTGCGAGTGACGACTCCGTGCAAGCCGGCTATCGCATCGCGCAGCAAAATTGTTTTCGTTGCCACAATATGGGCCCGGAAGGTGGCACGAAGGCAGGCAGGCCCTGGCTTGTCCTTGCCGCCTGGGCCACGGCCGCGCCGGAATACTTTTCTGCGTATGTTCGCGATCCCAAGTCGAAGAATGCCAACGCGCAGATGCTCGGCAATCCGAGTTACGACGATGCCACAATCAACGCTTTGATTTCCTACTTCCGAACCTTTTTAGCACGGGAGAAACCATGACTTTGCGCGCCGCTAAAATGTCGCTCGTATTTTGCGTCGCTCTCTATCTAACCGTCGTCGTGTTCACGAACCTCACCGATTACGAACCAAACCTCGATTTGGTTCGTCACGTGCTGATGATGGATTCCACTTTCGTCGATGGCCACTCGATGTGGCGGGCCTTGAACGCGCCCGCGTGGCATGTCGCGTTCTACGGATCGATTGTCCTGTGGGAACTGACCGCGGCGATTCTTTGCTGGTGGGGCGGCTTTCGGCTCGCAGTGGCTTTGAAAAAAGACGCGTTAGCGTTTCGCCAGGCAAAGAATCTCGCGATCGCTGGGCTGACGTTGAACCTGCTGATGTGGCTGGTCGCGTTTCTTACGGTTGGCGGGGAATGGTTTCTGATGTGGCAATCGAGGGTGTGGAACGGTCAACAATCCGCGTTTCGGATGTTCACCGTGGTTGGAATCGTTCTGCTTCTGCTGGTGCAGCCGGAAGTTGAAGGAGAAGACCGGCCTTAGCTTTCCGCCAGCGCCGGTTTGCGGTTCCGGCCACGCAAGAAAAACCAACATAGTCCCGCGACAAGATAAGCCAGATAGATGAGCGGGAGCTTACCGTAGGGGCCTTCGGGCACGGGATATAGGTTTCCAGCTAGCGCGAGCAGCATGGCACAACAGGCCAACCACGGAATGATCTGCGCTCCCGGGCGGTAAGCGTTGTGATCTCGCAGGTAGCGCGGCAAAGCAACACTCACCAACGCGTACGTAACGATAAAACCGTAGGTCGCCAGCGATCCCATCCAGCCATAGACGTCCAATCCGCTTGCGCCGCGAGCCGCCAGAATTGCCGCGGGCAGAACCGCCGCCGTGCCGGTCACGATGATCGCCCGGGTCGGCGTCTCATTTCGCAAATGCGTGTTGCGCAGCGATTTGTGCGCCAGGCCGTTATGAGACATCAGAAGCAGCACGCGCGCCGCCGCCGTGATGCACGCCAGAGTTCCCGCAAACATGCTCACCAATGCGCCGATGTCAATAAACAATCCCAGGATCGGAAAGCCGCCAACTTGCGCCAGCACGCTCATCGGAGCCTGGCTGGTGCCGAGATCCTGGCCGGCGCCGTGCATGCCCAGCACTTCGGCATATGCGCACGCGATAAACATTGCGCCTGCCAGCAACGCGCTCTGAATCACCGCGCGAGGAATCGTCTTCAAAGGATCGCGGGCTTCTGCGCCAAGCGTCGTGGCGCTCTCGAATCCCACGAAACTGAATAACGCCAGCACCAGTCCCAGCCGCAATCCACTGCCGCTCATACCGCGCAGCCGCAATTGGTCCCAGTCCAGGCGCCAGCCATGTCGCACGAGGACGGCCGTCACCACGATCAGGATAAAGGACACGGAAACCGCTTCGATCCATAGCATCAAGCGCGCGGAGATCTTTACATCGCGCCACGCGATCCAGATCGAAATCGCCGCCACAAAAATTGCCAACAGCGCCGCCGAAGTGCCGTGGCCCGTCGCGTCTCGTATAAGCAGATTGCCGTAATGATAGAAACCGCCAATCACGCTCGCTCCCGTCGCCACGTAGGCCAGCAGTAGACTCCACGCCGCCGTGGCTCCCAGCGATGGGGGAAGAATCATCGACGCGTATGTATAGAGGGAGCCGGGAGAAGCGGAA
>Ga0210383_10001922_pt1 | contig 18885 bp, 18 predicted proteins | sample IncBWC14OmetaG_FD_160072 | JGI IMG/M metagenome (GOLD analysis project Ga0210383, IMG submission 160072) | Forest soil microbial communities from Barre Woods Harvard Forest LTER site, Petersham, Massachusetts, United States - Inc-BW-C-14-O ...
GGACCGTGCTGGGGCCGTTGGGCCGCGGCCGCAGCCACACCTCGCCATCCAAGGTGCTGCTGCGGCAGACATACGGATATTTCAGCGGATCGGCGCTGCTGACGCCCCCCGTCGTACTCAGCGCCCTCACCAGCCCGGGACCCGGAAAATAAGGCGCCGCCCGCTGGTATGCGCACCAGCGTTTGCCGAATCCGGCCCTGAACTCGACGTGACCGCAACGGCTGGTTACCGGGGACAAGTCGCTATGATCCCGTCGGCTGGCCCGCCATCCGCCACGCCACCCCCGCGCCCGAACGGATGTTCTGTGTGCGTGGGCTCACAGATGCCTATTTCTTCAGTAGGCATTCCTATTCGGCGATCTGTAATTGTTCGAGCTAATAACAATGTGCCCGCTTGTCACCCTAAGCGACCGCGAGGAGCGCTAACCGAGCCTGTTGTAGCCCACCTGGATTGCGGTCGATGATGTGTGACCGACCGTTTACAAGGCGGTCGTCCACGATCAAGATCATCATCGGCAGCAAGATAACTCGCTCAGCACACGTGCATCTTTGCCGGTCGCTGGACTTGTACGGTCATGGCAGCAATCGTGCCACCGTGTATCGGGTAGTACCGTCTTGTTCGTGTTATCGATGTGTTGATTTCTCCTGAGACCAGGACTGCAGGACAACCGATTATGCTATTGAGCTTCCGCTTTTCAGGAGTCCTTTCATTCCTGAACCCTCACTACCACGGCGGGTAATCGGCCCAGCTCACCCGCATTGACGCTGGCACTGGACCTACATGCCTATTCTAGCTATCGTGCCGTCGTGTGCCGGGGAATGCCGTCTTGTTCGTGTTACCGGCGTGTTGATCTTCGCCAATTCCCGGACTTGTGTTGGCTGTGTGTTGCCCACAGCAGGCCCGCCCGGCCATCGCGCCGGCGCCCGCCTCCGGACCGGCGGCCTGGCTCGGGCTCGAAGACGAGCTGCCGCGACTACCCATCGGCCAGTCGGCCGTCCGGTTGCTCCTGGCGCCATTGCCGGAATGACGTTACGTAACGAACGGAGTGTGCGCCTAACACCTCAAACTACGCATAACGATGCTCCTATGCCTTGTCAAGGGATTCGTGTGACATTTTCTGGTCTCATTTCTGGGGTTCTGAAGAGGATGGTGAACGGGGGTATTTGCTGGGTTGCGGACAAGACAGGGAAGGTCCACTCGGGTGAGGGAAAGCTCTTATTAGGTCGCGCCCAGCAAGGCAGGACAGGGATCCGGGGACGGCCGGCGAATCGTTAGCAGGCCAGCACGGGTGCGGCAGCCGATTTGAGGGTCAGGCCGTCCCCGGAGAGTGAGCGTTAGCCGGGGGCGCGGAGGTGGCGGTAGACCTCGCGGGCGACGTAACGCTTCAGGCAGCGGATGATCTCTTTCTTCGACAGGCCTTCCCTGGTGCGCCGCTCGACGTAGATGAGAGTCGGCGGGTGGGCGCTCATCCGGGTGAGCACGATCCGCCATAGGGCGTGGTTGGCCTGGCGGTCGCCGCCGGGATTGAGGCGATAGCGGGTGACTTTCCCCGATGATGCCGGGATCGGGGCGGCCGCGCACAGGTGCGCCCAGGCGGTCTCCGAGCGCAGCCGCTCGGGGTGGTCCCCGGCGGCGACCAGGAGCAGGGCGGCGGTGTCGGGGCCGACCCCGTGCAGGGCGAGCAGGCCGGGAGCACGAGCGGCGACCAGCGGGGCGATGAGCTCGTCGAGGCGCTCGAGCTGGCCGTCGAGGAACTCCGCGCGCCGCCCCCGCTCCCGCAGCGCGATGCGGGTGGCGTAGCCGACGACGTCGCCGGGCCGGGGCCGCAGCGACGCCAGCCCGCTGACCAGGCTAGCGGCCGTGTGCCCGGCGAACCGGGTCCGCAGGTCATCGGGCCCGGTCAGGACCAGGGCCCTGGCCTGGTTGATCGTCTGGACCCGCTCAGAGCGGGCGCTGCGCTTGGCGACCATCAGCGCCCGGATCGCCTCGACCGCGCCGTCCCGGCCCTTGGGCGCGCCGGCCGCCCGGCCAGACTGGGCGGCCCGGGCGGCGCTGACCGCGTCCAGCGGATCGGACTTGCCCTGGCGGCGGCGGTCCTGCCGGTCGGAGCGGTCCACTTCGACGATCCGGATGCCAGCCGTGGTGACGTGACGGGCCAGGCCCGCGCCGTAGCTGCCCGTGCCCTCGATGCCGACCAGGGCGACGGTCCCGAACCCGCCCAGCCAGCCCAGCAGGCCGGCGTAGCCGGCCGCGGTGGCCGGGAACTCCTGGACGCCGAGCAGTCCGCCGATGGGGTCCAGCGCGGCCGCGACATGCACGTCGGCGTGCGTGTCCACGCCACCAGTGATGGCGCGTGTCTTTACGATGGTCCCTTTTCTGGGGTTGAGGGATGGCACGCACCCGCTGGCCGCCGGACCTGTGAACCCCGGCCTCTTGCACAGGACGGGCAGATCGGGACGGCACGCCGGTGGGTGCCAAAATAAACCTGGGACCCGGCCGACGAATCGTTAGCAGGACAGCCCGAGAGGGCGTCAGCCGATTCGCAGGTCAGGCCGGGACCCAGGCTCCCGACCCTACGCCCGCACCACCGCAAAACCGCGCAAGCAGGGCCGGAAGCACTATCCCCATCCTCCCTGCCGACTCTGTGCAGTCAGGGCTAGCTGAGGCTCCCAGCACAGGCGCCGCCCATATCGGCCGTTTCGGCGCCGCCGCCGACCACCGCCCAGCCGCCGAACTCTGCATGGGAGATTGAGCCGCCGCTGCCGATGCCAGCAAACGTGATCAGCGGCGGGCCCATGCCCGGACGTGACCTGGTCCAGGGCGAGGACTGGGGGCGATGTCTGCGGTCGGCCCGATTGACACGGTTCACGGGGCTTTTCGGGCCGGTCAGGAGCCGGCTTCGATCACCACGGTCCACTTCCGCACCGTCCAGTGCCTGACCAGCCCTTCCTTGACGTAGGGATCGCTGGCGGCGAAACGCTCCGCGACTGACCGGTCGTCGGCCTTGAAGACGAGCGCGGCGCCGTCGGCGGGCTCGGCGAAGGCGCCGGCCAGGAGCAGTTCGCCGCGCTCGTTTGCCGCGCGAGCCAGCGCGAGGTGGGCGTCGCGGTAGGGGGTGCGGCGGTCAGTGAACTGGTCCAGGGCATCGTATAGCAGCAGGAAGTACACAGGTATCCTCCGGGTGCGGACGGGTCAGATAGCGGCGGACGGGTCAGACGGGGATCAGCCAGCCAAGGTGATCTGGTTCGCGACCGGCGCGCAGGGCAGTCATGCGGGTCAGTACGGCCGGGGCGATTTCGCGGTCGGCCACTGGCGGCAGGCGGAGAGTCTTGCCCTGGTAGCCGATCTCGACGACATGACTGATAGTGGCCGCGGTTCCGGTGCCGAAGCATTCCCGTAGGCGGCCGGTGGCGTGGGCTGCGGCGATCTCGTCGATGGAAACGGGCCGTTCCTCGACCGGGATGCCCATCATTTCTAGCAGCGTGATCACGCTGTCCCTGGTGATACCGGGCAAGATCGTATCGCTGAGACCGGGCGTGACCACCGTGCTGTCGATAACGAAGAAGACGTTCATCACACCCGCCTCCTCGACGAACCGGCGCTCGCGGCCGTCGAGCCAGAGCACGCCGCTGAAGCCGCGGTGGCGCGCCTGCGCCTCGGCGAGCAGCGCGGGAGCGTAATTGCCGGCCGGCTTGACGTTCCCGGTACCGCCCGGGAACGCGCGAACATGGTCGGTGGTCACGAGCAGCCGCAACGGCGCCGGGTAATACTGCCCGACCGCGCAGGTGAAGATCACGAAGCGGCATGCCGAGGACGGGCCGACCCGGAGAGCGGCGTCTGTCGCGAAAACGCAGGGCCTGATGTACAGCGCGCCTTCGCCGGGCCCGGGCACCCAGTCCCGGTCGGTCCGGATGAGCTCCTTGAGACCTTCGAGATAGATGTCTTCGGGCACCTCCGGCAGCACCAACCGCCGGCACGACCGGCGGAGCCTTTCCCAATTCTCGTGCGGCCGGAACAGGACAACCTCGCCACTAACGGTCCGGAAGGCCTTGTGTCCTTCGAAGACGGAAATCCCGTACTGCAAGCCGCTGATCGACGGCGGCAGTGACAGCGGGCCGTAGGGTTCGATCCGGGCGTCCGTCCACTCGCTGTACTGGCACTCGGCCACGAGCATGTGATCGCAGAACACTGTGCCGAAGGACTGCGGGGAAAGATCCCGCTCGCCAATCCTCGACGCGGCGATCCGCCTGACCTCGATGTCCATACCTGTCATTCCTTGCTGCGTCTACTCGGTGCCCTCGACGACGATCATGTTGGTCTGCGTCGCGGCCTGGCGCATGTCCCGGGCGTCCCGGTACTGGTCTGAGTCCCACCACGCCGCCGCCCGTGCAGCGCTCTCGAAGCGGACGATGACCAGCCGGTGCGGGTGCCAGTTGCCTTCCAGGACGGTCACGTCGCCGCCGCGGGCTAGGTAGGTACCGTTGAAGGCGCGCAACGACGGCGGCACGAGCGGCTGGTAGCGCTCGTGGAGGCCGGGGTCGCTGATGGCCGTCACGTCGGCGATAAGGTATCCGCTCATGCCTCGATGCAACGCCGGGCCGTGCGGCCTGGTATTGGCGAAAATTGCGCGGGGTCAGGCGCGCGCGGCCTGCGCGAACTGCAGCGGCGTGATGCCGTAGCAGCGCTTGAAAATCCTTGTTAGAGCCGCCTGATCGTAAAAGCCAGCCTGGATCGCCGCCTCAGCGATCGGCATCGCCCGGCGCAGCGCGGCGCGGGCGGATTCCAGCCTGATCTGAGTCAGGTACGCGTGCGGCGTCATACCGACGCCCTTCCGGAACAGGCCGATGAGCTGGAACTGGGTCAGTCCGGCGACCACGGCGAGGTCGGCGAGGGTCACGTGTCCGGTGTAGCGGTCGCGCATCACCTCGATGACCGAATCGAGTAGCATCCGGTCGCGCGGCGCGACGGGAACGCGCGCGCCGCCATCCCCGTAGCGCCTGGTGAGCTGGCCAAACGTCCCCACGAGCAGTTCGCGCCGCCTGAACTGATCGGCATGCCCGTCGTCCAGCGTGTGGTGCAATGCCAGGAATCCCCTGATCAGGTCGCTGTCCTTCAGCATGTTCCGGCTGAACCCGGGCAGCTCGCTGACACCTAGGCCCCGCAGGACATCATCGATGGCGGATCGTTCAAGATAGAACGACCGGTACTCCCAGCGACGGCTGCCGTTCATCCGGCTGGAGTGCGGTTCGGCGGGGTTGACCACCAGCAGTGCCGCCGAATGGGCCTCGTCTGGGCCGCCACTGACCTGGATCTCCGACCCGCCGGTCTCGGTCACGGCCACCATGAGCGCGTCATGGATATGGGCGGGATACTCGTGCGTGGTGAAGTCCGCGCAGAGCAGACTCAGGCCGGGTGTCTGCCGGTCGAACCAGTACCTGGTGCTGTTCTTCTCGTCGGTTCGAGACATCCCGCTACGACCAACCTTCGCTGGCCGATCGGCCCGCCAGGTGCCGCATGCTCGGCAGGGCCACGGCCATGATCGTGTTCCCAGTGATCGACGTCGGCTCACCCGGCTGTTGGTTCCCGGACTGGCGCCGCCGCGAACGCGCTGACAGACTTCCAGGCCACGTCCGGCAGCAGCCCCCGCAACCCGGCCAGGTCCGCCGGGGCGCCGGCCAGGTAGCGGCGGGATGCCTCATGGGCGGGGCCAAGGACGATGAACTCCAGGGTGGAAGCAGGCCAGGTCGGCAGGGCACCTTCGCCGGCCAGCGATGCCAGGTGCTCCATCACCGGGACCGCCAGTTTGGCCTTCAGCTCGGCCAGTTCCTCCCGCTCGGCGTGGGCGAGTTCCAGTGCCATGGCCCCGTACATGAACCGGGCCTCGTCCTGGTGGCCCAAGACCCACTCGAGGTGCCCGTCGACCAAGGCGCGGACAGCGGCATCGGGGCGGTCTTCTGACAGTACCCGGTCGGCCACATGGGCGAAAAGGCGCTCGAAAGTGCGGGCCAGCAAGGCGACGGTGAGCGACGCCAGGCCATCGAAGAGGTTGTAGACGCTGGACGGGCTGGCGCCGGCCTCCCGGCGGACGTCCGCGATCCGCGTGCCGAGCAGCCCGCGCTCTGAAAAACAGGTAAGGGCCGCGTCGAGCAGCTCGTCCCGGCGCCGGATGCCGTCGCGGCGCCGGGCGGACGCCTGTCCCCGCGGATCGTTGCCTGCGGCCCTGGGAGGGTTCATAGCTGGACGATCTCTCCAATTTTACTATAGTTGTAGTAGTCGTCTAACTGGAAGAGTACTACCAGTACGTGAGGAAGGAGCTGTCGTTGCCAACCATCACGACCCCCCGAGCAGACCTGACGAGCGAGGAAGTCACCAGGGTGCTCCGCGCCGGCCTGGGGCCGCACTATCATGTGGTCCCCGGGGTGCGCATGCCCCAGGCCTGTCTCTTCGCGGCAGAGCCAAACCAAGACCCCGACACCATCCTGGTCAGCATCGGCTCCACCCGGCTCTCCAACCGGTTCTTCCGCGCTCAGGTGACGCTGACCCGGCCCCCGGGGCAGACCGTCATCCGGATCCGCCCCGGCGGAACCAGTTCCGAGTTCCCGATCAACGCGTTGGGCATCGCCCGGAAGATCCGCCAGGTTTTGGCAAGCGCTCCTGGCATCCGGTAACGGCGGCTACAGAGTGCTCCTCGCGGTCGCCTCGCGGCTGGTGCTCGGCGAGACGTGGCCCGACCCCGCCTCCGCCACAGCGGCGGCACCAGCGAACGCCGACATCCAGCCAGTAACGCGCATAGCAGCCCGATCTGGACGGATGACAGCGACGACGTCAGGCAGCGCTGGCCAGCGCATATCGGCGGTTATCTGGAGTCGTTTGTGTATCGTGCCTGGTAGATAGGTGTTTTTGCGGCGCGGACATGTCAACGCCGCGGTTTCGGGAGTGGCCGGTGCCAGTGTCATTGCGGCTCGGCGGGCGCTTTGCTGGCCGGGTGCATTCTGTGGAGGCCGAGCTGACGGGCGAGCTGGTCCCGGAGGGAGCGGTTCTCGGTTCGCAGGCGGGTGATCTCGGCGCAGGCGGTATCGAGCCGCTGGCGGAGCGAGCTGGTGCTTGCGCGTTGCGCGGTGAGCGCGGCGGCCGGTGGTTCGTGCTGGCGGAGGTCGCTGATGAGGTCGCGGATCTTTTCTTGGCTGTAGAGCCATGTCCGGGAGACGCCGGCGGCGTGTGCGACTGCGGCGTAAGTCACGGGCTTTCCCTCGCGTCGCAGCTGGTCGATGGCGTGGTGCGCGGCCGCGAGTGCTGCCTGGTGGCGCCGGGCGTTGGCCTGCGCGAGGAACGCGGAGTTGTCAGCTCGGTTCATCGCGGGGACCGTCGTCCTGGAGGGCTTCGAGGGCGGGGATGATCCGGTCCAGGTTGGCCTGGACGCGGCGCAGGTTCTGGGCGAGGCGGAGCTGTCCCTTGCCCTCGGCTTGTTCGATGAGACGGCTGTTGGCTGCGGCCTGCCGCCGGTGGATCTGCAGGAACTGGGGGGTGGTCTGGAAGTCCGGGCAGGTCAGGCATGCGTTGGGGTGCGGGCAGTCCTGCTGTGCAGGACGTGCGCAGTAGCCGTTCGGGAGGCTGTCGCGGACGCGGTTGAGGTTGTGCTTGACCCACTCGGCCGATGCGGCCGGGGCGTCGGGGTCGTAGCCGATCTGCTGGCCGGAGATGTTCACCCGCTGGGACTGGTAGCGGTCGAACGCTTCCCGGATGGTGGTGTCGTGGACCTTGGCGTAGTGGCTGGTCATGTGCGGGCTGGCATGTTTTATATGCGGGTGATCCAGGGGCAGTGACATGCTCGCGTGGCGCGGCGTGCTGCCTGACTGAGAAGGAGTCACCTGTTGGAGTTCATGCCATGCCTGGTCCGCTCGGAGGACGGCGGCATCCCGGTGATCAGGCTCGGGCATCCGCTGCTGGATGACTACCTGGCGTTCGTAGCCGCCCGGGCCCGGACCAACACCTGGCTCGCCGTGGCCTTCGATCTGAAGGTCTTCTTCGGGGTGGTGGCCAAGCCGCCGGCGGAGGTGACGGCTGCGGACGTGTTCGGGTTCCTGGCGGCTCAGCGCGCTTCCCGGCATGGCGGCCGGGTGGTGCGGCTGGAGGATGGTGAGGCGGGCCTGGCGGCACGGACGATCGTCCGGCGGTTGTCGAGCGTGCGGGGCCTGTATGCGTACCTGTGCGCCCGGGAGGACACCGGCGTGCGCCGCAACCCGGTGCCGGGCAGCCTGGCCGCCCGGCGGCCGGGTGCGCGGCGTGGCAGGGGCGGGGTGCCGCTGATCCGCACGCCCCGCACGCTGCCGCGGGTGCTGGCGCCTGGCGAGGTCGACGCGCTGCGGGCGGCGCTGCGGACTCACCGGGACCGGGCCATGGTGGATGCGATGGTGCTGGGCGGGCTGCGCCGCTGCGAAGTGCTCGGCTTGCGTCTGGAGGACCTCAGCGCTGGTGAGCGGCGGCTGTTCGTGGCCGAGGGCAAGGGCGGCCGGCAGCGGGTGGTGCCGGTCTCGGCGCGGTTCTTCGCCGCCGTGGGCGCCTACCTGGAGTCCGAACGACCCGCAGCGGCTGCGACCAGGCAGGTGTTCGTGGTGCTGAAGGGCGCCCGCCGCGGCGAGCCGCTGTCGGCGGCCGGGCTGGATGAGATCCTGGACGGGGCCCGGCGCCGTGCCGGGCTGGACCGGGCGACCTGCCACCAGCTGCGCCACACGTGTTTCACCCGGCTGCGGGAGGCGGGCATGGCGCTGGAGGCCATCCAGGCCCAGGCCGGTCACGCCTCGATCGAGTCGACCCGCCTCTACCTGCACCTGGCCAACGACTGGCTGGAGAAGGAGTACCTGCGGGCGGCGGAAGCGATCGAGGCCCAGGCCGCCAGGCCTGCCGGGGAGGCCGGCCAGTGAACGGGTCACCGGCCCGGCGTCCCGGCGTGGAGGACCTGGTCGATGCCTACCGCGCCGACCTGGTGGCCGCCGGGATGTTCGCCGGGCACCCGGTCACGTCGGTGGCCCGCACGTTCTTCACCCGGGTCGGGGCCGAGGGCTGGGCCTGCCTGCCGCTGGCCGCCCAGTGCGCCTTGCCGCTGAAGGACCGGCGGGTGGTCGGCTGGCTGATCGTGACGGGACGGCTGCGTCCCAGCGCCGATTACCTGGTGGCCTGCCGTCCTTATCTCGGTGAGGTCGCCGCCCGCCATCACCGGGCGTTCTACGAGCGGTTCGCCGCCGCCTCCGCCGGGCTCGGCTTCGGCCCGGTCGTAACCCGCCTGCAATGGTCGGCGCTGGCCAAGGTGACCGCGGTCGCCGGGCTGGGCCCCGGGCAGGTGACCCAGGCCGTCATCGACGAGGGCAGGCAGGCGCTGACCGCCGCCATCGGCCGTCACCGGCCCGGCAGCCACGGCCCCGGGGCGCTGAGCGCGGCACTGTTCGGATTGCAGACCACCTTGTTCCACCTCGGCGTGCTCGGCACCGCTCCCCGCAAGACCAGCCCTGACCGCTCGGCCGAGCGGGCCGCGCAGTGGGCATCGGCGGCGCCGCAGCTGGCGGCCACTTTGGCCGGCTACATCGCCCAGGTGCGCCTGTCGCTGCGGGCCTCGACCATGGTCCGCGTGGAGGGCGTGCTGCGCGAGTTCGCCTGCTGGCTGGCCGGTCACGCACCCGAGGTCGCCTGCGTCGCCGACCTTCGCCGCCGCCACATCGAGACCTACAAATTGCACCTGGCCGGCCGGCCATCGGCCCGCGGCGGGAAACTGTCGCGGATCAGTCTCGCTGAGCACCTCGGCGCGCTGCGCGCCTGCTTCGAGCGGCTCACCGAGTGGGACGGCGACGACGTGCCCGCCGCCGTGCTGGTCTTCTCCGGCGACCTGCCGCTGCGCGACGAGCCGCTGCCCCGGTTCCTGGACGACGGCGCGTTCACCAAGCTGCTGCAGGCCACCCGCGCCGACCCCGACCCGTTCGTCCGCCTGGCCGTGGAATTCCTGGCCCGCACCGGGCTGCGCAAAGGCGAATTCCTCGACCTCACCGTCGGCTCGGTCGTGCAGATCGGCGCCGCCTACTGGCTGCACGTGCCGCTCGGCAAGCTCCGCACCGACCGCTACATCCCGCTGCACCCCCAGCTCAAAGACCTCCTCGACGCCTGGCTCGCCGAGCGGCCCGTCGGCCTGCGCACCCCCTGGCTGTTCACCGAGCACGGCCAGCGGATCGGCGAGGGCCGCGTCGACCGGGCCGTCGCCAAGGCCGCGCAGGCTGCCGGGATCGGCCACGTCAGCCCCCACAGGCTCAGGCACACGCTGGCCACCCAGGCCATCAACCGGGGCATGAGCCTCGAGGCGATAGCCGCCCTTCTGGGTCATCGATCGATGCGGATGACCATGGTGTATGCCCGCATCGCCAACCGCACCGTCGCCGAGGAGTACTTCGCCGTGTCGGAGAAGGTCGAGGCCCTCTACGACGCCCCCAAGACCCTGCCCGCCGGCGCCGAGGGCACCGAGATGCGCCGCCTGCGAGGCGAGATGCACCAGCGGATGCTCGGTAATGGCTACTGCGCCCGCCCCGTCGGCCTGGACTGCCACTTCGAGTCCATCTGCGAGTCGTGCACCTTCTTCCAGACCACCATTGAGTTCCGCCCCACCCTGGCCCGCCAGCGCGACGACGCAGCCGCCAAGGGCCAGATCGGCCGCCAGAGAATCTTCGACGGCCTGCTCGGCCGGCTCGACGGGCAAGCCTCCTGACACAGCCATCGCACAGGACTTGACAAAATCACCCGCATAATGGCCGAGGAGCCTTTGCACCACGTGCTGCGGGACGCCGGAGTTGATCAGCCTTGTCCCGAGTGTGTGACGGAACTGGTGACCGGTCACGGTGACCGGCTGCCCGGCCTCGTCGCGCAGGCCGATGACGCGCTGCCAGCGCCTGAGCTGCTGGATGAAGGCGCTGTGCGAGTACGGCCTGGAGCCGTCGTCGTTGCCGGTCATGCCGGGGAACAGCCAGGGGCTGCCCGCTGGCCAGCGCTGGCGCACGTAGTCCTGCTGGGCTCCGATCGCCGCCGCGGCCTTGGCGCTGAGCGGGATCAGCTGCTCGGCCCGGACCTTGACGGCCTCGAACCGCAGGCAGGGCCAGCCGCTGCTGTCGGTGAGCACCGGGTTGAACGGGAGGTTGCACGCGTCCCCGCCGCGCAGCCCCGTCTCGATCAAGACGATCACGAGGTTGCGGGTGGTGGTGTGCGGGATCTTTGACAGAGCCTGGCCGGATTCCAGCTGGGCCATCACGAACTCGGGGATGAACCGGGCGATCTGGTCGTGGTGGAAGGGGAGCTCTTCGACGTAGATGGTCGCGTTGGCGGCCAGCCCGGGGAGCCAGCCGTGGCGGTGGCAGGCGTCGAAGAACACCCGGATCATCGACAGGGACAGCGCCCGGGTGGACGCCGAGTATCCCTGCGTGAGCAGCCAGGACAGGTAATCCTCCAGGACCGGGCGGGTGATAGCGCCCGCGTCAGCGGCCTGGGGGTGACGCGTGGCGAGGAACCGGGAGAACCGGGTGAGCGCCAGCGCCCCGGCGTCGATGGTGGCGAATGCGCATCCGGTCGCGAGGCGGAACCGGGACCAGCGCTTGACCGGGTCGCGGAGCCACTGCTGGCTGATCCCGTCAAAGCGCGCCGTGCCGCGTCCGCGGCGGGCGGGGACGCCCAGGAGGCTGGCATCCCAGTGGTCTGAGGCCCACTGGCCATCGAGGATGGCCGCCTCGCCGCTGACCACCTGAAGCCGCGGCCGTTCGCGTCTGGCGGGCACCGGGGTGTTCACGTGCCCTCCTCCCGCCAGGCCCCGGCCCTGTGCAGCGCTTCCCGGATGTCGGCCGCGTCAAGATGAACGTAGGTCTGGCTCGTGGTGGTCGAGGACCGGTGGGTGAGCAGGCGCGCGACCACCTCGATCGGCACGCCCTGGCGGATCATGCCGGTCGCATGGCTGTGACGGAGCATGTGGGCGGTGAACTCGATCCCGGCGCGAACGGCGATGCGCCCGATCAGCTTGTGCACCGCCGTGTAGGTCATCGCGGCGCCGACCTGGCCGCCGAACAGGTTCACGAACACATAGTCGGAGTCGATGTCGCCGTACTCGACGTGCATGTACTCCGAATACAGACGCACCAGCGGCGCCGAGACCGGCACGACCGCAGCCGAGCGCACCTTCGCCCGCGCCCCGTTCGCGTTATCCGCCCGGGGCACGATATGCACCTCCCGCTTGCGGGAGACGAAGTCGCAGTGATGCAACCCCAGCGCCTGGCCGGCCCGCATCCCTTCTCCCGGGGTCCCCAGCCTGTTGCGTGACGTTGCACGAACTGGTCATGTGACGGGTTCTGCGGCGCGTCTCTCCGGGTGTGGTGCTCGTGGCTGGTAGTTGTTCAGGCAGCCCAGCACGAGACCGAGGGGATCACAGGATGCGGGCGTTCCCGGTGGTGTTGCCGTCCGGCGCGAGGTACTGGACGGTGCTCGATGAGGACCTGGCCGCGGTGCCGGTCGCCGATGGGTTCTTGCGGCAGGTGCGGTTCGGTCGCGACGGGGCGGAGTCGACGACGAAGAGCTATGCGCACTCGATCGCGTTGTTCCTGCGCTGGTGCGCCCGGACGGGCCGGACCTGGCAGGCGGGCGCCGGGCAGCTCGGGCTGTTCATGACCTGGCTCGCGCACGCGGGGCCGGCTGTTTCCCGAGATGATGCCACCACACAGGGGATGGTGCTGGCCGGGCCCGGGAGCGCGCCGGCCCGGGGAGCCGGCCGGGTCAACGGCGTGCTGACCGCGGTGCGCGGGATGGTGGTGCACGCGGTCGCGGCCGGGCAGGCGAGCGGGGATCTGGTGGCGCTGTTGTATGAGGTCGCCGATGACCGGGACCTGCCCGGGGCCGCGCGCGGCGAGGACGGGCGGATGGGCTGGCGGATGCGGGCCCGGCACCGGCTGCACGAGCCGCAGGCGCCGGTGAACCGGGCCACTGACGCCGAGATCGTGGCGCTGCTGGGGGCGTGCTTGTCTGCGCGGGACCGGCTGATCGTGCTGCTGATGGCCCGGGCCGGGCTGCGCCGCGGCGAGCTGTGCGGCCTGCGCCGCTGCGATGTGCACCTGCTGGCCGATTCCCGGCCGCTGGGGTGCGAGATCGCCCGGGCGCACCTGCACGTGGTCCGCCGCGACGACAATCCGAACGGCGCTTGGGCCAAGTCACGGCGGCAGCGCGTGGTGCCGCTGGACTTCCTGGCGGTGCTGGCGCTCGACACCTACGCATTCGAGCGGATGGCTGTCTCCGCAGCGGCCGGCAGCGACTTCCTGCTGGTGAACTTGTTCCGCGGGCGCATCGGCGCCCCGGTTCGCCCGGGCGCGATCGGTGACCTGCTGGCCGCGGCTTCCCGCCGGGCGGGCCTGGCGGCGGCCGTGACGCCGCATCAGCTGCGGCACGCCTTCGGGAGCAACGCCGCCGATGCCGGGTGCGGCATCGACGTGGTCGCTGACCTGCTCGGACACGCGTCACTGTCGTCGTCGCAGGTGTATCTGCATCCCGATCCGGCCCGGCTGCGGGCGGCCGTGGACGCGGTGCCCAGCCCCCGCGAGCAGGCGGGGGTGACGTCGTGACCGGAGCGGCGGTCGTGCGAGCGCGGCCAGCCGCTGGGGGCGCGGCCGGTTATGGCCATGTGCTGGCCGGGGTGGAGCTGGACGGCCCGGCGCGGCGGCTGGCCGCCCTGCTGGACCCGTCCTTCCTTTCCGAGGCCGGCTGGGATCCGGCGGGCCGGGTGCTGTCCCTGCCCGCGGGGCACCGGCTGCTGGGCCGTGCGGTATGCCGGGCCGGCGGATGCGCCACGACGGAGCACACAGGGCTTGGCGGAGTGTGTCATCGCTGCTTCACCCGGCTGACCGGGCAGGGGATGACCGCGGAGCAGATCGCCGGGTCGCCGCAGCTGCCGGCACTGCCGGCCCGCGTGACGCGGTGCGTGGTGCCCGGATGCCAGCGCGAGGCCACAGTGACACAGGCGATCATGTGTCAGTCGCACGTCCGGCAGTTCCGCCAGCGGGCGGGCGGGCCGACGATCGGGCAGTTCCTCGCCGATCCCCGGGTCCGGCCGCTGCCGCCGTTCAGCCCGTGCGCGGTCGCGGCGTGCACCCGCGCCGCCGACAGCGCACGCGGCTACTGCAACACCCACTACCAGCGGTGGCGGGTGGCCGCCAAGGCTGATCATGATCTTGACGCCGGGGGATGGCGGCAGGCTGAGCCCGCGGTCGCCGAGGACGGGCAGGTCAGCCTGCACGGGCTGCCGCCGCTGGTGGTCGTGCAGGTGCTGTTCGGGATCTGCCAGCGCGCTCGCGGCGGCGCGAAGATCACCGACACTGACCTGCGGGTTGCCTGCCGGGCGCTGGTCCGCCAGCAGGTCACCTCGATCGAGGAGTGCGATTCCGGCGGCGTCCCCGGCAAGCCGGTCCGGAAACTGCTGAACGCGCTGGCGTGTCACGTCCGGCGGGCGCTGGCCGATCCGGCCACTGAGCAGGCTAAGGACATCTGGGACCTGTCGGTCTTCGGTCATCCCGGGCGGCTGACCTTCGCTGGCATCACACAGCAGTGGCTGCGCCAGGGCGCCAAACGGTGGGCGTCTGAGGATCTGCCGCGTCATCGCGGCAAAGGCGCCACCAACGTCCAGGCGAAGATCCACGCGCTGGCCCGGCTGTCAGAAAGCCTGCGAGCCAGGCCCGATCACGGCCAGCTGCCTGCCGCACTGGGCCGCGCCGACATCGAAGCATTCCTTAACCGCCTCGGCTACCTGGAATCAGCGGGGACGATCAGCCGGTATCACCGCAACGTCCTCTGCCGGGGCGCCCGCACCGTGCTGGCCGGCATCCGGGGCATGGGCCTGACCCGGCCCGGGCAGGTCGCCGCCGGACTGCCCGGCGACTTCGTCATCGGCGCTACCGACATTCCCGCCGAGCCGGTGCGCGGCGAGCCCGGCCGTGACCTGCCACCGGAGATCATGACCGTGCTGTGCGCCAGCCTGGATACCTTGCAGCCAGCTGAGGTCCAGGCCGCCACCCAGATCGCCATCGATACCGGCCGGCGTCCCGAGGACATCCTCGGCCTGCCGCTGGACTGCCTGGCCCGCGATAAAGACGGCGCGCCGGTCCTGGTCTATGACAACGCCAAGGCCCACCGGCTGGGCCGCCGCCTGCCGGTCAGCGAGGCCACCGCGACGGTGATCACCGGCCAGCAGGCCCGTATCCGGGCCCGGTTCCCCGGCACACCGCCCGGCGAGCTGAAGCTGCTGCCTGCCGCGCGGCGCAACCCCCACGGGCGCAGGCCGATGACCATCGACATGCTGGAAGGACGGCACCGCGAGTGGGCAGACCGGTTCGGGCCGCTGCGCACCCGCGACGGCGCCGAGTTCAGCGCGGCCAGGATCGTCCCCTATGCCTACCGGCACACTTACGCCCAGCGGCACGCCGACGCCGGCGTGCCGATCGACGTCCTGGCCGAGCTCCTCGATCACCGCAACCTGAACGTCACCCGGTGCTACTACCGGGTCGGCGAAGACCGCCGCCGCGAGGCGGTCGACAAGGTGACCGCGCTCAGCTTCGACCGGCACGGCAACCGGATCTGGCGCGATGCCGCCGCCCTGCTGGAATCCGCGCACGCCCGCTACCAGGTCGGCGAGGTCGCCGTCCCCTACGGCCGCTGCACCGAGCCATCCAACGTGCAAGCCGGCGGAGGTGCCTGCCCGGTCCGGTTCCGCTGCGTCGGCTGTGACCACTTCCGCACCGACGTCTCCTACCTCCCCGACCTGACCGCCTACCTCGATGACCTGCTGCGCACCCGCGAGCGCCTCAGCGCCGCCATGGACGGCGTCGATGAGTGGGCCCGCGCTGACGCCACCCCCGCCGAGGAGGAGATCACCCGGATCCGGCGGCTCATCGGCCGCGTCAAGGGCGACATGACCAGGCTCAGCGACCCCGAACGCGCCCAGGTCGACGAAGCTGTCACCGTGATCCGCAAGCACCGCGCCGTGGCCCTGGGCATGCCATCGGTCCGCATCACCCCGCCCTCACCCGCAAGCGAGGCCCCCGCATGACACCCCCTGCCCCTGCCCGGCCCGCGGCGGCCAGCCCGCGGACCGAGGCGATGAGGAAAGGACGCCAGGCCGCCTCCGCGCGCCGCCGGCAGCGCGTCATCGCAACACTCAACCGCGCCACCGCCGACGGCACCGAGATCACCGTGGCCGGGATCGCCCGCGCCGCCGCCGTGGACCGGGCCTTCCTCTACCGGCACCGCGACCTGCTGGAGAAAATCCACGCTCTCGAAGCCGCTCCGCCCGCCGCCGGCGGCACCGCCAGCCCGTCCGTCACCTGCGCCTCGCTGCAAGCCGACCTGCTCGCCGCGCACGAACGCTCAGTCCGGCTCGACGCCCGCGTCCGGCAACTGGAGAAACGCCTGTCCGAGGCGCTCGGCGAACAGGCCTGGCACGAGTCCGGACTCGGCGCCCCCGCCGACATCGACGCCCTCAGCCAGAAGGCCACCCATCTCGAACAGCAAGCCATCGACCTGCGCCTCCAGCTCGAAGAACGCGACCAGGACCTCGCCGCGGCCCGGGCCGCCAACCGGGAGCTCATGGCGCAGCTCAACGCCACGCCACGACACCAATGACACGCCGCATCCGGTGCTTGCGCCACACCTGCCGCACACGCTAACGTCCTTCCATCAGCCTCTGAGCTGCGCAAACGCGAAGCACGGGCTGCGCCGCAGCCGGTGACCCGGAGAGAACATCCCCGTCTCGGCCAGCAGCGAGAGCAGGAAACGGTCCCGCAGGTGCTCGCAGGCCGCCAGGATCGCCACGATCTGCGCGGGCTCCAGGGTGCGAGGCGCACGCCGCGGCACCTGCAGCTTCACCGGCCTGACCGGGATGGCCCGGCCCTTGGTCACATGATGCAGGAACGGCTTATAGGAACCACGGCTCAACCGGCGCCACGACACGAGCTCGGCAGCGACCCGCAGGCCGGTCCGCGCATGGTGGTCGTAAAAGCCGAAGACTCCCGCCAGGTACCTGTTGACCGTCGCCGCGCCCCGCGCCCCGCTCCCGTCCGCCAGCACGATCACGTTGCCCGCCGGGGCGCGCAGCCAGGCCACGAACCGGGCCACGTCCTCAACACCCGCCTCGTCCCAGCTTGTCGCGGCATGCTGGAGGAACTCGAACCACAGCTTCAAGCTGATCGCGTAGGCACGCACCGTGTTGGGAGAGCGCTCGATCGCCGCCAGGTAGGCAAGATAGCGCTCGGCGGGCTCCACCACCTCGCCGTCATCCCCCAGCAGCGTCCAGGACTCCCTGCCGCTGACCGGCATCAGCACCCGCTGAACCAGCATGCCCCGCCTCCCATCCGGGCCAGACCGGCACACCCGCTGCCTTGAAGGTAAACTCTTCAAGGCAGCAGGTGGTGGAGCCTCGCCGATACGCGGGCAAAGATGCGGTAGCAACAAGGCATGCCAGCAACGCCAGACGACGCCGAACTCCGCCAGCGCCAGATCGCCGACGAGATCGCCGGGCTCGGCCTGTGCCTGCCCGGCAGCCTGGTCGAACGCACCACCCGCTGCGGCTCTCCCCGGTGCCGGTGCCACACCGACCCCAGCTACCGGCACGGCCCCTACCCGTCGTGGATACGCAAGGTCGGCACCAAGACCGTCACCCGCACGCTCAGCCCCGCCCAGCTCGAGCGATACCGTCCCCTGTTCGACAACACCAGGCGCCTCCGCGAGCTGACCAGCGAACTCGAGACACTCTCAGCCGAGATGGTCGAGCAGGCCGAAGGATGGACAACACCATAAGAGGGCATCTCCGGCGCTTACAGCGGCTACAGCGAAGGCACACTCCAGATAACGTGTCCTCGCCGAGGCCCGAGAGCCGCGGCCCTTACAGCGAAGACACCCAGATCCGGACTCCAGTTAACGGCGGCTACTTGCGCGGGTGCGCGAAGACTGAGGTCGCTCCCCGTGACGAGCTTTCCCTCAGCCCCCGTCCTCGGTCGGCGGAGTTCGCGGCTGCCGACACCCCATGCCAAGGGCTCAGGTCCTGCCGTGCTCACAGCGCTCGACCCTGTCTGCGGCATCCATAAGGGTCATTGGTGTCAAGAGGGCATGACGAATCTGACCCGGTGGCTTGCGTGGTGTCGCCGGGCTGGCCTGACTGTTCTTCGGGATCTTCCTCGTAGCTGCCTGATTATGTCGCCGTGCGGGAGGGGTCAAGGTGGAGCGCCCGCAGCCGCGCAGCGGCGAGGACGAACGAGCTGGACGCCGACGAACGCGGACGATCATTGACAGCGAGGAAGAGGCCCTTCGTGCTGGTTTATCAGGGGTCGTGGTTGTCCCCGGCGTGGCGGGCGGAGTGGTCTCGCAAGCACCCATTCGGCGTCCGGCCGGCGTGCGGGCTGGCGCCATGACCATATGTCCAGGGACCGGGCTGCTCAGTCAGATGATCGAGCGCGGCCTGGCGGCCGGCTCATGCCGCGAGGCGAGCGTGCCCGGGGCTTAGCGACCTCCCTGGTCTGCGGGTGCGTCCTCGGCGGTGCCGGAGGCGCTGGCTGCCTGACCGGCCTGGGCGGCGAGCAGGTGGTAGGCGCGAGTCAGCAGCTTGCGGGAGATCGCGATGGTGGCGATCTTCTTCCCGCGGCGTTTGGCGATGCTTGAGTAGGTGGCGGCGAACTCCGGGGAGCGCTTGGCGGTCTGCGCGGCCTGGTTGAGGACCCACCGCAGCCATGCTGAGCCTTGCTTATCTGTGCTCCGGGGCTGCGTCAACCGGTGGCAGGCTTTGGTTGCGGCTGCCGGCATCGGCGCCGGGCCCGGTGTGTGGCATATATCTCCCCTGGC
>Ga0210383_10001925_pt1 | contig 18872 bp, 14 predicted proteins | sample IncBWC14OmetaG_FD_160072 | JGI IMG/M metagenome (GOLD analysis project Ga0210383, IMG submission 160072) | Forest soil microbial communities from Barre Woods Harvard Forest LTER site, Petersham, Massachusetts, United States - Inc-BW-C-14-O ...
CGATTACGCGTCGGGGACCTCCAGCCGCTCGAGCAAGCTCGTGCACGGAGGGCTCAGGTATCTGCAGAACTTCGACCTCGGGCTGGTGCGCGAGGCGCTGCTGGAGCGCCAGCTGATGGTGGCGCTGGCGCCACACCTGGTCAAGCCGCTGCCGCTGGTCGTGCCCGCGTTCGACGGCGCGCACCCCGATCGCCTGGTGGGTGTTGGCCTGAACCTCTACGACGTGATGTCCCGCGACCGCGACCGCAAACGGCGCAGTGAGTCATGGAGCCCCGAGCGCCATCGCATGATCTCCGGGGAGGAAGTCGTGGAGTTGCTACCCGCGCTGGCGGCGCGCGAGCCCACCAGCGGCTACCTGTTCTACGACTGCCAGACCGATGATGTGCGCCTCGTGCTGACGGTGCTTGGCGAGGCTGAGCGCTTTGGTGCGGTTTGCGCCAACCGCCTTGACGTGACCGGACTGCTCGAGCGCCACGGCCGTGCACAGGGTGTGCAGGTGCTCGACACCGAGAGCGGCGAGCGCTTCGAGGTGCGCGGCGCGAATGTCGTCAACGCCACGGGCGTATGGGCCGACGCGCTCAGCCCGCAGGAGCTCCACGAGGAGGCCGAGCTGCCGCGCATCCGACCCAGCCGCGGCACGCACATCACGATCAAGCACGAGGATCTGCCGCTCGTTGGCGGTGCGATCGTGCCTGCCGGTGCCGGACGCAGCATCTTCGCGCTGCCCTGGCTCGGGCACACCCTCGTGGGCACCACCGACAACGACTACGAGGGTCCGCTCGAGCACATCAGACCGTCTCCGGATGACATCGACTATCTCCTGGAGGCCGTAAACGAGTTCTTTGGCACCGCGCTCGAGCCATCCGAGCTCACCGGCGCGTTCGCCGGTGTACGACCGCTGATCTCCACCGGCGACCCCAAGAAGTCGGTGGACATTTCGCGCAAGGCCGAGCTGTATGAGACCTCCTCGGGGATGCTTACGATCACCGGCGGCAAGCTCACGACCTGGCGTCGGATGGCGAAGATGACCGTCGACCGGCTCGTCGAGCGCGACGCTCGCGATGCCCCCTGTCGTACCCAGGAGATTCCGCTGGGCCAGGCGATCGCGGTCGAGGAACTGCCGCACGTGGAGGGAGTGCCGAGCGCGTCATATGAGGCCCTGGCAGCGCGTTATGGTCATGCTGCCCACGATGTGCTGGCGATCGCAGGGGAACCAAGTCCCGTCCACCCTGAGCTCGCCCAGCCGATCGTCGCGGGGCTCCCCGACCTCCTTGCCGAGGTGGCCTTGGCTGCTCGCCGCGAGCAGGCACGCAGCCTGGGTGACGTTCTGCTCAGGCGCACGCGCCTCGGACTGTTGGCGGCTCGACAGCTGGCCGGGGGAGAGGCGTCGGCCGCTGAGCTCTCACCCGGGCAGGAAAGCACAGCTCCAGTGCGCCGCGTGGCAGAGGTGATGGCACGCGAGCTGAACTGGAGCGCTGAGCGCCTGGCCCTCGAGCTCACGCGCTTTGCCCAAGAGGCTCTCGCGGAGGGGATCGTCGCGGACGCGCGCTCACCTGACGATCGTCGGACGCCGGATACGCCACCGGCGCCGATGCCGTGAAGGCTCCCGTTCATCGCCTGCGTGCATGTGGTCACACGCTCGAGCTGGGCGAGCGACCGTGGCTGATGGGGATCGTCAACGCTTCGCCTGACTCGTTCAGCGATGCTGGTCTGCACGAGAGCTTCCAGGAGCGAGTGCAGCTCGCCCGAGGTCTGCTGGATGCGGGTGCCGACATCATCGACGTCGGCGGCGAGTCCGCCTCCACCGGGCGCCCGCCGGTGCAGGTACAGGAGGAGATCGAGCGCGTGGTACCGCTCGTGGAGGCCCTCACTCGTGAGCTGGGCGCGGTCGTGTCTGTCGATACCTACAAGCCCGAGGTTGCGCGTGCGGCGATCGCCGCGGGGGCAAGCATCGTCAACGACGTCAGCGGTCTGCGCGACGCCGAGCTGGCCGACGTGTGCGCCGAGACGGGCGCGGCGCTCGTGCTGATGCATACCCTTGCCGCTCCGCGCGAACGGCTGCAGGACGCCGATCTCTACGAGGATGTGACCGGCGAGGTGATCGGTTTCCTGCGCGAGCGGATGACGCTGGCGCTGTCCCTTGGAGTCGGCCGCGAGCAGCTGATCGTCGACCCCGGCCCGGACTTCGCCAAGACACCCGCCCAGACGATCCGGCTGCTTGCCGAGGTGGGGCGGCTGCATTAGCTGGGGCTGCCGTTGCTGATGGCGATCTCTCGCAAGGACTTCATCGGGGCGCTGACAAACCGCCCGCCGCGTGCGCGCCTGGCCGGAACCCTCGCGGCGCTCGCCCACGGTGTGGAGCACGGCGCGCAAATCTTCCGAATACACGATGTCTCAGCCGCGGCGGACTTCCTGTCGGTGCATGCCGCGCTCGCCCGCGAAGCCGACGTGGGCAGGGATCTGGCGCTTTCCGAGGAAATCCGCTATGAGCGTCACGGTGGGCAAGAACCGGTCTCCGGGGGGCAGTTCGCAGACCAGGTGGACCGCCCTAGTCGCTAGTCTGAGGGTCATACGGGTGCCCGCTGCTGTCCAACGCAGCGGGACGCCAACCGCCCATCCACAACGAAAGAAGGAACAACTGATGGCAGTACTCGAGCGCTCCGAGCTGGAGGCCAGCCCGCTGGCCGATCTCCACACAATCGCCAACGAGGTCGGACTAGACGGCTTCCGGCGACTGCGCAAGGCTGACTTGGTCGACGCGATCCTCGGCGAAAGCAGTGCCGCGAGCGACAGCGACTCGCGCGGGGGCGAGCAGGACCGCGACGGCGAGCGGCCGCGCAGGCGTCGGACGCCGCGCGCTCGCCGCAGCAAGGACGAGGACGGCGCCGATGCCGAGGGCTCGACCGAGGAGACAGACGCCGAGAGCGATCAGAGCACCGCCGACGGCGCCGGCAAACCCCGGCGCAGCCGACGCAGAGGGGCACGCGCAGGCGCTGGCACGAGCGCGCCAGCAGGCGCCACGACCGCCGGCGACACTCGCACGGGCAGCTCAGAGGACGCGGGCGACACGCCCGCACGGATCGCCGCGGGCGTGGTCGAGGTGCTGGGCAACGGCTCTGCGTTTCTGCGCGTCGACCCGCCCGAGCCTTCGGACGAGGACGTCTACATCTCCGCCGCTCAGGTTCGTCGCTGTGAGCTCGTCTCCGGTGACCGTGTCACCGGACCGGTCCGCACGCCGCGCCGCTCCGAGCGCTACCCGTCGTTGGTGCGCATAGACACGATCAACGGCGAGTCAGCCGATGCGGTCTCCGACGGCGCGCGTTACGACGAACTCCCGGTCGACTGGCCGCAGGAGCGCTTGGCGCTCGGCTCCAAGGACGCAACGCTCGAGGCGATCGAGTGGCTCACGCCGATCGGTCGAGGTTCGCGAGCGATCATCGTGGGCGCCCGCCACGCGGGGAAGACCGAGACACTGCGTCGCCTGCTCGGTACTGTGCAGGGACGCGACGACCTCGAGTTCAGCCTCGTGCTCACCGGCGCCCGGCCGGAGGAGATCTCGCAGTGGCGCGATGGCACGCCGGCGCCGGTCGCCGCCCTTACGTTCGCCGCCTCGGCCGACTCCCAAGAGCAGGCCGTCGAGCGTGCGCTCGACGCGGCCAAGCGCGTGGCTGCGCGCGGCGGCAACGTGCTCGTGGCGATCGATAGTCTCGACGGCTTGAGTCCCGCCGCGGCGCGCAAGGCGCTGGCAGCAGCGCGCAACCTGCGCGAGAGCGGATCGCTGACCGTGATCGCGACGGCCTCCCAGCCATTCGGTGGGGAGACGACCGTGATCGCGCTCGACGCAGCCCTCACATCGACGGGGCGCCAGCCGGCACTCGACCTGGTCAACAGCGGCACCCTAAAGCCCGAGCTGCTCGTCGGCGAGGACGGAGCCGAGGCAATCACCAAGGCCCGCGCAGCAGCGCTCGAGGCCGCCGTCTAGCGCGTGACTCGGGGATGCAGCGTTGTGGTGTGCATGACGCCACTACAGGCGCTAGCTGGCCAAGCAATGCAAGGACGCAAGGAGCGTGGCGTGCTTTGCACGCGAGCGACTGAGGACGCCGCAGTGCGCCGGCCAGCTAGCGCCTGTAGGCCACTCTGCCCCAGGAGGGCTCGGGCGCTAGCTCGATCGGTTCGCCGCTGGTGGCTGGCGAGGCCGGGTCGGTCGGCTGCACGTAGGCGAAGCTCCCGGTCTGGTCGCTGAAGATCACGTTCAGCTCACCCTCCTTGACGCGCTGGTCGAGCCACGCGCCGCGGAAGACTAGCCGGCGCAGCCAGTGCACCAGTGAGCGCTCTGCTGGTCCGACGAGGTCCGGCCAGCAGTCGTTGACGTGTTCGCCCAGGCCTGATGCGGGGTCGATGATCTCGCCGTTGACGGCGAGGTTGACGAGGTCTTCCAGCTCCTCCTCGCCCAAGCGGCCGCCCACGAACCCCAGCTTCAGCGCTGCCTGCTCGCAGCGCTCGGAGAAATCGGCCTCGTTGAACGTGAACCGAAGCTCGCCGTATTCCAGGACGAAGTCCTCGCCGGAGTCGTAGTTTTCGCGTCGCGCAGTTTCCATTGCTTGTTCTAGATCCCATTTGCCCGGCGGTGCGGACCCGGCTCGTCGGGATCATACGGCCGGTTCCTCTTTTCGCGCTCCCCATGCATGGGATTTTGCACAGCGGGAGACATCGATAGCCTGGCGGACCGATGGCACGCCTCTCAGAGCATGGATTGCGCAAGTCGGTGGGCGTCTCGGGAATGTTCGCGACGGCCTACGGCAACGTGGGCTCCTCGATCTACTACGCGCTCGGCCTGGTCGCCGCCCACGCACTGGGTCTCACACCGCTCGTGTTCGTGTTCGCAGGCGGCCTGTTTGCGCTGACGGCCAAAACCTATGCCGAGGGCGCCTCGATGTTCCCCGAAGCGGGCGGCTCATCGTCGTTCGCGCGCCATGCCTTCGACGACGTTGTCTCGTTTTTCGCCGGCTGGGCGCTGAGCCTCGACTACATCCTTACGATCGCGATCTCGGCGTTCTTCGTGCCGCACTATCTCAGCGCGTTCCCCGGACTCGGCGCGCTAAAGCACAACCCGGATGACATCTTTGGCGGTCTGATCGTCGTGGCGCTGCTCGCATGGCTGAACATCCGCGGGCTGGGCGAGTCGGCCAAGCTGAACATCGTCCTCGCGCTGCTGGACCTCTCGACGCAGATCATGCTCGCTTGTTTGGGCTTCGTGCTGGTCCTGAATCCCCACCTGCTGGTCAACCAGGTGCACCTGGGATCGGTGCCGAGCTGGAAGGAACTGATCTTCGCGCTGTCGCTGGCGATGCTCGCCTATACGGGTATCGAGACGGTCGCGAACATGGCCGAGGAGTCAAAGGACCCCGGCAAGCAGGTGCCTAAGGCGGTCAACCTCGTGGTGCTCGCGGTCCTCGGCGTGTACGCGGGCATCTCCGTCGTCGCGCTCTCGGCGCTGCCAATCCTTCACCACGGCGTCGGCTATAGCGCCGAGCTCAAACAGTCGTTCAAAGCACCCGGCTATGCGACCTCGCTGGGTGGTTTCTTCGAAAACGACCCGATGCTCGGCGTCGTCGAACACCTCGGCCTGCACGGCACCGTCCTGCAGCTCGCCCGCTACTACCTCGGGATCCTCGCCGCGACGATCCTGTTCATCGCGACCAACGCCGGCATGATCGGGATCTCGCGCCTGTCGTGGTCGCTGTCTGAGCATCGTCAGCTGCCACAGCTGTTCTCGCAGCTGCACTCCAAGTACCGCACACCGTGGTTCACGTTGATCTTCTTCTCGCTGCTTGCGAGCACGTTGATCATCTACGGCAACACCGAAGTTCTCGGCAACCTGTACTCGTTTGGCGCGATGCTGTCATTCACGACCGCGCATGCGGCGATCGTGAGACTGCGCGTTAGCGACCCGGATCGAGAGCGCCCCTATCGCACCCCGTTTGGTGTGCGCATCAAAGGCTCGGTGATCCCGATGGCGGCGGTGATCGGGGGCATGGGCACGTTCGCCGCTTGGATTGCGGTGACGATCCTGCACAGCGAGGCGAAGATCGTGGGCATCCCGTGGATGGTGATCGGTATGGGCGGCTACTTCTACTACCGCAAGCGCCAGGGGCTCGACCCCCGCAAGAGCTACAAGATCGAGCGCGCGGAGCGCCCGCCGGACTTCGAGGAGCTCGAGTACAAGACCGCGCTGGTGCCGATCTTCGGCGATGACGTGAGCGCCTCCGCGCTCAGTAGCGCAGCCAAGCTGATCGGCTCCGAAGGCGTGGTGTACGCGATCTACGTGCTTCCCGTTCCCAGTCAGCTGTCGCTCGAGTCGGGCTTGGAGGATGAGGAGGCGCGCGGGCGCTCGGTGCTCGAGAGCGCGCGCATCCAGGCGAAACGGGCCGGCATCAAGATCCACACAGGCCTGATCCGCACACGCAACCCCGGTTCGGCGCTGGTGGAGGAAGCCGAACGCGTGCACTCCGATGTCATCTACTGGTCGACGATCCATGCTCCCGCGGGTGAGCAGCGCATCGGGCCGACCGCGGCTTACCTGCTCAGCAAGCGGCCCTGCCGGGTGATCATCGAGACGCAGAACCGCCCGGCACCTGCTCGCGAGCGCGTTGGCGCATCAGCCTAAGAACCTGAGGTGATCGCGGAGCGCAGCGCCTCGTGCAGCGCAGGGTGGGCGAACTCATAGCCCAGCACCAGCGGCTTGGCCGGCATCACGCGCGCGCCGGTGGTGACGATCTCGGCCATATCGCCATACAGCACGCGCAGCCCAAAGCCGGGGACGGGGAGCAGTGATGGGCGCCCCAGCACGCTGCCCAGCGTCTTTGAGAACTCGCGGTTGGTGACCGGCTCGGGCGCCGTCGCGTTGATCGGCCCGCTCCAGCGCTCGTCGTCCAGCGCCGCGAGCATCATCCCTACGACATCCTGCGCGTGGATCCACGACATGAACTGATGGCCTCCCGCCACGGGGCCGCCCACGCCTAGCCGAAACGCAGGCAGCATCTTGCCGAGGGCTCCCCCTGATCGGTCAAGCACCACGCCCGTACGCACCTGCACCGTTCGCAGCCCGAGCCGCTGCCCAGCGCTCGTCGCGGCGGCCTCCCATTCGATGCATACCTTCGCTAGGAAGTCATCGCCCGGCGGCGCCTCCTCGTCGAGTGGCTCTTCGCCGTGGGCCCCGTAGTAGCCGATGGCGGATGAGCTGATCAGCGTGCGTGGTGCTGCCGCGGAGCCCTCGGCTGCCACTACGTTCGCCAGACCCTCCACGAGGTTGCCAGTACCGATCGTGCGGCTCTCGCGGATCGCTCGCTTGACATTGGTGCTCCAGCGCTGTGCAACCGGCTCACCTGCCAGGTGCATCACCGCGTCGCGTCCCGCCAGCGCCGCCGACAGTGGCGCTTCGCCGAGCGGATCCCAGGCGATCGCCTCCACCTCGCCCAGACGCGTGCGTGCGCGTTTGGGATCGCGCGTTAGGACGGTCACATCTGCTTCGCGCTCGAGCAGCGAAGCCACCAGCGACGCGCCGATCAGGCCGGTGGCTCCTGTGACAGTCACGCGCAGGGCGCACATTGGCTCAGCCTCTCACAAGCGCTCGTCAACCACCTGTGCCGGAGCTGGCGCTGAGCGTTTCGCCGGGAGCGAAGCCGACTTGCTGCCCAGCCTGGGCGGTGCCGGCCGCGCGTGCCTGCTCGGCAACGGCCGCGGCCACGGCGGGGGCGACGTCACGGTTGAAGACGGAGGGGATGATGTAGTCCTCGCGCAGCTCGCGCTCATCGACGATCGCTGCGATCGCATCGGCGGCGGCCATCTTCATCTCCTCGGTGATCGCGGGCGCGCGCACGTCCATGGCACCTCGGAAGATGCCCGGGAAGCAGAGCACGTTGTTGATCTGGTTGGGATAGTCGGAGCGCCCGGTAGCCATGATGCGAACGTATGGCGCGGCCTCCTCGGGATTGACCTCCGGGTTGGGGTTGGCCATCGCGAACACCATCGCGTCTTTGTTCATCCGCGCAAGCGCCTCCGCGGGTAGCGCTCGCGCACCGGAGACACCGATCAACAGATCGGTGCCGTCGATCACATCCGCCGGCGCGCCCGCTCGGCAGTCGGGGTTGCTGACGTCCGCGAACCAGCGCTTGATCTTGTTCATCGAGCCGTCCACGTAGTCCTCGCGTTGCTTGTGTACGACACCACGCGAGTCGGCCCCGATGATTTTGCTGATACCGGCAGCGAGCAAGATCTTCGCGACCGCGATCCCGGCGGCGCCGAGACCGATGATCAACACGTTCAGGTCCTCCAGGCGTCGTCCGGTCAGCTTGACGGAGTTCAGCAGCGCGGCCAGCACGACCACAGCGGTGCCGTGCTGATCGTCGTGGAAGACTGGTATGTCGAGGCGCTGCTTGAGCTGATCCTCGATCTCAAAGCAGCGCGGCGCGGAGATGTCCTCGAGGTTGATGCCGCCCAATCCGGGGGCCATCAGTTCGACGGTGCGCACGATCTCATCGGTGTCGTTGGTGTCGAGGCAGATCGGGAACGCGTCGACGCCGGCGAACTCCTTGAACAGGCAGCACTTGCCCTCCATCACCGGCATCGCCGCGCGTGGCCCGATGTCGCCGAGGCCGAGCACCGCGGAGCCGTCGGAGACGACCGCGACGGTGTTGCGCTTGATCGTGTACTGAAAGGCCTTGTCTGGATCGTCAGCGATTGCGCGGCAGACACGCGCAACGCCGGGGGTGTAGACCATCGAAAGGTCATCGCGGGTCTTCAGCGGGTGCCGGTTGGCCTGCTCGATCTTGCCGCCGATGTGCAGCTGGAAGGTGCGGTCGGTGGTGTCGATTACATCGGCACCATCGATCGCGTCGATCGCGTGCAGGATCTGCTCCCAGTGGTCGCGCCCGGAGGCGTCGACCACCACGTCGCGCAGGCTGTGACTGCCGTCGACCTCGACGAGGTCCATCGCACCCACGATCCCTCCGGCCTCGCCGATGATGCTGGTGACCTGTCCCAGGAGACCCTGGGAGTCATCGAGCTTTACGCGGATCGTGAGACGGTACTGGGCGCTTGGGGTCGCGCTCACTGGTGGGCTCCTCCGTTGTTGGCGGGACGGGATGTTAGGAGGTATGCGCCATCGAGCACGTGCCCCTGCCGCGACGCGCTCGGGGCGCCGATCGTGTGCCGTGGCTCGTAGAGTGCTCAGGCGTGCCCACCGACAGCTCGACCATCGCCAGTGCCACCGCCAGCGCCACGAGCGCTGCGCGTGGTCTGGCGCGCCCGTCGTCCTCGGGCGGGCGGCTGTTTTTGATCGACGGACCGAGTCTCGTCTACCGGGCGTTCTTCGCTCTGCCCGAGTCGATCGCGACCTCGACAGGCGTGCCGACGAATGCGATCTTCGGCTTTGCCTCGATGCTTGTGAAGATCGTGACCGAGTATGGCGTGTGTCCAACTGTCGTCGCATGGGATGCCGGTACCTCGGGTCGCACCAAGATGTTCCCCGAGTACAAGGCGCAGCGGCGCTCACGACCGGACCTGCTCAAGCAGCAGTGGCCGGCGATGGAACCGCTGGTTGAGGCGTTCGGCTACAGCAACGTGCGTGTCGAGGGCTACGAGGCCGACGACGTGATCGCGTCGTTGACCGAGCGCGCTCTGCGGGCGGATCCGCCGGTGCCGGTGACGATCGTGACCGGCGATCGCGACGTCTTTCAGCTGATCGACGAGCGGGGTCTCGTGCAGGTGATGGCGACCGCGCGCGGGATCACCGAGACGAAGATCTACGATCGCCGCGCTGTGATCGACCGCTACGGCATCCCGCCGGAGCTGATCCCTGATTTCTACGGTCTCAAGGGCGACACCTCCGACAACATCCCCGGCGTTCCCGGGATCGGCGACAAGACTGCCAGCGAGCTGCTGCAGAGCTTTGGTTCGCTCGAGGATGTGCTGGCGCACATCGACGAGGTCAAAGGCGCCAAGCGCAAACAGAACCTGATCGAGCACGCTGAGGACGCGCGCGTGTCTAAGCGCCTGGCGACCGTTCAGCGCGACGTGGCGGTCGACTTCGACATCGCCGCCGAGGCGATACGCGAGCCCGATCGCTCACGTGTGCGCGAGGTCTTTCGCGAGTACGAGCTGCGCGACCCGCTGCGCCGTCTGGAGGAGGCGCTCGGCGCCCCCGACGTCGCCGCGCCGGTAGCGGCCGCTGAGGTCACCCTGACGGCGCGTGTGCGGGCCGGCTCGCCGCAGGACATCGCGCGCTTCGCCGGCCCCGAGAGCGAGCTGTGCGTAGTCGTGCAGGCCAATGAGGCGCCTGAGGGCGCGTTGTTCGCCGAGGGTGCCCCGTGGCGCTTCGCGGTCGCCGCGGACGGGGAGATCCTCGCCGGCGACTGCGCCGATCCGGCGGCGCTGGTGCTGGCCTGCGGGGAGCGCCCGGTGGTGGTCCACGACGCCAAGGCGCTCGGCCAGGTGCCCACGGGGCTGGTCCACGACACGCTGCTTGGCGCCTACCTGCTAGAGCCAGCCCGCCGCGGCTATCCGTTCGCGGAGCTGTGCGAGGAGCGCGGCCTCGCCAGCGACATCGAGACACCGGCGGCGGCCGCTGCGGTGATGCTCAGTGCGCTGGCTGACTGGCAGCGTGAGCAGATCGCCGAGCGTGGCCTCGATGGGCTGATGCGCGAGATCGAGCTGCCGCTGGTGGCGGTGTTGCGCGAGATGGAGCTACTGGGGGTAAGGCTCAACCTCGATCGCCTGGCGGAGATCACTGGGCGTGTACGCACGGAGATCACGAGCCTTGAAGAGGACATCTTCCTGCTCGCCGAAGAGGAGTTCCTGATCTCATCGCCCCAACAGCTGGGGGAGATCCTGTTCGAGAAGCTCAGGCTTTCGCGTAAGCGCCGCGGTAAGACGGGCTTCTCCACTGACGCGCGCGTGCTGCAGGCGATCCGCGCCGAGCACGAGATCATTCCCAAGATCGAGCGCTGGCGCGAGCTCTCGACGCTGATCAAGACCTATCTGGACGTGCTCCCCGAGATGGTCGACGGGCGCTCGCGCATCCACACCACGTTCCTGCAGGCGGTGGCGCAGACGGGGCGTCTTTCGAGCACCAACCCGAATATGCAGAACGTCCCGGTACGCACGTCGCTGGGGCGGGAGATCAGGGGCTGTTTTGAGGCGGAGGATGGCAACGTCCTGATCTCTGCGGACTACTCGCAGATCGAGCTGCGGGTGCTGGCCAACGCCGCTGGTGAGCAGGTGCTGATGGAGATCTTCGAGCGCGGCGAGGACGTGCATACGGCGACCGCGTCGCGGGTCTTCGGCGTGCAGGCGGATGCGATCGACCCGGGGATGCGCTCGAAGGCGAAGATGATCAACTACGGGATCGTCTACGGCCTCTCCGACTTCGGCCTCGCGGACAGGCTGAACATCCCCAGGGCGGAGGCCAAGGAGTTCATCGACGCCTATCTGGAGCGCTTCCCGCGCGTAGCCGCGTTCATTGCGGAGACGATCGAGCAGGCCAAGGAGGCTGGCTATGTGACGACCCTGTGGGGGCGCCGACGTCAGATCCCCGAGCTGCGTGCGCGCAACTACCAGGTGCGCACGTTGGGCGAGCGCCTAGCGGTCAATACGGTGATCCAGGGTACCGCCGCAGACATCATCAAGCTGGCGATGGTCCGCGCCCATGGCGCCTTGGCCGAGTCGACGTTGGAGACGCGGCTGCTGCTAACGATTCACGACGAGCTGCTGTTCGAAGGACCGCCCGATGATGCCGATGCGGCACGCGCGCTGATCGAGCGAGAGATGATCAGCGTATGGGACGAGCGCCAGCCGCCGCTCGGTGTGGACATCGGCGTCGGGCGCACGTGGTTGGATGCCAAGTGACGCCCAGGGTGGTGCCGGCTCAACCCAGCCCCGTCTGAAACCCCTCGCGCCAGCTCGCGTATCGCGGCTGCCAGCCAAGCTCGCGCTTGATGCGCTCGTTGCTGGCGCCGCGCAGCCCGCCGAGCATCTCTACCGCTAGGCGTCCGGCGGCGAGCCGGCCGAGCCACACGGGCGCATGCCATGGCTTCGGTGCGCCGATCGCCTGGGCGAACGCCGGGACCCACTCGCGTAGGGGTGCGGGCTCGTCATCGACGACGTTGTAGACCGCGGGGCCCCGGTGCTCGAGCGCAGCCACGGTCGCGCTCGCGGCGTCCTCGACGTGGACGAAGGAGAACACCCCGGCGCCCTGGCCGATGATCGGAAGTTGGCGGCGGTGCAGCGCATGTGCCCATGACCCGTCGCGGGTATATGCGGTGCCTGGCCCATATAGCCAGCCATAGCGGAGCACGATGCCGCCGACGGCTTGCACCTGGCGCTCCAGATCGGCGACGGGATCGGCCGCGGAGGGCAGTGCCTCGAGCGCTAGCGGCGCGTCCTCGCTCTTGACCCAGTCGCCGACGGGCGCGTAGGTGAAGGCGATGCTCTCCGCGATGATCCGCTCCACGCCGGCCGCGGTTGCGGCGGCAATGAGGTTGGCGGTGCCGACTCGGCGCAGACGTCCGGTGCTCGCTGTCTCCTGCTCGAAGCGGCGCATGTTGAACGCGTGCGGCAAATCGGTGAGCAGGTGCACGACTTGATCCGGGCGCGCTTCGGCGATGGCGCGTGTGAGGCCGGGCGCGTCGTAGGCGTCGCACACGCACGCCTCGATTCCGCGGGCGCTCAGCGCGTCTGCCCTCTCGGCAGAGCGCGTCATCGCGATCGGCTCGTGACCGCTGGTCAGCAGCGCCGTCATCAGCGGGCGACCGATCGCGCCGGTGGCCCCGGCGACGAACACCCTCACGGTCGCGCCTCCAGTGCCGCGGTGCGCCACAGCCATGCCAACAGCATCGTCGCCACCGCGAGCGAGAAGAAGCTGAAATAGCCATTCCACGCGGGGTGGGCCTTGCCGATGTCGACGAGATGGTTGGCGCTGTGCAGCGTGTATTGGAGGCAGGTCAGCGCGAGTACAGGCACGCGCCAGCCGGAGCGGCCGATGGCGATCAGCAGGCCGATGCCGATCGCGCCGTAGAAGCTCGCGACGTCGCGGATGTAGTGGGGGTTATAGGAGCCGAACGGGCCGACGTCCTTAAAGAAGCTGTGCGGGCTCGCAGCCATCCACAGCGCTAGAAACAACTGGATGACTGCGAACGCGATCAGGCCCACGGTCACAATCGACTCAGCGGGGTCTTCATGCTCGGCTGTGCCGGATGACTCATACGCGCTCACTGGAGCGCCACGATATGGCCTGGACCTGGCTCTGCCGAGGTCCAGTTAGCGGCTTTGGATCGAGTCCAATGCCTCGCTGATGAGGCGAACGCCGTGCTCGATCGCCGGCTCCGGCAGGTTGCCGTAGCCAAGCACCAGGCCTGGCGGTCCGCCGTGGGTGAAACGATGCCAGGAGATTCCCTCCATGCCGACGCCGCGCGCCGCGCCAGCCGCGAGTAGCGCAGGCTCGTCCACGTCCTCGGGGAGCTCTACGAGCTCAAACAGCCCGGCATTGGTGCCGCTGGGTATCGCTTGTGGCAACCAGCGAGCGAGTGCTTGCAGCAGCGCCTCACGGCGGTTCTGGTAGCGCAGCCGCATACGCCGCACGTGCCGATCGAGCTCGCCTCGTTCGATGAAGTCACAAAGCGCAAGTTGCCCGATGACCTCTGAGCCGCCGTCCTCGATCGCCTTCGCCGAGATCAGTTGCCAGGCCAGCCACGACGGCAACAGCATCCAGCCCTGGCGCATGGCTGGTGCTAGGCGCTTACTGGCCGAGCCGATGTAGAGCACTCGCTCGGATGCCAGACCCTGCAGTGCGCCGACGGCGACCCGGTCGTAGCGAAACTCGGCGTCGTAGTCGTCCTCGATAATCAGCCGCTCACCATCCTCGGCCCATTCGATCAGCGCCGCGCGCCGGTCGCTGCTGAGGACGACGCCCGTGGGGAACTGGTGCGCGGGGGTAACGAGCACGGCACGCGCATCGGTGGCCGCCAGCGCAGCGACGCTGAGGCCGTGCTCGTCGACTGTCACAGGGACCGTTTCCAGCCCGGCCTGTTCGGCGATCAGTCGGTGCACCTGCCAGCCGGGGTCCTCCATCGCGATCGTGTCGATCCCCTGGCCGTGCAGCCACCGGCACGTGATTGAGAAGCCCTGCATGAAGCCGGTGCAGACGAGCATGTTCTCTGGGTCCGCCGCGGTGCCGCGGGCGCGCCCAAGGTAGTCGGCGAGCGTTTCGCGTAGCTGCGGCACGCCGCGCGGGTCGCCGTAGCCCACGGCGTCCAGCGGCGACTGGGCCAGCGCGGCGCGCAGCGAGCGCAGCCAGCGGTCGCGGGGAAAGCCGGCGAGGTCTGGCAGGCCCGGATGGAAGTGATAGGGGAAGCTGGGCAGCAGCGATCGCGCCGGCGCGCGGGGGACCGCGGCGCGTGCCGCGCGGGTGACCCGCACGGCTGCTCCCTGGCGGGTTTCCAGATAGCCCTCGGCACCTAGCTGGCCGTAGGCCTCGGTGACCACGCCGCGTGAGACCCCCAGCTCGGCGGCCAGTCCGCGTGTTGAGGGGAGTCTCGTCCCGGCCGGCAGACGACCGTGACGGATGTTCTCGCGCAGCGAGCTCTCCAGCTGCTCGTGCAGCGGTAGCTCGCTCGTGCGGTCGAGTTCGACGAGCAGCTCTGGCCCCACAACTGGCCCTTTTGAGTCAAGCATTACTGGAACTGTATAGCGGACCAGTTTTCTCGTACGGTGCTGGTGTAAGCAACCGTCAGGAGGATCGCCATGAGCCTGCCAAGCCGGAGCACGAACACCTCGACCAGCAGCATTACGATCGTCGGGGGTGGTCTCGCGGGGCTCACCGCGGCGATCTCCTGCGCCGAAGGCGGCGCGAATGTCTCTCTGCTCGAGGCTCACAGCGCGGTGGGGGGTCGAGCGCGTAGCAGCGGAGGGCGCTACAAGGCGAACTTCGGCCCACACGTGCTCTACAAGGACGGTCCCTTCTGGCGGTGGTTGGCAGACCGCAAGCTCCTACCGCGCTATGCGGGTCTGCCGCTGGCCGGCGTCAAGGTCCGCTGGCGGGGCGAGTTCCGGCGCACGCCGCCCCTCAGCGCGCTTCCCGCTGTGCTGCGGCTGCGCGGTCGCGAGGCACCTGTCGATCTTGACTTCCGTACGTGGGCGACCGAGCACACCGATGAGCGAACCGCGGCGATGCTGTCGTCGGCGGCAGGGGTGTACACCTTCCACCACGACCCTGGCGAGCTGTCCGCGGCGTTCGTGTGGAAGCGTACGGTCAGGCTTCTGAGCCCACCGCCGGCGGCGCGCTACGCGATTGGTGGCTGGGGTGCGCTGGTGAGCTCACTCCAGTCGCGCGCCATCGATCTGGGCGTGGACATCACGACCGGGGCTCGTGTCGATCAGCTGCCGGATCCGCCGGTGATCGTGGCGACGGAGCTGGGCCAGGCGCGCAGCCTGCTCGCGGATGACTCCGTCGCGTGGACCAGCGGGCACACCGTGTGCCTGGATCTCGGCCTCAGTCATCGCCGCGGCGACCCGTTCGTGGTGTCCGATTTGGACGAGGCGGGCTGGATCGAGCGTTTCTCCGCGCCTGATTCCTCGCTCGCGCCTGCCGGCGAGGAGCTCGTGCAGGCGCAGATGCCGATTCGTCCCGGGGAGGATGTCGAGCGTGCGGCTGCACGGCTGGAGGCACTGCTGGATGGCTCCCTGACGGAATGGCGCGAGCGCGAGACGTGGCGGCGCCGTCAGGTGATGGATGGGCGCAGCGGAGCACTCGACATGCCGGGCAGCAGTTGGCGCGACCGACCGGCCGTCGATCGCGGCGATGACGTCTTCCTCGCAGGTGACATGGTCGCCGCGCCGGGCCTGTTGGCGGAGGTCGCCTGGGCAAGCGGGGTAGAGGCCGGGCGGCTCGCGCTGGCGGCGCTGGCAAGCGCCACGCCGCAGCTGCGCAGGGTGGCCTGAGCGGCCGTTCAGCGAGCAGCGGCGGCCGTCAGCTGCTTGCGCGTCCGGGAGGACGCGCTCGGCCCTGCCGCGACGAACTCAGGCGGCGCGATCGCCAAGTAGTGCTCGAATGTCCAGGTGGCGAGCCGGCGGCTCTCAAAGCCACGGACGATCGTCGTGAGGGCGCGACGCGGTGTCATCTGCCCAACGGCGCGCTGCACGTTCAGCAGCCAGGTGTATTTGCGCCGATGCGAGTCCGAGAACGCGCCGTAATGGGCGAGCGCCTGCTCGCGGGTGCTGCGACCGTCGAGCACCGTGCGCAGCTCGCGCCCGCATGCCAGGCCGAAGTAAAGCGCTGTGCGAATGCCCTCGGCGGTCAGCGGCAGGCAATGGCCGGCGGAATCGCCCGCGAAGAACACGTCGTCCTCGATCGCGTCGCGCAGCTGGTGGGGAATCCAGTTGCCCTGGTAGCCGTGCGGGGGCAGGTCGAGGTCGTCGGCGAGCCGCACGGTGGGCTCCTTGACATGGTGGGATGGCCAGAAGGAGCCGATGCCGATGCGGACCTCATCGCTGGCAGGGAAGCTCCAGCCATATCCAGCGCGGATGTAGCCGGCATCGATCCACAGCTCCATCTGATCGCCTGATCCCTCGGGGTGGACCTCCAGGCCGCGTGAGAGTCGTGCGTTCGGTGGCTGGATCGGCGTGGAGTTGGAGAGGACCCGGCGCCAGCCGAGCGCGTCGACAACCAGTGGGGCACGCAGCTCACCGCGGTCGGTGTGGACGGTATGGCCGTCGCGGCCCGTCACGGTGGCGGTCTCGAGTTCGATCTCCGTAGACGCGGACTGCTCCCACAGCAGCGAGCACAGCTCGCGGTAGTCGAATGTGGAGAACGACCACGGCAGCTGCCAGTGTGCGGTCCGAAACGGCGTGTGCACGACGATCTCCTCGAAGCGCTGGCGCCAGGAGCTCATCAGATCAAGCGCCTGCAGCCATTTCGTCGGCATCGCGCATGCTGAGGTTTGACGCTCACCGAGCTCATAGCGATCGACCACGAGTACTCTCGCGCCCGCGCCGGCGAGCTCTCGGGCAACCGCCAGGCCGGCGAAGCTGGCACCGCAAATAAGCACGTCACAGTCCCGTTCCAACGGGGTTCGCTGTTCTCCCCGCTTGGTCGCTCGAACAGGCATGTGCCCGGCAATGATACGGCTGCGCTACGCTTCGCCCGGTGCAAACAATGATGGAGAATCCTCAGGCCCGCGTGGTCGACGGGTCGAACGGGCTCTTGCTCGAAGTCGACGGCCAGATCGTGCCCAACTACGACGCCACTTTCCGGGCGATCGAGGAGGGCGAGGTCGTCACCGGCCACGTCGTCCGGATCGACAAGGACGAGGTGCTCGTAGACATCGGCTACAAGTCCGAGGGCGTCATCCCGGCGAACGAGCTTTCGATTCGCAAGGCGGTCGATCCGAACGAGGAGGTGCACCTCGGCGAGGAGGTCGACGCCATCGTCATGACCAAGGAGGATCAGGACGGCCGCCTGATCATGTCCAAGAAGCGCGCCCGCTTCGAGAAAGCGTGGCGGCGGATAGAAACAGCGGCCGAGTCCGGCGAGCCTGTGGAGGGCACTGTCATCGAGGTCGTCAAGGGCGGGCTGATCATCGACCTCGGTGTCCGCGGCTTCCTGCCCGCTTCACTCGTTGATATTCGTCGCGTGCCCAACCTCGACGAATACATGGGTACCAAGATCGAGACCAAGGTGATCGAGCTCAACCGCTCGCGCAACAACGTTGTGCTCTCCCGTCGCGCGGTCCTCGAGGAGGAGCGCAAGGAGGTTCGCCAGCAGATCCTCGACCGTCTGCAGCCCGGCTTGGTTGTGGAAGGGCAGATCTCCAACATTGTTGACTTCGGTGCGTTTGTCGATCTCGACGGCATTGACGGCCTGATCCACATCTCCGAGCTTTCCTGGTCGCACGTGAACCACCCGAGCGAGATTCTCACGATTGGAGACACGGTCAAGGTCAAGGTGCTGGATATCGACCGTGACCGCCAGCGTATCTCGTTGGGTCTCAAGCAGACCCAAGAGGACCCGTGGCAGCGAATCGTCGACACCTACAACGTCGGCGATGAGCTGGCAGGCAAGGTGACCAAGGTGGTCACCTTCGGCGCATTCGTGGAGATCCTCGATGGTGTCGAGGGCCTTGTCCACATCTCAGAGCTTGCCCCGCACCATGTGGAGAGTCCGCGCGAGATCGTCCACCCGGGCGATGAGATTCGCGTGAAGATCCTCGAGATCGACTCTGAGCGCCGCCGCCTGTCGCTGTCGGCCAAGCGCGTGGAGGACCAGATCCTGCCCGTGTCGCGGCCCGGCGAACCGGCTCCGGAGCCGCTCGCTGAAGGCTCAGCCGAGCTGACGGAAGGCGAAGGCGAGCTGGTGGCGGAGGTTGTCACCGAGGCTACCGCTGAGGCTGTGGCGGAGGTAGCGGAGGCGATCGAGGTCGCAGAGGCCGTCGATGAGACGGTCGAGACTGAAGCTGTCGAGGAACTCGCCGGCGCCCCCGAGGTCGCTGACGCGGTCGCGGAGGCCATGCCGGCCGCCGAGAGCGCACCCGCGGAGCAGTCCGCCTCGGTGGATGGCGAGGCTGACGGCGGCGAGCCGACGGCCGAGTCCGCTCAGCAGGACTGACGCGGCCTGAGCCACTCCGGAACGGTGGAGCGGACGGTTCCCTTCGTCGGGCTCACCGGCGGCATGGGTTCGGGCAAGTCGACTGCCTTGGCAGCGCTGGGACGGCTCGGAGCAGAGGTGATCTCGAGCGACGCGGTCGTGCATGAGCTCTATGAAGGCGGGCAGCTGCGCGACGCGGTCCTCGCGCGCTTCGGCGCTGAGGTAGCGCCGGGGGGAG
>Ga0210383_10001926_pt1 | contig 18850 bp, 19 predicted proteins | sample IncBWC14OmetaG_FD_160072 | JGI IMG/M metagenome (GOLD analysis project Ga0210383, IMG submission 160072) | Forest soil microbial communities from Barre Woods Harvard Forest LTER site, Petersham, Massachusetts, United States - Inc-BW-C-14-O ...
AATCATCTCCAATCAGGGTATGGAGGAGATGGACGTCAACCTGAAGGACATGCTGAGCGGCTTTTTCGGACAGCAAAAGAAAAAACGCAAGATGAGCGTGGCCGACGCGTTCGAATACCTGATCCAAGAAGAAGAAAACAAGCTTCTGGACATGGATCAGGTAACACGCACCGCGGTAGAACGCGCCGAGCAGATGGGGATTATATTTGTCGACGAAATCGACAAGGTGGCCGGACGCGAAGGCGGGCACGGGCCGGACGTTTCTCGCGAGGGAGTGCAGCGGGACATCCTGCCGATTATCGAAGGCACCACGGTGAACACCCGCTACGGAATGATCCGCACGGACCATATTTTGTTTATTGCGGCCGGCGCGTTCCATGTGACCAAGCCTTCCGACCTGATTCCGGAATTGCAGGGCCGCCTGCCGATTCGCGTGGAAATGCAATCGCTGAAGGAAGAAGACTTCGTGCGCATCCTGACAGAACCGAAGAATGCGCTGGTGAAACAATACATCGCGCTGCTCGAAACGGAAGGCATAAAACTGCAATTTACCGAGGACGCCATCCAGGCGCTGGCGCGATTCGCGACCAGCGTAAACGAACAGACGGAAAACATCGGTGCGCGCCGCTTGCACACCATTCTGGAAAAGGTTCTGGATGAGCTTTCGTTTGAAGCGCCGGACCTGAAGAAAAAGACGGTAAAAATCGATGCTGCGTACGTGAGCAAGCAACTGGCAGACATCGTGAAGAATCAGGACCTCAGCCGTTATATCCTGTAAGCCCTAGACAAACATGAACACGCGACGCCCGGGAACCCCGCGCACAAATCGCCGGACGCTGTGGTGGAATCGCGAGTTTGCCGCTGCCACAATTTTCTTGACCATCCTTGTTGTGGTGAGTTGTGGCGCGCCCGGAGAGCCTCAACCGCCAATTGCACCGACGCCTGCCGCGGTTACGGATCTGGTCGCACGCCAGGCAGGTGACGCCGTAGTGCTGCGGTTCAGCATGCCAGGCCGCGATATGCTTGGCGAAAAGCTGAAGGACGTGCCAACGTTCGAAGTGTTGCGCGGCGGATTGAAGCCGGATGGCACGGTGGATGCAAAGTCTTTTCGCGTAGTGGACACGGTGCCCGGAGCGTTGGTCAGTAACTACGTGCAACAAGGTAAAGTGCAGTTCACCGATCCGGTGCCGCCGGAGGAGGCGCGCAAGCACCCCGGCAAAACGTTGGTTTACGAGGTTCGGACGCGGGTGACGGACAAGAAGACGTCCGACGCGTCGAACGACGCCCAAGTGGTCTTTTACCCAGTGCCTACGGCGATTGATTCCCTGGTGGCGGAGGTAACGGCGAAGGGGATTGCGCTGAAATGGTCGGCGCCAAAAAGCATCGCGGGTGGCGAAGAGCTTGCGAAGGTCACCGAGTATCACGTCTACCGCGGCGAACTCGATCCCGCAGTGTCGGCAATGGCTGCGAAGGACCTGGCGCATGCAACCTGGAAATCGCCGCTGGTCGAAATCGCCACCGTGACGGCACCGGAGTTCCTGGACAGCGGCTTCGACTACGGGAAGACGTACGCGTATGTTGTGCGAAGTCTTATTCTTGCGGAAGGTTCACCGATCGAATCAGGCGACTCCGCAGCGGCGATCCTGACTCCCAAGGACACCTTTCCACCCGAGGCACCACAAAACCTTACGGCAACGGTGGTGCCCGCGACGCCAGAAGGAACGTTTGTCGTGGAACTATCCTGGTCCATCAATGTGGAGTCGGACCTGGCGGGTTACCGTGTCTATCGCAGCGACACCGAAGGGACCCGCGGCCAGCTGCTCACCAGCGAACTCTTGCCGTCGCCGTCGCACCGTGATACGAGTGTGCGTGTGGGGCAGCGGTACTGGTATACCGTGACCGCGGTGGACCGCGCCGGGAACGAAAGTTCGGACAGTTTGGCGGTAGCCGTGGAAATCCCGCAACAAAATCCGTAACGCGGTGTTCAAGTTCGCGTAGGTCTTTCGGCAGAGAGCTCAGCGGCTTATGACTCTTCACGCGCCTGTTCACGCTCCATCCTCTGGCCACATCCGCATCGATTTTCGACGCAATCCACCGGTGCGCACCGGCGTGTACGTGGGATTGGCGATGTCCGTGGTGTTCACGGCGTGGATTTTCGTCGCCAATTGGGTGCCGCTGTCGGCGCGATTCGCCATGGAACGAAATGTTTGCGCGCTGGCGTTGCTGCTTTGTATTGCGGGCATTCCGGTCCTGCGCTTCTATCGGGCTCCGGACGCGATGCTGCTCTCCAGTCTGATCGGGTGGTCGCTGCTAACAGTGACGTACGAGCTGCTCTGCCTGCGGTTCGTCCTGTTGAAGGAACACTACAGCACAGGCCAGGTTTTCGTAATCGGCGCGTTGTTGTATCTAATCCTTGCCACCTTATCGTGGATTGGTACCATGGTGTGGAGAGTGCGTAGGGCACATCTTTCACATCCCCATCACTAGGCGGCGACCCGTCGAATGAAATTTTGCAGATTCCTTCCACTGAAATCCGAAGAGAAAATCCCTGCTGTTCCTTCCTATGGAATTCTTGACGAGAAGGGCATACGCCAGATTGTCGGATTGCCTTGGGGGAATTGGGCCGAGTTGGAGACGCGCTGGAGTCTGCAGAACGCGCGTCTGCTGGCACCGGTAGCGCCCAGCAAGATTATCTGTGTGGGGCGAAACTATGCGGCACATGCGAAAGAGATGGGCGGCGACGTGCCCAAGGAGCCGCTGATTTTTCTGAAGCCACCGTCGTCGCTGGCAGGGCCGGAAGAATCTATCGTGCTTACCAGCTACTCAAAACGCGTGGAGCATGAAGGCGAGCTGGGCGTGGTGATCGGAAAGAGATGCTCGCACCTGAGCAATGCGGACGACCCGCTGAAGTACGTGTTCGGTTATACCTGCGTGAACGACGTCACCGCGCGTGATTTGCAGAAAAGCGATGTGCAGTTCACGCGCGCCAAAGGGTTCGATACGTTTTGTCCGGTGGGACCGCACATCGAAACGGAGATCGATCCGCGCGACGTGCTGGTGGAGACGAAAGTAAACGGTAAGATGCGGCAATCGGGAAGCACTTCGTTGATGGCCTATCCAGTGGAGTTTTTGGTGCGCTGGATTTCGCGGATGATGACGTTGCTGCCGGGCGATCTGATACCGACGGGCACGCCCGCCGGAGTGGGCCCGCTCGCGGATGGAGACACGGTGGAGGTGTCTGTAGCCGGAGTTGGCGTGTTGCGCAACCCGGTGCATGCTCCCACCAAGTGACTTCGCCGGGCTGTTCTAGTTTCGGTAAAATGAAGGCCTTGGGGGGACAGCGGCGTGCTGGCGTGTGCCGGTACGTTTCTGGTGTGTGTTTGCTTCAATCCAGGCTGTTCCAAACCCACTGAATTCTCGAAAAGAGGGTAGAGCGTTGAAAGAGCTGCTCGCCGATTGGAAATTGTTGCTGGCCGTTTGTGGAGGAGCGATCGCCGGAATTGCATTGATTGCGTATGCGTTCATACGCCCCGCAGTAGACCCAGAGGCTTTGGAACGCAAACGCCGGTTGCACCTGAATCATATCGGACGGATCGCGGAAGGCCAGGTGGTGGAACTGGCGGAGCATCCCGCGCCTGAAATGGAACCGCGGCGGGGATTGTTTGGCGCAAAGCCGCAGCCGCTGGCGGAGAAAGGGCCGCGGCATCTGGTTTCTTACAGCTATTCCATTTCCGGAGTGACTTATCATACCGCGCAAGACGTTACCGGCCTGGAAAGCCAGGTGCAGTTCGAGCGCCTGGTGAGCGGCCAACAAGCCAGCGTGAAGTACGACCCTTCCAACCCGAGCGATTCCATCCTCGTCGCTGACGACTGGTCCGGGTTGCGGTAAACTCCCCAATGCCTCACTCGACCCGGTGCGAGGGTCGCGAACAGGCATTTTCCCTTCAGCTATGAGACGCGTTTTCCTGTCGATTCTTACGACGATGATGATCGTGGCGATGACACTGAGCGCCATGCTGATTCTAGTGCAGGCTACGGAATATGTGACCTCCATCGAATCCCCGCTGGGACGCGCGGGTGCCATGGCGGCAGAACTTTTACTTGGGGTGATTCTATTGTTGGGAACTGTGTGGCTGGCAACGCATCTTGCGGTGATCATTTTCGCTCCAAAAGGCTCTTCGTCGGATGGAGGATCAGTTGGCTGAAAAGAATCCAGGGAAGGTGAAAGGTCCGGTGGATGAGGAACGGATCGAGCAGCTTCGGCGGTACTCCGCGGAGGCGGAGGAAGGCGGAGGCCGGGAGAGGCGCGAGCGCGAACACAAAGCCGGGAAGCTTTCCGCGCGCGAACGCATCGATTTGTTACTGGATGAGGGGACGTTTGAAGAGCTGGATAAATTCGTGCGCCACAGTTGCGTGGAATTTGGGATGCAGGAGACGCGGCCGGTTGGCGATGGATTTGTTACCGGATTTGGGAAGATCGATGGGCGGCTGGTTTATGTTTTCGCGCAGGACTTCACGGTGTTTGGCGGATCGCTGTCAGAGGCGAATGCGCGCAAGATTTGCAAGATCATGGACCTGGCGATGCGCAATGGCGCGCCGTTGATTGGGCTAAATGACTCGGGAGGGGCGCGGATTCAGGAAGGGGTGGCTTCGCTGGCCGGGTATGCGGATATCTTCTTGCGCAACACGTTGGCTAGCGGCGTGATTCCGCAATTAAGCGCGATCATGGGTCCTTGCGCGGGCGGCGCGGTGTATTCGCCGGCGATTACGGATTTTATTTTTATGACGCGGGATACGTCGTACATGTTCGTGACCGGGCCGGACGTCATCAAGACGGTGACCCACGAAGAGGTGACTAAGCAGGAGTTGGGCGGGGCGATGACGCACAACGCGACCAGCGGTGTTGCCCACTTTATTTCGCGCGACGATGCGGATTGCTGCGCGATGCTTCGGGAACTGATTGGATTTCTGCCGTCGAATAATCTGGAGGATCCGCCGCGACGCGCTTCGAACGATCCAGTCGACCGGCGCGAGGAATCGCTGAACTCCATGGTACCGGAGGACCCATTTAAGCCGTACGACATCAAGGACGTGATTCACGCGGTGGTGGATGAAGGATATTTCTTTGAGGTGCATGAGTACTTCGCAAAGAATCTGGTGGTGGGATTCGCGCGGTTTGACGGCCGGCCGGTGGGCATTGTGGCGAATCAGCCTGCGTTTTTGGCGGGGACGCTGGATATCAATGCTTCGGTGAAAGGCGCGCGCTTCGTGAGATTCTGCGATGCGTTCAATATTCCGTTGATTACGTTCGAGGACGTGCCGGGATTTTTGCCCGGGACGCAACAGGAGTACGGCGGGATCATCAAGCACGGGGCGAAACTGTTGTTCGCGTTTGCGGAAGCTACGGTGCCGAAGGTTACGGTGATTACGCGCAAGGCGTACGGCGGGGCGTATTGCGTTATGGCGTCGAAGCATATTCGCACAGATGCGAATTTCGCCTGGCCGACGGCGGAGATTGCGGTTATGGGACCAGAAGGCGCGGTGGATATCGTTTATAAGCGCGAGTTAAGCAGCGCGCCGGAAGGCGACCGGCAAAGATTGCGGCAGGAGAAAATTGCGGAGTTTCGCGAGCGCTTTGCGAATCCGTACGTCGCGGCGGAACGCGGTTATCTGGACGCGGTGATCGAGCCGGCGGAGACGCGGGCAAAGATCATTACTTCGTTGCGCGCGCTGGAGAACAAACGCGACACAAATCCCAAGAAGAAGCACGCCAATATTCCGCTGTAAGCGTGTTCGCTAGCTCGGCTGCGAGCAGCCGCGAACATAGGCCGTCGTGATAAGTAAGAGCGCGCGGCAAGAAAACACAGACCCCAGATCAGTGATCATGCGGACATGTGGCGCAGCAATGCTGCGCCCCTACGAAGAGGAAGAACCGCCCGCCTCAGAAGGCGGCCGCTACACGGACGAGCCAATCCAAAAAACACGCTCACTTCAGAAGGAACTCCTGAAGAAATTCCACGGTGGCGTAGAACTGGTAGTCCTGATTGACTTTTTTCTGGAAGCCGTGGCCTTCGTCTTTGGCCATGATGTACCACACCGGCGTGCCTTGCTTTTTCAACGCGGCGACGATTTGATCGCTTTCGCTGACTGGGACGCGGGGATCGTTTTTGCCGGCAATAACCAGCATGGGTTTTTTGATCTTCTCGATGTTATTCATCGGCGCGATACGTTCCAGGAATTCGCGCATTTTGGGGTCCCGTTCATCGCCATATTCAACGCGGCGAAGATCGCGGCGATAGGCTTCGGTGTGCTCCAGAAAAGTGACCAGGTTGGACATGCCCACGATGTCGACCGAGCACCGGATGCGGTCGCTGAAAAACGTGGAGACCGCCAGCGTCATGTGCCCGCCGTAGCTGCCGCCGGTAACGCCGATGCGGCTGGCGTCCAGATCGGACTGGGTAGCGATCCAATCGAAGAGCGAGTTGATGTCCTTGTAAGTGTCTTCGCGAAGGAAGCCGTTATCGAGCAAGGAGAAGGATTTTCCGTAGCCCGTGGAGCCGCGCACGTTGGGATAAATCAACGCGATGCCAAGCTCATTGAGGAGGTAATTGCTTCGACCGAGGAATGTCGGCTGCGATTGGCCTTCGGGTCCGCCGTGAATCAAAACGAGAACGGGACGCTTGCCGGTGAATTTGGCAGGCGGGCGATAGAGAAAGCCGGAGATCATTTTTCCGTCGAAGCTTTTCCATTTAACTAGTTGCGCATCGGGAAACGCTTCGGTGTTTACGGCGGTTTCGCTGTTGGTCCAGCGAGCGACGGATCCGTTTGAGGCGTCGAGAGAGTAGGCGTCGCCGGTTACGCGCGCGTTGGTCAGGGAAAATCCGAGGTGCTTGCTGTCCGCATTCCACCGCACGGGACCCACCACGCCTGCTGGGTGCTTCGGGCTGGAAATCTTCCCGGTGGCGGTGTCCAGGATATGAATGGTGCTGATCCCATTTTCGTTGGCGACAAACGCAACGCGGCCGCCATCTTTGGATAAATCGAAATTTTCCACGTCCCAGGGGATATCGGCGGTGAAATAGCGGTATTGTTTGGTTGCGAAGTCGATGTACGCGAGACGCTGAAATTCGGAATCCTTGTCGGTGGTGACATAGATTCCCTTTCCGTCTTTAGAGAACATCGCGTTCGTGTAGGCGATTTTTTCTTTGGAATCGCGTGGAGTGAACGCGGTTTTCTCTCCGGTCTTCGTATCCACCAGCCACAAATAGGTTTCATTAATGGATAGTCCTTCAACGAGAAGAATCTTGGAATCGTCAGGCGACCAATCGGCAGGATCCCATCCCCCACCGTTCAATTGGGTTAGCAGACGATCGCTCTTTGGATCGGCGGGATTCATGATCCACAGATCGGTGTCCTTGCCTGTTCGGCGCGTGGACATATACGCGACATGGTCTGCGTGCGTGGACCAGGGACCCAGGAGATTGCGCGATTTAGCGTCGGTTAGCAGGGTGATGTCGCCGGTGGCAATGTCGTAACGATAGAGCTGATACCACTCACCGCCGCCGGTGTCTTTTTGAAAAACGATGTAATCGCCACCATTAGGATGAAAGCGGCCAAAGCGCACCGCGTCCGGAAAAAACGTGAGTTGGTGGCGCGCGGCACCGGGCGAACTGACCAGGTGAAGCTGCGGAGTTTCCGCGAAACGCGTGTTGATAAGCATGGCCGTTCGCGTTGGATGCCAATCGACCATGGCCGCGGAACGATAGGAACCGTAGCGACTGGCAGTTTCCGCGCGGCTTGCGGAAATCGGCGGCACGCCATCGACGACCAGACTCTCTGGAGGCGCCACGATTGTTTGTTGCGGAACCGCTTGCTGCGATACCGTTCGTGGCGGAAAGACGGGAATGGCGACGAGGATAAGGCCTGCCGCAATCAGGAAAATTCTTTTCATGTGCGCTCCAATGGGACAAAAAAGCAGACTTATTTGATACACCCCAGTGTATTGGACACGCAAGCTGCGCGTGGCCGGTGGCGGCGCTTGTGCGCGTGCTAGAATCCCGCAGGTTGATGGCATGTTCAAAAAAGTTTTAATTGCGAATCGCGGGGAAATTGCCGTGCGTATCTTGCGCGCGTGCCGCGAGATGAACATCAAGACGGTGTGCGTGTTCAGCGAAGTGGACCGCGCGTCGTTGCACGTGCGATTGGCGGACGAAGCGTACCTGATAGGTCCCGCGCCCTCGCGGGAAAGCTACCTCTGCATCGACAAGCTGTTAGATGTGGCGAAACGGACAGGCTGCGACGCGCTGCATCCCGGTTACGGATTTTTGGCGGAAAATCCGGCCTTGCCACGCGCTTGTGTGGATTCGGAAATTACGTTTATCGGTCCGCCGGCCGAAGCCATGGAGGCCATGGGCTCCAAGACGGCTGGGAAACAACTGGCGAGGCGTGCGGATGTTCCCACCGTGCCCGGCACAAGCGATGCCATCGAGAATCCGGAGGAGACGCGTTCGCTGGCAAGCAGCATGGGATATCCGGTGCTGTTGAAGGCCATCGCGGGCGGTGGCGGGAAAGGGATGCGCGTGGTGGCAACTGAAGCGGAATTTACCGCCGCGTGGCGCGATGCCGCTTCCGAAGCGCTCAATGCGTTTGGTGACGCCCGCGTTTTCGTGGAAAAGTATTTGATTTCTCCGCGGCATGTGGAAATTCAGATTTTTTCGGATGCGCATGGGCGAGTCGTTTCGCTGGGAGAGCGCGAATGCTCGGTGCAGCGACGACACCAGAAGGTGGTGGAAGAAGCGCCTTCGCCGGTGGTGACGCCGGACTTGCGGCGCAAGATGGGCGATGCGGCGGTTCGGATTGCGCGCGCGGGCGGCTACGTGAACGCGGGTACCGTAGAGTTTCTGGTGGACGCGAGCCTGAACTATTACTTCCTGGAAGTGAACACCCGGCTACAGGTAGAGCATCCGGTGACGGAGCAGGTTACCGGGCTGGACCTGGTGAAGCTGCAAATTGCGATTGCGGCTGGGCATCGATTGCCATTTGCCTGGGAGACAATAACGCCACGCGGACACGCAATGGAAGTGCGGTTGTACGCCGAGGATCCAGACAATAACTTTTTTCCGTCTCCGGGGAAGATCATCGCGCGGAATGCGCCGACCGGACCAGGTATCCGGTTGGATGAAGGCGTGTATGAAGGCTGGACCGTGCCGATGGAATACGATCCATTGCTGAGCAAATTGATCGCATGGGGAAACAGCCGTGAAGAAACGATTGCGCGTTTGCGGCGCGCGTTGGATGAATACACGATCACGGGAATTCGGACAAACGTCGGGTTATTTCGGCGGATTCTGACGGAGCCGGAATTCTTACGCGGTGAAATTCATACTAAATGGCTGGACGAACTACTGGCCCGGCCGAGACCAACGGATTCGCAACTGCGGGAAGGCGCGGAGGACGCCGCCATGATTGCGGCGGCGGTGTGGCAAGCCTCGCAGATCGGCCGCGCTCCAGATTCGGCGGGCGCCGCTGAGCAGGAGACTTCTCCCTGGAAATTAGCGGGACGCCGGGAACAATTGGACCACATGCCATGAAATTCGAGGTTCAACTTCAGGGTGCTGCCGGCAAGAAGCAGCGCATGGTGGAATTAGAGCCGGATGGCGAAGGCTACAAGGTACGTCTGGACGGAAAACCCGTGAACGCCGATGCGGTGCAAATTGCGCCGAATACGATTTCAATTTTGCTGGAGGGTCATTCCTTCGAGATCTATGTGTCGTCCGCAGCTAACGGCACGTTGAAACTGCAAAGCGGTTCACACGAATTTACAGCGGAAGTAGTGGACCCGCGTGCGTGGCGCGGACGGAGGCACGGCGCAGTGGAAGCAGAGGGCAGGCAGCCGGTGAACGCGCCGATGCCCGGCAAGGTGATCCGCCTGCTGGTGAAGGCTGGGGATGATGTGGAGGCTGGGCAAGGCCTGGTGGTCGTGGAAGCGATGAAGATGCAAAACGAAATTCGCTCGCCGAAAAAAGGAAGAGTGGAGCGCCTGTTGACCAAGGAAGGGCAGACTGTAAATGCAGGGGAGATTCTTGGCTGGGTGGAGTGAAGCCGCCGCGCTTTGAGTGCATCCCGTGCCATCGCGAGGCACCGACCTCAGGATGACAAGACTAAAAGTGGTGCGGCTGCTTGAATTGGCGGACCTCCTCAGAAGGTGATCCCTACACAAGGAAGAGAAGGCTAACCCAAGAGCACAGCCAGGAATGGCTGTGCCACGAACTCAGAGGCGAGATTCGGTGATCTTGCGGACATGTGGCGCAGCAGTGCTGCGCCCCTACAGGAATCTCAAGGTTCGAGTCCAGCGTGCACCATCGATTGAGATCCTTCGGGCCGCAAAAGACGCGGCCTCAGGATGACAGCCTATCGTTAATGACAAGACAAAATTACTGCGCGTTTGGAGTTTTGGGTGCGGTGGAGCCGGAGGTTTTGGCGGCGTCGGTGAGTTTGCCGGCGGATTCGACGACTTGCTGCGCCAGGTAGTTGGTGACGTGGGCGTCATCGCGAGCAACCGCCAGATAAGCCGACTTTAGAAGTTGTTCCTTACGGTTGCGCAAAGTGTCGCGGATGGTCTGCTGCACCTGGGGATCGTTTACATCGCGCTGGCCCGCGGATTCGCGAGCGACCAGTTTCAAGATGCGGATACTGTCTTTCAATACGATGGGCTGGCTAATCTGGCCGGGCTTCAGCGACAGTACCGCTTTTTTCAAGACCGGATCAGTTTGCGCCGCGTTCAGAGATGATTCGGGGATGTAGCCAAGGTCGCCGCCGGTAGCTGCGGTATTGGGGTCCTCGGAGTAGTCCATGGCCAGAGCGGAAAAATCCGCGCCGCTGTTCAACTTGTCCATCAACATCTTTGCTTTGCGCTGGGCTTCGGCTTCGTTGGTGGCGTCGTCATTCTTGCGATTGCGCACCTGCGGATCCTTGCGCGGCGTGATGACGATCTGCGAAATGCGGTATTGCGGCTCCGCTACGTTGAACTGGTTGTGGTTGGCGTTGTAGAAATCGCTGACGTCCTGATCGGAAATCGAAATTTTCGCGACTACTTCGCGGTTCAACAGCTTCTGGATGGAAAGTTGACGCCGAAGATCGCGCTTCAAGTCGTCCACGGTCATGCCGCGGGCTTTTAGCTGGCGCTGAAAATCCTCTTCAGTGAAGGGGCTCTTGAGCTCGGTGAATTTGTCTTCGACTTCGCCGTCGCTGGCTTCCAGGTTCAACTTTTTGGCGCGTTCCAGCAGGATTTCGTTGTTAATGAGCTGCTCGATGACGTTGAGCTTAAGGGAGAGCGCTTCTTCCTGGGAAGGTTCTTGAGCTTCGGGATTGACTTGGGACTTGTAATACTTTTCAACTTCATCGCGCTTAATTTCGGTGCCGTTAACGACGGCCCACACATCGGCCGCGTGGTTCTCGGTCTTGTTGCAGCCGGCCAGGACGTAAAGCAACGTGCCGGAAAGCAGCGACAAAAGCAGCAAGCTCGCGAGAGGCACAAGTGCCCCGGCGCGGCGGGTGCCTGCGAACCTCCGCATGCGAAATGAGGGATTCGAGGGAAAGTTCAAGGTTTTGCTCAGGCGGCTTTTTTCACGCGACCCAGACGAATGCAAGCCGTGCAAACGCGAACCTGTTTGCGGGATCCGTCAACAACGGCGCGAACGCGCTTGATATTGGGATTCCAGCGGCGACGCCGGGTATTATTGGCGTGGCTGACTACGTTTCCGTAGTGGGGGCCTTTGCCGCAATATTCACACTTCAGTGCCATAACCATTCCTGCGCTTCAAGAGATTGAAAAGCGAAGATTTAATTGTAGCAGAAGGGGTGGGATTTACAAAACGGCGTTTCCAGCAAGGTGAGTGGGATTGGCGGCGGAATTTCGCGGGTTTCGAAGGAATTGAAGGATTCGGAGTAAAGAGCGTTCGGGCTTTGGCGCAAAAGCGTTGCTATACTATTTCTGTTGCTACAGTAAAAATAGAACACAGGAAGAACAGAACGTGAGTGGTCTTCGCATTTCGATTGTGGAGTATCTGAACACGGCGCCACTGGTGCGCGGCTTTACGCACGGACCACTGAAGGGAAAGTACGAATTGTCGTGTACGGTTCCCTCGCAGTGCGCGGACGCGCTGCGGACTGGCATTGTGGATATCGCCATTATTCCCGCGATTGAATATCAGCGGATTCCGGATTTGGTGGTCCTGCCAAATCTTTCGATCGCCTCTAAAAAATCCGTTCGCAGCTTGCTGTTGATCTCGAAAACGCCGATCCAGGATGTGCAAAGAATTGCGCTGGATAAGGGTTCGCGCAGCACGCAGACGCTGACGCGTATTCTTTGCCGGAAGCGCTGGGGGATTGAGCCGGAGTTTTTCGAGGCCGAGCCCAATCTGCAAGATATGTTACGAAGCGCCGACGCTGCACTTTTGATTGGCGATACGGCGTTGCGTCTGGCTTTCCGGATGGAGAGTAAAGGCGTGAGCGAAATGACGGGCGAGCCATTGTTTTCGGGAGCGAGCGCAGGGCTTAGCGATGGCTCGACATTGTTTGTGTATGACATGGTGGAAAAGTGGAGGTCGCTGACCAGCCTTCCGGCGGTGCTGGCAGTATGGGCGGCGCGCAAGGGCACGGTTACACCTGAAATTGTGAGGGACTTTGCGACTTCGCTGGCGTATGGCAAGCAGCATATAGAAAAGATTAGCGCCGAAGCGGCGAGTACGATGGGCTTGCCGGCGGAAAAGTTGCAGCGATATTTGACGGAAAATATCGACTACAGTTTGGACGAAGACAATCTGCGCGGGTTGCGGCGTTATTATGAGATGGCCGCGGAGTTGGGATTAATTGCCGGCGTAAGGCCAATGGAGATCGCGGACCCGGGAGATGCGACGGTGCAGGCGGGAGAACTGGCGACCGCGCAACGTCCGTAGATTTCAGGAACAACGGCGCGCGGGGATTCGCGAGGATTGAGGAGAGCAACGTGGGGATCACGAAACAGCAAGCTTTGGACATGCTGAAGTCCGACGACCTGATCGGCATTGGAATGGAAGCTAACCAGTTGCGCATGAAAAAGAACGATCCGCGCATAGCGACGTATCAGATCGACCGGAATATCAACTACACGAACTTTTGCACCGAATATTGCTCGTTTTGCGCGTTCTACCGGCCGCTGGGGGCGAAAGACGGCTACATTCTTTCGTTTGAGACAATCTACGGGAAGATTGACGAGATGCTGGAGTTGGGCGGCACCGGCGTGCTGCTGCAGGGTGGATTGCATCCGGATTTGCAGATCGGGTATTACGAAAATCTCTTGCGCTCGCTGAAGACGCGCTATCCGCAGGTTCATCTGCACTGTTTTTCGGCGCCAGAGATTCTGTGTATCGCGGAAGTAAGCGAGCTGAGCGTGCGCGAGACGATCCAACGGTTGATGGACGCGGGGCTGCAATCGATCCCCGGCGGCGGCGCGGAAATGCTGGACGACGAAATTCGCGGAAAAATTGCTCGTCTGAAATGCACCAGCGACGAATGGGTCGAAGTGCATCGAATCGCGCATTCGCTGGGGTTGCGCACCACGGCGACGATGATGTTCGGCTGCGGCGAGGAACTGCATCACCGCGTGAATCATTTCGAACGCATACGGCAGATTCAAGAGGAGACCGGTGGATTCACGGCGTTTATTCCGTGGATTTTCGCGGCGGAGAATACGGCTCTGGGTAAGAAAGTGCAAGAAACGACGGCGGTGGATTATTTGAAGACGCTGGCGGTGAGCCGGTTGTATCTCGACAACATTGACCACATTCAATCGAGCTGGTTGACGCCCGGGATCAAGGTTTGCCAGATCGGGCTGCAATTCGGTGCGGACGACGTGGGCAGCATTTTGATTGAGGAAAATGTGGTTTACGCCGCAGGAGTAAGGCGGCGAACGAACGAAGAGGAATTGCGGAGAATTATTATTGATGCGGGATTTTTGCCGGCGCAACGGGATACGTTGTACCGGTCGTATGCATTGAAGTCGCCGTACGCGACGGCGCGGGAAAAAGCGGCGTAAGAGCAGGTCGTCACAGCGGCCACGGCTTACCTGAGATCTTGCCACGATCCCTCCGCTCCGAGCCGGTGGACTTCGCCGTCTCTCCGGTTGGGATGACAGTTCCAGTCAAATCACCTGCCGACACAAGAAAGAAAAAGCAAACCCAAGAGCACAGTCAGGAGTGACTGTGCCACAAAGCGGATTAGCGGCGGAGGCGCAGGACGATTTCTACTTCGGAGCCTTCGGGCAGGTTTAGAGGCTCGTCAGGCTGGAGGATGCCGTCTTTGTAGGTAGCGGTGGTGCGGATCTGAGGCTCTTTTGCGGCGGACTTATCTTTCGCCTCCTGCAAGGTGGGTTTTGCACCTGAGGTTTCATCGAGGGCTTCGTTGGCCAGAGCATCCGCTTCGCGGTTCTGTTCCCGATAAACGTGATTGATGCGGAAGGAAGCGAGGCTCTGAGACATCTTTTTTGCGCGCTCGAAGAGCGGCTGCAGCTCCGGGCTTTTCACGCGGTATTGCCCGCGCATCTGTTTCACCAGGAGTTCCGAATCGCTTTCCACGTGTAGCGAGCGCAGGTCGTGGGTCTGCGCGTAATCGAGCGCGGCGATAAGCCCGAAATATTCCGCAACGTTGTTAGTGCTCCTGCCGATGTATTTTTTCAAGCGTGCGACGATGGCACCGCTGTCATCGCGAATGACTACCCCATAAGAGGCCGGGCCGGGATTGCCGCGTGAGCCGCCGTCGATATTGGCGCGAAAGGCCGCCACTTGTGGTTTGCGCTCTGGTTGCGCGTCACCGAACAGACCGCTGCCAGGCGGGGTCGTGGGCCGCTTCACCATCAGGAACTCGCGGATCCCGAAGTCGCCGCGCCGCTCTCATTTTCCCGCGGAGTCGCATGTGGGATCGGCTCCAGGCTGTACAGGATGCGGCCGCACATCTCGCAGCGAAAAACTTCCTCGTCGGTGTCGTTGGTGAGCAGTTGAACGGTGTGCGGCAGGACGCGCATGCCGCAGCCCCTGCACATGTTGTCGCGCACTTCCGCCAGGGCCGTGGTGGGATGCCGGCGTTGAATCTGTCCGTAGAGAATAAGCAGGTTTTCGGGGATTTTGACGGCAACGGCAGCGCGCTCGGCAACGGCATCGTGCCATTTTTTCTTTTCGTCGGCGAATTGCGCTTCGATTTGCTTCTTCACGGCGGATAGCCGGTATTCGTCTTCCTTCAGGTTGGCCTCGGCATGTTTCAGGAGGCGCTCCGACTCTTCGATGGCCATCATCTTTTCGAGAACCAGATCTTCCGCTTTGGCGGCTTCGGCCTCGGCGTTAGCGGTTTCATGCAGCAGCGCTTTGTACGCTTCGTTGGTTTTGACCGAGGCGGTCTGAGAGCGATATTTCTTGGCGCGATCCTTCCATTGTTCAACATCTAGCTCAAGTTTCTTGCGGTCGGTCTGGCCGCGGGTAAGTTTTTCTTTCGCGGAGGTTACGGCGGCTCTCGAGCCGGTCAGCGTGGCGTCCGCTTCCTTCATTTTCTTGGGCAGGCCTTCGAGGTCGGTGCGCAGCGCGGCGATGGATTGGTCTAGACGCTGTAGCTCCATCAACTGAGGAATCGCCGGATGCATTGGGAAGTGATTCTAACACACGGGGATGGGATGGCCGGTGGGTGGCTGACGAGACGCGAGAGTCGTGGGTTTCTTGGCGGACCGCCTCCCTTCTTCTGTAAGGGCAAGCAAGAGGCGGTCCCTACGGAAGAAAGAAAAGGCTGACCCAAGAGCACAGCCAGGAATCATCCACCAAAAACCGCGGGATGGAGAAGAGTTGGCTGTGCCACAAGGAGGGAATGACAGAGGCAAGAATTGGTGATCGCGCGGACATGGGGCGCGGCAGTGCTGCGCCCCTACGCGAATTCGAGAGGTGCTTACGCGGTTTTCAGGTCGCGGCGGATCAGGGCGGCGTCTACGAAATAACCGAGGCCGATGGCGAGGGGCAGGACGCCGAAGCAACCGGCGACCATGGTTTCCGGCTCACCGGAGAACCGGGCTATCAGCGCGAACATGACGATGAAACCCAGGCCACCGCTGACCAGCAGAATTCCTGCGCGGCGAGAACGTGCAAATTGCGAAAGCTCCGGCTCCACAGGGACGGAAGTACCGTGTTCGAGGGCCGCCAAGCGCTCTTCGCTACGGAGCTTACGTACGCGATAGTAGGTATAGAAACCCGCCACGGGAATGCCACAGGTCAAGACAACCGCCACCAAGCCAATCAATTCTGGGCCCATTGTTGTGCTCCTTGCAGGTGCAAAATGTCAGGCCGCGGGTGCGGTCTCACTGAGAGATACGGATACGACTGGGAAAAGTTCCCGGTGCGGAGGGCTAGCGGGCGATTTCGTGCACTTGCATGAGGGAATCGACAGCCAGGGTGGGATAGCGGATGGGGGAGTCGGGTGGTGCGGGAGGGTGCTCGGCAATGACTTGGAAGTCCGCTCCGGAGCACTCGATGCGATACGCATATCCATCGCGGCCCTGGCGTTTCATGGTCAGAGAGTCGGCGGCGGACAGTTCGTCCAGTGACAGGCACTTGCTGTTCTGGGCGATGGTTTGGCGCTCGGCTTGCGCGATTTGCAGCAGGTCGCTGCGAACGCCTGTAAGGCTGATCGCTTGCGTGGGGGCCGTGCCGGGATCGGTGGTAGGCATCTTTTTGAGGTAATACTCGTAGACGCCAAACAGAACAGCCACTCCGACCAGAAGCATGGCAAGTGCGCGCATACCGATAGTCTTTCGCGGAGAAATGCGTATGGCAAGGATTTCGTGGGGCCACGATATCTTTTCAGTACCAGGGAAGTAACAGGGCGAGCGGAAGACTCCGCCGCTGCAGACGGTTCTGCTAGTCTGTACCCAACGCCGCATCCCTCTCCGGTCAGCGTTCCCCTCCAGGTGAATTCATGAGCGTAGCCGCGTCCACGGAAGAAATTCTCGATATTGCCAAGTTGCGGGAACAGGACCTGGAAGAAGCACGCATCATTCAGGATGTGATGCTGCCCGCGCATCCGTTGCGGAAGGGTCGGGTAATGATTTCGCACGCGTTCCAGCCCATGCTGGAAGTCGGGGGAGACTACCTGGATTATTTCGCGTTGTCGGACGGGAAGATCGGCTTGTACGTCGGAGACGTCAGCGGCAAGGGTCTGCCAGCAGCACTGTATGCAGCGTTAGCGGTGGGGACACGCGGAATTCACAAGACGGGGATGCTGCCGTCGCGCGTGCTGTCGGTGCTGAACCAACGCTTGCTGCTGCGCGGAAGTCCCGGGCGGCACAGTGCGATTCAATATGCAGTGTTTGACCCAGCCACCTCTACGATTCAAATCGCCAGTGCAGGCATGGCCGGGCCATTTTTGCTTCGTGGCAACGGGTGCAGCATCCTGAAAACTGCCGGAATCCCGCCGGGACTCTTCGCGGAAGCATCGTACGACGACATAGTTTTGGAGTTGCGGCCGGGCGATTCGCTATTCTTCTGCACCGATGGGCTAACAGAAGCACGCAGTGGCGATGATCGCGAGTCGAAGTCGAGGGTGTGCAGGAAATCTGCAAAAGCAATCTGGACTCGAGTCCCATTGAGCTGCTTGGCCGGGTTTTCGCAGCCATAGAGAAATTCACCGCAGGCTGCCGTCAGTGGGACGATATGACCGCCGCGGCGTTCCGCCTGGAGCCGGATGCCGATTGTTAAGTCGTAGTGGTGGAGGAAAGAACATCAGCACCGTCTTTTCCAATTGACCAAGTCCGCAGCATCCAGTAACAACATTAGATACAACTAGGTAAGCAGAGGAGTCCTCGATGAAAACGAAGTCCCCGCTCGCTTTGGCACTCACGTGTATTCTTTCGTGGTGTCTGGCTGTTCCGCTGAAAACTCCTGCCGAGCCCGAGCCACAGACTCCCGGACAACGCGCCGGCGAGGTTTCCCGCGTGATTCCCGCAGTGAGTATTGCTCGCGGCGCGAAATCCATGAATGCCTCGGCGAAAACCGTTGTGGACTGGCAGGACGTGCTGAATACGCAAGCCAATGCGCGCGCGCGGGTATCGCTGGACGATGGCTCGGTGTTGAACGTGGGCTCCAATTCTTCCGTGCACGTCACGAAACACGACGCCGGTGCGCAACAGACGGAACTAGAGCTCAGCTTCGGAAAAATGCGCGCGCAGGCGCAAAAAATTGCGCAACCGAATGGCAAGTTTGAAGTGAAAACACCGGCAGGTGTGGCGGGGGTGGTGGGCACGGATTTCTACGTGGGCTACGAAAATAATGTGATGACGGCGATCGTGTTCGAAGGCATCGTCAGGGTCTGCAACCTGGCTGGCCTTTGCGTGGAAGTAAAGGCCGGGCAGATGACCACAGTGAGAAATGGCGACACTTCGGGCCCAGCCGCGCCGGTGCAAGCGACGTTGAGCCTGCTGACGGATGCGGTAAATAATACAACTTTGGGCAGCGGGCCGGGAGTGCAACAGGTCCACCACATCAGCAAGGGAACGGCGATAGCGATTGCCGTGCTTGCGACCATTCCGATGGTGGTCATCCCGATTGTGGCGACGCGCGCTTCGTCCACCGTTCCTCCAACGTTGCCGACGAACGGTTGCAAACCCGGAGCAGTGACCTGCGCGCCCTGAAATTGATCCCGAAGCTAATAGGGTTATTTAGAGGCGAGTGCGCGGGCTTTCGTTTGCAACTCATTGGACTTGGAACCCATCCAACATATGTGGGTATCTTCCATGGATACCTCTGCGGGTGTCCCTGTAGATTCCGGCACGGTCAGACCCGCG
>Ga0210383_10001928_pt1 | contig 18841 bp, 17 predicted proteins | sample IncBWC14OmetaG_FD_160072 | JGI IMG/M metagenome (GOLD analysis project Ga0210383, IMG submission 160072) | Forest soil microbial communities from Barre Woods Harvard Forest LTER site, Petersham, Massachusetts, United States - Inc-BW-C-14-O ...
TTTCGCTCGCGCCGGTAACCTGGGTGCTGATCTCAGAAATCTTTCCCAACCGCATCCGTGGGCTGGGCGTCTCGATCTCAGTGTCGGCTCTCTGGCTGGCTTCTTTTCTTTTGACTTTCACGTTTCCTATTCTGAACCACGGGCTGGGCACGGCCGGAACTTTCTGGATCTACGGAGTTATTTGTATGGCAGGTTTTCTCTTTGTACTGGCACGGGTGCCGGAAACTAAAGGGAAGACTCTGGAGGAGATTGAGGGTGGCCTGGTACGTAGGTAGCTGTATCCCCCCGTGCCAGTGGTCGAAAGAAGTGGCGGGGAATGATGGACCTTGAACCCGCGCCCTCTGCGTGACTGGCCGGCGTTCTAACCAAGTCGCTGCTAGTAGCTTTGCCGTCCGATACTCTCTGACTTTTGGGCAGCGTATCAAGACAAATCCTTTGTTACAGAAACGAAGCAAGGAATTCCGCATTGAAAAAGCCACACTTAGCAGCGCCTATTCGGCAGCCTTCATACGCTCGAATGGAGCGTTGGATCGAGCCAACCGAAGTTGAGAACCTAACTGCAAGTTGCCGCAGAGTTGTTCCCCCGGCTTCGTATGCCTCATAGATGGAGTGCCGCATGTCACAGTCTAAGTGCGTCAGCGGCGGCCGGCCGATCTGCTTGCCTTTAGCTCGAGCGTTCCGCATGCCCGCCCTAACCCTTTCAACGATCAGACTTCGTTCGAGTTCCGCCGTAGCCCCGATGACCGGGAAAACCAGCTTTCCGGCTGGCGTGCTGGTGTCGAGTTGCTCTGAGAAGGAAATGAACTCTATACCTTGAGTCTTGAGTGTCTCTAAACGGAGCAGATGAGAAACCGATCTCGCAAAACGATCGAACTTCCAAACTACCACAGCGTCGAAATGACGACGATGAGCGTCATGCATAGGGCGGTCGAGTTCGGCCGCTTCTCCTTCGCTCCTGAGATCCCGATGTCTACGTACTCGCCGGCAACAGTCCATCTGCGGCGCTCCGCATGCTCGCGAAGCTCCCGCGTCTGCAAAGTGGGGTCCTGGGAGTTGTTCGCGGTGCGCTGCCAGCTCAACCGGTCGATGCAACACCATCTAATCAGTTGGCCATTGGGACCTTACAAACCGCTGGCGGAAACAGCCGGTGGTTATTCCGTCTTTGCGATGCCGGATGCCGAGCGCCACGGGCTCTGGGTATAGGAGCTTAGAACCCTCAGGTAGTTGGCCCGATCGAAGGCAGACGGATTGGGTACCGAACGCCGGCTCATGCTTCCTCGCATCTGCCCGACCGACTCATATTCATGCTCTTCCATCCATCGGGTCATCTCGTGCAGGGCCACGTTGGCGTGCCTGATGCCGTTTTGGAAGAACGCCGAAGTCATCATGGCCACATGCGCACCAGCCATCATAGCTTTCAGGATATCGTGACCCGTATGGACGCCGCCGGTGACCGCCATATTCGCGGCCACGTTGCCATACAGGATCGCCACCCAATGTAGCCGCAGACGCAATTCCGGCGATTGGCTTAGCGTCAGGCTTGGGACGATTTCCAGCGCGTCGATGTCGATGTCTGGCTGGTAAAAGCGATTGAAAAGCACAAGCCCGTCGGCACCGGCGCCGTCCAACTGCTTGGCCACGTTGGCCATCGCGGTAAAGAAGGGAGAAATCTTTACGGCTACCGGAATGCCGATGCTTCGCTTGATGTGTCTTACCAACTCGCAATAGTTCTCCTCCACTCTGGAGCCTTTGTCATGAGTGTCCGTGACGATATCGTAGATGTTCAGTTCGAGCGCCGCGGCTCCCGCTTGCTCGATCAGCTTGGCATAGCGAGTCCATCCGCCCACAGAGACCCCATTCAAGCTGCCGATCACCGGTATGGAGACGCTCTGCTTGGCCTTGTGGATCAATTCGAGGTAGGCATCGGGCCCTAGATTGTAGTTGTGCAAGTTCGGGAAATAGTTCAGCGACTCCGGGGTGCTTTCTGCACCGCGGGAAAGGTCAGCGTGAACAGCGTAGCTCTCCAACTCGAGCTGTTCTTCAAACAAAGACGGCAGCACGACAGCTCCGACTCCGCTGTCCTCGAAACGCCGGATGTTTTCGATGGAATCGGACAGCGGGGAGGCCGATGCGACGAGGGGTGAACGCAGAGGGAGACCCAGGTAGGTGGTCGTAATGTTCGTCACTTAGTTTCTCCCTCTTGGGAAGTCTCTTGAGCGGAAGCAACCGGTTCCGGGTGGGCATGGCTTGGCGTCTCGGTTGTCTCCGCGTGGTTGGAATAAACCTTCCATTGGCGATCAATATCACCCTGCGCGAGTGCCAGCAGTTCACGAGCTACCTCCGGATCGCTGCGCGCCAGCGTGGAATAACGGGCCTCCTGGTAGGCATATTTCTGGAACGGTATTGAGGGCGCCCGGGAATCCAGCTGAAATGGATTTTTCCCTTGAAGGCGTAGCGCGGGGTCATACCGCATCAGAGGCCAATAGCCGGACAGCACGGCGGCTTTTTGTTGTTCCATTCCGAAAGTCATATCGTATCCATGAGCGATGCAGTGGCTGTATGCGATGATGAGCGAAGGTCCATCGTAGGCCTCGGCTTCGATGAAAGCCCTCACCGTCTGGGTGTCGTTCCCACCCATCGCGACCCGCGCCACATAGACGGACCCGTAGCTAATGGCTTCCAGGGCCAGGTCTTTCTTAACCGTGCGCTTGCCCCCGGTGGCGTATTTCGCAACCGCCGCTCGAGGCGTCGCTTTGGACGCCTGGCCGCCAGTGTTCGAGTACACCTCCGTGTCGAGCACGAGAACGTTCACATTGGTGCCGGTGCCTAGAACGTGGTCGAGCCCGCCCGCACCGATGTCATAGGCCCATCCATCGCCGCCAACCAGCCACACACTTTTGCGAACAAGGGACTCCGCGAGGGCGAGCAAGTCCCGCGCGTCCGGCGAATCCAGCGAAGCGAGTTTTTGCTTCAACTCCCCGACACGTTCGCGTTGCGCTGCGATACCCGCTTCACTCGATTGATCCGCTGCCAGCAAAGCTTGAACCAGCGCATCTCCGAATAGAGAAGCCTGCCGTGTCAGGAGAATTCTTGCGTATTCGGCTTGCTTATCGGCAGCCAAGCGCATACCGAGCCCGAACTCCGCGTTGTCTTCAAACAAGGAGTTAGACCACGCCGGGCCGCGCCCTTGCTGGTTGGTCGTGTAGGGCGTCGTAGGTAAGTTGCCGCCGTATATGGAGGAGCACCCAGTTGCGTTGGCGATCAGCAGACGGTCCCCAAACAATTGCGTCAGCAGTTTGATGTATGGCGTTTCGCCGCAGCCAGCGCACGCTCCGGAGAACTCGAAGAGCGGCTCGAGGAGTTGCACATCCTTGACGTGAGTGTGGGCCAGCCGTTGGCGATCGAAATCGGGAAGTGCGACAAAGAAATCCCAATTGGAGCTCTCGGGTTTGCGCAGCGGCTCTTGAGGCGTCATATTGATGGCTTTGTGCTTCGCTTCGCTCTTGCTCTTCACTGGGCAAACCTCGACGCAAAGCTGGCAGCCGGTGCAATCTTCGGGTGAGACTTGGAGCGTGTAGCGCAGACTTTCGAGCTCACGCCAACGAGGTTTTGCCGATTTGAACGTCGAGGGAGCATCCGCAAGGCGCGCAGAATCGTACACTTTCGCGCGGATGACGGCGTGCGGGCACACCATTACGCATTTTCCACACTGGATGCACAGATCCTCGTCCCAAACAGGAATCTCCTGGGCGATGTTGCGTTTCTCCCATTTCCCGGTGCCAGTCAGAAACGTCCCATCGATGGGCATGGCACTCACAGGGAGGGAGTCGCCTTGTCCGGCAATCATCGCGCCGAGCACGTTGCGAACAAACTCCGGCGCCTGGTGCGATACCGGAGGCAAGATTGGCAAGCTGCTCGACGCGCGCTCGGGAACGGATACGTGTTGAAGGTGGCCTAGCGCTTGATCGACGGCGGCAAAATTCTTCGCCACCACCGCCTCACCGCGCTTTCCGTACGTGTCGCGGATGGCGTCCTTGATGGCCACGATCGCTTCCTCGCGCGGCAGAACGCCACTGATCGCAAAGAAACAGGTCTGCATGATGGTATTGATGCGGTTGCCTAAGCCGGCCTCTCGTGCCGCCTTATAAGCATCGATCACATACAAGTCGAGTTTCTTCCTAAGGATCTCTTCTTGCACTGGCTTTGGCAGATGATTCCACACTTCCGCGGAAGAAAAAGGAGCGTTTAGAAGAAACGTGGCGCCGAGGTCCGCCGCCTTCAACACATCCATCCGTTCGAGGAATTGGAATTGGTGGCACGCGACGAAACTGGCCTTGCTGATCAGATAGGAAGACCGGATGGGGCGGGGACCAAAGCGGAGATGTGAAACGGTGATCGATCCTGCCTTCTTGGAATCATAAACGAAGTAGCCCTGGGCATACGTGTTCGCTCGTTTACCGATTATCTTAATCGAATTCTTGTTTGCACCAACGGTCCCATCCGAGCCCAGACCATAGAACACGGCGCGAACCGTCGTCGGATCCTCGGTAGAAAACTCTGGATCGTATACCAGACTCGTGTGCGTGACGTCATCACGGATTCCCACCGTGAAATGATTTTGCGGAGCGGGGCTTTTCAGTTCGTCCAAGACGCTCTTGGCCATTGCCGGAGTAAATTCCTTTGAGGAAAGGCCATACCGGCCTCCGATGATCCGCGGCCAGTGTTCCGTCATTGTGCGCGTCTCGTGGAAGGCGGCCACAACGTCAAGATACAAGGGTTCGCCGATGCTGCCGGGCTCCTTGGTGCGGTCCAGCACGGCAATGCCAGAGACGTTCTTCGGAATCGCATCGAGGAACGCGTCTACAGCAAACGGCAGGAACAAACGGACCTTCAGCAAGCCCACCTTTTCTCCCCGTCGTTGTAGGTGCTCAATCGTCTCTTCTACGGCGCCGACGCCAGAGCCCATCATGACGATGATGCGGTCGGCATCCGCTGCGCCAACATAGTCAAAGAGCTTGTAACTCCTCCCCAGGCGATCTGCGAAGCGGTTCATGATGTCGTGCACAACGGTCGGGCACGCCCGATAAGAAGGATTGCTTGCCTCGCGAGCTTGGAAAAAGACGTCGGGGTTCTGGGCCGTGCCGCGGAGCACAGGATGATCCGGGGACAAGCCACGATGGCGGTGCTTGCGGACCTGCGTCTCATCGATCAGCGAACGAAGATCGTCGTCGCTCAACGGAGTGATCTGGTTAAGTTCATGCGAGGTCCGAAAGCCGTCAAAGAAATGAAGGAAAGGGATGCGAGATTCGAGGGCGGCAGCCTGCGCGATGAGGGCAAAATCACTCGCCTCTTGCACCGAGCTGGAGCAGAGTAAGGCAAAGCCCGTGGCTCGGGCCGCCATAACGTCGCTGTGATCTCCGAAGATCGAAAGCGCGTGGGCCGCCACCGTGCGTGCCGCCACGTGTATCACCGCTGGAGTCAGCTCCCCGGCAATCTTGTACATGTTAGGAATCATGAGCAAGAGGCCCTGAGAAGCCGTAAAGGTAGTCGCCAAGGCGCCAGCCTGCAGGGCTCCATGGAGAGCTCCGGCTGCCCCTCCCTCGGATTGCATTTCGACGACCGTCGGGATCGCACCCCAAATGTTCGGGCGGCGTTCTTGTTGCCACTGGTCCGACCACTCGCCCATGGGCGAAGACGGAGTAATGGGATAAATAGCGATGACTTCGTTCAGGCGATAGGCAACGTCTGCGACCGCTTCGTTTCCGTCTACGATCACTGAGGAGCGTTTCATGAGCTTCTCCGGCTGGGGCGCAAAAACCTGCGGTTGCGGGTTCTTTCTGCGACCACGGGCAAACAGAGTCACCTGAGCGTTTACCGGGAATCGCTGGGATTACTTCAAAACATCTGCCCTCGGTCGACGCTCGCGGGTCACAACAGTGTACAGCGGGTCAAGAAGTCTACGGTGTGATGCTGAACACGTTGGCAGGTGAGGCGGGGCACAGCAATTGTAGGAGCTGAATGCGAAAGTGCCGTGGGGGACGGAATGAACTTTCGATTCTGCGCTCTGTAGAGAAAACGGAGAGGATCAGCGGCATCGCTCCCCACGCCAAGAGAGGAAGGCTTATATGTTCGCACGTGAAGTCGTGTTGCAACTGAAGCCGGATGTAGTTAACGGACTTCCAGTCACGTTTGAAAAGGAAATCCTGCCCCTGCTTCGCAAGCAGAAGGGTTTCCTGGATGAGTTGTTGCTCGTCACACCGGAAAAGAAGGAAGTAGTGGCAATCAGCTTGTGGGAAACGAAGGAGTACGCGGAGCTCTACAATCGCGAACTGTATCCACAGATCGAGAAGATCATGGCGCGGTTCATTGAGGGCATCCCAGTAGTGAAGAAATTTGAGGCGAAATACTCGACGTTCCACAAGGTTGCGTTTGCGGCAACCGCTGTCTGATTGCGGAGTTTCCTTTGAGAGGAGGGGGCGAAGTTAGCCCCCTCTTTTGTTGCGTTGCTTAAGCCTAGCGCGACGTGCGCCACTCAGTCCGTTTTTTCTGCCTCCAAAAGTGAGTTATCTCTGCCGGCGGCGGCTTGTGTTTGCCGTTACCTCCGTCGGTGACCCGTATCACCGCTATTTGCACCTTTAGTCTGGACACTGCGACTAGCGACAGAGTTCCGGGGCCGAGCTGGACAGGAGGCGTCTATGGCTGAGTTTATTAAGGAAGAGCGATTCCTTTTCTTCGTCGGCACGAAAGAGCACGTTCTCCGGGTACAAGAGTTGCTCTGGGGCTCGATGGCATGGCCTGAGAGATTTCGCATTCATGACGGATCCTACAGGCGAGACGCCCAGAACTTCTACGGAACAACTGCTCGGGAGGCAGTCGAGCGGGCGATTGAATACTTATCATCTCCGATCCGCGAGGTCGGGCCTTCGACATTCGCTTTCCACGCTTCCAACTGAATCATGACTGAGGTCTTGAGAGGATCGGACGTAGAGCATCCCCAATGGAGGAGTTCATGATCTTTCGAACTCTCGGCAAGCTGCTCGGATTGTGCCTGTTGTCGGGTTTGATGGTTGGCCTCTGTGGCGCGCAAGAAAAGCAGGTGCAGAAGGCGCCGGAAGCGTCTCAGACGGTCTCGTCCGGGGCCGAACTGTTTACACAACATTGCGCCGTCTGCCATGGAAACGACTTGAAGGGAAACGGTCCTTTCCCTCCTCCCTATAGGGTGCCCCCCGACCTCACTACCCTGTCACGACGTCATGGGGGCAAGTTTCCCGAAGCTTATGTGTCGGGCGTGCTGCGCGATGGCGTAAAATTACCCGCGCACGCACCCGCTGAGATGCCTGCTTGGGCAACGACGAACCGATCGGACAAGGCTCACTTCGAATCTCGGATTCGAGACCTGACCGCCTACATCAAGTCACGCCAGGCGAAATAGTCGACGGGCAGCCAGCATCGTGGCCTTACTTGTCTTGGGAATGTTGCGTAGATTTCGCTGCGCCGCCATCTGCCGAATTGGTTCGCCCAACGCAACAGAGTCATTTTCGGAACGCTTTTCGTCGCTGGCTGCTCGGTCGAAGTGATTCGGGAGCGAAACTAGCCAGCGGAGTAAATTCGCAAGGAGGTGGCACCCATGGTTCGCTCCGAAAAAAACTGCTACCGTACTAGACGGAAATTGCCAGGAGGTGATCATGTTTGTGCGCCGTGCCATTCTGTTTGGTGTTCTGATTCTGGGGGGCTGCGTCATGGGCGTTCAAGGTAAGCTGGCCGTCGCCAAAGGACCGACGCCGCGGACAATCGCCGTGTCTGGCAAGCAAACGTATACGCAATATTGCGCTTCGTGTCACGGTATTGACGCTCGGGGCGATGGACCGGCCGCGTTCGTGCTCAAAACGCCGCCGCCTGATCTGACCACGCTCGCCAACCGCCATGGCGGGAAATTCCCCTACGAGTACGTCCCCGACGTGCTGCGCTTTGGTACGGGTATCCTTTCGCATGGCTCGTCCGACATGCCCATTTGGGGACCCATCTTCGGCTCCCTGGACAATTACAACGAACCTGCCGTACGAAAGCGCATCAAGGATCTCAGCGACTATCTGGCGTCTCTGCAGCAAAAGAACTCGTAGCGCAGGCGGCGCGCTGTCGTGAACTCGAAGCCGAGCGTTGGAGGGGAGCCACACTCAATGGAACTGCTGCACGAAATTGCGAACTCCTGTTAAGCCGGGTGATCGGACATGTGCCTATCACAGTCCCACAAACAGGGATTTCAGAAGTTTAACTATTGATATCCAGTTTTGGCCCGCGCGGCAAGTTGCCCAAAAACCCTTCCTCCTCGATGCCCGCAAATAGCTGATTCTATTGGCGTCAGACTTGCGGATATCGCAGCCTACAAACAGATGAGTCTGTTGAAAAACCAGGTGGTCAAAAACGGATAGCGGTCCGTCAGGGTTTTTCCTCGAGCGCTTCGGTCTTCCAAACCTTGAATCTTCAGAGATCGTCTGTCTTCCGACATGTCTCAGGTGGTGCTTAGTTCTGGCATCTGTCTTTGAGCGAGGCGACCCACTAACCTTTTTAAGTTTTGTGCCGTCGCCGCTAGGTGGAACTGTTCAGCGACATTCCACAGTCGTCGCAATCGCACTCGGCGCAGCTTGATCTGTTGTTTGAGCTCGGCGAACAGAGCTTCGACCTTGTAGCGCGCTCGCTGCGAATGCTTGTACTCCGGCGTTCCTGCTAACGCGCGGACCGCTTGTCGCGCTGGCTCCTGCCAATGAACAAACAATCTCCGATAGGGACCTGCAGTACATAACTTCTTTTGTGGACAGCCTTGGCATTGCGCTGGTGTCGAGCGATAGAGATCGCCCTGGCTACTGCGCCGCTGACCTCGATAGTGCAGCGGTTTCCCTTCCGGACAGTAGTAGGCCTTTTCCTTGGGCTCATAGCGGAACGCATCTCGGGTGAAGCGTCCTCTTGTTTGGTGCTGACGATCGATGACCGGGATGTGCGGTTGAATATTCCGCTCTAGGAGCCACGCCAGAAACTCTCCGCTTCCGTAGGCCTTGTCTGCCGCCAGATTCTGTGGACGAATGCCGAACCGGCTCACGTGCTCGATCATTCGTTGTGCGGCCAGTACTTCTTGGCGGAAACGTGCAGGCGTCGCATCGACCGACAAAATCACCCGACTGGTCGTGTCAACCAGGTAGTTGTCGTAGTAGCCCAGGGTAGCCGGCCCACGTTTAACAGCCAGGACAACATCCGGATCGGTTGTCGATACCATCTGCTGTACAATTGGGTGTTCGTCTGGATCTGCCACGGGATTCCGCTGTTCCAGTTCCGTCAGGTACTCCTGCACGGTACGTGAAACACGTGCTGTTCGGGCCAGCTGTTCTCGAGGCACTCGGCTCTGTTCGCTGGCGTTTGCTCCCACCAGCGTTCCGTCTACGGCGAGGCTCCGTTCCTCCACCAAGCCGGCCTCCAAACAACGACGCACTATCTCCTCAAAAACTTTGCGAAACACACCGGACTGCCGGAAACGCCCATGACGGTTCTTAGAGAACGTCGAATGGTCGGGAATCTCCCGTTCAAAACCGAGTCGAGAGAACCAGCGATACGCCAGATGCATGCGTACTTCTTCCAGTAAACGGCGTTCGCTGGTGATCCCGTACAGATAGCCGACCACTAACAGCCGCAGCAGCACTTCGGGATCAATCGAGGGGCGGCCCGTCGAACTGTAAAAATTCCACAGCCGTTCCCGAACAAAACTGAAATCGATGTGCTGGTCAATGAGTCGGAGAAGGTGCTCGTTGGGAATCTGATCTTCTAAACGGAAGTAATAGAACAACGACTCTGCCCGTTGCTGTTCTCCCATCATCTTCGACATACCTCCCGCCGCGCTGATTAGCACAACAGGGGATAGTCACGGCAAATGAAATCGCGTTTGGAACGGAGTTTTTCAACAGACTCAGATGTTTGTGGGAACTTGTCCGCTGGGCGACTTACGGAGAATCGAACTACAGTGCACTTGATAGTTACAACTCTCTCATCCGCCAAGGCTCTCAATCGTCAGCTGTTTCCCCTTTCTGGTGCCGTACGTATGTGATCGATGTGACATGCGTCACATTGGAAGGTGATTCAAATCATCGCTAGTACGTCCCTGTCGAACGAGAATGATGCCGTTTTTGATCTCCAGTATCGGCCGGCACGGATTTCCGACCGAATGAGCTCAACGTGAGGGATCGACGATGGGTGACGAACGTTTTCGCACTAAGGTGGCTTTTGCTCTTTTTTCGGGAATGATGTTCATCGGAATGCTCCTCGTGAGCGTGCCTAGCGGCAAGGCCATCCCGGCTTTCTCGCGAAAGTACCAAACGTCTTGCACCACTTGCCACAATAACTATCCGGAGTTGAATGACTTTGGACTCGCCTTTAAAAAGAACGGATTCAAGTTTCCCAAGGATGACGAGATGTTCGTGAAGGAAGCGGTTGTAATGCTCGGCTCAAAAGCAACGAAAGAGGCGTTTCCAGAAGCGGTCTATCCAGGGGAAATTCCAGGGACAATCCCCATCTCCTTCCGGTACGAAGGGAATCTCACTTGGAACGCGAAACAGCCCGAACCGGTGCAGACGGTTGGGTTTGTCCCGCGCACGGACCTGTTCGTTCCCAACACATTTACGATCATCAGTGCGGGCAGCTTTGGAGACAATCTTTCGTTTTGGATCGACGATGACATCTCCGCCGGAGCCTCAGGCGCCAATGGAGGACTGGGGGATGGATGGTTGAAGTATAGCGACATCGGCCGGATGTTCCACTTGCCGAAGAACTCCTTAAATGTTCGATTTGGGCAATTCGAACTGGATCTTCCCTTCACACAGGCGCGCACCCCTTACCTGTCCGGGTATGACATCTTTGGCCAAGGCGCGCTTGCCCAAGGAGGGCCCTGCAGCGCCACGGAAACGGTGTGTCAGACAACAAATAACCCATTTGTTCTCGGCACCCCACAACGCGGTATCGAATTCGGCGGATACCCCAACAACGGCAACTTCACGTGGTCCGTGGCCATTGTCGATGGCACGAACTCCGCTTACGGGTTGAGCAACACCCTGACAACCCGAAACACAAAGGACGTTTACGTCCGAGTCTCGCAACAATTCAACCTGGAGCGCGACCCAGAGAGTCGTCACGCCATTCAGGCTGCTGGGCCGACCGGTCCGCGAGACCATACTTCGATTCGCCTCGGCGCGTTCTACTACCACGGCGACAATGAGCAAAACTATGGCGGATCTCAGTTTGCCTTCCTGAACACAATCTCCGAGCCGTTCTACCGCGTAGGCGGCGACATTCGTTTCAAATATCGCAAGCTGGAACTCTTTGGCGTAGGACTTGTAGGACACGATGACAACCATTTGGTAGACACCGTGGCCCAAACCATAGTGCCTGCCCACGCGGTGACATTCACCGGAGGTTTCGTAGCGGGGAACTATTGGATCTATCCGTGGCTCATTGGCACGATGCGCTACGACTTTGTGAATTCGCCGAGTGATTTCATCAATAGCGTGTCGGAAGATCAGACGAGGAACCGGTTCAGTCCGGGGTATCAAATCCTATTGAGGGCGAACATCAAGATCGTAGGCGAATACCAGTATCACTGGGGAGTTCCGTATACGGGCGCAACTGGCCTTACGCAATTTTACCGGCCTCATATGTTCGCAACCGGGATCGACTACGTGTTCTAGGGCCGGGCAGCAAAGGCTGTAGGAAGAAACTTCCAAAGAAACTCTGGAGACTGAGGAAAGATCAATGAAACTAGCAAATCTGGCGGTAAAGGCAGTGCTGTTGAGCGGCGCGGTACTTACGATCGCAGCAGTGGGTCGGGCCGGGGACATCAAGGGTAAAGTCAGCGTCCAAGGCTTGAAGTCGCCGGTGAACATTGCCGTGTACGTCGATGCGATACCGGGCAAGAAGTTTGACGCACCGACGGAGCACGTGGTGGTCGATCAGAAAAAGATGGAGTTTATCCCTCACGTAGTCGTCATTCTGCAAGGTACGACGGTGGACTTCACGAACAGCGATCCGGTGGGCCACAACGTTTACTGGCCGTCGATCAGCGGCAATAAGAAGCTGACGCACAACCTGGGAACTTGGCCGAAGGGTGACAAGAAGTCGTTTCAGTTTAATGATATGGGCGTCGCTCCGCTGCTCTGCAACGTTCACCCGGAGATGTCTGGTTACGTTGTAGTGGTGGCAACACCCTATTTCGCGGTGACCGACAAAGACGGCAACTACGAAATCAAGAACGTGCCAGCGGGCAAATATACGCTGAAGACCTGGAGCGAAGACGGCAAGCCGACGACCCAAAGCGTAGATGTAACCGAGAGCGGCGCTACCGCCGATCTGACCGTGAAAAAATAGGGCGTGGGATTCGGAAAAAAGGCTCCGGATCTCGAACCTTCGAGTCGTTTTGCGCATGCGAAATCAGAAGCGATTCGTGTAAACGAAAGTCGAAACCTCGGGGGCGACAAGATCATGCCAGACGAAAATGCCCATGAAATCACGAGTCGCAATGGCGCTGAACTGGATCGCCGCAAGTTTTTCATCAAACTGGGGGCCGGTTCGCTGGCAGTGGCGGGCGCCGGGGCGGCAGCTTTTGCCGTGCAATATCTCTCACCGAATGTCCTCTATGAAGCATCGCCCGTTGTAAGCGTCGGGCGGCCTGAGCACTATCCACTCGACTCGGTCACGCTCGACCCTCACTTTGGAATTTTCATTGTGCGTTCAGCACAAGGCTTCTACGCATTGAGCGCGGTATGCTCTCACCTGGGATGCTTATGTGTGTGGAAACAAGACTCAGGCATCATCGGCTGCCCGTGCCACGGTAGCGCATTCCAGCGCGATGGCAGCATCATCGCCGGGCCTGCGCCGAAGCCGCTGCCATGGCTACGCATGTGGATGACCGACGACGGTGAATTGATGGTGGACCGAGCGACGAAAATTGGGCCCAGGAAGGAATACGTTCGGGTGTGAACATGGAGCAAGAACTGGTACGCACCGAACATAATGGAGCGGTCCGAAATCCGCTGGTGGCGCTTGCGCGCTGGGGCGCAGAGTTCAAGCAGATGTTCATGGAGCGTGTGCGCGAGCCACAACTGGGATTCCGCGCCACGTGGTACCTGGGCGCGCTGACGCTGGGCACGTTTGCCATTCAGCTGACCACCGGCCTGTTGTTGATGCTCTACTACCATCCCTCCATCCCGCAGGCCTACGCGGATATGAAAGACCTTCAGTTTGTCGTATCTTCCGGCGTGTTCCTCAGAAATTTGCATCGCTGGTCGGCTCACGCCATGGTCTTGCTGGTGTTTGCGCACATGGCCCGGAAGTTTTACAAGGGCGCGTTTCGGCCACCGCGCGAGCTGAACTGGGTTGTTGGCGTCTGTCTTCTCATGTTGACCCTGCTGCTCAGCTACACGGGTTACCTGCTGCCGTGGGATCAGCTCTCCTACTGGGGCGTCACGGTGGGTTCGAACATCATGTCGTCGACGCCCATCATCGGCGAAAAACTCCGGTTCATTTTGCTAGGCGGCAATACGGTGAACGCGAACGCGCTGATACGTTTCTATGTGCTGCACGCAGTGATTTTGCCGCTGTCCGCGATCCTGCTGATTGCCATCCACATGTGGCGTCTGCACAAAGACGGTGGCATGTATTCGCCGGGTTCTGATGAATCGGAGAAATCCGAATGACCGACTCTTCTTCAGACATCGAGAAACAGCTCTCGTCGCGCGTTCCCGGCGAAAAGAGCATGCCCTACTGGGAGATGCTTTTCCGCGAGACGATTGCTATTGAAATGTTAGCGGTCGTGTTGGTTTGCATGGCGCTCTTGTGGAACGCGCCACTCGAACAGCTTGCTGATCCGCAGCACACGGCCAACCCCGCGAAGGCGCCTTGGTATTTCACGGGATTGCAGGAACTCCTACACTATTTCCCACCGTTTGTGGCTGGCATCATCCTTCCGACGCTGATTGTGCTGGCGCTGATCGTCGTGCCCTTTTTCCACGTGAATATCAAGGATGAAACGCTGTGGGCGCGCAGCAAGTCACGGCGGTTAGCAGTGCTTGCCGTCGTCGTCGTCGCATTGACGTTACCGTTGCTGCATGCGGGGGCGTGGGACGCACTCATCCCGGTCTGGACGGTCGGAGTCCTGATGGCACTGGCAGCGACGTGGTTCGGGCGGCCGCGAGGCAGATTCCAGGATTGGTTAAGCGCCAAGCCGCTCTCCTTTTGGATCATGACGTGGTTTTTGTTGGAAGCAGTGATTCTGACCACCGTGGGCGCGCTGTTCCGCGGACCCGGCTGGGTCTGGGTGTGGCCCTGGAGAAATTCTTGAGTGAACGAAGAACAACCGAATGGCTGCGCCGGGCCTTCTTGGCTTCGCCTGCGCATCGCTTCGCGTGGGCCAGCCTGCTGCTTTTGGCAACGTTGGCGATTGCGCCGACAAAAGACTTCTTCAAAGAGTGGAAACACTACCAGCGACAATACCTCAAAGTTGTTTCCAGCCGGCTGGATGGTCCCGCGTTGCGGCGGCATTTCGCTGGCGGAATTCAGCAAATTTGGTTGCCGGAACTCGGCGTGGTGGATCGCTGCACCACGTGCCACCTGGCCGTTACTGAAAAGAGTCTGCAAGGTGCAATCATCGTTCCTGAACCATTTCAGGCCCACCCGCCCGTCGGCCACAACGTGAAAGATTGGGGCTGTGCGGTTTGCCATCGTGGGCAAGGCGCCGCGACCGAGGTAGCAGAGGCTCACATCGCGACCCGTGCCTGGGAGCGTCCCCTGATCCCTGTCAAGTTCATTCAGGCTTCCTGCGGTTCCTGCCACCAAGGTGAGGTTGCGGAAGCGCCGCGGCTTGCGCGCGGGCGCGAACTGTTGGCGCGTTTGAACTGCCAGGGTTGCCACAAGCTCAGCAACCTGGATACTCCATCTCTGGGTCCCGACCTTTCGAGTGTCGGCTACAAGGTCTCGCGCGCCTGGATCTACAAGTGGCTGAAGGAGCCCCGCACCGTTCTCGATAAGGACGGAAACACCTCCGTGAACGGCTACGAAAGCGGCGACGAATCGCGGATGCCGCAGTACCGACTAAATGACACAGAGCTTCGCGCGCTTTCCGCATATTTGAGCGTTCAGAAGGCCAAGCCGATCGAAACGTACAAGATTAGTGTCGGCGTCGTAACGGCCTGGAGTAAGAACCCCGAATTGGTGTCGCAGGGCGAAGAGCGTTTCCGGCAATTGATGTGCACCACATGTCACCCGGTCGCAGTTACGCGAGCGGGCGAGACGAAGCTCATCGGCGGAAACGTCGCGCCGGAATTAACGAAAGTGGGTAGCAAAGTCAACGAGGAATGGCTTGTGTCGTGGCTGCACAACCCGCAAGCGTATTCGGCGCATGCAGAGATGCCGCGTTACGGCTGGACTGACGAGGAACTCTATAAAGTTTCGCAGTACGTGTTGAACAAATTAACGGACACGGACCTGTTAAGCACGGTGCCGCAACTCGGCGACCCGACGGACGAGGAAATCAAGAACGGAAAGCGAATCTTTCTCGAGAAGGGCTGCGCCACGTGCCACTCGTTGCAAGGAGTTGCGCCTCAGAAAGACTTTGGACCTGACCTGACGGCGATGGGTGCGAAAAGCACGACGGAACTTGATTTTGGCAAATCGGAAGCGCCGCATAATCTGGTTTCGTACATCGAAGAGAAGCTGCGAGACCCCGCTTCGGTGAATCCGAGTGCGCGGATGCCGCAATACGCGTGGAATCAGGCGGATCTCGACGCTGTGACCACCGCCTTGCTCAGCCAAACCGGGCAACCAGCAACGAGCGCACTGCAGCACCTGGTCGTTCCGAGAAAGCCCGCTTCGTTCCAAACGGTGGGCGCGTTCGCCACGGTCTATGAACGCTATAAATGCTACGCGTGCCATCGCTTCAACGGCTATGGAGGCACGCTCGCGCCGGACCTGAGCTATGAGGGCAGTCTGGCGCAAAAGAAATGGATTTTCGATTTCCTGAAAAATCCGCAGACCGTCCGCCCCGCTCTGATTTTGCGGATGCCCCAGTTCAATATGACGGACAAAGAAGCCTCCGTCCTCGCAGAGTATCTTTCGCTGGCAGTGCAGAAACCTGGCGTGGACCCCGAGAGCGTGGACGCCAAGCAATTCACGCCGGCCATGGTGGCCGCAGGCAGGGAGTTGTATCGAACGAAATATCAGTGCCAGTCGTGTCATACCATTGGCAATTCAGGCGGGTATGTCGGACCAAACCTGAATGACGCGGGTAACTGGCTGACACCGGCGTGGACAGAAGCGTGGTTGCGCGATCCGCAAGCATTGCAACCCGGAACGATCGAGCCTAGACGTGATTTCTCGGAGGAAGAGATCCACGATCTGACAGCGTATCTGACAACCTTGCGCGCGGGAATCAAATCCGAGGCTGGCGGCAGCTCAGTGCCCAAATCCAGTTCAGGACGAGGAACCGGCCGATGAACAATCGAATTTCGCGCGCGGCTCCGCTCCTACTCACGTTGCTGGCCTTTTGCGGCTGCAAAAAGAGCGCGGGGATCGATAAGAGCGACGCCGACGCAGCTGCGTATGACACTGAGGCCGATTGGAATGACGGCCAGAAAATAATTCGCCTCGGCTATCAGGAGGCCCAAGGCAAACGCATCTTCTACCAATACTGTGTGTGGTGCCATGCAGACGCGACGCCGGCCGGCCCATCGAATAGGTCGAACCTTACGCCCGTGCCACCACTGCTGAACGACGGCGAAAAGTTGAATGGTGAAAGCAACGAGTTCCTGGTAAGCATCGTTACCCTTGGCGGAAGCGGGCTCAATCGCTCGCCGATGATGCCACCTTACGGGAAGACCCTAACCCCAGAGCAGATCAAAGCGGTGATTGCATTCGCTAGGTCGGTTGCTCAACCGCCCTACCTGAAGAAGGAAACATCTTCTTCGCAATCCGCCGCGAAAATGAAGGAAGGTATTACTCGGCCATGAACCCACCGCTCCCGCGTATAGTTCCTCGCAGGATTACCGTGATTTTGACGGCGGTGCTTTGCCTCGGCTACGTAGGCCGCGCTGACGCGCAAGTCAGCCCGAATGAAATTCTGAACCCCACGTTGAGCGCTCTGGAAAAAGACAATTTTCCCCAACTGAAATCCATCAATCAGGCCATCGCCCGGGCACGCTTTCCGTTTCCGTTTTACCTGAGCCGCTTTGTTGGACTGGATCCAGCGCAACAGGCGGAAGCAGATTCACGCGGGCTGGAGTTCGTGCGCTTCAAGGATCGCACGGTGCTCAAGGCCACGGGCAACTACAATGCCGCCTACGATTCCAAGCAATTTACCCGCAACGAGAGGGCCAGCCGTACTTTTCGCGACGTGCTTCTGCCCATCCTGCAAATCGTCGTGCAAATGATTTCCCCCGAAGTGAATTGCGATTCCGTTGGATTTGAGGTTGCCTACCACGTGCGGGAAAAAGAAAAAAGCTACGACTACGAGGGTCAGGAAATCCTCGTCGTGGTGTTTGATCGCAACGATGCGTTCCAGATGGCTCAGGCCAACAATGACACCGAGCGCCAAGAGATACTCAACCGTTCTATGGTTTACCTGAACGGAGATGCCTATGGGCTATCGCTTGTGGACCGCGACCCGATGGTCGTGGACACGCTTGCCCGCTCAAAAACAGCCAAGGCTGACGCCGGTTCCACGGCGGGCGCGTCGACCAGTGCGGCGCGGCTACTTCATAGCAGTCCCAATCTGCAACTCTCCTCAAATAACGCCACGGGCCCGGGTGACCTAACAACCGCAAAGCAGGACCTTTACCAAGTTAAACCTGCCGCCACGGACCAGGACGCGGACCGCCTCCAGGCTCAAGAGAAGTCACAGCTCGACGCGTTCTCCCAGGAAGGCCAGCGCAAGTTTCAATTCGTGAACTACGCCCCCCCGGCGTTCATCGTGGTCAGTAAACAGATGGCCCTGCAGATGACTCTGCGGAACACCCAGAAGTTCGATCCCGAGAAAGCCTCGATTTATAAGCGCGCGGCGCAAACCTTCGATCTCTTCCTGGCTCCCAAGATGAAGGATATGTTCGAAAAAGCCCCGGACGATCCGGCTGTTGATCTCTATGTGTTTTCAGTTGTGAATTCGCTGACGTCCGTTGGCAAAGAGCGCTCCGAAGCGGTGGACTTTGTCATGCCGAAACATCTGGCGCAGCAGTTTGCCAATTCCGAGATCACCAACCAGCAACTGATTGACAAGAGCCAAGTGCTCGTTAATGGCGTGAGAATAGCCCTTAATCTACAGCTGGTCGAATGAGCAAATGAGCGATGCGATGCCAAGACGAAGCTCTGAGTCTCGCGTTTTCTACAAAGACAACATCGCTTCGCTTATCTATACCTTTCAGTCGGCGGCCAAGGAACCCCAGCAGCATGCTTTTGCGTATCAATTACTTTGCGCTGACGCGGCGCTGGAATCGTCGGTAACCAGCAAATTCAGGAGGCGAATGATTTGTTTCTGCTCGCGTTCCTGTTCGGGAGTGGCGTCCGTGTTTCGCGGGAGCTCCGCAAGCCGGGCCGACAACACTTGCAACGCAACTTCACGCTTGACGTAAGCAGCTTCCTGGATCGGACTCATCACCCAGCCTCTTTCGTCTTCTCGAAGTTCACGGGAAGTAGTGTCGGATCAACTGATTAGATGGCGTTGCATCGACCGGTTGAGCTGGCAGCAGTTACCGGACATCTCTAACAATGTCGGCCCTGTCAAACACTTTTTGGGCACACTTCTCCATTCACATAAAAGAGTTTT
>Ga0210383_10001930_pt1 | contig 18839 bp, 15 predicted proteins | sample IncBWC14OmetaG_FD_160072 | JGI IMG/M metagenome (GOLD analysis project Ga0210383, IMG submission 160072) | Forest soil microbial communities from Barre Woods Harvard Forest LTER site, Petersham, Massachusetts, United States - Inc-BW-C-14-O ...
CCGCCCGCGATGGTGATGGCAATGGTCCCGACAAAAAGATAGGTCGGCAACATGAACGCAAAGCCGGCTTCGCGAAGTCCGCGCAGGTTCAGGAGCGTGACGATGACGAGGATGCCTAGACACAAACTGACGGTGCGAGGCTGCAAACTCGGAACGGCGGAAACCAAGGCTCCGACCCCAGCGGAGATGCCCACGGCGGCGGTGAGAATGTAGTCAGTGAGCAGGGCCGCGGCCGCAAGCAAGCCCGCAAAGGGCCCGAGGTTGAAACGGGCGACTGTATAGGAGCCACCACCCATGGGGTAGGCAGCGATGGTCTGTCGATATGAAAAATAGACGATGACGAGCAGGGTGATAATCGCAGTGCTGATCGGGAGAATATATTGCAGCCCGAGGAGACCTAGAGGGATCAGGAGGCTGAGTGCGGCTTCGGGACCGTAGGCAGCAGAGCTCAGCGCGTCCAAGCCAAAAATGGGAATGCCGCGGCTGGGACCGATCTGTTCGGCGCGTTCGTCCGATGTCGCGAGGGGTTTTCCGACGAGAAGGTTGAGAATATTCATGAGAAAAGTGATCCAGGGAACGCCGCTTGGGAGACACTATTTGCAACGAGTACGCCTGGAAAGTCAACCACGGTGCCCTAGTTAAGAGTTGCTCGCGGACGAGCCTCCTGCGCTTCATGTCAGGGGCAGATGGTACCTTGGAATCGTGCGAGTAACTCGCGGTTCACAAAGTTGCTATACCGTATTCACGTTGCGTAACGGATTCCCGATGACATCGAACCGCTTGAGTACCTATCTGTTGGGATTTTGCCTGGCGACCTTTGCCGGATTGCTTCTATCGGCAGCGGCGTTCGCGGCCCCGCCCGATTTGCCGCAAAAGCCCCGACCCGCCGTCATTCTCATCTCCATCGACGGGCTCAAACCTGAGTATGTTTTGGACGCCCGCGCTCATGGTCTGAAAATTAGGAATCTTCGCGCCTTCCTTCGCGATGGCGCCTACTCAACTGGCGTGCACGGGGTCGTGCCTACCGTTACGTATCCGAGTCACACTACGATGCTTACGGGCGTCGCGCCGGCCACCCACGGAATCTACGCCAACACGACGTTTGATCCTTTCCGTAAGAATTACGGTGGGTGGTATTGGTATGCGGAAGACATCAAGGTGCCGACCTTGTGGGATGCGGCGGCCGCCGCTGGATTGGTCACCGCCAACATTCACTGGCCCGTGAGTGTCGCCGCACCGCATATCAACTGGAATCTGCCGCAGTACTGGCGAGCCGGGACGCCCGATGACCGCAAACTGCTTCGCGTGCTCGCGACACCGGGTCTGTTTGAACTGCTCGAGAAAGACCTTGGGCCCTACGCGGACGGCATCGACGAATCCATCGCCGGTGATGAAACGCGGGCAAAATTCGCGGCCCGGCTGATCGAGCTGAAACGCCCCGCCTTTGCCACCGTGTATCTGACGGCACTCGATACCGAGCAGCACGCCTCGGGTCCGTTCTCGGCCCAAAGCATCGCGACCCTGGAACGCATCGACGCGGCCCTGGGCCTGATTCTCAAATCGATCAAACGCGCGTATGGCAAGAATGCTGTCGTCTGCGTTGTCTCTGACCACGGTTTCGTCCCCACGGACAAGGCTCTCAATCTCGCCGTGGCTTTTCGCAGCGCGGGTCTGATCGACTTCGACGAAAAGGACGCGGTGAAATCCTGGAAGGCGATGATCTGGGGGGCCGGAGGAAGCGCAGCCATCGTCCTGCACGACAAGAGCGATGCGGCGACAAAGACTCAAGTGGCCACGCTGCTCGCCACGCTCGCCGCTGATCCCGCGAACGGCATCGATCGCATCATCAATGAAGACGAGTTACACGCACGCGGTGGCTTCCCGGACGCTACCTTCCTCGTCGCGTTGCGTCCGGGCTTTGTGACCGGCGATGGCGTCTCTGGAAACCTGGTCACGGCCAGTACATACAAAGGGATGCACGGCTATTGGCCGGACGTGGCCGACATGAATTCGTCGTTCTTTATCATTGGACCCAACATTCGCGGGAGCCATTCGCTGGGCGCGATCGACATGCGCTCTATCGCGCCGACGCTGGCTGTAATCCTCGGTGTGTCGCTTCCCGACGCCGAGGTGAAGTCTTTGCAACTCTTTGTCCTAGAACCCTTCGCCATCCCCTGGAACCCCGGAAATTGACCTCCGCCGTGTCTACCTCTACGATGAATTGGAATTGCGTGGCGATGGGAGAGGGCGCCCGGGGAACCATATGAAAACGAAATCAGTCTTAGGCAGCTTTCACGCGCGTCGCATGCGGCTGGGCGGCCTCGTCGCTGCCTCCTTGCTTCTATGCGCCGTTGCCCCGTCATTGTCTGCGCAAACAGTCACCCAGATCCTCGCCAAAGTGTTTGTGGCGCGCGGCGGGCTCACCAAAATGCGCGCGATCAAGTCCGAGCGCGTATCTGGCACCATTTCCTTTGGGTCTGAAGCGTCCGGGCCGTTCGTTGTCGAACTGAAGCGGCCGCTGAAAATGCACATGACGCTGACGGTGCAGAACCAGACGATGGTTCGCGTTTACGACGGAACGCAAGGCTGGGCCAACAATCCCTTCGCCGGCAAACCGAATCCCGACCCAATGACCGATGAAGATGTGAAAAATATTTCCGAAGAAGCCGACTTCGACGGGCCGCTGGTGGATTACGCAAAAAAGGGCAATAAACTTGAGCTGGTGGGGAAAGACAAAGTCGAAGACAAGGACGTGTGGCGGGTAAGGCTGACGACCAAAAATGGGGACGTCCGCTACTATCTTTTCGATGCAGGCACGTTTCTGCTTCTTAAGTGGGAAGGCAAACGCCGCGCCGAGGGCAAGGAATTCCCGGTGGAATCGTATTTTCGCGATTACCGCGATGTGGAAGGCCTGAAGTTCTCGTTCCAGATCGATTCCGGGAGTTCCGCCACCGATCTGACGCAAAAGCTTGTACTCGACAAAATCGAGCTGAACCCGGAAATCCCCGACTCCGAATTCACCAAGCCGGCGACTCCCGACTCCGCCGCGCCCGCGCCGCAAGCATCGACGCCCTAATGCCGGGGTAAGTCCCGAAGAGCGATTCGTGATGAAGGAGGAGGAAAAGCCAAATCGGCCGCAACCCAATGCAGGTTTATGCGCGAGTTGCCTTCACTCGCGCCTCATCGAGTCGGCACGCGGCTCGGTCTTTATGCTTTGCCAACTGTCCGCCACCGACCCCCGCTTTCCGAAGTATCCGCGCTTGCCTGTGTTGTCCTGTAAAGGCTATGCCCTAGCGCCTCCGCGCTAAGACTGACGATTATTGCTATCGTATATATCTCTATGGTAATATTATGAAGCATGGATTTGCCGTAGAGGTCATCCCATGGCATCCCTCTCTGCTTCGTGGCTCCCCGCAGTTCTCTTCGTGTTCGTCTATCCGCCGTTAATCCGCGCGGACAAACTCCAAATCGTAGGTACGCCACCCGGCGCCACGGTTGAGATTAACGGCGTACCAGTAGGTACCACTCCGTTCGTGAAGGAATTTCCCGGCGGATATTTCCACAGAACGAAAACTGCGTTGGGTTCACGGCTGGAACACCCGATGGTTGCACGCATCACACTCGCCGGCTACGCCACGAAAGAACTGATGCTCAGCGAGGGTCCTTCGGACTCGAGAGGGTTGAACGGCCGCAGTCATGGCGAATATTTCCTACTCAAGGCGAACCAGTTTCAGGTAAAGCTCGATATCGTTCCGGAGGTATTTACAGGAAGCATTTCGGCCAGGGTGGCGCGAAATACCTCCGTGAATTTCGTTTCCAATCTTTCACTCGAGGAATTAGTCGCGCTAACGAAGCCGGCCGTAGTGTATTTGAAGGGTTTGCAGAAAACGGGTACCGGATTTCTCGTCAGTGACACCGGCGTGATCGTAACGAATGCGCACCTGGCGCGTGGCGAGGAGTCCTTACTTGCACTATTACCGGGCGGTGTCCAGCTCGAATCGAAGGTGATCTTCATCGACGCGGATCTGGATGTCGCACTGTTGAAAGTGAAAGGCGCAGGGTTTCCGCATCTGACGCTGGCCGACTCGTCGACCGTACAGCAGGGAGAGACGGTCTTCGCCGTCGGCAATCCTGGTGAGGGCATGTTGTTCAGCGTGACGAAAGGCATCGTCAGCGCGGTGGGCAAGTTTCCTGGCGCGGGGCCGGGTACGTGGATTCAGACCGACGCACCGATCAATGCCGGCAACAGTCGAGGGCCGCTGGTAAATTCGCACGGCGAGGTGATCGGCATCAACACTCTTAAGATCGTGAAGAAAGATACTTCGGGGATAGGATTCGCTCTCAGCTCCTCCAACCTGCTAGACGTCCTGCACCGTTTCTATCCAGAAGAATCGGTGCTAGCCGAAAATCTCCCGACGCCCATACAAACGGCTGCGAATGTGCCGTCGCCAACCCCCGAAGTTGGCATCGTGGATATATCCGAACCGCTCGGGGCGGAAATCATGGTCGATAAAATTTATGCGGGTAACGTGCCTGCCCACTTTAGTTTGGCGGCGGGACCGCATAGCTTCCATGTCCGAGGTGCCGGGCAGGACTGGATACGAGACATTGTCCTGCTGAAAGACAGTCGCGTTTCCCTACATCGCCCTTGAGCGTCGGTGTCGGCCAAAAAATGGCGGCGTGTGGAGAGCGGTCGTCGATTGCGACGCTATGATTCGTGTGCTAGCATCCGCTCGTTGGAGAACGTACCAGGGAAAAGTTTCGTTTGACCTTCGCCCTCGCTGCTTGCGGGGACCCAGGTAGAGGCCACGTTCTCCTTCCTCAGCCGTATCGCAGTTGCATAGGCGCAGGCCCGCGCCTTCAGCCCCCAGGGCGGACCTCGCCAGTCGATCCCGGCCTTGATGCCGGATCACCGGAATAGGGAGGTCTGCATGAAGAGCTATCTCACCAAGGACATACGAAACGTAGGCATTGTCGGCCACGGCGGCACCGGCAAGACGCAACTGGTGTCGTCGTTACTCTTCACCGCGGGGATGACACCGCGCTGGGGGAAAGTTGCGGAAGGGACCACCACGACGGATTGGGACGAGGAAGAAATCGGGCGGAAGATTTCGATTCAGACGGGGTTGGCGTACGCGGAATGGCCTTGCACGCTTTGTGCGGGCGGAAATGTAAAAATCAATTTCATCGATCTGCCGGGATACTCCACGTTTATCACGGAAGCGAAGGCTTCGCTGATTGGCGCGGACGCGGCGCTGATTACGGTGGACGCGCACGTGGGAGCGCAGGTCACCACGGAAAAAGTTTGGGACTACTGCACGGAATACGACATTCCGCGCGCGTTTGTGTTGACCTGGATGGACCGCGAGCTTTCCAGTTTCGAGCGCTCGATGGAGTCGCTGGAGCAGGTGTTCGGGCGCAATGTCGTCGCGCTACAGCTCCCAATCGGCACGGAGCGCGGCTTCCGCGGCGTGATCGATCTGGTGAGCATGAAGGCGCATATGTACAAACCCGATGGCGACGGAAAACCATCGATCGAGGAAATTCCCGCGGCGTTGGCAGATGAAGCCAAGGAAGCGCACGAAAAACTGGTAGAGATGATCGCGGAGGGCGATGACGAGCTGATGGAGGAGTTCTTCCGAGAAGGCACCATTCCGATTCACGATCTGATTCCGGGCGTTCGCAAGGCCATCGTGGCGGAGAAAATCTTTCCGGTATTGATGGTCTCGTCGTTGCATAACATCGGGACCGCTAGCCTGCTTACGTTTATCGCCGACGTATTTCCACATCCCGACGAACACTCTCAAGTGGGCTTCAAAGAGCCGACCGGCAAAGGCGATCGCATCGAACGAAAGTACGATGATAACCAGCCCGTTTCCTTATTCGTATTCAAGACGCTGGCAGATCCTTTCGCGGGACGCATCAACTATTTCAAAGTGAAGAGCGGTGTATTGAAGAACGATGCGACCTTGTTGAATTTCAATCGCTCTACCCCGGAACGTCTCCAGCACACACTGGTGGTCCAGGGAAAACAGCTTACCGAAATTCCGGAACTGCATGCGGGCGATATTGGCGCCATCGCCAAGCTGAAGGAAACGACCACCGGCGAAACATTGGGGGATAAGGCTGCGCCGATTTTTTACAGCCCGGCGCAACTGCCGGAACCCTCGATCACCTTTGCGATCGAGCCGAAGACGCGCGCCGATGAAGACAAGATCGGCATATCCATTCACAAAATCCTGGAAGAAGACGCCGCGTTGCGTTTCTCCCGCGATCCGCAAACCAAGGAATTCCTCCTTGCGGGCACGGGCCAGCAGCACATTGAAGTCGTGGTGGCGAAGCTGCATAAGCGCTACCACGTTGATTTGACGTTGAAGCCTCCTAAGGTGGCGTATCGCGAAACAATTCGCGGGAGGGCCGATGCCGAAGGCAAACACAAAAAGCAATCCGGAGGACACGGGCAGTTCGGCGTGTGCCGCGTCAAGATGGAACCTGTCGAACGCGGCAAGGGCGTCGAATTCGTCGACGATGTTTTCGGTGGAGCGATTCCCCGGAACTGGATTCCGTCCGTCGAGCGCGGGATCCGCGAGGCGGCGGCTCGCGGCTATTTAGCAGGATTTCCGGTCGTGGACTTTCGCGCCACTCTATACGACGGCAAATATCATGACGTGGATTCGTCCGACATGGCGTTCCGGATTGCCGGCTCGCTGGCGTTCAAGGAGGCTATGAAGCAGGCCAAACCCGCGTTGCTGGAACCGGTAATGCACGTGGAAGTGTATGCCCCCGATCAATACTCCGGTGACTTAATGGGAGACCTTAGCGGCCGCCGCGGGCGCATTGCCGGAAGCGAATCACGTGGGCACAACGTGGTTATCAAGGCACAGGTGCCGTTTGCCGAGATGCTGACCTACGCGAATGATCTGATTTCGAAGACGCAAGGTCGTGCCAGCTACTCCATGGAGTTCTCGCACTACGACTACGTGCCGAACGAACTGGCGGACAAAGTGATCGCAGCGCACAAGGCTGCTCACGGCGATCTAGTCCACGCCGAAGAAGAGGCCTAGTCCGCGCTCAGCTTTTCTGAAGCGGGCGGTTTTCACTAGCTGAAGAGTCCTTAGGCGATAGTGGGAAGGAAGATTTGTGCCGACAATCTTTGACGGCCTCGTAGATGAGTGGACCGCGGCCGTAAGGGCCAAAGATTCAGCGGTCCTAGCTTCTCTGGTTACCGAGGACTGCATATTTCTTGCGCCGAATGCGCCGCCAATGCGTGGTCGTCTCACGGTGCAACAACTCTACCGAAGCCTGTTCGCGCGCTACGACCTGCTGCAGACCTTCCGCTTCGAAGAAACTCAGTTGATGGGCGAGTGGGCCTTTGCTTGGGGCGTTGATGACATTACCATGACGCCCCTGGCCGGAGGCGACTCGGTCCATTTCGTAGGACACGGAATGAGCATTCTGCGGCGTGAGCCTGACGGAGCCTGGCGCTTTGCACGGGGAATCAACAACGCCACGCGACAGTCGAATTAGAACTCGAAGGAACGCCGTTGCCAGGCTGCTCGCTGGGCCGGTAAGCTGCGGCGCGATTGATAAGCGATAAAACCAAAGACCGCAACGGACATCACAGCCGCAAATATTTCGACTTGGACGACGAGGGTGGCCGCATCCGGCAGGAAAGTGTGTGCCAGGCAAATCAGAATGGTAAACATCATGGAACCCTTTCAAAGGCCAGCAACAATCCAATGGCCTTTTCGGTGCTCTTAATGGCACTCCGATGGCCAAACCAATTGCGGGTCTAAGTGCTTGAATATAATTGTGATACCGGAGAGCTAGAGAATAATTCACAACGGTCTAACAAGTTCGACTTGCTAATTCACAATATTCGCAAGAATTGCTAAACTGGCGAAATGGACGGCAGCCTCACTTCATCAGCTTCGGCACTCGGCGAATCGCAACGCTTGCTGCTCATGCTGCGGACCTGGGAGGCCGTGAGCACCGAGCGCGAACTGCCGGGCGTGCTGGCATCACTCGCAGACGTGCTAATTCCGACCGTGCCTTTCGACTCGGTGGGAATCATCGACTTCACGGTGCCCAGCGAAATGCCCGACGAGGACGGCGACTCTCACCGGCTGCTGGCGCTCCACCTCGTCGGCGTGCCCCGAATGGAAGGGGAGACCCCCGAACAACTCGCAAAGCGGTCTGACCAGGACGCTCGGCGGCCGCCCCTGGACGAAGTCCGACCGCTTATTCCCTATCCGCAAAGGCACAGCAAGGAGGACCATGCGGGCGAGCCCTACGCCTGCGATGATCTGTTACAAAAAGAAGGTTGGTATCGGCATGAGTTTCATCTGGCCAAAGATGGGGTCCGCTCCTACGCGGCAGTCCCGTTGGTGATGCGCGGAGAGGTGCTTGGCGTGGCGGCTTTCGTCCGGCTCAAGCAACGCGGATTTCCTCCTGAGGAACTCGCCATCCTGAAGGATGTATCGCGCGCGCTATCGATTGCCACGGCGAATGCGCTGGCTAACGAACAGATTCGCAAACTGCGAGAGCAACTGGAAGCGGAGAATATTTCACTCCGAGAGCAGCTGGGACAGGCGCCGTGGTTCGAGGAAATTCTGGCGCACTCGGCGAAGTTAAAGCGGGTGTTGGACACCGTCGAGCAGGTGGCCTCAACCGACGCGACGGTCTTGATTACCGGCGAAACCGGAACGGGAAAAGAACTGATTGCGCGCGCTATCCATCGCAGATCGCCGCGGGCCCGCGGTCCCTTGGTCAAGGTAAATTGCGCGGCGATCCCGCCCACGCTGCTGGCCTCCGAATTATTTGGACACGAGCGAGGAGCCTTTAGCGGCGCAGTGGAGCGGCGCAAAGGCCGCTTTGAGCAGGCGCATGGCGGCACGCTTTTCCTGGATGAAATTGGCGAATTACCGCCAGAAATGCAGGTTTTGCTGCTGCGCGTGCTGCAAGAGCGGGAATTTGAGCGGCTGGGCGGGACGCAGACGCTGCAGGTCGATGTGCGCCTGGTGGCGGCGACCAACCGGGATTTGGCGGAGGATGTGCGCGCTGGAAGATTTCGCAGTGATCTCTACTATCGCCTGAATGTTTTCCCCGTGGATGTGCCACCGCTTCGAGAGCGCACCGAAGACATTCCGCCGTTGGCGGCCCACTTCGCGGAGAAATACGGCGAGAGGTTCGCGCGGAAAATTTCCCGGATCGAGCGAAAAACACTGGACGTGCTGCAAGCGCATCACTGGCCCGGCAATGTGAGAGAACTGGAGAACGCCATCGAGCGCGCCGTGATCCTGTCCCGCAACGGAGTGCTGAGTGTCGACCATGGAATGTTGCGCGGCGCGGCGGCCGAAACTATCGCGCACGATCCAGCCTCGTCGGAGGAGCGCAGTGCGATTGAAGCAGCGTTGAAGGATTCCCGCGGCAAGGTGTCCGGAGAAAATGGGGCCGCGAAAAGAGTCGGAGTCCCAGCCTCAACTCTGGAATTCCGCATCAAAAAGCTGGGAATCGACAAGCTTCGCTATCGCCGGGGCTGACGTAGCGCCTTGCGGGCAAGATTCGGGTACTCCGGCTGAATTGGTGACCGCGAATAGGCCGCAGCCGGAGTGCCCGATGAGTCCGCGAATGGTACGCAAATCGGCCTACGGCTTAATGAGCAAATGGGATTTGGTTAGGATTGCGACCACTAACTCCTCGCCGGGCGTGCCGCGGCGACGTTCTGTACAGGTGGTTAAGGGCGCCAGAATTTCATCACCGCCGAATAGTCGAGGTCTTCCTTTGCAGCGGCTTTGACCTTGCCGTAAGTCTCGTGAGCCGCACTCGCCGCTGGCAAAGTCACTCCCAGCTCATGGGCGAGGTCGAGCGCAAGGCTAATGTCCTTATACATCAAGCGCAAAGGAAAGCTAGGCTTGTACTCGCCCTTGAGGAGATTCGGGGCCTTAACGTCCAGGACGCCCGAGCGGGCCATGCTTGACTGCATGACCTCGATCAGCTTCTCCCCTTGTAGCCCGGCGGCCTCCACCAGGGCGAGCGCTTCGGCAAGCGCCTCCACTTGCAGCGCAAGTATGGAGTTCATCGCCAGCTTGATGGTCTGACCCGCGCCGTTGGGCCCGAGAAAGAACCAGCGCTTACCCATTACGCCGAGTATCGGTTCGACTGCCTTGAGTGTCTCTTCTTCCCCACCGATCATGAAAACCAGCTCGCCCTTCTTTGCACCCCAATCTCCGCCAGTCACGGGAGCGTCGAGGAACTTCACCCCTTTTGCTGTGCACGCAGCGGCAATTTTTCGCGCCATGTCCGGCGACACGGTGCTGGAGTCAATGTAGATACTGCCGGATTTCAGGGCCGGCAGCGCGGCGTCCTCTTTACTTACCGCTGTTGCGTTCGCGCCCTTCGAACTTGACCCCCAAAGCACTTCCTCGAGCGCCGGCGGATCGCTCACCATCGTCAGCAAAACATCGGCCGCGGCGGCCGCTTCTCTCGGTGATTTCGCGAGCTTGCCGCCAGCGGCTACAATTTCGTCAGCGCGAGACGCTGTGCGATTCCACACGGTCAGCGGATGCCCGGCCTTCAACAAATTCATGCCCATGGGACGGCCCATCAGGCCGAGCCCAATTAAACCGATTTTCGCTTTGGAACCGGGTTCCACGTGTGCCTCCTCGAGTGCGTGCTGCGACTGTCGTGCCAGCGGGGTCTTCGCCTTCGGAATTCCCCGGCGACAATTGTAGCTGATGGTGGCTCGGGAAATCGCGAGTGGCGGAAGGGCGGGCGTTTCTAGGCAGGTTTGGGGCGATTACGCAGAGGGAGGACCGGATTTGAGCCGCTCGTATCGGGCTTTGGTGAGTCGCGAGCACCTGCTTCCTTTTGCGGCTGGCGTGATTCCATGGTGCCCGAGGATGTAGAAGAAGGCTGTTTCCCCATATCCGGCGGCGTGGATGGGTCACTGCGCTCTTCCAAACGCACGATGTATTGGTAAGGAATTTCCCAGCGGAACTGCTTCATTTGGCCGCGCTGCTCCAGGTGTTGTTCGAGAAAGATCGAACGGCCGGAGTCGGCGACAAACGTTCCGGAAGCAGGTAATAAGATGTCGCCGGCGCGGTAATGCACCTCGACCCTGCGCCCCAGAAAGGCGGAATAACGGGCCATAAGAGACAAGTTTGGCGGGCGGGACCTGCAGGCTCAATAGCACCAAAGTACTGGACAGTGGACGAAGCGAGGATTTTCGAACACTTCGGTGTTTCGCGAAATTCCTAGTTCGGCGTCGCCAGCGTCAGATAGTCAGGCCGGTCGGAAACAAGTTTGTGACGGAATGCTTTTTGAATCTTGCCGCGATCGATCAGAAATGCGCCGGGCATGCGCTCCATATCGCCGGCGGGAAACCCCACGAAATGCCCACGAAACCAGGCGTTTAGCATGCGAAGAATGCTCTCGGAATTCAGATATTGGCGAAGCTCTGCGCGAAGCAGCCCGAATGCCTCGTACAAACGCCCTTGGGGATCGCCGAACCGCGGAACGTCCAGCATGCCGTAGGGCTTGAAGAACCACTGGGCCTTTTCTTCGGTGCCAAGATGGATGAACGCCAGCGGAGCACCTTTCGCCTCGATGGCTCGGCGCTTTTCGGAAAGGTCGGCCACCGCTTCGCGGCAGAACGTGCACCCGAAGTGGCGCAGGAAGACCAGAAACAGCGGCCGCTCGACCAGTGTGGCGAGTGACACGCCGGTTTGGGAGGTATAGCCGCTGAGAAGCGCGGGATCGACTTGGCTTGATCGAAACACGTTGGGAATAACCGTCGGCCTTCCGTCGGCAACTGGTGGTGAGTTTAGCATGAGCTCGTTCGGATCTTTCGTTTGGTGCGTGCTGCGCGCTGATCACTTCTAAGTACGCAGGCACGTCCAGAATGGATGCGCATGGCCTCAAAAATTGACGGCTCGTCCAGTTCGCTCAGGGGAATAGTAGAGCGGCTGTCGATCGAGGAAGTCAGCATGCGACTCGAATCTTGACTTTTTCCGATGGCGGGCTATTGTCGGTCCGGGCTTTTGTGATGCTTGAAGGAGAATTCATGACACGCGGATGGTTTGGTCTCTTTGTCTTTTGCGTTGTATTGTCCGTCCCCGCGACGGAACGCGCTCAACAGGCTGCGGCCAAGACGACCGTGTTGAAGGCTGCGCGCCTTTTCGATGGGACGAGCAATGCATTGGCGACGCCGGGAATCGTGGTTGTGACCGATGGAAAGATAACCGCGGTCGGTGCAAACGCTGCGGTTCCCGCGGGCGCCGAGGTAATCGATCTCGGCGATGCCACGCTGCTGCCGGGATTCATCGACGCGCACACCCATGAGTCAATGATGAATTCCAACGACTATAAGCAGCGGGAGCTCGACGCGCTGCAGAAGTCCATCGCCGAGCAAGCGCTTGATGCGACATCGAATGTGCGAGTCACGCTGATGGCGGGCTTCACTACCGTGCGTGACGTCGGCTCGCGCGATTCTCTGGACGTCGGTTTGCGCAACGCGATCCGTGACGGCAAGATTCCCGGGCCGCGCATGCTTGTTTCCGTGCACGCGATAGGCGCAACCGGCGGCCACTGCGACGATACCGATGGATTCCGCCAAGGCTTGTTTGGTCACGAAACCGGACCCGAGGAAGGCGTGATCAATGGCGCCGACCAGGCACGGTACGCGGTGCGGCTGATGCACAAATATGGTGCGAACGTGATCAAGACCTGCGCCAGCGGCGGCGTACTTTCTCCCACCGATGATGTCGATACGCCGCAACTCACGCAGGAAGAGTTGAACGCCATCGTTGACGAAGCCCATGCGCTGCGTTTAAAGGTGGCGACGCATTGCCACGGCGCGGAAGCCGGGAAGCGGGCGATTCTAGCGGGTGTGAACTCGATCGAGCACGGAACTTTTCTCAATGACGAAGACCTCGACATGATGAAGCAGCGGGGAACTTATTTGGTGCCAACGCTTATGGCCGTCCAGGGCCTTCAGGAGCAGCTCGATAAAGGCATTTACATTCCGCCGGCTATTTCCATCAAAGCGCAAATGGCGATCGCCAACATTCGTAAGACGTTTCAGAAGGCGCTCGCTAAGGGAGTAAACATCGGCCTGGGCACCGACGCGGCGGTTTACCCACACGGACGAAACGCAGAGGAATTTCACCAGATGGCGGATCTCGGCATGAAGCCGATCGACGCGCTCAGGGCCGGAACTTCGTGGGATGCGGAACTTCTCGGCATCGCGGACAAAGTCGGAACGCTGGAACCGAACAAGCTCGCCGACATCGTCGCGGTGCCTGGCAATCCCGTTGAGAACATTCGCCAGACCGAAAAGGCTTTTTTCGTGATGAAAGAAGGAGTGATTTACCGCAACGATAGGGGCGCGGCGGCGCGATAGGGGCTCGTCGAAATTTCTGATATAGAGTAGCGACTGGGAGGTGATGGTCATGTCAGATCTGTCCAGCATGGTCGGTTCCGGGCTTGCGGACTATTTTGAGAAAGTCTGCGCAAAGCTGCACCAGTGGGTCGAACCGCTCTCGGAAGAACAATTCTGGACGAATCCGTTTCCTTATGGAAACGACGTTGGCCATCTGGTGCTGCATTTGACGGGCAATCTCAACTATTACATCGGTGCGCGAATCGCAGGTACCGGGTACGTTCGCGATCGCGACCGGGAATTTACCGAGGCGGCGCGTCCGGCTAAGGAAGCGGTGCTGCGGACTTTCGACCGCGCCATCGACATGGTCGCCGAGACCCTTCGCAAGCAATCCGGAGAGGATTGGAGCAAGGAATATTCGGCGGAACGCAGCACGTCAAAGAACCGATTTGAGATTGTCTTGGATTGCGCGGCCCATGCCGATCATCACGTCGGCCAAATCATCAACCTGAGCCGCGAATTGTCTCGCGAATTGAGCGGGCGGGCGACGTTCAGATAGTCGTCACGGCTCAACTGCCGGCGTGACGTTGCTCAATCCTACGAGGTGCTACGCGACCGCCAGGCGATGGGTTGATGACGGTTGTGTTGGACGGCGAAAGCGCACATGGCCACTAGGCCTCGAGCTTGAATCGCGAAGAAGCCAACCGATACAGACGTCGCCATACGAGTCGATTGATCAGCACCACCACGGTGGCCATGATCAGCGTCGCCGCCAGCAGCACATCGAAACGCCCGGCGTCGCTGGCCCGGCTGATGGTGCTTCCCAGTCCGGGCGCCGAGAGGATCTTCCCCTGAAAATGAAAATATTCGGCGATGATGCTGGCGTTCCACGCGCCGCCGGAAGCGGTCACCATGCCTGTAACCAGGTACGGGAAAATCCCGGGCAGAATCAGGTAGCGCCAGCGGTCCCACCGTCCGAAGCGGAAAATGTTCGCGGCTTCTTTCAAATCGGTGGGAATCGCCATCGCACCGGCAATCACGTTGAACAAGATGTACCACTGGGTGCCTAGAAGCATCAGCGTCATCGCGGCAATTTCCAGGCCGCCCCGCAAGTGAATGAGAAACAGAAGGATCACGGGGAAAAGCGCGGTGGCGGGGATCGATGCGGCCAATTGGGCCAGCGGCTGGGCAATCCGCGACAGCCGCGGGTTGAAGCCGATCGCTACGCCGACGGGCACCGTCCAAAGCGCGCCAATGAGGAGCGCGGCGTTGACGCGCAAGAAAGTCAGTGCGGCGCTGCGCAGCAGGTCGAAATAGTCTGCTCGATGAAGATCCGATAGCTCGCCCACCGCATGATATACAGCTACTCCGAGGCCAACGAGAATCACGGCTGCGAGGATGATCAGGAGCACACGGCGAGTGCGGTCCTGCTTAGGAGCGGAGAACTTCGCCGCGGCGTGGCGAGCGCCGACCGCGAAAGTCATCGTGAGCCAGTCGGCGATCGGGAGCACCAGAGCGCGATAGGCGCGGATGACGAACGACGTGCGGCCGAGCAGGCGCAGGAGCGTATTTGGTGTGGCGCTGGCGCTCTCCACTTGCTCGAACTTGAATTTGTCCGCCCAGACGATCACCGGCCGCCAAATCAGCTGATCCAGCAGAACGATTATGCCGACCATCGCGGCGAGGCCCCACAGAATGGCGCGCGTATTGCCGTTTCCCGCGGCGGTCTGCAGGAAGGATCCGAGTCCCGGCAAGCGGAAGTCGCGATCGCCGAGCACGAACATTTCGCAGGCCATCAGAAAAAACCAACCACCCGCGACCGACATCATCGAATTCCACACCAGGCCGATGGTGGAAAATGGCAAGTCCAACTGCGCGAAGCGCTGCCAGTACCCGAAGCGGTAAATGATCGCGGCTTCCCGCAAGTCCCGTGGTTGAGTCTTCAGCGAAGAATAGAAACTGAACGCGATGTTCCACACTTGGCCGGTGAAGATAAGCAGGATGGAACCGAGTTCGACACCTATCTGCTTGTGCGGGAAGATCGCGACCATCGCAAGCATCACGCCGGGCAGGAAACTCAGCACCGGAATGGACTGCAAAATATCGAGAAGTGGAATCAGTATCGTTTCCGCGCGTCGTGAACGCGCGGCGAGGTAGCCGTAGCCCAGTGCGAACACGAGGCTGAGCGCGTAGGCGATACCGATGCGGGAGACCGAATACAGCGCGTAGAGAGGAAGCGCGCGCGGGCTTTGCGAAATGTGTGAGGTGGGCGCAACGGGGCCGAGCCACGATCGCCCGATCGCGTAGACACCGTAGATGGCGGCGAAAACAAATAGAAAGATGGCGATGTCGATCAGAAACGCCCAGGTCCATCGGGAGCCAGCGGGACGCGCCGCAGTCGGTGGTAGCGGAGTCTGTTGCTGCGTCGCAGCGAGCGGAGCGGTATCCGGCACGGGAAGGTCAGGCCTCGGTGAGCGTCAGTTTGCCGGTGGCGGCGTCGTAATCGAAAATCTCGGCGTAGCGGCCCCACTGGATGGCGGTTTCGAGTTGCCGTTGAGATTCTTCTTCGCTGAAATGCTCGTCGATGAGGTCGTGGAAAAACTCGGCGGGCAGCGTGCGATCGGATTTTGCTTTTAGGGATTGTTCCATCTGACGGAGCAACGGAACGTTGGCGAGCGCCGCTTTGCGAAACATCGCTTTGCGAGTCTGGATGTCGGCTTTTGCGAACGCGTGACCTTCAGGTGTGATGATCACGGCGCCTTCTTCGAGACGGATCAGGCCCAGGAGCACGGCGGTGTCGACGGTAGGAAGCAGGGCGTCGACCTCCAGACTGAGTTCATCGGCGAGCTTAGGGAGATCAACGTGGCCGCCCTGATCGCAAAGAATTTCGAGCAAGCCGGCCATCCCGCCCGGCCGCGTGTGTGGCAGCATGATGACCCGATGCGGAACCGGCGAGCTGGTGCCGGGTGCCATGTGAATTACATCGTCTTTCGAGTCGGGGCTGGTGAGCACGCGATAGATCGCATCGACAAGCTCAATGAAGTGAGGGGACTTACGATTGCGAGGTTGCGGCAGGTCCACTACGAAGTCCGCGTGGATGTGCGCGGGGTTGCGGCCGAGCACGATGATGCGGTCGGCGAGGATTACGGCTTCTTCGATATTGTGAGTGACGATGAAAATCGCGCGGGTCGGGATTTTGTGGCCGAGCCAGAGCTCGAGCAGCTCGCCACGCAACGTTTCGGCGGTAAGCACATCGAGCGCAGAGAACGGCTCGTCCATGAAAAGCACTTCCGGCTCGACAACGAGCGCGCGGGCGACGCCAACGCGCTGCTTCATGCCGCCGGAGAGTTCTTTCGGATAAGCGCTCTCGAAACCGTCGAGTCCGACGGCATCGATGATACGTAGCGCGCGCTTGTGGCGTTCGATGGGAAGCATGCCGCGCGCTTCCAGTGGCGCTTCGACATTTTCAAGCACCGTGAGCCAGGGAAACAGCGCGAAGCTCTGAAATACGATGGAAACGTTTGGCGATTCGTCGCCGACCGGCTGGCCGTGCCAGAACACGCTTCCCGCGGAAGAAGGCGAAAGGCCGGTTAACATGCGAAGCAGAGTAGACTTGCCGCAGCCGGAAGGGCCGAGTAGCGCGATGATCTTGCCGGGATAAACGGCCAGATCGGTGGGCGCGATAACCTGAACGCGGCTGCCGTCAGGCTGGCCGTAAAATTTCTCGAGCTGGCGCGCCTCGATAATCGGAGCTTCGGCGATGACGGGAGTGCTCATGAGTCCGTGTATTATGGCTCAAGTTCCGGGGCATCGCACACATGGATCGAACTCGCGGCTCATATTCTTTGACGGTTACAATTTCGTGAACCCTGCATGACTCCGGCCAATTTGCCTTCCTCGACGAACCCTTCATCTGCGCAGAAACCGCAGGGCTCCGTGGACTCCACCACGCGCTACAGGGTGGGTCTGCGGCCGCCTGCGGGCGACTTTCACGGATGGCTGCTGGCATTGATCCTATGCTTGGTGGCTTCGCTGCTGATCGTGGCGCCATTCTTTCGGTATGGGAGCGCTTCGGGACACGATTTCGAGTTTCATGTAGCGTCCTGGCTGGATGTGGCCGGGCAGTGGAAGGAAGGCATTGTTTTTCCGCGATGGACGGAGTGGGCCAATCACGGATTCGGGGAGCCGCGATTCATTTTTTACCCGCCGTTATCGTGGTTGCTCGGTCCGGCGCTGAGCTTCGTGATGCCGTGGAATTACGTTCCGGTTGCATTCATCGTGCTGGTGCAGACTTTTGCGGGATTGTCGGCGTTTGCGTTCGCGCGGCGAGTCTTGCAAGAGCGCGCGGCGGTTTTCGGCGCGGTGTGCTACGCCGCGAATCCTAATGCGCTGCTGATCATTTATATGCGCAGCGACTATGCGGAGCTTTTAGCGTCGGCCTTTTCCCCGTTGCTTTTTCTCGCTGCTTTGCAACTTGGCGGCATCCTCGGGAATCGCGACGGCTTGAAGGGTCGCTCGGTGGCGTTTTTTTCCATTACATTTGCAGCGGTTTGGCTGTCGAACGCACCCGCGGGCGTCATGGCGAGCTACAGCGTGGCGCTGTTGTTTGCGTGGACGGCGCTCACCGAAAAATCGTGGAATCCGCTGGCCCGTGGCGCAGGTGGTATTGTCCTCGGGTTTGCGTTGGCGGCGTTTTACCTTGTGCCTGCGGCGTACGAGCAGCGCTGGGTAAATATCGACCAGGCGCTTTCGTCGGGACTGTTGCCAGCACAAAATTTTCTATACTCGGCGATTAACGACCCGGAGCATACCTTCTTCAATTGGATTGCTTCAACGACGGCCGTCGTGTTCATAGCGTTGACGGCATTCGCTGCGTTGAGTGGTCGTTGCCGTGTCGGATCGAGGGACGGGGCAGAGCCCCGCCCCTACAGTTCGGAGGGTGATACCGAGCAAGCTGGAGCGCCGTTCCGGCCCTCGTCCAACCGGAGACCTGACTGCACTACTGACGAAAAGGTGTGGCGTGCATTGCTGCTACTGGCGGCCGTGGCGACTCTGCTGATGCTGCGGCCTTCGGCTATTCTCTGGGCGGTGCTGCCGAAATTGCGATTCGTGCAATTTCCCTGGCGATGGATGTCGATTCTCGGTGTGCCATTTGCATATTTTCTTGCGGCGGCGGTTGCTAAGAGACGTTTTCGCTGGGTCTGGGTAGGCTCGGTGCTCGTCGTGCTTGCTGCGGGGGCAACTTTTTTTGTGCGCGCGACGTGGTGGGATACCGACGACATTGCCACGCTGCAGGCCGGTGTCGCGGCCGGAACTGGATTCGACGGGGTGGATGAGTACGATCCGGTTGGCGACGATCATTACAACCTGCCGGCGACGGCGCCGCAGGTCAAGATCCTCGCGGATTCTCCTGGTGCGGTGGGAGGCGCGACCGTTTTGGTCGAGCGCTGGACGGCCA
>Ga0210383_10001931_pt1 | contig 18838 bp, 14 predicted proteins | sample IncBWC14OmetaG_FD_160072 | JGI IMG/M metagenome (GOLD analysis project Ga0210383, IMG submission 160072) | Forest soil microbial communities from Barre Woods Harvard Forest LTER site, Petersham, Massachusetts, United States - Inc-BW-C-14-O ...
GGACGGTTAGCTTGCAAAAAGAGGGTAAGGCGGGACGCCTTACTTACTTCTGCGCGCAAATCGGGACGGTTAGCTTGCAAAAAGAGGGTAAGGCGAGACGCCTTACTTACTTCTGCGGACGTAGCCTTTCGGGCCGTAAAACCGACGCTAAACAGATACCGGCCCCAAGGGCCGTCCCGGCGTTAAAACGCCGGGCTCAGTCCTGCAACCGGTGCGGGGGAGGGCCCTTCGGCCACTGGACTTTGGACATTTCAAGACTTCTTCAGGGTCAATAAATGGCTTCTTTCTACGAAAACTGAGAGAGACTTAGGAGCGTGGCCTAAGGCGCTGGCCCAGAACGCGTCCCGGAGGGACATAGGACAGTAGCCCGGCGATTTATCGCCGGGGTCCGGGACCACATGGGGCCTGCGTCCCGGAGAGACGCCCGAATACCGCCGCGCGATCAAGCGAAGAGAATGTATCAGCCATGGGCCAAGCCCAATTTCAACCGTCCCTCCGGGACGAGATCAAATTCTAAGCACGAGTACCGGCGATAAACCGCCGGCCTACTTTCTAGTCGTCCCTCCGGGAGACACCGGCATCGCAACCGCGTTAAACGCTGAAATGTCCAAACTGCAGGGTCCCTTCGGGCCGCAGGAAAAGCTCTAAGTACTTCCGGCGCCAGTTTCTCCAAATGTTCAGGAAGGGTCGGTTCAAGCCTTGGCAACCGAAGCCTGGTAGATTTCGTCGATCGCTTTTGCTAACGAGGCGTCAAACTCGGTGTCGCTCATAGGAAAACGGAGATCTTCCATCAATGCCCGCGAAAAACTCGCGATCATTCCATGATTGACGGCGAGGCGGTGGCAGGCGTCTTTCCGGGAATAGCCGCCGGAGAGCGCCACGACTCTGGTGACACGGGGGTGCTCGATCAAAGGAGAATAATAGTCCGGAACGTCCGGGATGGTCAGTTTCAACATCACCTTGCGGGCCAGCGGCAATTCATCCAGGCCTCTTGCGAGTTCTTCGCGAAGAATCGCTTCGGCGCCCGGTTTGTCGGGGCTTTTGATCAAAACTTCCGGCTCCAGGATCGGCATCAGTCCATGCTCCGCGATTTGCGCTGCCAATGCGAACTGCTGGGCCACAATCGCCGCGATACCGGTCTTGGAGGGCAAGTGGATCGTCGAGCGCATTTTCGTGCCGTAGACCCCGAGTTTCACGGCACGTTCAAGAAGCGAGTCTAGTCCCGGAATCGGCTTCATCAGACTGACCCCGTCCTTTTCCGTTTCCAATCCTTTATCGACTTTCAGGAACGGGACGACACCGCGGTCTTCCCAGAGGAATGCAGACACAGGTTTCCCTTTAGCCTGTCCATCCATGGTGCGTTCAAACAGAATCGCTCCGATGACCTTGTCGCCCGTGAAGGCGGGCGAACTGATGATGCGTACGCGCATCTCGTGCATCAGCCTAAACATCTCGGTCTCTCCGCTATACGCGCTATCAGGTATACCGTAGTAACGCAAAGCACCGGGTGTCGAACCACCACTTTGATCAAGCGCGGCGATAAAGCCTGGCTTGGTGGACATCTGCGAGTTCATTTCGTTGCTGGTCATTTTCTTTTCCTTGGACGGCCAGTTACTCGTGAAGCTTTCGGGCCAAAATGTCAAGGGGCGGTAACTATTCAGCCGATCCTGGGCGCTTCTCCCCGAGCGATCCGTCTCTTTTGTCGCGCTAGGGGCTAGCGCATAGAATCTCATCGTCTGCTGCTCGAATCAAATGTCAATAGGTCAATTGTTCAATGTCCTCCTCAGGAGCCAGGAGCCAGGAGTCAGGAGCGCCCGACACGGGGACGCGCGTGAAGATTAGAGAGGAGACTGTTCCTCGGCGAACCTCGCTTGTTTCAGAGAAGCCAGGAATCTTACGCTCGATCAAATTATCCAGGACGTCTCGGATTTTTTCCCGAAGCAAGACATTTGGGCTACGGTCAAGATGGCGGTGCTACTCGGTTTAAGAACTCCAATTCAATCATTGGTCCTCGTTGCCAACACTTCGACCCATTCCTCGCCGTTTGGCGTGAGGTAGACGTAATGGCTCAGGTCTACGCTTAAATTATTCCGGATATCACCGACATTGCGTCCTGGCTTCATCGCCAAAAGGCCCATCCATCGCAGGCGCCGCAACTCAGACCGGAGGGAATGACGACCTTGATAGTTGGAGGTCCGCCCGCGCCCCAGATTCAAAAGGTGCTTCCGCTCTGCTTCGGTCGTGAACCCAATAAAAATTTGGACGGCCCATCCGCGCCAGCGCTTCCTCTCTTCGTATGTCACTGTCGTTACCATTCCCTAATAATTCGTAAAAATTTCTCAGAATCCTGACACTCGGAGCTGGCAATCTATTTGTAACATAATGAGGGACAATTCATTCCTTCGGAAAAAGGCATAATTTATTATGGAAACGATGACCTACGCATCAGTCGCAACGCTCCCTTGGAGCATCGCTCAAAACAAAAAACACCCGGTCGTACTAGAGGCAGAGTTCACCCCTCTGGATCTGTCGAGGATCACCCGAAAATGGATCCAATGCGAAATGCTCCAGGGGAGCAGCGTCGCACATTGAGGACGATTTTTTCAGGTCGTCTTGCCGAGAGTGCCGATAGGTGGTTTGGTCTGGAAGGGGTCTGGCGCGATCACGCTCATAAGTAGCTCGAACGTAATGCCTATCAACTTGCCAATCGAACCGTCTCCTAGCGTGAGTGTGCCCGCATTGGACGAAAGGCGGATGCGACCGTCAGGTATTGGCCATCATGGGACTCGACCACACGCTCCGGTTGCTCGACGCGCTGACGGCTCCAGCGAAGCACCACATTCGTTCCGTTGGGCGTGGTGTCGAGGGTGGGGGGAGTGGGTCCAGCCCAGACCGGGGCGGCTGGGACGGCCTCGGTGTATTCCGTGATCCAGAACACTGTCGTTGTGTAGGCGGGGATCTTGAGGAGGGTAGTGAACGTCCCGCCCGCGGGAACGACACCGACCGCGGACGCCGCTACGCTCAATTCCTGGGCTTTCCGTATTGCCTCTCCATTCAAACTGCTTATTCAGGGCGCGGGGTAAGGCGAGACGCCTTACTTACTTCCGCGGACGAAACGGCCGTTTGATTACCCTTCTATCCCAGTATCTCCCGCCTATCTGAGGTAAGTAAGGCGTCCCGCCTTACCTTCCCGGGTTGAAACCTTGGGCTGAGTTCTCCAACTCCTTCGGGGCAGTTGATCGTCCCAAACAGCTCTCAACTTAGCGCATTCAACCCTGGGAACCATCAAGTAAGGCGATTCGCCATTCTCAGGAACTAGAAGTTCCTTTCTTCCAACAGATGGCCCAGCCAAATGAAGTGCTCACAAAGCACATGAATGTGCGTTCGGAGGAAAAACACCCGGTCCGCGCGGGTTGGAGGTGCTGAAGGGGCGAGAGATCGCTACATGTTGACGTATGCTATTAACGCATTCGATCTGGAGCCCTTTCAGGGCACTTCGCCGGGTAGGTAACATTCCCAGGGGTTGAAACCCTGGGCTAAAATCTCAAGCCCCTGCGGAGCTTTTATCAATAATGAGATTCGCTTCTGGCAGAAGGCGAGGCAATGGCAGGTGATTAGTTAGAACCCGTTGGTTGATGTTACCGGCTCGTTTTGAGAGAAAACCCAACCTCCGCGCGAGAGAGGATACCTTGTCATTGAGGGGTGCAGTGCTATTTATTCCTTATGAGCAAGCGTGCCGAAATCGAAAAATCCGTCTGGCAGTTTTCGACAGGGGATTTTGCCGTGTTGGAGCAGATCTTCCTTAAATCCTGGAGCACGCGAATCATGCAGAGGCTCTGCGCTTGATGAGCGCCTATCTGCTGATGGATCGGTTGCAGGATCATAGGGACGACGAGCTTGCCCAAATCTGCTTTGATGGGAGTGCGCAAGCCTAATGGGACGTCTAATTAGTGATCACATGCTGTTGGTCTTTTTTATCTATGGGCTGGCGTTCTTTTTGCTGGGAATAGCTATCATCCTGCAACCCAGATGGGAAAGTGCTTTTAAGATAGGGAATTCTCTGTGGTTGCTGGCCGGCTTTGGATTGCTCCATGGCCTGAGTGAATGGATGGATATGTTTCTGACACTTGGAGACGCATATTGGACGCCGCTCGGCATGGAGGTAATCAAAATAGCCGGCTTCTATTTTGGGGCAGCTTCTTTTGTTTGCCTGCTGCAGTTCAGTCTCCGAATAGTTTTCCAGAACTGCTCCAAATATGAATTCCTGGAGCACACAGCATTGATCGCTTCTTTGTTGTTTCTGGTGGCCGTGACTTGGTACGGCGTCTCAACCGGTTTCAGCGGTCAATGGCTTCTACTGGGACAGATCCTAATGCGTTATCTGCTAGGTTTTCCCGGAGCAATTTTAACCGCCATTGGTTTTTGGCGGCAACGGAAATTGTCTGACATTCAAGGTCTCAGGTCCTATCATGTAGATCGAAGTCTAATGGCCATGGCCGCCGTTTTTGCCCTCTACGCATTTTTTGCAGGTCTGGTCGTTCCCGGGGCCCCTTTTTTCCCAGCATCAGTACTGAATTACGCGACATTCAAGGACGCCGTCGGGATTCCCGTCCAGCTTTTTCGCGCGGGATGTGCACTTCTAGCGGCATATTTTATCGCCGGCATGCTGAATATCTTTAACCTTGAATCACAAATTAGACTCAAAAAGGTCAACGCGGGGCTTATTCGAAATAACGAAGAGTTGGAGACAAGAGTGCAGGAACGGACCTTCGAGATAACCAAAGCCAACCAAGCATTGTTGGCTGACGTCACGGACCGTAAGCGCATCGAATATGAACTGGCCCAGGTGCGCGACGTGGCCCTTGAATCAGCGAGACTGAAATCGGAGTTTCTAGCTAACATGAGCCACGAAATCCGCACGCCCATGAACGGCGTCATCGGCATGACCGGACTCCTCCTCGAAACCCCTCTCACGAATGAGCAGCGCGAATTGTCCCAAACCATTCGTACCAGTGCGGACGCCCTTCTAACGATCATTAACGATATTCTGGATTTTTCGAAAATCGAAGCCGGCAAACTCACCTTTGATCTCCTCGACTTTGATCTGAGTGAAGCCGTCGAAGGCATTTTAGACATGCTGGCCGAGCGCGCACAGGGCAAAGGCATTGAATTAGCCAGCATCATACCACCAGATATGCCCACGCGTCTGCGCGGTGATCCTGGACGGCTGCGGCAGATCCTCGCCAATCTCATTGGCAACGCCATCAAATTCACGGAAAGAGGAGAGATCGTGGTTCGTGTTTTTAAAGAAAGCGAAACTGAGACACACGTGGTTGTGCGCTTCAATGTTCAAGACACGGGTATCGGCATTGCGGCAGAGGCACAGGGACGGCTCTTTCAAGCCTTTAATCAGGCCGATGGTTCCACCACCCGCAAATACGGTGGTACCGGGCTGGGGCTTGCGATCTCCAAGCAACTGGTGGGAATGATGGAGGGTCAAATTGGGGTGCACAGCGAACCGGGACAGGGCTCGACTTTTTGGTTTACTGCCCAACTAGAAAAGCAGGCGGCCGACGCTAAAGCTCCAGAAAAATACAGCCGCGATTTGTCCTATCTGCAAGTGCTGGTGGTCGATGACAACGCCACCAATCGCCAAATCCTGGATCTCCAGCTTCTCGCGTGGAACATAACGACAGGTAGCGCCGCCAGCGGCGATGAAGCCTTAACGATGTTGCGTGCCGCGGCGGCAGAAGGCAAACCGTACGACCTAGCTCTGTTGGATGTGCGCATGTCCGAAATGGATGGTTTAGCTCTAGCCCGAGCCATTAAAGCCGACTCAACCATTGCCAGCACTCGGCTGATTGTCTTGACTTCTCTGGGCCAATCCTTAACCGCCGGAGAATTGAAAGCGATCGGTATCGACGCGTACGTCTCCAAACCCGTAAAACAATCGAGCCTCTTCGACTGTTTGGTCAATGCCATGGGCAAAACCGCGGCCGAAAAAGCCTTAGTAAAATCTGCTGTAGCTGCATCTGTCGCGATTCCCTCGGAACCAAACCTGCAACTCGAGAAGGTGCGCATCCTTTTGGCAGAGGATAACAGCATCAATCAAAGAGTTGCTTTGGGCCAATTACGAAATCTCCGCTATAAAGCAAATGCCGTGGCGAATGGTTTGGAAGTTCTGCAGGCGCTGGAGCAGATCTCTTATGACATCATTCTCATGGATTGTCAGATGCCGGAGATGGACGGATACGAAGCGGCACAAGCAATCCGTAAGCGGGAGCAAAGTTTGGAGCAACCGTGTCCTTGGAAATCGCCGGTCTACATTATTGCCATGACCGCCAATGCGATGCAGGGTGACCGTGAAAAGTGCCTTGCCGCGGGAATGGACGACTATCTCAGCAAGCCGGTCCGAGCACCCGAACTGCAAGCAGTGCTGGAACGTTGGAAATTGGCGGAAAATCAGATCGGTCGGACAACGTTTTCCGGCAACGGCCCCATCGATGAGCCAAATTCAACCACGGTTGAGGTCGGAGGGACTGAAACTTCGGCTATACCGCAGACAGAGGAAGAATGCCCTGTAGACATGCAACGTTTAATGGAGGTGAGCGACGACGATCCGGAACAAGTTCGCGAACTGGTTGGCCTCTTTATCGCGCAATCGGAGGATTTGCTTAAAAAATTGAGTGCGGCAATTCTGAGTGGCGCAGCAAAAGAAGTAAGCCAATTGGCACACCAATACATCGGAGTCAGCGCCAGCTGCGGGATGACAGCTATCGTGTCTCCACTGCAGGAATTAGAGCGAATGGGGCGATCAGGCCTCTTGAGCGGAGCCGAACAATCGTTAGCGGATGCCACCAATCAGCTTACTCGAATACAGCAATATCTGAACGGCCAGATGTAGGTTAAATTCCGCTCCGGCTGCACGAGTGTCGACAAATCTTGGCCCCCAATGTAATCCCTTCGGGTTGTTGTGATGGGCAGTTGGACCGGGTATGGTGGGATGAAGCACTTTCCTCGCTGAAAAAACGACTCAGTTCATGCGTGTCGATCACGCCGGAAGTGCGATTTCCCTTCGAATCATTTAAAGGTAAGAGATATGGCTGGCGAAATATCTAAGACCGTGTACGACACACGAGATAAAGCTGCGATGGGAGGGTTCTTTTCGGTCCGGGAGCACCACAAAACAGAGTGGGAAAGAAAGGAGTTCGGCTTCTTTGTGGTCCTTGTGACGGATAAGACGAAAGTGACATACCACTATACCGAGCCGGAGTCAGGCGAAGGTACCCGCGTGAATCAGGATATACCACCGGGTCTGAAACCCCGAGGATTCTGGCACACGCACCCGAAATCTGACAGCACGGGAGATTTCGGCGCGGACGATCTAGAGTCCTTCAAGAAAGCTGTGAAGGTCGCGGGCGGTATTTTCTTCTATCTAATGAACCCGTTCCAAGAATTACGGTATGCCCAAGTCGAGGATGATTTTTTGCGGGGCAAGTCACTGCAATGGATTCAAGTGCCCTTTGACTGATTTAAAAAAATGATTTCTCTACGAGCTTCGATCCGCCACGCACCCCGATAGCCGGAGGCTGCTTTTCGGGCGATCGAAGTCTGGGGCCCGTAATGAGACGCTCGTCACTCACCCGCTTTGCTTGGCTTTCCATTGCGGCTGCACTTGCGACCATCACGCTTAAGTCCATAGCCTATGCCGTTACGGGTTCAATCGGTTTGCTTTCAGATGCTATCGACTCGTTCGTCAATCTCATCGGCGGGGCAATGCTGCTTGCCATGTTGACTGTGGCCGGACGTCCTGCCGACGATGATCACGCGTACGGGCACGGCAAAGCTGAATATTTTTCGAGTGGCGTTGAAGGCGCCCTCATTCTTATAGCGGCCGTCACCATCGGAGCTGTGGCTTTGGATGGACTGGTCCACCCAAAGCCGCTGGAGAAGATCGGATTGGGGCTGGCGGTATCAACCCTCGCTTCGCTGGTTAATTTCGTTGTCGGTTTTCAGCTTCTGCGCGCGGGCCGGAAGACCCGATCAATCGCGCTCGAAGCCAACGCTCGCCACCTGATGACTGACGTATGGACCTCTGCCGGTGTTTTGCTTGGCGTGGGAGCCGTAGCGATAACCGGCTGGCAGCCCCTCGATCCGGCGGTGGCTCTCGCTGTGGGCGCGAACATTGTCTGGACGGGGCTGGGAATCGTCAGGCGCTCCGTCTCAGGTCTGATGGACACCGCTCTGCCGCATTCGGAACGTACGCTCATACAAAACGTTCTGCGTACTTACGAAAAAAATGGGCTGCAATTTCATGCGCTCCGCACGCGTGACGCAGGAGCACGGAAATTCGTATCCATGCATGTGCTCGTCCCTGGCGACTGGACGGTCAAACGCGGCCATCAACTCCTGGAACAAATTGAAGCTAAAATCTACAAAGTCCTGCCGCACGTAATCGTGTTTACGCATCTCGAACCGCTGAACGACCCCGCTTCCTGGCAGGACGACGCCTTGGATCGCCCGACCCTAAGCGGCGACGGGTCAGGGTCTAAGGAAGAATCCGCCTAGTGTACTCTGGCAGCAGAACGTTCGAGAGCGGCTTAATATTTGCTTCCACAAGTCCAGCGTTTACGACAATGCTCCTGGAATGCACCCACATGTTGGACTGCACTTAAATCGTGGACTGCCTGGGAGACGAATATCTCAAAGTCTCAAAGCTGCGAGAAAGGCATTGCACTTCACTCAATGGTCGCGGTGCTCCCGCGCCGTCACTCCCTGATGAGCGTTCACTTCGAGAACGTTCCGCCGAACGAGGATGTCGCCTATGCAAAAGTCACGCGGCGTCTGATTCCCTTTCTCTTTTGCTGTTACATCGTTGCTTACCTCGATCGGGTGAACGTTGGCTTCGCCAAGTTGCAGATGCAGTCTGATTTGCAGCTCAGCGACACGGTGTACGGTGTAGGTGCAGGCATTTTTTTTCTTGGCTACTTCTTTTTTGAAGTCCCGAGCAACCTCTTAATGCGCAGGGTCGGAGCGCGATTTTGGATTGCTCGCATCATGCTCGGTTGGGGTGTAATCTCGGCGGCGACGGCATTGACTAACGGGGCCGAGGTCTTTTATGGCCTGCGCTTCTTGCTCGGTATCGCTGAAGCCGGATTTTTCCCGGGTATCATTCTTTACCTAACCGATTGGTACCCGAGCAGACGGCGAGCTCGCATTGTTGCTTGGTTCATGATGGCAATCGCGGCTGCGGGGCTCCTTGGTGGTCCCCTTTCGGGGTGGATTCTGCAATCTTTCGCTAAGGTCGGCGGCCTGGCCGGGTGGCAATGGCTTTTCATTTTGGAAGGCCTCCCATCGATGGTCATGGGCGTTGCCGTCCTCTTCTATTTGGACAACGGAATCCGCGAAGCCAAGTGGCTGACCGAAACCGAGCGCGAAATGCTTCTAGCCAACTTGGAAGGCGAGCAACGCACGAAAGCTCACCTGTCGGTTGGGCAAACCCTACGCAATCCGTGGGTGCTCTTGTTTTCGCTGATCTATTTTTGTATCAGTATGGGCCTTTATGGAGTTGGGTTTTGGCTCCCCCAAATCATAAGGAACACAGGCGTCAAGAACGCGCTCGGTATCGGCCTTTTGGCCGCTATCCCGTACGGCTGCGCGGCGGTCGCGATGATATTGATTGGCAGAAGCTCGGATCGCACCGGCGAACGACGATGGCACTTTGCGATCTGCGCCCTGACGGGCGGAGTGGGCCTGATTTTGAGCACGTTGTTCCCCTCAAATGTCTCTGCGGCAATCGTGGCGCTCTCGGTGGCGACGGCCGGAATCTTGTCTTCCTTTCCTCTCTCCTGGACGATGCCGACGGCGATGCTCGCAGGTTCGGCGGCCGCGGCTGGCATCGCCCTGATTAATTCCATCGGCGGTTTGGCTGGTTTTGTCAGCCCGTACCTTGTGGGCTGGATTGGTGACTTGACCCACCGTTTAGACGTGGGCTTGTACGTGATTGCGTTTTTCCTGTTTCTAGGCGCTTTGCTTGTCGTCGTCGTGGTCCCGGTGAACCTTGCCGACGCGATCGCGCGCAAAAACGGTACCGACCTGAGAACATAAACGGTTCTGAAACTTCCTATTTCAGCACATCCGCGGCGGTTCTTTCGATAGGAAGTCCCTCTTTGTAACGTTCCATGAAGACCGTAAAGCCATGAACATCCCGCGGATCGGGAGCGATCGTCGTGCTATTTTCCCCTGCAAAGACTTTGTTAGAGAGATAGGCTTCCAGGGGTTCTTTCTCTTCCTTATGGACCATATAGGAGGCAAGCAATGCGATTCCCCATGCGCCGCCCTCACCTGCGGTCTCCATCACAGAAACGGGAACATTCATCGCCGCCGCCATCATTTTCTGACCCACTTCCTCTGTTTTGAAGAAGCCACCGTGACCAAGAACCGTGTCGATCTTCACCTGCTCCTGTTCAAAGAGGATATCCAACCCGATCTTCAAAGTACCGAGTGCCGAGAACAGATGCGTCCGCATGAAGTTCGAAAGTGAGAAGCGGCTTTCGGGCGTACGGACGAACAGTGGACGCCCCTCTTCCAGGTGTGTGATGGGCTCGCCCGAAAAATAATTGTAGGCAAGAAGCCCGCCGCCATCCGGATCACCCGTGAGGGCCTTTTTGTACAACATTTCAAACAGCTTGGATTGACTGATTTCCACCCCAAGCGCATCCACGAATTCTCGGAACAGACCGATCCAGGCATTAAGATCGGAGGTGCAGTTGTTACTATGTGCCATAGCCACTGGCTTGCCGCTGGGCGTCGTCACCATATCGATCTCTGGGTGTAGTTTCGAGAGCTCCTTTTCCAAAACGATCATGGCAAAGACGGACGTTCCCGCGGAAACGTTGCCGGTTCGCTCCGCAACGCTGTTAGTCGCCACCATGCCTGTACCTGCGTCGCCCTCGGGCGGACAGAGTGGAATTGCCGTTTGTAGTTGTGCGGTGGGGTCGAGCAGCTTGACTCCTTGTTCGCTAAGCGCCCCTGCGGCGTCTCCTGCCGTAAGAACTTTGGGAAGAATGTCCTGGAGCTTCCACGCGATGTTTTCCGCTGCGAGCCGTTCGTTGAACAGCTCGATTTTGCTTGCATCGTAGTCGTTGGTCTTGCTGTCGATCGGGAACATGCCCGATGCGTCGCCAACGCCCAACACCTGCTGTCCCGTCAGCTTCCAATGCACATAGCCTGCTAGCGTGGTCTGATAGGTGACATTCTTGATATGGGGTTCCTTGTTCAATATTGCCTGGTAGAGGTGGGCAATGCTCCAACGATGGGGAACGTTAAATTGGAACAGGTTAGTGAGCTCCTTTGCTGCCTGTGCGGTCGTAGTGTTTCGCCATGTACGAAACGGGACGAGTAGATTTCCGCCCTGATCGAATGCCAAATAACCGTGCATCATGGCGCTGAAGCCGATGGCACCAATGGTCTGCAGCGGGGTGCTGTAATTCTCGAAAACCTCCTTGCTCAGCTTCCGATAACTCTCCTGCAAGCCTGTCCAAACATCTTCGAGACTATATGACCAGAGGCCATTTTCGTATCGGTTTTCCCAATCAAAGCTTCCGGAAGCGACCGGTCGATGATCCTCGCCGATCAGCACCGCCTTGATGCGAGTCGAGCCGAACTCAATGCCAAGAACGGTCTTTCCGCTCTCAATTGCTTTTCGGGTATCATTTCGATTCATGATCATCTCCATGATTTGAAGTTATTGCGGCAAACTTATTTTTTGGGGGGCAGACAGTTCTCATTCCGCGTCATCTATACGCAGGTTAGTGACGTGGCGTCGAGACGACAATGGCCTGTGCCCGTCGGAAGGACCGCCACATCCCCAGCTCGGACTTTGACTTCACGACCTCCGGGTCCGCCCGGCATCAGGCTCGCCGAACCGGCCGCAAACCCGAGCACCTCGTGTGCGGTAACCTGAAAGGAATTTTCATCGCTCGATCAGCAATCTGCTATTGAGAATCACCCCGCTCTGATTCCATATCCATGCATTGCCATGGATCGTATCGTCCGGCCGGCTGCCGTTCACCTCGAAGTCGTTTTGTGCCAGGAGCAGGAAATGCGTTTGATGCATGAGAATGATTCTCAATTGCAAGTCAAGCGCATCTGCGTAGTTTTGGCCTGGGTTACCGGACTGGACGATCAGAGAAGAGGCGGAGTGGAACAGGCAAGAGCATGTTCTTTCGCGGAAATACCAGGCTCGCCAGACTTTCGGTGCGTGATATCTTAATTCAAATCATATGAGCATCTCCACCGCCAAATCTCCAGTCGCCGTCCATAAAGAGCCTAAAATCGTGGACGGACTGAATCTCGTCCTGGCCGATTCCTACGCGCTCATGGCGCTGACACACCTTGCGCATTGGAACGTCGAGGGGTCCGACTTTTTCCCATTGCACAAAATCTTTCAGGAACAGTATGAAAACCTTTTCGAGGCGGTCGATGAGATCGCCGAGCGTGTTCGGGCACTGGACGCTTATGCCATCGGAGGCTTGGGTGTGCTCGCCAAGGCTGCGGAGATGGAGGAGTTCAAATCGCCGCTGCCGCAAAAAGACTACGTCGCGGCGTTGATCGTCGCGCACGAGAAGGTCATTGACGACGCGGTGCGCACACGGAATGAAGCAGGGACTGCAGGCGATTTGCAAACGCAGGATTTGATGATCAAGCGCCTCCAGTGGCACGAAAAGACGCTCTGGATGTTCAAGAGTTACCTCAAAAATTAGACACAGTCCGTGAGCCTTCCCGATTGCACGACTCCCTATCCGTCGGACTGCACGCCGTCGCATTGCCGCTGGCGCTGCGCGACGGAGGTGATCGATGAATTAATTAGTCAGGCTGGAAAGGTATCGGCCGACGAAGTGGATCATTTGCTTGAGCTTCGTTGGAAGCTGCGTCAATACGATGACGCGGAAGGTACGATAAAGCTCTTTTGCGACGTCCGCCTACGCATGGAGCAGCGACATTACCTGGCGTTTTTTCGCATGCGCCGCTGGCTGGAAAATCATTTGCTCGCTAGCGTGAGTATCTGCCCAGAGGCCAAACCTCAATTTGTGCCCGTGAAGCTCGACCACTATTGCGTCGAAGCTATCCGGCGTGCCAGTCTGTGCTTTGCGTTGCGGCGGGGATATGTGTTGCTTGCGCCGCGTTTACGTTTCACGTTTCGCGAGGTCGAACTCAGGAAGGGAACTTTCTCGGGTGCGCCATCTCGCTCTCTAGAGCCGGCTGAGTTGTAGAAGAACAACTCCATCTCTCCGGCTTTGATCAAGCTCTTTGCCGTGCACCGAGACGTTCCTTTTCCGTATGCAAACAACACCCGATCTTATTCACATCGGCTCTCTAAAGAGCTGGATGGCGCCCGAGTGCGTGTCCATCAATCGCGTCCCGATGCGAGCGACCATCTATCCATTCCCCTCAGCACAAACCGCTCGGAGCGTCGACAGGGAAAAGACTCCCTGGTTTCAATTGCTCAACGGCCAATGGCAATTCAAAGCGGTTAACAGACCCGAAAACCTTGCCCTGGGTGACGTTGCGGTGGATTGCAACCGCTCGAATTGGGATAGCGTGGAAGTCCCCGGCAACTGGACGCTCCAAGGGTACGGCGCTCCGCAATACACGAACGTGCAGATGCCCTTTCCGGACGCGCCACCTTTTGTCCCCGAAGACAACCTCACCGGCATCTATGCGAAGGAATTCTCCGTGCCGGCGGATTGGGAAGGACGCCGCGTTGTCATTCATCTGGGGGGTGCGGAAAGCGTACTTTATGTCTATGTGAATGGCCACGCGATCGGCTTGAGCAAAGACTCCCGCCTTCCGTCGGAATTCGACATTTCGCGATTTGTCGAGTTCGGACAAAAGAATCTTGTGGTCACCGTCGTAGTGAAATGGTCGGATGCCTCCTTTATTGAAGACCAGGATCAATGGTGGATGGGGGGACTGCATCGCGAGGTTTACCTTTATTCCACCGCCCCGGTGCACATTGCCGACCTGTTTGCAGTCGGAAATCTCAAAAACAACTACGCCGAAGGTCGTCTCCAGATTAAGGCCAAGATTGGGTTTCCACGCCAACCCGAGGAGGGTTGGCTAATGGAAGCGCAATTGTACGATCCAAAAGGAAAGGCTATTTTTACAAAGCCGCTTCGCTCGACTGTTCCAGTCGGAGACCCTTTCAACTGGCCACGGCTGCAGGCCGAGTTCGACGAGCCGGTCAAGAACCCGCTGCTCTGGTCTGCCGAGTTGCCGCATCTTTACACCGTGGTGGTGACACTAAAAACTCCGGAAGGCAAGAGTGTCGAGTTTACCTCCACTCGCGTTGGGTTTCGATCCGTCGAAGTGAAAGACCGCCTGCTTCTTGTCAACGGCAGGCGAGTACTGATCAAGGGCGTCAACAGGCACGATCACCACGATGCGAAAGGTAAGGCTCTGGATCGCGAAACCATGCGGCTGGATGCGGTGACAATGAAACGCTTTAACTTCAACGCGGTCCGCGCCTCGCATTACCCGAACGACCCCTACTGGCTCGACCTGTGCGACGAGCTCGGTTTGTATGTGATCGATGAGGCGAACCTGGAATCGCACGCCTACTATCAGCAAGTAGGGCGCGACCGCAGGTATGCCCCCGCCTTTCTTGAGCGAGCGTTGCGCATGGTCGAACGCGACAAGAATCATCCTTCTGTCATCCTCTGGTCGCTCGGTAATGAAACCGGCTACAGTCCAAACCACGATGCCATGGCAGGCTGGATTCGCGGGTATGATCCGAGCCGTCCGCTTCATTTCGAGCCGGGTATCTGGGTGAAAAACTTGGAAAAGCAGCCGACCGCAAAGATCTACGATTCGGGTTACCGGGTAACGGATATTGTTTGTCCAATGTATCCACCAATCGCCAGTATTATTGAGTGGGCCGACGACAGGCTGCATCCGGACCGACGCCGCCCGCTCATCATGTGCGAATACTCGCACGCCATGGGCAACAGCAACGGCTCGTTGGCCGATTATTGGGATACGTTCGAGAGTATCCCGGCCTGCAAGGTGGTTTCATCTGGGAATGGATCGACCACGGGCTAAAGCAAAAGACAAAAGAGGGTCAGGAATATTGGGCATACGGCGGCGACTTCGGTGACGAACCGAACGACCTGAACTTCGTCTGTGACGGTCTGGTCTGGCCCGACCGCACACCGCACCCCGGCATTTACGAATTCAAATACCTCGCCCAGCCGGTCAAATTGATTGGCTTCAATGCCAGGACCGGAGTCCTGGAAATCAAGAACCGGCAGGACTTCGCGACGCTCGCGTGGATTCGGGGCGAGTGGGAGCTCAAGGTTGGCGGTAACAGGGTGGCGAATGGCAAACTTCCCGTTTTGCAGACGGCGCCGCAGAAGGAGGAGAAGATCAATCTCAAGGTACCTGCCAGCACCTTGAAACCCGGTCAGGAAGCATTTTTGAATCTCCGGTTTTACGCGGCAACCGCCACCGCGTGGTGCAAATCCGGTCACGAGGTTGGTTGGGATCAGATTTCGATCGTGGCGAAAACCGGAAAAGATGCGAGGCCCAAGGCGGCCGGGCGCGGCGGGCGGCCGCTTACACTCGTTGAGAGCAACGGCATTTTAACGGTGGAAAATGATACTTTTCATCTGGTCGCTTCCCGCGCAACCGGGCTCATCGAATCCTTGCGCTGGCAAGAGCAGGACTTTCTGATTTCCGGCCCGCGATTGCAGATTTGGCGCGGGCCGACTGACAACGACGGAATCAAAGGCTGGACTGACGAGACATGGCGTCCGCTCAACAAGTGGCGCGCACAGGGCCTGGATAAGCTGGTCGTGAAAACAGTATCGGCCAAAGCGAGAAGCAACAAAGACGGGAGCATCACGCTCTTGTTCGAGCAGTTGGGCATCTGCGCCGCTTCAGACAGGGCTTTGCGGCACCAGCACCGCTATACAATCTCACCAGATGGCCGCATTCAGGTGGACAACACTTTTACCATAGATAAAGCCATTCCTGACCTCCCGCGTCTCGGAGTCACTCTCACCCTCAAACCTGGGTTCGAGAAATTAAGATGGTTCGGACGTGGCCCATTCGAGAACTACAGCGACCGAAAACGAGCTGCTCTCGTTGATCTATACGAAAGCACCGTCACGGAGCAATATGTCCCCTACATCATGCCCCAGGAACATGGCAATCACACTGATGTGCGCTGGCTCTCGCTGGGCTGCGAGAGCGTGAAGCTTTTGGTAGAAGCTGCGGGTCCGATGGAGTTTTCGGCTAGTCATTACACGGCACAAGACATCGACTCCGCCTGCCATACATATGACCTTCATCCGCGAGAGGAAGTCATTCTTAACCTCGATTACCGCCAGCGCGGTCTCGGAACGGAAAGCTGCGGTCCCGGCCCCCTCGGGCAATACAAGATTAAACCGGGCCGGTATGCGTGGAGCTATAGGCTTCAGCCCATCGGAACCTGATCTGTTTGCCGCAAAAATTTGGTAACCGCCCTCTCTTTTCTCCGCCGAGGAGAGTATGCGAGACGACAACGGTCGAATGCTTGAAATTTATTCTTTAGAGCGAACGAACAAAGCGATGATTGTTGCGATTATCAGAAGGGCCGCAGAGGTCAATGCCGCGATATTCAACCCAGAGATGATTCGCTCAGCGGTGACTCCGCTTACCAAAGCACCAAACGCTGCGACGCCAATCGCGCCGCCGACCTGTCGGGCCGCGTTCAGCACGGCCGAAGCGGTGCCCGACCTGGCACGATCTACACTTGACAATATCGCCGTCGTCATTGCTGGCACAGCGAGTCCCATCCCGGCTGGAATGAGGATGAAACCCGGCAGCATATCAATAAATGTTGACCGGCCCCCCAGTCGATCGAGCAGGCCATATCCTACAGCGCCGATGAGGCCGCCTAGAATCATTGGCGCGCGCGAACCGATTCGGCCCGCCATCCAACCACTAGCAATGTTCGACGCGATGAAAGTGCCAGTGAGCGGGAGGAAAGCGAGCCCGGCTTGGACCGTTGAATAACCCACAGCCTTCTGCAGATAGAGGCTGAGAACAAAAATAATTCCGTAGTATGTACAGTTGGCCAACACGCCAAAAACAATGGCTGGCGTAAACCCAGGCAGCCGAAAGAAGTACAACGGTAGCATCGGGGAAGCAGTCCGTGCCTCGACTGCGATAAATACGGCGCCCGCTGCGAGGGCCAGGAGGCTGCCTGCTGCCACCATGGGGTGTGTTATCCCTAACGGACGAGCCTCAATGATCGCAGCGATGAACGCGGTTAGCGCGACGATGGCCAGAGCTTGGCCAGTAAAATCGAAAGAACGCTGTTTCTCTTTGTCCCGTTGCGTTGGTGGTACGCAACGCAGCGTCAGTGTGAGTCCAAGCGCGCAAATGGGGATGTTAACGAGAAAAATGCTTCGCCACCCCAACCCGGTCAGAAGCAAACCACCGACCACCGGCCCCGCAGCAATCGCCACGCCGCCTGCCGCGGTCCAAATGCCGATGGCCCGGGCACGCAGGCGCGCGTCGTGAGCGCAGGCGTCGTTTAGTATTGCCAGGGAACTCGGCACCAGCAAGGCCGCTCCAATTCCTTGGATGGCTCTAGTGGCGTTGAGGAAACCGGGACTGGGAGCCAGGCCGCAGGCCAACGAGGCGGCAGCGAAACCGACAAATCCAGCAACGAAGACACGTTTCGAGCCCAAGCGATCAACGACGACTCCAGCCGAAAGAAGCAGTGCCGCAAAACCGAGCGTATATGCATCAATCACCCACTGCAGATCGGCCACGGTCGCTCCAAAATCGGCACTGATCCTGGCGAGGGCGACGTTGACAATTGTTACGTCGAGCTGAATTACCGCGAAGGCAAAGCTACTGGCCGCGACAATCCACACCACCGAGCGAGCTGGCAAATGTGGAGGTACAACACCGTTCTCCTTCATCGTGGTGCGATTCGGTCCATCCATAATATTCGCGCGCATAATTGGGTTCACAGCTTTATCCTCTCATGCGATATTTGATGGACAATTCGATACGGATCGAAATGTCGAATCGCTGGATTGAACTATCATAGCAGTATGGAACCAGATATTTCCTCTTTGGCTGCGTTGATCAGCGAGCCTGCGCGAGGTCGAATACTGTTTGCCCTGCTCGACGGACGCAGTCTGCCGGCAACTGAACTGGCACAAAGGTCTGGAATTACCTGTCAGACCGCGAGCTCGCATCTGGCTAAACTGATCGAAGGTGAACTGCTCCAGGTGATTCCGCAAGGTCGTCATCGATACTACCGGATCGCAAACGCTCGGGTCGCCGAGCTGCTAGAGTCAATGGCAAGATTCGTTCCCAGAAAAGAGACCCATAGCTCTAAACCCAGAAGTCCGATGCAAATTGCTCGCACCTGTTATGACCACCTCGCGGGAAGGTTGGGAGTCAGGATCACAGAGGCTATTGTCGATCGAGGCCTATTGCGAGAAGTGGGTCGAGATTATCAAATTACCAAAAAGGGAGCGCAATGGTTTTCCGAGTTGGGAATAGATACTGGGGCTCTACGAAAGTCCGGTCGCGTTTTCGCGCGGCAGTGCCTCGATTGGAGCGAACGGCGCAATCATCTCGCCGGCGCGCTTGGATCGGTCCTGGCTGAACAATTATTTGAGCGAGGCTGGATCGAACGTGTCCGAGAAAATCGCGCGGTTCATATCACCGAACTTGGTCACCGCGAACTGAAACGCCGGCTCGGTGTTGCAGGCGACAGCTGAGAAGAGATGGCTTTCAGGAGCACCCGGTCGAGTGTCCCCCCCAAACGGCC
>Ga0210383_10001933_pt1 | contig 18820 bp, 10 predicted proteins | sample IncBWC14OmetaG_FD_160072 | JGI IMG/M metagenome (GOLD analysis project Ga0210383, IMG submission 160072) | Forest soil microbial communities from Barre Woods Harvard Forest LTER site, Petersham, Massachusetts, United States - Inc-BW-C-14-O ...
TTGATAACCTGCTGCATAGCGAAGAGCAGGGGCGCGGTTTCCTGAAGCGCGGGCTCAATGAAATGGCCGTGGATACCGGCTTCATACTCCTGTTCGGGCTGGTTTTCGGATTCTTGTTCAGCCGCGTGACGCCCCTCTATTCAACGATCACCGTTCTCGTGGCCCTTACGGCGTACGGTTGGTTTGTGTATTTCAGCTTCGCGCAGAAAGGCCAGTGGCTCAGCTTTGTGATTCCGGCCGGTACGCTGGCCGCGAACTATGCCGCCATCACCAGCCTGCGCATGATCCGCGAAGAGCGCGCCAAGCGCAATATTCGGAAAAGCTTTTCGCAGTATCTTTCTCCCGGCGTGATCGAGCTGATCGAAAAAGATCCGGAGAAGTACATTCGTCCGGGCGGCGAAGTGAAGGAACTCTCCGTGCTCTTCAGCGATATCCGCGGATTCACCACCATCTCCGAAGGCCTGACGCCGGACCAGCTGGTGCAATTGCTCAACGAATATTTCGGACAAATGACCGAAATTGTTTTTGCCACCGACGGCACGCTCGATAAATATATCGGCGACGCAATTATGGCGTTCTGGGGCTCTCCGTATCCGCAGGAAGATCACGCGTCACGTAGCTGCGCCTGCGCGTTGCGAATGTCGCGTGGACTGGCGACGCTGAATGCCAAATGGCAAGCGGCAGGGCGGCCGCCGATTTCGATCGGCATCGGATTGAACACCGGTCTGGTGAATGTGGGAAACATGGGTTCGGCGCGTCGCTTGTCCTGGACCGTGATGGGCGACAACGTGAACCTGGCGTCGCGCTTGGAAGGCATCACCAAGCAGTATCACGCGCAGATTGTGATTAGCGAGGCCACGTATCGGCAGGTGTCCAGCCAGTTCGTGTGCCGCGAGCTCGATAAAATTCGCGTAAAGGGCAAAAACTTGCCGGTGAACATCTACGAGCTGATGGATGTCGCCGCCGAAAAATCCAAGTACGAAAAGCTGCTGGAGCAGTTCGACCAGGCCATGGCCGCCTACAGGTCGCAAAATTGGCGGGAGGCTGCCGCGCTATTTGCCGATGTCCTGTTGAAATTTCCGGATGACGGCCCGAGCCAGGTTTTTCTGGAACGCGCCATCGAGTTCTCGCAAAGCGCGCCGGAAAGCGAGTGGGACGGCGTGTACGTGATGAAGACGAAGTAGAACGCGCGCTCGAAGTTTTGCGGACTACGTCCAGCGCGCCAGATCCCGCCAATCAGTTGCTACGCAGTGACGCCGACAACGTGAACGTTCCCTTCACGCTCTTCTCTTGTTTCCAGTCGTGGTAGGTGTGGCATTCGAAACATCGCGACTCCGCCTCTTCGCGCCCACCGCGATGGCATTTCTCGCAAGTCTGAATCCCCGGCAGCAAGACGTCGGCGGTTTCCTGGCTGGTCAGCGCGCCGGAATGGCATTCGACGCATTTCAAAAGCTTGTGCGTATCGTGATTGAACACGGCATGCTGGAACCATCGCTGCGTAATATTCGATTTCGCGACCGCGGGCAACGGCGCGCTCGCTGCAAATTTTAATGCGTGGCATTGCGTGCACGTCTTCCGCCAAAGCAGCTCTTCCGATTCCGCCACGCGCAGGGCCACCCACTGCTGCTCGGTGAGCACGCGCACGGCAGGCGGGATCGGCTGATGCGGAAGATTCCGGTTCGGAGCCCTCACGCGCAGGTCCGCAGGATGGCTCGGAATATATTGCTGAAACTTTTGCAGCAGGAATGCATGGATCACCTCGGGCGTATCGTGCGGCACGTCTTCCTGGAAACGCGGATCGAACTGCAATCCGTGGCAAGCGGCGCAATGTTTTGCGTAGGTGACCGGTGACATATACGCGCGGCTCGAATCCATGGAAGGAGGAATCGCCTGCAGATTCACCGGCTGATCGTGCGCGTCGCTCGAGCCGAACCTCCAGCGCGATTCCGGCTTCGCCGTGCGATGGCAATCGTCGCAATCCAGTTGCACCAGACCATTCGGCCCGCGCAGATTGTGTTTCAGGTGTATCGCGTGATTCAGCTTGATCGTGCCGGGATCAACGCTGCCGGTTCGCAACGCCGCGAACTCGGGATGGCCTCCGACGAAACGCGTTATGTCTGAAGTGAAGTGCGTGGCTGCTCCGGTCGTGTGCAGGCTCGCGTGGCACTGCGTGCAGCTGACGTCCGCGGTTACCGCAAGGCGCGGGTGTCCGCGATGTTCTGCATGGCACGCGGCGCACGTTGGCGTGAAAATTTGATTCGCGTGATGCAGCGGCGCGTCATGGCACGTATCGCACCCTTGATCGCTGGCCCTGGCGCTGAAGGCACCCGCCTGCGCCACATGGCACGCGTTGCAGCGCGCGGTAAGCACTGCGTGTGACGCGGACATTCTTCCGCCGCTATAAAGGCGATCGTTGCGGGCCAGTGCATGCCAGCCCAGCCACAGCAGCGCAGTCACCGGAAGCGCGACGGACAAAATAAAACGCAGGCGCCGGAAAGGGTGCGGATGCTTGAAATATTCCAGGTCAATCCGCTGCGCCAGGTTTTTTGTTGTGAGCTTGGCTCGTGCCACCAGTACTCGCCTCTATGTGCCTCGGCCTGCCGCTGTCCGCCCGCTTCAGTAACGCAATGCCATGATCGCGTGCGCGCATCCCAGCAAGAGCAGCGCGAGCGACAACGGAACGTGCAGCATCAGCCATCCATGCAGCCAGTGGTGATAGCTTATTTGCCGCCGCAGCTGCCGTTCCTCTTCACATATGTCTTCCAGATCTTTTACCGTGCCATGAAGTTCAGCGGGCAGCAGCGTCCTCAGTCCTTGGAAGATCCCAGCCGCCCTGGTCCGAATGGCAAGCGCTGCGTTTTGCGCGCGCTCGTGCTGCAGAAAAGGCCGCATTTCGCGGCTGTAAAAGTTGCAAAGCGGAAGCGTATCAATGGTCGCGACCGTCGCTGTTGCCACGCTCGATTGCCCCATCGCGGGAGCTGTTGTGGTTTTCAGATTCAGCGGGCCGCAGACAGCCTCCACCATTTCGTCGGCCTCGGCCAGCAGTTGCGCCCGCACGCGATCAATTTGCTCGAAGATCGTTTCCATCGGGATGCGCGCAGTCACCACCGGCGGCATGTAATGTTGCAGCGCTGCGCCGAATATTCCGCTCACGACCACGACAATCAAAAGCACCATCAGAACGCTGGTGAGCGGTCCGCCGACCCGGAACCCGCCATGAAAAAGAATCAGCGGCAGGCTCAGCAATCCCAGCCACAAATGGCCGCGCATCCATGTCTGCGCGCGGCCCAGCCTCCACACCGGGACTTTCTTTCGCGCCGCGAGCAACCCAGCAAAAATCATGCAGAGCGAGCCGACAACGCCAAATGTCAAACCGATCGCGCTGCCGCCGCTCGGGCCCGCCGGAGAACTCGCCGCGTACGCAACATAAACGGCGGTCGCGACACCCAAAATAATCAGCGAGGCCATCAGCCACGCCCGGTGTGTGCGGTCAATGCGCAAGGTTTCGTGCGTTCCCGTGCTGCAGAATAAATCTTTTAGCTTTCAGGCGCCGTGCTCGCGCCTTGTTTCAGCAAATTCGCGAAAAATGTCCGCGGATTCACGCGATGCGCCGCGTCGTGCGGGCAAGCATAAACACAACTCGGCTCCGCGAAATCCGAGCAGAGATCGCAAGACGTGGCCTTCTGCTTCACCATCGCCTTTTTCTGCCCAGGCATTCCCGGAACGTCGGTGAAAACATTGAACGGATGCATGTTGATGTTTCCGTACGGGCAGTTCTCCGCGCACAGGCCGCAGCCGATGCACCAATCCTCAATAATCACTTCCAGCGAATTGCGCCGGCGAATAGAACCCACCGGACATCCCACCATGCACAGCGGGTCTAAGCACTGGCGACATGACGTCGCTACCAGGTAGTGCTCGAACCGCAATCCCTCGCGCACCAGGCGCGTCACTCCGTCGTGCGCGTCCGCGCAAGCCGTCACGCAAGCGTCGCAGCGCGTGCAGGCGTTCAGGTCGAGCAGCAGCAAACTCTGCGCTTCCATCAGGCCCTGTTTCAAAAAGCTGTCGAGCGGCGTGCTGTTGATCATCACCAGCGTTTCGCGATTCATCTGCACGCGTTCTTGGCCGACCTGCTCCAGCTTTCGGCGCACTCCGGGGAACTGCTTCGTCATCTCGGCGAAATCTTCCGCGCCGATGCGTACCACCTCCACGTGGTCCAGCGCCGTGCACGTGGCGGTGCGCACGGTATCTTCCAATAGCGCCGTTTCACCGAAATATTCGCCGCGCGAAAGGTAAGCCAAGACCAGTTCGCCGCCGGCGTGTGTCTGCGACACTTTCACGAAGCCGATGCGCACCAGATAAAAACTGTCCGCGGCCTCACCCTGGCGGCAAATCACCTGGCCCGGTGTGAAGCGCAGCAGCTCAACTCTTTCTCGCAAGCCTTGGATGAATTCGTCCGTCAACTCGGCAAACACTGGAACCGCGCGCAAATGAGAGTCGAGAGCGCGCTGGCGGTACGCTTGGTCCAGCCGCGCGCGGAAAGTCTTGTTGCGCTGCATGATGTCCAGCACGTTGCGCAACATCTCCAGCGCCGTGCAAGCGGTCTGCGCGCGAACCGTCGCGGAGCGCGGATACAAACTCATGCAGGTCATTTCGCCGAAGAGGTCGCCGGGACCCAGCTTTGCTACCGGATTGTCGTAATTCAGGTCCATCGGGGCATCAATGTGAATCCAGTGCTGCGCGGTTTCCTCTTCGCGCTGGTCGTTCTGGCGTTGCGTCAGCTTGCTGGAAAGCTTTCCCATAAATCTGCGCACTGCGCCTTTGGTTTTTACGTGCGCGATGGGGCTGGAAATCGAAACCTTGGCTTCGCCTTCCAGAATGTAAAACGCCGTGGATCCGTATTCACCCTCGCGGCAGATCACCTCGCCAGGTTTGAAATGCCGGCGCACCACGGCGTTGCGGTTCAGGCTTAAAAATGTTCCGGAAACGCCCTCGAAGAACGGCAGCTCCTGCAATTCTTCGAGTGCCACGGGCTCCGAATCCGGCGTCCGCGCGATGGCCGTCTGCGTCACAACTTTATTTGTCAGCGCGCCCGTGGGGCACGAAACCATGCATTCGCCGCAGGAAACGCAGGAAGATTCGCCCATCGGCTCATTGTTATCGAAGGCGATGCCCGTAAAGGCGCCTTTGCCCATGCGTCCCAGGACAAAATTCTCACGAATGTCGCTGCAGCCACGGATGCAGCGATCGCACAAGATGCACGCATCGAAATCCACGGCGATGCTGAGCGAGGAATTATCAGGGCCGCGCCGCGTCGCGCGTGGCGCATAACGTGCCGTGGTGATCTGCTCCTGCTTGGCGAGAGCCTCCAGCTCGCAATCGCCGGACTGCCGCTCGCGCGCGCACGGGCTGGGATGGTCGGACATCAGCAGCTCAATCAGCGTGTGCCGCGCTCGCTTCACTCCATCATCTGCGGTCTTCACTACCATCCCTGGTTCCACCGGACGTATGCACGACGCGCTGTACACCCGCGCGCCCACGTCCACCACGCACACCCGGCAAACACCCACGGGCTTTTCGTTTTGTTGATGGCACAGAGTTGGGATCTCGATGGCATGCATCCGCGCGGCGTCGAAAATCGTGGTTCCAGCGGGAACGGAAACTTTCCTTCCGTCAATGGTGAGTTCTACCAACTGGCTCGCGCTCATGCGCGCCCCTGTTTCGCCGCAGTGAGGTTTTGGCCGGCTCTTTCGCCGCCTCGTGCACCGCAAGGGCAAACGCCCGCAGGACAGCGGCGCTGCAAAATATGCGACTCCACTTCCGCGCGAAAATGTTTCAGTACCGAAGCGATGGGCGCGGGAACCACTTGTCCCAGGCCGCAGATGGAAGTCAGCCGCAGCGCCCCGGAAAGTTCGTCAAGCAACGCGACATCCGCCCCCGAGCCTCTTCCTTCGGTCCAGCCGGTCAACATCTCCACCAATTTCTGCGAACCCACGCGGCAGGGCACGCACTTGCCGCACGATTCGTTGCGGAAGAATTGCGTGGCATTCAGCGCCATATCCAGCATGCAGCGATCTTCCGCGCACACCACCAGCGCGCCGGAGCCCAGCATCGAGCCGGCATCCGCCAGCGATTTGAAATCCAGCCGCACGTCCGCCATGGACGCAGGCAAGTATCCGGAAGATGGTCCCGAGGGCGCGAAGCCTTTCAATTGCTTGCCATTCGCGATCCCGCCGCCGTATTTGAAGATCAGCTCCGAAACCGGCGTCCCCATCGGCACCTCATAGACGCCGGGATGCACCACGTCGCCACTCACGCCGATAAATTTCAGCCCGGCCGTGCCATTCAGTCCCTGCGATTTGTACCAATCCACGCCACGGAAAAGAATTGGGGGCACGTTTGCAAACGTCTCGACGTTATTAATGACCGTCGGTTTGTTCCACAGACCCTGCTGTACGGGGAAGGGCGGCTTATTGCGCGGCTCCGCGCGCTTGCCCTCGATCGCCTCCAGCAGCGCCGTCTCTTCGCCGCAAATATATCCGCCGGGGCTGACAAATATCTCCAGATCAAAGCTCAATCCGCTTCCCAGCAGATTCGGGCCCAGCAGCCCGGACCGCATACAGCGGTGGATTTCGTCGCGCAGTATGTTTTCCTGGTCCTCATACTCGTGGCGAATATACAGAACGCCTTTTTGCGCGCCGGTCAGCACTCCTGCGAGGATCATTCCTTCGAGCACCAGGTGCGGCAAATGTGTCAGGATAAACCTGTCCTTGAACGTGCCTGGCTCGCTTTCGTCCGCGTTGCACACGATGAACTTTTCCGGACCCGCCGCCTGGCGCACCAGTTGCCATTTCGATTCGGTGGGGAAGCCGGCTCCGCCCAGGCCGCGCAGTCCGGATGCCTTCAGCGTTTCAAACGCCGCGGCCCAATCGCGCGATTCAATCAGGCGCTGAATCGTTTGATAATGCTCCCCTTCGCTATAGGGGTCGGACGCGCAAGCCACTCGCCGATGTACCTCCGAAATTTCCGGCAGCGCGCCGCCGGCAAGAACGTCGCCCACCATCGCCGTGATCTGATGTTCCGAAAGTCCGGTATAAATTTGTTCGTTGATCGCCACGGCGGGCGCTTCATTGCAGCGCCCCAGGCAGGAAACTCCGCCGATCTTCGCCTCCGTAATCGCGGAATGCCGGAATGATTCTTCGAGTTCCGTGCGCAACGCGCGAGCGCCCCGCAGATGGCAGGACATATCCTGACAGACGCGCACGTTGGCTTTCGGCGGCGGCGTCAAATGGAAATGCGGGTAAAAGCTGGCCACCCCGTGCAGGCGATACAACGGCACATCAATTTTTTTGGCGAGAGCTTTCAGTTGGTCGGCGGGCAGGTAGCCGAACTGGCGTTGAATTTCCCTAAGCTCGCTAAAAATCACGGGGAGAAAACCTCACCGGGGAGAGTATGCATTCACGCCCCCGAAAACAACCACCAGTCTCGGGCAGTGTAGCGTATAGGGATATAAGCAAGAGATTCGCGTGCAGGCGAGCGTGCGGTTATTCTTGCGCGAATCGTGGCGAATAAATCAGGCTGAGTTCATTCGATTTCGATAGTATCCGGTAGTACAAGCTGGCTGATTCGCAGGATTTTCACACTCGACCGGCATTGCGGCCCGGTATCCTGCTCTGCCACATTGCAAATGGATACCAAGCCCGTCACAAATCGTCGGCGCCTTGCAATTTCTCCTACTTTTTTCTCAGCTATTCTCGCGGCTACTTTCGCGCTTTGCCCAATCGCGCGCACACAAAGCAAGGAAGTGCCGCTTTTCGCGATCGATGGCCAGCCAAGCCAAGCGAGCCAAGCCGGTCACGCAGCTCCGGCGCCCGGCTACACCGGTCCTGGTTCATGCGCGTCCACCACCTGCCACGGCAGCGTCTCCCCGCGCACGGATAATCGCGTGCTGCAGAACGAATACAGCACCTGGATCGTCAAGGACAAGCACTCTAAAGCCTACGCGTCTCTGCAGGGCAATGTCGGAGAGCGCATGGCCGCAATTCTCGGCATCGGCAGAGCCGAGTCCGCACCGAAGTGCCTCGCGTGTCACGCGCTCGACGTCCCCGCTACGCAACGCGCCCGCACTTTCGACCTAAGCGAAGGCGTGAGCTGCGAAAGTTGCCATGGCCCGGCCGCCGCTTGGCTCGGCCCACACACCGAGCGCGACTGGACGCACGAAAAATCCGTCGCGGTGGGCATGTACGACACGCGCAACCTCACTAAGCGCAGCGAAAAATGCCTCAGCTGCCATTTGGGCAGCGAGGAAAAATCTGTTGACCACGAAATGATCGCTGCCGGCCACCCGGACCTTTATTTCGAGCTCGATTCCTTTTCCGCCGTCATGCCGCGCCACTGGAAAGAACCGGGCGAGCCGGGCGAGCCGGAAAATAGCGATCCCTGGTACGACGTGCGCGAGTTGACCACCGGCCAAGCCGTGCAGCTGCGGCAATCCCTGTTGCGCCTTGAAGCTCGCGCGCACGGCAAGTTTTGGCCCGAATATTCTGAACTGCAGTGCTACGCATGCCATCACAGCCTCACCTTGCCGGAAAATAGTTGGCGGCAAGCGCGCGGATATTCCGGGCGCCGCCCGGGCGATCCGCCGTGGAATCCTTCGCGCTACACGATCTTTCACGAAGTAGTTTTTCAGGCCGACGGCGACGGCGCCGGGAAACTGGATTCCGAGCTTTCGCGTCTCGCTCAATTGATGAGCCAGCTGAACCCCGACCGCGAAGCCGTAGCTGCTTCCGCCGCGAGTTGCGCCAGGCTCGTTGGCGATCTGTCTTCGAAGGCAGATTCGATGCCCAACGATCCGGCATCCACTCTGCGCTTGCTGCGGAAAATTTCAGGTGACGCGGACAACATTTCTGCCCAGGGCGAACATGCCGCGGCACAATCCGCCATGGCAGTGCAATCGCTGTTCGTCGCGTATGAGCGAAACGGGAAATTCGAGCATTCCGCCGAACTTCGCGCGGCCATCAGCGCGCTCTTCCAGGATTTGCAGGACCCGTCCGCGTACAATCCCGCGCGCTTCTCGGGAAAATTGCGCCAGGTGAACGCGCTGCTGCCCTGAGTCGTGAGCCGAGATGCCGCGATGTGGCGCAAGATATTTCTTCGAATCCTGAAAGACGAACTCGGTCTGCGCGAAGAACGCCCGGAGGACTTGCGTGCAAAATTATGACCTTGTGGTGATCGGTTCAGGTCCCGCTGGAGAAAAAGGCGCGGCTCAAGCCGCTTACTTCGGCAAGCGCGTCGCTCTGGTTGAATGTGGAAACACGCTCGGCGGCGCCTGCGTCAACACCGGCACCATACCCAGCAAAATTCTTCGCGAATCCGCGTTGTATTATTCCGGCATACGCCAGCGCGGCCTGTATGGAGTGGACTATTCGCTGCGCGACGGCTTGACCGTCAAGAATTTCATGCACCGCAAGGACGTGGTGGTCGAAACCGAACGCAAACAATTGTCGCAGAACCTCGTGGTGCACAACATTGACCTCATCAATGGCCGGGCCTCTTTCGAAGATGCCAGCACGGTCTCCGTAAGAACGTCGCGCGGCGAAAATCTTACGCTGCACGCAGACGCCATTCTGATCGCCACAGGCTCAGTCCCGCATCGCGCGCCGGAGATTCCGTTCGATGACGAAATTATTTTTGATTCGGATTCCATTCTCAAAATAGGTTCGATTCCGCGCAACCTCGCGGTGGTGGGCGGCGGCGTGATCGGCTGCGAATACGCATCGATCTTCACCGCGCTGGGCGCTGAAGTTTCGCTGGTGGACGGCCGCGATCGTGTTCTGCCGTTTCTCGACGCGGAAATTTCCGCGTGCCTGCGCGAGCGCCTCACGGAGCTGGGCGTGCGCTTCTTCTTCGGCGAACGCACCACGCAGATCGAACGCGCGCAAAATAAAGTGCGCATTACGCTGCAATCCGGCAAAACCATCGAAACCGAAGCGGCCCTGTTCGCTGCCGGACGTCGCGGAGCCGTGGACAAGCTGGGACTGGCAAAAGCGGGCGTGGCTCTCAATAAGCGCGGCTACATCGAAGTGAATGAACACTACCGCACTGCCGCGCCGCGCGTGTATGCGGCTGGAGACGTCATCGGATTTCCCGCGCTGGCCTCCACTTCCATGGAACAAGGCCGCGTAGCTGTGTGTCACGCTTTCGATTTTAAGTACAAGCAGCGCCTCGCTTCCATGCTGCCAATGGGCATTTACACCATCCCGGAAATTTCGGCCGTCGGCGAATCGGAAGAAACCTGCAAGGAGAAGGGAATTGAATACGCAGTAGGACGCGCGCGCTACGCCAACAATACGCGCGGCCAAATTATGGGCGACTTGACCGGCTTGCTGAAATTGATTTTCGCCAAATCAAACCGCCGCCTGCTCGGCGTGCAAATCATCGGCGAAAGCGCCACCGAGCTGATCCATCTGGGCATGATGGCGCTGGAATCCGGCATGACCATCAACGCCTTCATTGACTTCGTCTTCAACTACCCCACGCTTTCCGAAATGTACAAGTACGCGGCGTACGACGGCTTGGGAAATCTTTCCGGCCACAAACTCCGCGAAGGATAGCTCGCTCGTCACTAATCACTCGTCACTGTTTCTCAATCCGTCGGGTTGCGCGGAAATTTCAAATACGGCAGCCGCACGCCATCAATCACAATCTGGTCCGCGCGAATATCCGCGGGCGCTTCAAATCCCGCCGCGCTTCCCGCCGTCACATAATCATCCTGATCCACGCCATCTCCGCTGACGCCCAGCCCGCCTACCAGCACACCATTAATGTAGAGCGGCTCCGAGCCGGGAAAAAATACCACGCCGCTCTGATTGGCCTTGGGCCATGCCGCGCTGGGCACCTGAAATCCCTGCGTGCATGGATTCCCGGTATCCTGCGTGTACAGATTGAAAAACGGGCCCGGCGGGGTGCCGTCGATTCCTGAAGGAAAAAAAGGCTGCGCTCCGAAACCGATGGTGCGATTCGTGACCGCGGTTCCGAGCGGTACCTGATTCAAGTCAGCGGGTTGCCGGTTCATTCCGCTGAAGTAAATCACATTGCGCGCTTTCGTCGCGGCCACATCAATGCTGAACACAGTTCCATCCGTCATGCGATACAGGCCGATCAACGTGCCATCAAGGTCGCTCACCGCGATCGTCATTTTTGTGCGCGCGCCGATCGGTAGACGAATCTGCGCGCGCGTCAGATTGGCCGTCGCCACCGCGCTGTTGATGATCTGCGTCACTTCGGCTGCGGTTAGGCCGCCCACGGGCCCATTGGTAGCCGCAATCAGCGCCCCTTCGGGCGGAACTCCTGCGCTAGCCACGGGGCCCACAGTGAAATTTGCCGCGTTGAACGCGCCCCTGGTAACTCCGCTCGGCGGCGTGGTCTGATTCACGAACGGCAGTGTGATGCCGTTAATGGAAACAATTCCCGGCGCAGGAAAAGTGGGGAAACCGACCCCGTCGGTCGCAGCGCTCGGTCCGCTCATCGCGATCATGCCGGCTGCGGCGAACGCAACGTATTCCGCAGTGTCCGGATCCGCAGCGACGACGCCGACTCCGCCCACTTCTTGCCCGTTCTTGAAAATCGGCACGCCACCAGGATTCACGGCAGTCGCGTCGCTATCATTTACATCCGCTTTGCCTGTTATGACTCCGTATCCCGGAGACGCGCCCGCGATTGTGGTGGCCGGAGGCACGATTGCATCAATGCCAGCCGCGAGATTGCAGCCGCGGTTGGTATTTTCGATGCCGTATAGCGCGGCGTTCGCCGTGTTCTCAACTCCCGGCGGAAAATGGATGCCGCTGATAAATCGCACCGTGCGCGAAGAAAGCGGAGCTTGATCGTTGCTGAAGAAAGCCCCGGTGCGCGCCAGCGCCGCCGCCAGATCGGCGGTGGGAATCGCCGCACCGAAATTTCCCGGAGCTGTAGCCGGCGCGGATGGTCCTACGTACACGCCGAGAATGCGTCCCATGCGGTCAACGACCGCGATGGCCATGGCGTCGGATTGCGCCGCAGTCGCCGCGGCCTCCACCACCATCTGTACGTCCGCTTGCGACAAACTTTCGGTCGCGGGTGGCGGATTTGTGGACGCGCCGCCGCCGCTGCCACCACTGGCGCCGCTTTCACCGCCGCCGCAAGCCGCAAGCGCCAGGCAAAATCCGATGACCAGGCAAGTCCGCACACCAGCAGGCGTCCACAGCCGCCCTCGGAGCTTTCGCTTTTCCACCGGAATCATCAGGTTGGACTATTGGTACCACAGCCGCACATCGTTCTCAATCATTCTGCAAATCAGTTGTGCAATCGTGATTGAATAGTGCAAAAATCGGGAACCAGATTTTGCCTGCGGAGCCACCCAAAGACTTTTACCGGCTTCGGAAAAAACTGTGATCGCGAGAAGATTCCAATTGTTTCTCCCCGAAACTTACCGGACCACCGGGGCCTGACGGAGTGCGCGACGCATCCCGCATATTTATTTCGAAATCGGCGCGTCTGTGCTGGTTCTTGGGCTTGCTGTGCTTCGCGTCCGCGTTCGTTTCTCCCGCCAGCGCGAGCTCGCCCCAGCAATCCGTTGCACAACAACGCTTGCCGGGCCAGAGCGCTCCTCAGAAAGCTGCATTACAAGGCGTGGTGCGCGATTCGAACCGGAAGCCGGTCATCGGCGCAAGCGTCATCCTGCGAAACCTCGCGACGAATCAAAAAATCGAAAAAGTGAGCAGCGCGCAAGGAGTTTTCCGCTTCATTGACGTTGCTCCCGGCGATTACGAGCTAAAAATTGCCGCAACAGGCTTCCAGGAATTCACGAATCCCGCCCTGCAGCTGAAACCCGGTGACGATCTCGTCCGCGACGTCACGCTCGTCGCCAGCCCCTCCGCCGCGCCACCACAGCCGCAGTTCCCCCAGCTTCCCGCCGGAACCACAAATCCGCCAACAGGCACTCAGCCCGAGCCTTCGCCCGCAGTTCCACCCAATGCCTTGCAGAATGGCAACCTTCAGCAATCTGGCCAACCACCCGCGCCGGAACCGCTGCCTCCGCCCGACCAAGTTTTTCATCCCGATCCTGATCGCTGGTCCATCGCCATGCCCGATTGGGACCGTTACGGAATCGGCGGCGAACATCCTTACGTGAAGGGCAGCAAGTGGGACCCTTTCAATCGCAACAAACTGAAGGGCGACGTGCCCATCATCGGCAAGCAAACTTTTCTGAATCTGACGGCCACCAGCGACACGTTTTTCGATGGCCGCCGCTTGCCCACGCCCACCGACGTCAGTTCCGCGCGGCCCGGCAGCAGCGATTTTTTCGGCAAAGGCGGCCAGATTTTTCTCGACCAAACTTTTGCGTTTTCTTTTGATCTTTTTCATGGCGACACTTCATTCCGTCCGGTGGATTGGCGCATCCGCATCACGCCCGTGGTCAGCTTGAATTATCTGGATGTGCAGGAACTGGGCGTCGTGAACGTGGACGTAACCAAGGGCACCACGCGCCTGGCTTCGCATCTCGGCCTGCAGGAAGCTTTCGCCGAAGTGAAATTGCACGATCTCGGCCCGAATTACGATTTCGTTTCCGTGCGCGCGGGCATTCAGGCTTTCAACAGCGATTTTCGCGGCTTCCTGTTTGTGGAAGAGCAACCTTGTGTGCGTTTCTTCGGCAATCTGGATTCGAATCGGTGGCAATATAACGTCGCCTATTTTAACTTTCTGGAGAAGAACACGAATAGCGGCCTGAATTCCATGGCGCTGCGCAATCAGCAGGTAATCATCGCCAATGCATATCGTCAGGATTTTCTGTTTCAGGGCTACAGCACGCAGCTGAGTGTGCACTACAACAAGGACGATGCCTCGATCCATTACGACGACAACGGTTTCCTCGTGCGTCCCGCGCCCATCGGCGCCGTTTTTTCGAATGGCATGATTCGCCCGCACAGCGTTCACGCCGCCTATCTCGGTTGGACTGGCGACGGCCACATCGGCCTGCTGAATTTGACGCACGCTTTCTACCAGGCGCTTGGCAACGACAGTTTCAACGCCATCGCGGGCAAAGCCGTCACCATCAACGCGCAGATGGCTGCGCTCGAGCTTTCTTATGACAAAGATTGGTTCCGCATAAAGAGTTCCGTCTTCTATGCGTCTGGCTCGGCCAATCCTTCCAGCAGCCGCGCGCGCGGATTCGACTCAATTGACGATTTTCCCGAGTTTGCCGGCGGCATCTTCAGCTTCTGGAATCGCGAAAGCATTCGCTTGACCGGCTCGGGCGTCGCGCTGAATTCCGGCGATAGCCTGCTGCCCGATTTGCGTTCGAACAAGGACGAAGGCCAGGCCAATTTTGTGAACCCTGGGATTTTCCTCGCAAATATTGGGGCCGATTTTGATCTGACCCCGAAACTGCGCGGGTTTGCCAACGTGAATTACCTGCGCTTCGAACGCACCGAGACGCTCGAGCAAATTCTTTTCCAGTCGCCGATTCATCACTCGATTGGAGTTGATTCCAGCATCGGCGTGCGCTACCGGCCGCCGCTCACGGAAAATATTTCCATTGCAGCGGGTGCGGCCACGTTGATTCCCGGCCAGGGGTTGAAAGATATCTATACGGGCAGAGTGATGTTTTCACTTTTCACTGATTTGCGGTTTCAATTCTAAGCGAGCGAAATTGTTGATGCCGATAATGAGCGGTTCGCTGGGCGGCGCCACAGCGCGAAAGCGCGGTGCACAACGCTGGCTCGTCGTCTTTTTCGTGCTGGCCGGAGGCATCGCGGCTGCTTTGTTGCTCGAAGGCCGCTCGCATGCCCAATCGCCCGCGCAGCAACAACAGAGCCTGCTCGGCCAATCCCAACCCGACGTCGATCGTAAAAACACCGGTTGCGTTTCCTGCCACACCGCCACCGACGAGCCGTCCATGCATCCCACTGGCACAGTTCGCTTGGCCTGTGTGGATTGCCACGGGGGAGACGCGACTGCGATTCTGCCATCCGGCACGCAACCCGGCGCAGCCGAATACGAACAACTGAAAAAACGCGCGCATCCGCAGCCCACGGATTCCGCGCTCGCAGGCGTTTCAGGGAATCCCCCGCGCCTCTACACCAAATGGCTGCGCGAAAATTACGCCTACGTGCGCTTCGTCAATCCCGGCGATTTGCGCGTCGCTGCGCAAACCTGCGGCACCGCCGGATGCCACGCGCCAGAGGTTCTGAAAGTGAAGACCAGCATGATGACGCACGGCGGCATGTTGTGGGGCGCGGCGCTCTATAACAACGGATCTTTCCCGCTGAAGAATGCGCGTTTCGGCGAAAGCTATTCCGCCGAAGGCCAGCCGCAGACGCTTCGCACCGTGCCAACGCCCACGCCCGAAGAAACGCGTACGAAAGGCATCGTCCCGGAACTGACGCCTCTGGAGCGCTGGGAAATATCGCAACCCGGCAACATCCTGCGCGTATTCGAACGCGGCGGCGAAAAAAAAGGTGAAATCGGCAATCCCAATCGCGAGGACGAATCCGGCCGCCCGGACGACAAGCTCGGCGAGCGCGGCTTCGGCACCCTGCTCCGCACCGATCCCGTTTTTCTCGGTCTGCAGAAAACGCGCCTGCTCGATCCGCTGCTTTCGTTGCCCGGCACCAACGACGAACCCGGCGACTATCGCGGCAGCGGCTGCACGGCTTGTCACGTGGTTTACGCCAATGATCGCTCGCCGCAGCATTCCGGCCCGTACGCTCGCTTCGGCCATCTCGGCGAAAGCGCATCCTCCGATCCCACCATACCGCAAAATGAGTCGGGCCATCCCATACGCCACAGCTTCACGCGCGCGATCCCTTCCAGCCAATGCATGATTTGCCATGTGCATCCCGGCACGAACATGGAAACCACTTATTTCGGCTACACCTGGTGGGACAATGAAGCCGACGGCGCAGCGATGTATCCGCGCCAGCAGCACAATCCCACGGAGGAAGAAAAATATCAGGTCGCGCTGCGCAATCCGGAGGGCGCCGCCGCGCGCGGTCTATGGTCCGATCCAAAGTTCCTCGAAAAACTAGGCAGCCCGGAATTCAACGCGCAACTCGACCAGACCCAGTTCGCTGATTTTCACAGCCACGGCTGGGTTTTCCGCGCGGTTTACAAACGCGATCGCCAGGGCAATCTACTTGATACCGAAAATAAAATCGTCAGCCCCAAAGATTCCGATAAATTCAAAAAGGCCGTGCACCTCGCGGACATTCACCTCGAAAAAGGTATGCACTGCGTGGACTGTCACTTCGAGCAGGATTCCCACGGCAATGGAAAACTCTACGCTGAGCCGCGCGCCGCCGTCGAACTCGACTGCGTGGATTGCCACGGCACGATTGACGCGCGCGCAACGCTGATTTCTTCCGGCGCCGCATCGCCCGCCGGCGGCACGCACTTTGACGCGCTGCGTACTCCCTGGAACACGCGCCGCTTCGAATTCCGCGACGGCAAATTGCTCCAGCGCAGCATGGTTGAACCGGACAAAGAATGGGAAGTCGTGCAAACGCTGGACACCATCACTCCCGGCAATTCGCACTACAGCGAAAAATCGCGCTGGGCCAAAACCATCCGCACCGACGGCAAATCCTGGGGCGACGTTCCATCCGATTCCACGCAGCTCGCGCACGCCAATAGCCGCATGACCTGCTACGCCTGCCACACTTCGTGGACTCCGAATTGTTTTGGCTGCCATCTTTCTATGACGGCCAATCAGCGCAAGCCCATGCTGCACAATGAAGGCCTGCTCACGCGCAACTGGACCGCGTACAATTTTCAAGTTCTGCGCGACGATGGCTTCATGCTGGGCATCGACGGCACCGTCACCGGCCATCGCATCGCGCCGGTGCGCTCGTCCTGCGCCATCCTCGTAAGTTCGCAAAATCAGAATCGCGATTGGATTTACTACATGCAACAGACCGTTTCCGCCGAAGGACTCAGCGGCACCGCGTTCAGCACGTTTGTTCCACACACAGTCCGCGCCAAGGAAACCAAGTCCTGCGACGATTGCCACATTTCCAATCGCAAAGACAACAACGCCTGGATGGCGCAAGTGCTGCTACAGGGCACGAACTTGCTGAATTTTATGGGCCGTTACATTTACGTTGCCGATGGCGCGAAGGGCTTCGACGCGGTCGCCGTCGCCGAACACGATGAGCCGCCCGCGATCATTGGCAGCTATTTGCAGCGCGTCGCCTACCCGCAGGATTATCAGCAGCACGTGGCACGCGGCCGCGAACTGCAGGAAGCCTACCACCACATCGGAAACGTCTTGGATCTGCAGCTGCGCGGCGAATATCTCTACGCCGCGCTCGGCAAAGGTGGCTTCCGCGTCTACGACGTGGCCAATGTTGACAATAAGAATTTCTCCGAGCGCACCATAACGGCGCCGGTTTCTCCGCTCGGCCAGCGTCTCTACGTCAGCACGAAATATGCGACGGCGGTCGCCAGTCCTTCCACGCAGGCGCTCGATCCCGCGCGCGCGCGCAATCCGGTGAACGAAGAGCAGGCCATCCATCCGCTCTACGCCTACTTATATGTTGCGGACAAATATGAAGGCCTCGTCGTCGTGGGCGATCCCGATCCCCAAAGCAAGTCACCCGGAGTCAGCACGCTGCTCGATGGCGATCCACGCAATAATTTTCTGAAGCGGGCCCTCGCTTTCAATCCAGATGGGATTCTCAACGGTGCCCGGCGCATCACCATCGCCGGAACGTACGCGTACATGCTCTGCGATCGCGGCCTGGTGGTTGTGGATCTCAACGATCCACTGAAGCCGCGCGTCACCGCGCAAATCGGCGCGCCAGACCTGCACGAGCCGCGCGGAATCGCGATTCAATTTCACTACGCATTCGTGGTCGATCTCGATGGCCTGAAAGTTCTCGACGTATCGGCGCTGGATCACCCGCAGCTCGTCCCGAAAGCCGCAGTGCCTCTCGCAGACACGCGCAATCTTTACGTCGCGCGCACCTACGCTTACGTCGCAGACGGCAAAGACGGCGTGGCCATCGTTGACGTCGAAAAGCCGGAACAACCGCGGCTCGATCGAATGTTCAACGGCGATGGAAAAATCAACGACGCGCAAGACATCAAAATCGGCATGGTAGACGCCAGCGCGTTCGCCTTCCTAGCCGATGGCCGCAACGGTCTGCGCGTGCTGCAAATTTTGTCGCCCGAGGATTCGCCCAACTCTTACGGTTTTAGTCCACGCCCCGCGCCCAAACTCATCGCAACGTACCGCACTAGTGGCCCGGCGCTAGCAGTGTCGAAGGGAATTGACCGCGATCGCGCCGTGGACGAGAGCGGCAATCAAATCGCCGTATTCGGCCGCCGCGGCGCCCGCCCCTTCAATCGCGAAGAAGCCTCTCGCCTCTTCACGCACGATGGCGCGCCATATACAGTTCCCGACAACCCTCCCGGCCCCCCGCGTTAGCGCGCAACGTTTAGAGCAGCAGACGCAAAGACGCCGCCGCACTGACGCCTCACGGACGAGTCAGCGTCCCAGCTGTATGTTTGTGGTGGGCCCGCTAGGATTCGAACCTAGGACCAACGGTTAACTCTAGAAACGCTATGTGGCTGATTCGTCTGGCCTCTATCGGCGTCGAGCGTGACGATACAGCCCGGTATTTGGCGGGTTTTGTTCTCAAGTTGTTCCACAGGGTTTGGCGCACGGAAATGTCTCAGGGCCAGCGCCCCTTCTGTCGCGGGAATTAGATCCGGCTAGACGGGCACCTGCTTTGCAACGCGAAGTGGGTCGGTCGTATCGGCAATCTGTTTTGCTTTCTCATCA